>Ga0116141_10003022_pt1 | contig 14276 bp, 8 predicted proteins | sample AD_UKC097_MetaG_FD_89744 | JGI IMG/M metagenome (GOLD analysis project Ga0116141, IMG submission 89744) | Active sludge microbial communities of municipal wastewater-treating anaerobic digesters from USA - AD_UKC097_MetaG | ecosystem: Engineered > Bioreactor > Anaerobic > Digestate | place: USA...
AAAAAAGTTGATTTGTTCTTTGTTGATTAGTTGATGCTGACGCGTTTATAAGTGACTGGTAACAAGAGTAATGAAACTTTTATCCATTAGCTATGGACTTTGAGTTGCATAAGCCCTCAACCAATCAAGAATCACCTGATTGCTATATAGTAATTCAATTTTTTAAGAATAGATATCTGTTAAAGACTCTTTCCAGAAAGGAACTATTTTGATTATTTTTTCGTTTATTTTTAGTGTTTCTTCTTGATTCCATGTATAGATGTAGCCTGTGTCCATGGATAGTTCTGTCATGGCTGTCAACAATGATTTTATTTCCCGATCCTTTGTGTCGCCACCTTCCAATGTATAGCAAACCTGAATCAATGCTTTTGTTGAATGGGTATGGACAAAAAAATCGACTTCCTTGCTATTAGCTGTTTTATAATAGAAAAGTTCTGAATGCTTTCGAAGCAAGTAATTAAAGACCATATTTTCGAGCAAACGTGAATTGTCGGGGTCAACCCTATTCAGAAAAATAAACGAATTATCGGCTAAATATGTTTTTCTTTTTGATTCACGCTGCACAAATGACGTTCGGTAAACATACAGATTGGAAGTTAAATAGGGTTCGGGCAGTATGTTAAAATAGTCGGCCACCGTAGGGACACTCGTTTTATACACCGAAATAATTTTGTTGGCTAAACTTGTTATCGAAAATTCTTTGGTAATGTTTTCGCTGATCTTATTCACAACAAGTTTCAAGAGGTAGTCGTCTTTATCAAATTTTGCGACCAGATCTTTATAGAATAACAAGTTGTAAATATTTTTTGCCATTGTTCTTTTGTCGGTCGAAGCAACTTTTATAACTTCTGGAAATCCACCATATCTCATGTACTCCTCGAACAAATTTGTTATATATGGCTGGTTAATAATGTCATCATTTGCTTGAAGTTCGATATTTTTTAGTTTCAGAAATTCAGGAAAAGAAAAGGGATAAATGGTTGTTTCCAAACTCCTTCCTTTAAGAAAGGTTGAGATTTCTCTACTTATTAAATGCGCATTGCTTCCAGTAACATATATTTTGTAACCTTTTATATGTAGTCGTTTGAGATACAAGTGCCAATTTGGAAGGTTTTGTATTTCGTCGAAGAAAACTACTGGTTCCAAATTTGGAAAAAGCATTTTATAAGCATCAACAATCACATCGTAATTAGTTAAGGAGAATAAGGCAATGAGCCTTTCGTCCTCAAAATCAAGAAATAGAATGCGCTTTGGATTGATTAGTTTTGCTTTTTCGTAGAGCATATAAGTCTTGCCACAGCGTCTGATTCCGGTCAGAACGGTTATATTATCTGTTACAGGGATGGAGTAATTTCTGGAAATCAATTGTTTGTTGGCAATGATTTCTTGATTTTCCAGGATAATACGCTTTAGGATTGTTTCCATATATCACAATATTATTAAATTACACTTTGCAAAAATAGATTATTTTGCAAGTTTTTACTTAATAAATATTATCAATTCACCGTCCATTTATTGTTGGGTCAAACCGCACAAAAGAATTAATTGAATCATCGGGAAGGATGGTTCTAACACGTCAACGGCTGGAAATGTTGATTTGTTGATGCTGACGCGTTTGAATGTGGGTGGTGCTGGAGGCTCTGGCTATCAATCAATTTGGGATTTGAAAATTTATAATTTGAAAATTGTGGGACAAATCTTCAAATCTTCAAATCCCCAAATTTTCAAATCAACAGATCAACCCCCATGCCGTTGTTTCAGCCCCTAAACCCTAAATTCTAAACCCTAAACCACTCTAAACCCTTCTAAACCAACAAATCAACAAATCAACAAATCAACCGCATAAAAAAAGTTGATTTGTTCTTAGTTGATTTGTTGATGCTGACGCGTTTGAATGTAAGCGGTACTGGAGGCACTTGGCTTTGGCTTAAGCTTAAGCTAAGGCTTGCGCCAGCAACAAATCAACAAATCAACGAATCAACAAATCAACTCCTAAACAACAAATCAACCATTTCAAAAAAGCTTATCTTTGCAGCGCATATATCAATTGTCCTTCCACAAATAAGGTCGTTGATTTATAAAGAAGAGCGGAGAGACTAGGCTCTGCGAAGCTCTAGCAACCTTCCCCGACTGGGAGTGGTGCTAAAACCTAATCCCGCGAAAGCGGGTGATTATAAATTAAATGTGTTACCGATGCAACATGTTTGCTTCTTCTGTCACCTTCGCCGAATGCGCTCCAAAAGAGACTGAGGCTTTAACCCGATGGTTTTCGGAAGTTGATCTGCTTGTTGTTAAATTTTCAAACGTATGACAAAAAATACAATTCCCGTCAGGGAACTGCTGAAAGACAGAATATTAGTCCTCGATGGCGCCATGGGCACCATGATACAACGCTACCATCTGAGCGAAGCCGACTACCGCGGCCTTCAGTTCAGCAATCATCCGCGCGACCTCAAAGGCAACAACGACCTGCTCTGTATCACCCGGCCGCATATCATCCTCGACATCCACAGGCAATACCTGGCTGCAGGAGCCGACATCATCGAAACCAACACCTTCAACGGCACCAGGATTTCGCAGTCCGACTACGGCCTTGAACACATGGTTTATGACATCAACCTGGCTGCAGCACGTATTGCCCGGCAGGCCGCTGACGAGTTCACCGAAAAAGAGCCTGACAAACCCCGTTTCGTGGCCGGTGCCATCGGGCCTACCAATAAAACTGCCAGCATGTCGCCCGATGTGAACGACCCGGGTTATCGTGCCGTGACCTACGACGACCTGGTTGAAAACTACCACGAACAGGCTGCTGCGCTCATCGAAGGCGGCGCCGACATCCTGCTCGTTGAAACCATTTTCGACACCCTCAACGCCAAGGCAGCCCTCTTTGCCATCGGGCAGCTACAGGATGAGCTGGGGCGAAAAATCCCCGTGATGGTTTCGGGCACCATCACCGATGCCAGCGGACGCACCCTCTCGGGACAGACCGTGGAAGCTTTCCTGCATTCGGTGACACACCTCGAGCTGCTGAGCATCGGACTCAACTGCGCACTGGGCGCCAAAGAGATGCGGCCTTATATTGAAACACTCGCCAGGCAATCAGACCTGCCGGTGAGCGCCTATCCCAATGCCGGTCTGCCCAACGAACTGGGTGGCTACGACGAAACACCGCAGATGATGGCGGGCCACATCCACGACTTTGCCGCCAACGGCTTTGTCAACATCGTGGGAGGCTGCTGCGGCACCACACCCGATCATATAAAAGAATTTGCTGCACAGGTGAAGTACTTGCCTGCCCGTCCTGTTTCGAAGAAAAAGACGGCCTCAGTTTTTACAGGTCTTGAACCCCTGACGATCAGCCCTGAGTCGAACTTTATCAACATCGGCGAACGGACCAATGTGAGCGGCTCGATCCGTTTTGCCCGCCTCATCCGCGAAAAAAAATACGAAGAAGCCCTCAGCGTAGCCCGCGACATGGTGGAAGGCGGCGCCCAGATGATTGATGTGAATATGGACGACGGCATGTTGGACGCCAAAGCCGAGATGGCCAGGTTTTTAAATCTCCTGATGTCGGAACCCGACATTGCACGCCTTCCCGTGATGATAGACTCTTCAAAATGGGAGGTGATAGAAGCCGGACTGAAATGTCTTCAGGGAAAAGCCGTTGTTAATTCTATCAGCCTGAAAGAAGGCGAAGCGGCTTTCATCCATCACGCCCGCCTCATCAGACAATATGGTGCAGCCGTGGTGGTGATGGCCTTTGATGAGGAAGGACAGGCAGCAAGCTACGAACGAAAGGTGGCCATCTGTCAGCGTGCCTATCAAATCCTGACTGAAAAGGTGAACTTTCCACCCGAAGATATCATCTTCGATCCAAACATTCTGGCCATCGGCACGGGCATCGAGGAGCACAACAATTATGCAGTGGATTATATCCGCACTACAGCCTGGATCAAAGAACACCTGCCCCATGCAAGGGTGAGTGGTGGCGTGAGCAATCTTTCGTTTTCGTTTCGTGGCAACGATGTCGTTCGCGAAGCCATCCATGCCGTGTTTTTGTTCCACGCCATCAAAGCCGGCATGGACATGGGTATTGTGAATCCGGGCATGTTGCAGATCTATGATGAGATACCCAAAGAATTGCTCCAACTCACCGAAGACCTTGTGCTCAACAGAAGACACGATGCCACCGAGAGATTGTTGCATTTTGCCGAAACCCTTAAGAAACAAGATGCTAAGGAGGAAAAAGCCATCGGCTGGCGCAATGAAGATGTGCTGCAGCGACTCAAACACGCGCTTATCAAGGGCATCACCGACCACATTGAAGAAGATGTTTTGGAGGCCCGGCCACGCTTTGAACGTGCCCTCGATGTGATCGAAGGGCCGCTCATGGATGGCATGGGCGTGGTGGGTGACCTCTTTGGAAGCGGTAAAATGTTTCTGCCTCAAGTGGTTAAGAGCGCCCGCGTGATGAAAAAAGCCGTGGCGGTGCTGCTTCCTTACATCGAGATGGAAAAAACCACTGCAAGCAGCTCGGCCGGAAAGGTATTGCTGGCAACAGTGAAAGGCGATGTGCACGACATCGGTAAAAACATTGTCGGCGTGGTGCTCAGCTGCAACAATTTCGAAGTGATTGACCTTGGCGTCATGGTGCCGGCCGAAAAAATCCTTCAGGTGGCTCAGGATGAAAACGTTGACATCATTGGGTTGAGCGGCCTCATCACGCCGTCGCTCGAAGAGATGGTGCATGTGGCTTCGGAGATGCACCGCCTAAACCTGAGTTGGCCATTGCTCATTGGCGGCGCAACAACTTCCGAAATTCATACAGCTGTGAAGATTGTGCCCACGTATAATCAGCCTGTTGTGCATGTGCGCGATGCTTCCAAGGTGACAGCCGTAATAGCCAATCTTTTGGCATCCGACGAACGGAGAACCCAATATGTTGACGAGATCAAAACGCGCTATGAGCATTTGCGCCACAAATACCTCAGCAGCAAACAAGAAGATCAGTATATAAGCCTGTCACAGGCAAGGGCCAACAGTTTTAAGGGACTTTTTTCGCAGAACACTGTTTATAAACCTGTTCACCCAGGTGTCAGCATTTTCAAAAACCAAGACCTGAATGCGCTGCTTCCATATATTGACTGGACTTTCTTTTTCCATTCATGGCGGCTGAGCGGGAAATATCCGCAGATATTTGAAGATGCCGACAAAGGCGAAGAAGCCAGAAAACTCTATGACGATGCCATCCGGATGTTGAAAATGATTGTTGACAAACAATTGCTTACAGCACATGGCATTGCAGGCTTGTTTCCGGCCAACGCGGATGGCGATGACATCATTATCTATTCCGATGAAAAGCGCGAAAACGAAGCCACCCGCTTCTCATTTCTCAGAAACCAGCAAGAAAAATCCGGCGGCTTGCCCAATCTTTGTCTTTCAGATTTCGTTGCCCCCAAAGGCATGCCTGACTACCTTGGGCTTTTTGTTGTTACAGCAGGCCATGGCACCGAGGAATTGGTCAAACACTATGAGAATAGCCACGACGACTACAACGCTATCATGGTAAAAGTGCTTGCCGACAGGCTGGCCGAGGCTTTTGCTGAGTTTCTGCACGAAAAAGTCAGACGCGAACTTTGGGCCTATGTGCCTGACGAAAAGCTGGCTACATCGCAGCTCTTAGCCGAAGCCTATCAAGGCATCAGGCCGGCACCAGGCTATCCGGCTTGCCCCGAGCACTCAGAAAAGCAATTGCTCTTTGATTTGCTGAAAGCCGAAACACATACCTCTGTTACGCTCACCGAAAACTTTGCCATGTCGCCTGCTGCTGCGGTAAGCGGCTTCTATTTCGCACATCCCGATGCGCAATATTTTAATGTTGGAAAAATAAGCCGCGACCAGATTGAAGACTACAGCAAACGCAAAAAATGGACAATCGCTGAAACCGAACGACTACTCAACGCTAACCTAAACTATAAATAACACTGACAATGAAACATTTACTCAAAGTTACAGAACATATCGCCGCAGCAAAAAACACCCTTTTCTCGTTTGAGCTGCTGCCCCCGCTCAAAGGTCAAAACATCGAAAACATCGAAAACACCATCCAGCCGCTAATGGAATTTGATCCCGCATTCGTGAACGTGACCTATCACCAGGAAGAATTTGCCTACAAAACCCTTCCCAACGGATTGATTGAAAAAAAAACCATCCGCAAACGACCCGGAACAGTTGGCATTGCCGCTGCAATCCTCTACCGCTACGGCCTGAATGTGGTGCCACACATCATTTGTGGCGGTTTTACCCGTGAGGAAACCGAAAACGCACTCATTGACCTTCACTTTTTGGGTGTTAAAAACCTCCTTGTGGTGCGTGGCGATCCGCAGCCCTCGATGAAATATTTCCAACCCGAACCCGGCGGACATACACATTCCGTTGAGTTGGTACAGCAAATCAGTAAACTGAACCAGGGCATTTATCTCGAAGAAGACCTGCTCAACACCACACCCACCGACTTCAGCATCGGTGTGGCCGGCTATCCCGAAAAACATATTGAATCGCCCAATATGGAATCAGACCTGCATTTTCTGAAGAAGAAAATCGAAGCCGGTGCAGAATACATTGTCACACAGATGTTTTTCGACAATCAAAAGTATTTCAGCTTTGTTGACCGCTGCCGGGCGGTGGGCATCAACGTACCCATCATTCCCGGATTGAAGCCCATCACATCGGTCGGGCAGATGGGAACACTGCCTCAAACCTTCAACATTGACCTGCCCGAAGCCCTCGTGAAAGAGCTGCTCAAATGCAAAGACAACAAGCAGGCTAAGGAAGTGGGCGTGGAATGGGCCATAGCACAAAGCAAAGAGTTGATTGCCAAGCAAACTCCTGTCATCCATTTCTATACAATGGGCCGGTCGGACAATGTGGTTCGTATAGCAAAAGCAGTTTTCTAATTAACATAACACATTCAATATCAAAAGTTAACAAAATTTAACCTTTCGGATTAGTTTTTGATTTACTTTTGCATGGCAATGAAAAGTGGATTTTTTCTGAAATTTCTGTCAAGTTTAATGGCTGTGATGGTGCTTGCAGGTGCCTCGGGGATCACCCTGAATGCGCATTATTGCACTACAAATCATACACTTAACAAGTCAATACTCCCTTTTCCTATCGAGTGCAACCATGCCCATGAGCCTTCTGCAACAGCGCAGTGCGGCACTGATACAACAGCTTGCTGCCACACAGGTGTCGCCGACAACAAGGTTGAAAGCAAAGGTTGCTGCGAAGATTTTCTGCAATACATCAAAGGCATCACCGACTTTGAGATGCCGACACTGAAAATCAAAAAGGTCTTCAACCAGTTTTTGGTTGTCACTGTAAGGATCATCGAATTCTTTTCACCCTCCAAAAGTAAAGATCCCGCTCCCTCGGCCTTTTTAACGGAAGACCCTCCCCCGCTTTCGGGCAAAACCCTCACCATTACCTATCACCAACTCAAGCTCGATACGCTGCTGGGCTGATTTTTCTTTTTTTCCGGTTTGATCATATGCTTCTGTAAAGGTTTAATACCTTTCTGTGTTCAGGTGCTTATGCGCCTTTGACTTATAGCCGGAATCCAGGTAAAGGGTTTTTCATTTTTCTTTTCTTTAAATTCAGATTTACAATGTTTTATAAATACTTACAGCTTTTCGTATTGCTGCTGACACCTTGGATCGTGCAATCGCAAAGCATCGAAGGATACGTTTTTGAGATCAACCAAAAGGACACAGTCGCCCTTCCGGGAGTCAATATATATTGGGAAGGAACACAAAAAGGTACGGTTTCGGATGGCAAAGGCTATTTCAGGTTGAAAGCAGGTGATCATACGCACTACCTGATTTTCAGTTTTGTAGGTTACGAAAACGATACCTTGCATGTTCACACAGACGAAGGGCCTGTTCATCACATCATGGTCAACAGCCTCAACCTTGATGAGGTTGAAGTGCGAACAAGGGCCAAAACCGCATTCGTTTCGCGTCTGAGCACTGTCAACACCACCCACATCAGCGCGGGCGAATTGCAAAAGGCGGCTTGCTGCAACCTGTCGGAAAGCTTCGAAACCAGCGCCAGTGTTGATGTTTCTTACTCCGATGCCGTGACGGGGGCCAAACAGATCGAAATGTTGGGTTTGTCGGGCATTTATACACAGATGATGGCCGAAAACATGCCCAATCTGCGTGGTCTTGCCACCTCATTTGGTCTGGGTTATATTCCGGGCAGCTGGATGGAAAGCATTCAGGTTTCAAAAGGAACTTCTTCAGTTTTAAATGGTTACGAATCCATCAGCGGACAGATCAATGTCGAATTTAAAAAACCGGCAACGAGCGAACGGCTCTTTATCAATCTGTATCAAAACCATTTGGGACGCTCCGAGTTCAACTTCAACACGAAATGGCCCGTCACAAAAAAGCTTCAGACGATGTTATTGGGGCACGTGAGCAGGAATGGCAAATCGCACGATGACAACCACGATGGCTTTCTCGACGAGCCCATCAACACCCAGTTCAACCTCTTCAACAGATGGGATTACCACGGCGATCATTTTGAGGCGCAATTCGGCATCAAAGCCATGCAGGAAAGCCGAAAGGGCGGGCAAAGTACCTATGATGCCGACAAAACCCGGGACGAAAACAATGGCTACGGCATAGAAATCAATACCCAACGCTTCGAGTCGTTTTTGAAAACCGGCTTCATCTCCCGCAACCGGCCTGCAACCAGCCTGGGCATTCAGCAACAGCTCAGCTTTCACCGGCTTGGTTCGTTTTTCGGAATGCGCGATTATGATGCCGAACAGCTTTCGTATTATGCAAATGCATTGTATCAGTCGTTTATCGTCAACACCAGGCACACCTATACAACAGGCGCCAGCCTTACCCTTGACCGTTACGAAGAACAGCTGAACGACAGCATTTTCAGCCGGAGAGAGGTGGTGCCGGGTATGTTTTTCCAGTACACCTACAGCGATGGCGAGAAAATTAACCTTATTGCAGGTTTGCGTGCCGACCATCACAATACCTTTGGCACCTTTTTTACACCAAGGCTGCATCTGCGCTACAATTTCAATGCACACACCATTCTGCGTCTCTCGGCCGGAAAAGGATTCAGGTCGGCCAATATACTGGCCGAAAACATCTCACTGCTCGCCTCGGGCAAGCGCATCGTGTTTCTTAACGAACCGGCCATGGAAGAAGCATGGAATTTTGGTATCAACCTGAGCAAGCATATTGACATTGCCAACAGGGAATTGACAATCAGCCTCGATGCCTACCGCACCTCATTTGTGAACCAGGTGCTTGTTGACAGGGATTCCGACATCAGCAGCATCCGCATTTACAACCTCGAGGGACAATCACGATCAAACAGCCTGCAGCTGGAAGCCAACTACGAGCTGCTCAAAGGCCTTGATGTGACTGCCGCCTACAGGCTTAACGATGTGAAGATGACTTTTGGTGGCGAATTGCTTGAAAAACCTATGGTAAACAGGCATAAGGCACTGCTGAGCCTCTCGTATGTGACGGCACTCAAAAAGTGGCAGTTTGATTTCACCACGCAGTTCAACGGACAAACACGTCTGCCGGGCACAGAAAGCAATCCGGAGATTCACCAGATGCCGCCGGTTTCGCCCGCTTTTACTATTTTTAATGCACAGATTACCAAATACTTCAGAAAGTGGAGCCTTTACCTTGGCGGCGAAAACCTCACAAACTTCAAACAGGATCATCCGTTGATTGCAGCTGAGAAACCCTTTGGCAGCCATTTTGATTCGGGCATGATCTGGGGACCTGTCACAGGCATCAAGGTTTATGCAGGCCTGAGGTACGCGATTGAATGATAACATATTGCTGAAAAACCTTGAACCATATCTGTCAGTGCACGTATTTGGTTTCAGGGTTTTTCAGCAGTAAAGCAAGCTGGAGAATTTCATGGTATCCGGCTAAGAAGATGTTTCACGTTAATTCGAATTGGCAAATGCCGCAGAATAAATTCCTGCACATGTAGGCTGAACCGATTTTTTTTTAATTTTGACGATCCAAAAAAAGAAAACGTGCAGAAGCAGTCTCAGGACGAAACAGATTTGTCAAGCATCGGTTTGTTAAGCATCGCCTTCCGTTACCGGAAGCCCTTTCTCATCATTGGGTTGGCTGCAGCTGTTTTGGCAATGATTTTCAGCGGGCCATTCTTCATCACTCCGCTTTTTAAATCAACAGCTATTCTCTACCCCACCTCTTCCAATTCCATCTCAAAGGTATTGTTGAGCACCAATTTCAACACAAACAAAGATTTGCTGGAGATTGGCGAAGACGAACAGACAGAGCGGATGCTTCAGATTTTGAATTCGAACAAAATCCGTGACCGTATCATCCAGAAATACGACCTGATGAAACATTACGAAATCAGGCCGGGATCGGAATACCGGTTCACACGGTTGTACGACACCTATGAAAGCAATATCAAGTTTCGCCGCACAGAATATATGGCGGTGAAGATTACCGTTCTGGACAAAGACCCCAGGTTAGCCTCACTGATAGCCAATGACATAGCCGAGTTGTTCGACTCCACTATGAATATGATGCAGAAAGAGGTGGCATCAAAGGCATTTGTGATTGTTGAAAACGAATACCTGAAGTTGAAGTCGGAGGTGAAATCCATTGAAGACAGCCTCAACGCCATTCGCCGGCTTGGCATTCACGACTACGAGAGTCAGGCCGAGATGCTCAACCAACAATTGGCTATCGAGCTGGCAAAGAACAACAAAGCCGGTATCAACGCCCTTGAGGAACGCCTGAAGGTGCTGGCCCAATATGGCGGAGCCTATGTTTCGCTTCGCGATATGCTCGAACATGAACGCAAACAACTATCCCAGATAAAAGCAAAATTTGAAGAAGCCAAGGTGGATGCAACTCAGGTGCTTCCACATAAATTTGTCGTCACCAATGCCTACGAAGCCGAAAAGAAAGCCTTTCCGATTCGCTGGCTTATCACCTTGATAGCAGTCATCTCATCAATGGGAATGGCGCTGATCATATTTGTCGCGATCGAGAAGTTTTCATCTGAAGAAGTAAAAAAAAAACTTTTTTCAGGACCTACCTTCCACGAAGAAGTCACCTCAAAACCATCACGAAAGCAATAATTCCGCTCAATCAGCAAAAATGGGAAATCATGGATAATTATTTCAGCAATACATCATTTGTCAACTTAATCCTCAAGTGGCGGCTGCACCTCACTGTGATCACACTTGCGGCTGCTGTGGCAGGCATGGTTTTTTCGGGAACTGCTTTTATAACACCGCTTTATAAATCCGAAGCAGTGGCCTATCCGGCAAACATCAATAGTTATTCCGATGAAAGCGAGACCGAGCAAATGCTTCAAATTCTTCAATCACAAGATATTACGGATTCGATGATCATGAAATTTGATCTTGCTTCCCACTATGAAATTGATCCTGCCTACAAATACTTCAAAACCGCTCTGCTGACCGAATACCACCAGAATATCAAGATCAGCAAAACTCCTTACGAAGCCATCTCGATCAGCGTAAAGGACAAAGACCCCCAAACAGCATCGGATATGGCAACAGAGATTCTGAAGCTGTACGACAGGAAAGTTGCTTCGCTGCACAAATCCAAATCGGGCGAGGTAATCCATATGTACGAAGTGCAGCTGGCCGACAAGAAAGCACTCATTGACAGTCTTCAAAACAGACTGCAAGTATTGGGCAATGAATACGGTCTGATTGATTACAGCGCACAGTCGCAGGAAATCATGAAGGGTTATTTGCGCACCATTTATGGAAACAACGGTTCGAATATCAACACCAAAGGTGTGAACGAGCTGAAAGCCAATATCGAAAAACATGGCGGCGAGCTTTTGACCATCATTGAGATGCTGCAGCACGAAGCCCGTACCTTTGTTGATATGAAGACCGAACTCGAACAGGCCCAAAAGTTTTACAGGGCAAACCTCACCTATTCGAACATCATCAGCAAGCCATACCCCTCCGACAAAAAAGCTTATCCCGTGCGCTGGATCATCGTTACACTGTCGGCCTTTGGCGCATTTCTGATTGGTATGCTTGTGATATTTATCCTCGACGCACGCAATCCCGAAGCACAAAGAAAACAAAACACCTAAAACCTGACCGTTTTGACTGACCGCATCAAAATAGCATGGGTTTATTTGTTTACAGCAGCTTTTCTTGCCGTCAACCTCTATCTTGTTATCCAAAAAGATCTTTACCTCTTGTTTGCCTTCCCCATCGTGCTGGCAGTCCTGCTGTTGTATATCTTCTCTCTTGACAAGGTGTTGCTGCTCATAAGCTTTCTGACTCCACTTTCGATCAATATCGAAGACATGGATGTGGGTCTGGGCGTGTCGCTGCCTGTTGAACCTATGCTTTTTGGCGTGTTAATACTCTTTGCCATCAAAATGTTGCAGGAGCGAAAATACGACCGCAGCATTGCCCGCCACCCCATCTCAATTATGATTTATGTGATGTTTCTTTGGATGATGGTCACCACCGTTACCAGCGAAATTCCACTTGTTTCGGTTAAATACATTGTTTCGAGGCTGTGGTTTGTGGTGCCGGCGTATTTTGTGGGAGCGCTGGTCTTCAGAAAAACATCCAACATTCACTGGTTTGTGTGGCTCTACAACATCGGCCTCATCTTTGTGATAGCCTACACCATCATCAACCACGCGCGCTTCAATTTCAGCGATAACTCAGCACACTGGGTTATGTCGCCGCTCTACAACGACCATACGGCTTATGGCGCGGCCTTGGCTATGTTTCTGATATTGACGGTGGGATATCTTTTTTATCCCGGCCTCACACCCGCCAAAAGATTCTGGATTGTGAGCATGATCGTCATTCTAACAACAGCAACGGTGATGTCGCTCAGCCGTGCAGCATGGATAAGTCTTGCAGGCGCGTTGGCTGTGCTCGTCGCGGTTCTTTTCAGGATACGGCTTCGGTGGATCATTGCCATGATTGCAGCGCTGGTGTTTCTCTTCATCACCTTTCAGCATCAAATCATTGATGCACTTGAAAAAAACAAACAGGACTCTTCGACCGACCTTGTCGAGCACGTACAATCCATCTCCAACATCTCGTCGGATGCATCAAACCTCGAACGTATCAACCGCTGGCAGGCTGCGCTCAGACTCTTTGAAGAACGTCCGGTCTTCGGCTGGGGACCGGGAACTTACCAGTTTGTTTATGGTCCTTATCAGCGCTCGAAAGAAAAAACCATCATCAGCACCAATGCCGGCGACATGGGCAATGCACACAGCGAATACATCGGTCCGTTGGCAGAAATGGGTTTCCCGGGAACGATCATCATCCTTTTACTTGTTGGTGTAATGATTTTCCGCGGACTGAAGACCTACCAGAAATCAGTCACGAAGGAAGGAAAAGTGATCAGCATCTCTGCAACACTGGCGCTAATCAGCTATTTTATTCATGGTTTTCTGAACAACTTTCTCGACACCGACAAGCTTTCAATTCCTGTCTGGGGCTGCATGGCCATCATTGTCGTGATGGACATCTACGGCACTGAAACGGCAAGCCATAACCAATCAGCCAGCCTGAGCACAGACGCAAAGGTCGCAAAGGACTGACGCATTTAGGTTTATAATCAGCGAACGAAGCGAACGAAGCGACTTAAGCGAACGAAGCGAACGGAGCGACTTTAGCGAACGAAGAGATGGGGCGAACGGAGCGAACGAAGCGAACGGAGCGAACGAAGCGACTTTAGCGAAAGGGCGAACGAAGAGATAGGGTGAACGAAGCGAACGAAGCGAACGAAACGAACGGAGCGACTTTAGCGAACGAAGCGACTTTAGCGAAAGGGCGAACGGAGCGAACGGAGCGAACGAAGCGAACGAAGAGATGGGGCGAACGGAGCGAACGGAGCGACTTAAGCGAACGAAGCGACTTTAGCGAACGAAGAGATGGGGCAAACGAAGCGACTTTAGCGAACGGAGCGAACGAAGAGATTTTATTCCTCTGCGTTTACGGTTAAAAAAAAGAAGGTTACCGAAGTCTTTTCATTTAATCCGCGCTTCGAATTTAGATCGGGATGCAAGCTTTTTGTGCCAAACAGATGCAAATGCGTGCATAAATAGGGCCTGCTGAAAAACTCCCCGAACCTACTAAAGCAAAATTTCATCCACATTTCACAAAGTGAGAAGATGGTTTATTCGCATTAATTTGTGCCAAAATCAGTTTAACCGCA
>Ga0116141_10003025_pt1 | contig 14268 bp, 12 predicted proteins | sample AD_UKC097_MetaG_FD_89744 | JGI IMG/M metagenome (GOLD analysis project Ga0116141, IMG submission 89744) | Active sludge microbial communities of municipal wastewater-treating anaerobic digesters from USA - AD_UKC097_MetaG | ecosystem: Engineered > Bioreactor > Anaerobic > Digestate | place: USA...
CTGCTGGGCGCGCCGGGCGCAGGCAAAGGAACCCAGGCCAATTTCATCTGCCAGAAGTACGGCATCCCTCAGATTTCCACGGGTGACATGCTGCGCGCCGCGGTCAAGGCCGGTACGCCGCTGGGCCTGCAGGCCAAGGCGGTCATGGAGTCGGGCGGCCTGGTCAGCGACGACCTGATCATCAACCTGGTGAAGGAACGCATCGCCCAGCACGACTGTGCCAACGGCTTCCTGTTCGACGGCTTTCCCCGCACCATTCCGCAGGCCGACGCGATGAAGGCCGCCGGCGTCAAGCTCGACTACGTGCTGGAGATCGACGTGCCCTTCGAGGCCATCATCGAGCGCATGAGCGGGCGTCGCTCCCACCCCGCCAGCGGTCGCACCTATCACATCAAGTTCAATCCGCCCAAAGTCGAAGGCAAGGACGACGTCACCGGCGAGCCGCTGGTGCAGCGCCCCGATGACCAGGAAGAGACCGTCAAGAAGCGCCTGGACGTCTACAGCGCCCAGACCCGTCCGCTGGTTGACTACTACAGCCAGTGGGCCCAGGCCGAGCCTGCTGCGGCCCCGAAATACCGGGCCATCAGCGGCACCGGCAGCGTGGAGGACATCACGGCGCGGGCGTTCGCTGCACTGGCCAGTTGAAGCCCGGGACTGATCCATTGAAAAAGGCCCGTCAGGGCCTTTTCTGTTTCAGGCGGGGCTGGAGCGCAGCCCATACGCCCGATCGCCGATGAACAGATACTCGGCCCGCAGGATGGGGTCGCCCTTTTCCTCCTTGAAGATGAAGCCCACGACGGAAAGGGTGTCCCCCACCTTGATTTCGGCCACGTTCCAGGCGTTCATGCGGGTGAGCGGCGCCAGTTCGATTTCCCATTTCCGGTCCTTGCGGTTAGGCACCACGGCCTTGGCCAGCAGCGCCTTGCCATCGACCGGCGCAGTCTGAGCGGGAATGGCCCGTTGCGCCAGCCCGGCTGGCACCTTCAGCCCGGCGGGCACCTCGAGCTCCAGCTCCGCGTGCGGGTTTTGCCACCGGGACCGCGTGACCCGGCCTTCCAGATAGATCGGCCGCTCCTGATCAAAGCTGCTCCAGCCGTGATGGGCCCGTGCCAGAAGGGGCAGGCCGAGTGCGGGCGCGGCCAGCGCGGCGAGCATGAGTTCACGTCGATTCATCGTTGACTCCCGTTCATCAATAGGCGATCCAGCGACCCAGCGTGATGATGATGACCCAGATCACGGTGGATACGACCATCTGCAGCCGCGCGAAGCGGTCCAGCTTGTCCAGGGACTGACGCGCATGAAACCACGCCGCATTGGAACCCGCCACGAATAGCAACAACATCTTGAGGGTGAATGTGCGGTTGGACAGCAGATCACCAGGCTGGGTGGCGAACATGATCACGCCCGATACCGCGGCCAGCGCGAAGCCGATGGCCACCAGGGTCAGGCTCAGGCGCGCCAGGTCTGATACCGGCAATCCGGCGCCTCGGCCAAACACGCGCAACTCCAGCAAGACCAGGTTGCCGAGCAGCAACCCGATGCCGATCACATGAATCACCTCCAGGGCCGGATAAGCCCAGGGCCAGGGAAGCGAGATGCCGGCGAACACGGCCTCAGATCGACCCTGCGGACGGTGCGCCCAGCAGCGCCAGCATCAAGGTCACCCGCGCCTTGACGGGACTCAGGCCGTTCGAGTCCGCGATCCGGTCGCCGGAATGGGGCACGACGCGCCCCTGGGCACAACGGGTCGCCCGCACGATCTTCACACCAGCGGCCTGGGCGCGAATCAAGGCCGCTTCCAGATCCGCATGAAGGGTGCCGTTGCCCGTGCCCGCAGCCACCAGCCCCTGCACCCCGTCGCGGACCAGCCCGTCGACCACCGCGCCACTGGCCCCCGCGTAGTTCATGACAATCTCGACGCGCGGCCAGGGCATCGAACTTGCTATTGATCGAATAGCACTTGAAGACCATCCGACGACGGGAACTGGCACTTTTTTGTCATTTATCAGCCATCGGACCGCGTTTTCTTCCACATAGCCCAGCGGCCCGGCGTCTCCGGAAGAAAACGCATCCAGGCGATAGGGATGGTCTTTCCGGACATCGCGCGCACTGTGAACGACGCCGGCGCACACCGCGACGACGCCTGCTGCTCCGGGATCGAGCGCGACCGTGACCGCATCCAGCATGTTCTGGGGACCATCGGGCACCAGTGCGGTCGCGGGACGCATGGCGCAGGTGAGGACCACCGGCTTGCGTGGCTGCAGGACCGACTGCAGGAACCAGGCCGTCTCCTCCAGCGTATCGGTCCCGTGCGTGATGACGATGCCTCTGACGGCGGGATCCGCCAGCCAATGGTCGCACCGAAGCGCGAGTTCGCGCCAGACCGGAAAACTCATGTCCTTGCTGTCGACCTGGGCCACCTGTTCGGTCACCAGATCGCCTGCACCCAGTGCCGAGGACAGGGTCCCGACCGAACGGATCAACTGGTCCACACCCAACTGCGCGGCGCGGTAGCCGATGTTGTCACCCGCCTGCGCCGCGGTTCCGGCAATGGTGCCTCCTGTTCCAAGAATCACGATCTTCGAGTTGTCCGGCTGCGGCATCGCTTGCAATCTTTCGAAAACTGGTTAAAAATACAGGTACTGTCTATCCAGACAGCTATCCGTCGCCAGACCCGCTCCCAGGAGTTGCCATGATCGACCCGTCCCCGTTCCCCGCCAAGCTTACCGCCCGCCAGCAACAGATTCTGGACCTGATCCAGAGCGCGATCGCCCGCACTGGCGCGCCGCCCACCCGGGCCGAAATTGCGACCGAGCTGGGCTTCAAGTCGGCCAACGCGGCCGAGGAGCACTTGCAGGCGCTGGCGCGAAAGGGGGTGATCGAACTGGTCAGTGGCACCTCGCGAGGCATCCGCCTGCGCAAGGACGCCCTGCAGTCGATCAACGAATCCCGAATGAAGCAATTCTCCCTGCCCTTGCCGAGTCTGGCCCAGCTGGCGCTGCCGCTGGTCGGCCGGGTGGCCGCCGGATCCCCGATTCTGGCGCAAGAGCACGTGGACCAGACCTATTACGTCGAAAGCAGCCTGTTCCAGCGCCAGCCCGACTACCTCCTCAAGGTGCGCGGCATGTCCATGCGCGATGCCGGCATCATGGACGGTGACCTGCTGGCGGTGCAGGCCACCAAGGAAGCCAAGAACGGGCAGATCGTCGTGGCCCGCCTTGGCGACGAGGTCACGGTCAAGCGCTTCCGTCGCAACAAGCACCTGATTGAGCTGCACGCCGAAAACCCGGACTTCGCCACCATCGTCGTCGAGCCCGGCGAACCCTTCGAGATCGAGGGTCTGGCGGTCGGCCTGATCCGGAACACCATGCTGATGTAAGCCCCGAACCGGGCCATCACGGTGCACGCCTGAAGGTGGCGGGCGTTTGACACCCTGACGGTGTCACAACCCTTCGGATGTGCAGTCTTTGCCAATCCTGCCTGTGTTCAACCTCCAGCTCTTGAAAGGTTTCACATGGGAATTGCTCTCTTTGCCTTCTCCGGTTTGTTCGCTCCGCTGCAGGCAGCGGCCAGCCGGTTCGTGCCGGCGCACAGCCGCGCGCCGGCGATCGCCGTCTGGCGCGCCGAGGCGCCACGAACGGCGCCGCGTCGAACCTCGTCGCGTCCCGACGCGCCGACCCGCGGCCGTCCGGCAGGGACACTCGGCTCCGCACCGGACGACGGAATCACGGTCGCACCGCGCCGCCCACCGACGCTGCGTGTGCTTCGAAACATCGAAGCGGACATGCCGCCCGGTTGCTCTGGGCGGATGGCGATATCCGGTCGCATGGCCGATGTCTGCGCCGAACTGGATCGTCTGGCCGCCCTTGAAAACACCCGACGGGGCCCCTCCCGTTAGGCCGGGGCGCCCCGTCACTCACCTGAGACTGGCGCGGCAGCGCCAAGGAGTGGCCATCGCCGCGCCGGTGACCTGAACGGGCCGCGCCCCGCCGGTCCAGGCATGGACGCGCAGGGCACAATGGCGGGATGAACATTGTGATTCTGGACGACTATCAGGACGCGGTGCGCAAGCTCAGATGCGCGTCACGGCTGGACGACTTCCCAGCCAAGGTGTACACCAACACCGTCAAAGGCATCGGGCAGTTGGCCATCCGGCTCAAGGATGCCGACGTGATCGTGCTGATTCGCGAGCGCACCGCCATCACCCGCCAGTTGGTGGAGAAACTCCCCAAACTGAAACTGATCGCCCAGACCGGCCGGGTCGGCCACCACATCGATGTCGCCGCCTGCACCGAACGGGGCATCGCGATTGCGGAAGGAACCGGTTCGCCAGTGGCGCCTGCCGAACTGACCTGGGCCTTGATCATGGCGGCCATGCGCCGACTGCCCCAGTACGTTGGCAATCTCAAACATGGCGCCTGGCAACAGTCCGGCTTGAAGTCGGCATCCATGCCCCCGAATTTTTCTCTGGGCTCCGTGCTCCGGGGCAAGACGCTGGGTGTCTGGGGTTACGGGAAGATCGGCCAGATCGTGGCTGGCTACGGACGTGCCTTCGGCATGCACGTGATGATCTGGGGCAGCGAAACGTCAAGGCAGAAAGCTGCCCTGGACGGCTACGCAGCGGCCACCACGCGTGAAGCGTTTTTCGAGGAATGCGACGTCTTGTCGCTGCACCTTCGCCTTCATGAGGCCACCCAAGGCATCGTGGGCCTGGACGATCTCTCGCGCATGAAGACCACTTCGCTTTTCGTCAATACGTCCCGAGCGGAGCTGCTGCAACCCGATGTGCTGATCAGCGGTCTCAATCGCGGTCGTCCTGGCATGGCGGCCGTGGACGTGTTCGAAACCGAACCCATCCTGCAGGGTCACGCACTGCTGCGGCTCGAAAACTGCATCTGCACGCCCCACATCGGGTATGTCGAGCAGGACAACTACGAACAGTATTTCGGCGCGGCCTTCGACAACGTCGTGAATTTCATCAAGGGAACCCCCACCAACATCGTCAACCCCGGCGCCCTGCAGGTCCGGCGCTGAGATGCGCCAGGCCCGCCTGCCCCCCGTCCTGTGGCCCCTGCTGTTCGGCAACCTGGTCATCGGCACCGGCGTGATGGTCGTGCCGGGCACGCTCAACCAGATCAGCGAGTCCCTTCAGGTTTCGCCCGCCACAGCGGGGCAGCTGATTTCTGCCGGCGCGCTCCTGATGTGCCTGGGTGCCCCGCTGTTCGCGACCCTGGTGGCCGGATGGGACCGGCGCCGTCTTCTGACCGCCTGCATGCTCTGGTACGCGGTGTTTCATCTGCTGTCAGCGCTGATGCCGGAATTTGGGTCCCTGCTGGGCGTGCGCGTGCTTGCGCTGGTCGCGCCGGCGATCTTCACCCCGCAGGCGGCGGCGTGCATCGGACTCCTGGTATCCCCGGCCCAGCGAGGGCGTGCGGTCACCTTTGTCTTCCTCGGCTGGTCGGTGGCTTCGGTTCTGGGCATGCCCCTGGCGGCGCTGACGGGGGGTCTGTTCGGATGGCGCTGGGCCTTCCTGCTTGTTGCCCTGTGCTCGCTGGCCAGCGCCGTGTGGGTGTGGCGCGCCATGCCCGACGGCGTCAAACCCGCGGCGCTTTCCCGTTCAGCCTGGGGAAACGCTCTGCAGTCTCCGGCACTGATGCTGTGCATTCTGGTCACTGCGCTGTATTCAGCCGGTCAGTTCGTGCTGTTCTCCTATTTCGCACCGTACTTCAAAGCCCGCCTCGGCGTGTCACCGGTGGAGCTCAGCGTGTTGCTCGCGTGGTTTGGCGCGTTCGGTTTTGTCGGTAACGTCTGGGTGTCGCGTCATATCGACCGGCTGGGCGCGGCCCGATCCGTCGGACTGGCCATTGCCTGCATGGTGTTGAGCATGGCAGCCTGGCCCTTGGGCCAAACGCTGGGCCTGACCGCCCTGGTCATGATTCCCTGGGCGCTGGGGTGTTTTGCATCGAATTCGGCCCAGCAAGCGCGATTGCTCGAAATGGCGCCAGCGCTGGCGACAGCCTCCATTGCGATGAACACCTCGGCCATGTATGCCGGTCAAGCGCTCGGCGCAGCCGGCGGAGGGTGGTTGATTGACCAGGGCCACATGGCCCACCTGAGTTCCGCGGGCCTGGTGGTGCTGCTGCTTGCCCTGCTGACGAGCTGGATCGCCAGCGGCGTGAAGCGGCGCCCATAGCGCGTCCGGCGAGCCTGCGCCAACAAAAAAGGCCAGCCGAAGACGGTCCGTTCAGCCCTTCCCGCGCCTGGAACGGGCGTCGGCATTGGTGGCAAGATCAAACAGGTCGAAATCGATCAGATGACCGTCAGGCGCCTTGGCTCTAGCTGCCTTGGAGGGAAATTGCCCGGATGACGTTTCTGTAGATTGAACTGGCACCAACTCCGACAAGTCGATATCCAACCCGACATTGGGGGAAGGGGGTACTCGCATCAGGGGCGGACTGTGACTGTCGACTGGTTCTCTCGCTGCCTGAGGCGACATTTCAAGAGGCTGAGCACTTGGCAACCGGGAGCCGGCGAGTCGCGCGCCCCTCGTGTCACGATCCTGAACATCGTTTGCTGGCAAGACGGGGGAGTCAACACGTTGAACCTCCTCCGGAACGTTGGATCGATCGTCGCCCAAATCTTTCGCCACGGCATACAGCATCAGGAGCTCGCGATAAGCCTCCAGATCGAGGACCAGACTGCCCCGCCCAGGCTTGCGAAAAATGGACTCTTCGATGAAATCGAGGACCGCCGGCATGGGCCACAAAGCCGTGATTCGGGACAGTATGGGCGGATACGCCTCCAGTCCCCGGGTCTGCTGTTGAAATGCCGCAATCTCTGGAACCTCTGCGTTGAACAGTTCGTTGAATTCATTGCGGACAAGTTCATAGTCCCTGACACGCCCTTGCAGGTGGTAAACCTTCAACAAATCCAAGTAGGCCAACACACTGATTCCCACATTGTCTGCAATGTGGTTTTTCAAGGTCGCAACGGCCTGATCGTATTGCCCGAGGGAGATGAAGAAGTCGGCCTGCTGCTGAATATCGAGCAATTCGTCCACCTTCACCGCCCGGCTGGCGCCGGACAAACTGTTCTGGAAGTCAACCGGTTCGAACGAGGCATGTATTGGCCTCCCGACCGGCATTGACGACGGGGGCGCTGTGGTTTGAGGTGTGACCTCGTGATTCACGTCCTTTTCGGACCCGGTCCTCGCAATCGTCACACCCGGACTCGGTCTGGCTGTTCTTTCGTCGACCGGCGAAGGCAAATGCTCATCGGCTGATTCATTGGCGACCGGACTCCACCACTCTGGACGCGACTGGGAGCGGCTGCGACGCCAGAAATGGAAGGCTGCTGCCAAAGCGGCGATCAAGGCTGCCGTGAGGCCCAAGAACCATTCCCTTCCGAGCCGCCCGGACTCGGACGCCTGCAAGCGGTTCCGGAGTTCAGAGATTTCGGCCTGATCCTTCTGTCGCAGTTCCTTGATCAGTGCAACGTCCGCCTGCAAGGCCAGCAGACGCTGCCCGTCCTTGACAACCTCCTCCGGAATCGAACCGATTGCGCGCCAACGCGCAGCAGCCTCCGCCCGCTGTGTGCCGCCGTCCTGTGGTTCGGTCAACAAGGCCGGTGACGCCTTCAAAACAGGATCTCGCTCAGCAGGCAGGTCGGCGGGATCCAACTTCAAGCGGGGTTTGTCGGTCTTGCTTTCAGGCTCCGGCTTTCGGGCGACACTTCGTAGCGGCGCAGTCTTGGGCTTGGCATTTGGTGCGACCGATCTTTGATCGGGCATACCCCCTGCCTTGGCCCCTTTGTTGGAGAGGTCCGAAAAACCACCTGTTTTTCGCGGAGCGCCGACAGAGCGAACCGCCTTTGTCCCATCTGCCCTCGACCCGACAGGATCCTCACGTGCTGGCTCATTTTGCTGGAAGAAGCCGGCCCCTGGCTGACCTGAAACAAGCCTGGACTCCGATCGGCTCTCGACCGGAATCTCCGACAGGAGCACAAACTGGCGCGACAGCGCTTGCGCGCAACCCACCTTCAGATTCAAGCTGACAACGGGCTCGTCCACGGGCACCGCCGACTGGATTCGCAAAATGGCGTCTGCCCGAGACGTCCCCTGATCGACGATCAGCCTGACCTGACCCGTGTTAACCGGCGTATCACCGTACAGCACATCCACCGCCAAGCACAAGGCCGCCGGATCCTCGTCATTGTCCAGCTTTACCTGAACGCCCACATCAAGAGGGCGTCCAATCCAGGCGGTTCCCTTGGCCAGCCCGAGACCCATCGCGTGACTGTTCAGCCCGCAGGCAAACAGCAAGGACGCGACGAACAAATGACGAAAAAATGAAGGCATAAACATTCGCTTACAGATTTTGACATAGATAAACCACGCGCCAGCGCTGCACCATAATCGCGCCATGCAACAAGTCACTTTTCCTGTCGTCGGCATCATTGGCGCTGGCGCCATGGGCCGGGGCATCGCCCAGATCGCGGCACAGGCCGGCTGCGTGGTCAGGCTGTTCGACACCCGGGCCGAAGCCGTTGCGGAGGCGATCGACGCGATCAAGGCCCAGTGGATCAAGCTGCTTGAAAAAGGCCGCCTGGCCGAAGACGCCATGACCACCAACATGGCCCGGCTGAGAGGCGCGACACAACTGGCTGAACTCGCGGACTGCGCGCTGGTGGTGGAAGCCATCGTCGAGCGGCTCGACGTCAAGAAGAGCCTCTTCGCCGAACTGGAGGCCATCGTGGGTCCTGAGACGGTCTTGGCCACCAACACCTCCTCCCTGTCCGTCACGGCCATCGCCGCGGGACTGCGTTTTCCCCAGCGCTTTGCCGGCTTTCATTTCTTCAACCCGGTGCCACTGATGAAGGTGGTCGAAGTCATCGCGGGTCTCAAGACCAGGCCCTCCATCGGCGAAGCGCTGTCACGATTCGCCCGGGAGATGGGCCACACGCCGGTGCAGGCGCAGGACACGCCGGGCTTCATCGTCAACCACGCGGGCCGTGGCTTCGGGACCGAAGCCTTGCGCATCGTCGGCGAGGGCGTGACCGACTTCACGACGGTCGACCGGATTCTGCGGGACCAGGCGGGTTTCAAGCTGGGCCCGTTCGAGCTGATGGACCTCACGGCGCTGGATGTCTCGCATCCCGTGATGGAGTCCATTTATCACCAGTACTACGAGGAGCCACGGTACCGGCCCAGCGTGATCACTGCACAGCGCCTCGCCGGCGGCGTGGTCGGCAAGAAAGTCGGCGAGGGGTTCTACCGCTACGAGAACGGGGTTGCGTTGGTGGCCCCGGAGCCTCCCGCGCCGGCCGTCTCCGACATGCCGCCGGTGTGGGTGTCGCCTCGGGCTGCCCGCCGCGCCGAACTGCTGCAACTGCTGAAAGATATGGGCGCCCGGATCGAAACCGGTTCTTCACCGTCCCCGGCCGCGCTGACCCTGGTTGCGCCGCTGGGCTTCGACGTGACGACCGTGGCCATCGTCGAGCGGCTCGACCCGGCCCGGACCGTCGGTATCGATCTGTTGATCGACGATGCGACCACCAGGCGGCGTGTGCTGGCCACCAATCCGGCAACGCGGGTCGACATGCGGGACGCCGCGCACGCGCTGTTCGCCCGCGACGGCAAGGCGGTGAGCGTGATTCGCGACAGCGGCGGCTTTGTGACGCAGCGCGTGATCGCCACCATCGTCAACATCGCCACGGACATGTGCCAGCAACGCATCTGCACGCCGCAGGATCTCGAAACCGCGGTCACGCTCGGGCTGGGCTACCCGCTGGGACCGCTGGCCATGGGCGATCGACACGGGCCGACCAATGTCCTGGAAGTGCTGTTCAACCTGCAGACCGTTTACGGCGATCCTCGTTACCGCCCGAGCCCCTGGCTGCGTCGCCGCGGCGCCATCGGTCTCAGCCTGATGCACACGGAAGAATAGACCCCATGGCGGCCGAACTGCACAGTGCGAGCGAGGGGCAGACGATGGTCCTGACCATCCGCAATCCGGAGCATCGCAATGCGCTGGGTCCGGAGATCTACGCCGCGGGCGTGGAAGCCCTGAACGCGGCTGAATCCAGTCCTGATGTGCGCAGCGTGGTGATCACCGGCGAGGGGACGGTCTTCAGCGCCGGGGGCAATCTGCAGCGCCTGCAAGCCAATCGGCAGCAGCCGCCGGAGATTCAGGCCCGGAGCATCGAGGGCTTGCACAACTGGATCGAAGTGATCCGAACCTTTCCCAAACCGGTGATCGCGGCGGTTGAAGGGCCGGCCGCCGGAGCCGGGTTTTCCCTGGCGCTGGCCTGCGATTTCATGATTGCCGCCAGCAACGCCGTGTTCGTGATGGCCTACAGCAACATCGCCCTGTCGCCCGATGGAGGCGGCAGCTGGAGCCTGGCCAGGGCACTGCCCAGGCAACTGGTCAACGAACTGCTCATGTGCGGTGAACGCATCGGTGCCGAGCGTCTGCACCAACTGGGGCTGATCAATCGCCTGGTGGATCCCGGCCGTGCGCTGCAAGGCGCGCTTGAATGGGCCGACCGCGTCAACCAGAGGGCGCCCAACGCCATGGCCAGCATCAAGGAACTGGTCAACGAAGCCTCAACGTCGACCCTGTCCCAACATCTGGCGCTGGAGCGCGACCACTTCGTCCGCAACCTGCATCACGCCAACGCCGGCATCGGTATCTCGGCCTTCCTCGACAAGTCCAAGCCCCGTTTCGTGTAGCCGCGCGATGGGGCGGCCATTCGCAGGCCGACACGCAGGTGACAACCCTGAGGCAACCCGGACGTCCCTGACGCGACAATCGGCCTGTTCTCAGTCACGCAAAAGACAGGCCATGGACGATCCCATTCTTACCATCGAAGAACGCGAGGCGATCAACACCGGTCGCTGGTTCTCATCCCTCTCACCCTCCCTTCGACACGACATCCTGCGATGTGCCTACGTCAAACGCTACAAGGACGGCGAGCTCATCGTGGCGCGCGGCGATCCGCCCGTGGAGTGGAGCGCCTGCGCCCGCGGCGCGGTCCGGGTGAGTTCAACCTCCATCTCGGGCAAACAGATCACGCTCACCTACGTGGAGCCCGGGATCTGGTTCGGCGATGTGGCGATTTTCGACGGGGACCGCCGGACCCACGACGCCTATGCCCATGGCGAAACCACATTGCTGTGCGTGGCGCGCAACGATTTCCAGAAGATCCTGGCGCTGCATGTGGAACTCTACGAAGCCCTGGTGCGACTGCAATCCAGGCGGATCCGCCAGCTCTACGGCCTGGTGGAAGACCTCAACACCCTGCCCCTGCGCGCGCGCCTGGCCAAACAGTTGCTGCACCTGGTGCGAAGCTATGGTGTGCCGTGCCTGTCGGATGGCCGCGAGACCCGGATCAGTCTTCAGCTGGCGCAGGAGGAACTGGCCCAGTTGCTGGGCGCGTCGCGCCAGCGGGTCAACCAGGAACTCAAGGCGATGGAGCGGGAGCACGCGATCCGCATCGAGCCCGGCGGACTCGTCGTGCGCGACCGCGAAGCCCTGATGCGCATCGTTGAATCCGACAACTAAGAGCCCATGAACGATTTCGACCACTTTGTCGGCACCCGCCCTGTCACGGGTTCGCACGCCTTCGATGTCAACCGGCTGAGCGACTGGCTCGCCCTGAACCTGACGGGCTTCCAGGGCCCGCTGACCGTCGAACTCTTCAAGGGCGGGCAATCCAACCCGACCTACAAGCTGGTGACGCCGGGCCAAAGTTATGTGATGCGGGCCAAACCCGGTCCGGTCGCCAAACTGCTGCCGTCGGCGCACGCTGTCGAGCGCGAGTTCGCGGTCATGAAAGGCCTGTACGGCACGGGTGTTCCCGTTGCGTGCATGCATGTCCTGTGCGAAGACGAATCCGTCATCGGGCGCGCTTTCTATGTCATGGAGTTCGTCCAGGGCCGCGTGCTCTGGGACCAGTCCCTTCCCGGCATGAACAACGGCGAACGTCGCGCCATTTACGACGAGATGAACCGTGTGATCGCCGCCCTGCACACGGTGAACTTCGCCGAGCAGGGCCTGGCGGGCTACGGCAAACCCGGCAATTACTTCGAACGGCAGATCGGCCGCTGGAGCAAGCAGTACACCGCGTCGATCACCAAACCTATCCCCGAGATGGACCAGTTGATTGCCTGGCTGCCCGCGCACATCCCCGCCAAGGCGCGGGACGACAGCCTGGTCAGCATCGTGCACGGCGACTACCGGCTGGACAACCTGATCTTTCACCCCACCGAGCCCCGGGTGCTGGCGGTTCTGGACTGGGAGCTGTCCACGCTCGGACACCCGTTGGCCGACTTCAGCTACCACTGCATGGCCTGGCACATTCCGCCGGGCGCCTTCCGGGGCATTGGGGGGCTGGACGTCGCCGCGCTGGGCATTCCGACAGAAGACGAATACATCCGCCTGTACTGCGAGCGCACCGGATTCAGCACACCCGACGCGCTGAAGGCCGACTGGAATTTCTACCTCGCCTACAACCTGTTCCGCATTGCGGCCATTCTTCAGGGCATCGCCAAGCGCGTCGAGGCTGGCACGGCCTCCAGCGCCCAGGCCATCAAGTCCGGCGAAGGCGCCCGGCCGATGGCGGAGCTGGCCTGGCGGTTCGCCCAGCGAGCCTGACCCTTTTTTTATCCGCCACAGGAGACCGCGATGGAGTTCGATTACAGCCCCAAAGTCAAGGACATGCAGGCCCGCCTGCTGAAGTTCATGGACGAGTACATTTATCCCAATGAGGCGCGCTTCTTCCGCGAGATCGCTGAAAACCGCGCCAAGGGCAACCCTTGGGTACCGACCACCATCATTGAGGAACTGAAACCCAAGGCACGCGCAGCCGGCCTTTGGAACCTTTTCCTGCCGAAGTCCCCGCGTGCGCCGGAAGGTCTGTCCAACCTGGAATACGCACCGCTGTGTGAAATCATGGGCCGGGTCCCGTTCGCCGCCGAGGTCTTCAACTGTTCGGCCCCCGATACCGGCAACATGGAAACGCTGGAGCGCTATGCCAGCGAACCGCTGAAGGACGAATGGCTTGAGCCGCTGCTCAAGGGTGAAATCCGCTCCGCCTTCCTGATGACCGAGCCGGAGGTCGCCTCGTCCGACGCGACCAACATCCGTTGCCGCATCGAGCGCGACGGCGACGAATACGTCATCAACGGTCGCAAATGGTGGTCGTCCGGCGCCGGAGACCCGCGCTGCGCGGTCTACATCGTCATGGGCAAGACCAACCCCGACGCCGGCCGGCACGAGCAGCAGTCGATGATCGTCGTACCCTCCAACGCCAAGGGCATCACCGTCGTGCGCCCGCTCACCGTGTTCGGCTGGGACGATGCGCCGCACGGCCACATGGAAGTGCTTCTGGAAAACGTGCGAGTGCCAGTCACCAACCTGTTGCTGGGGGAAGGCCGCGGTTTCGAGATCGCCCAAGGCCGCCTGGGCCCGGGGCGCATCCATCACTGCATGCGCTCCATCGGTTGCGCCGAGCGCGCACTGGAGCTGATGTGCAAGCGCCTGAACACGCGGGTCGCGTTCGGTCGGGAAATCGCACGCCAATCCGTCTGGCAGGAGCGCGTGGCCGAAGCTCGCTGCATGATCGAACAGGCCCGCCTGCTGACACTCAAGGCGGCCTACATGATGGACACCGTCGGCAACAAGGTGGCGAAGGCCGAAATCGCGATGATCAAGATCGTCGCCCCCAACATGGCCTGCCAGATCGTGGACTGGGCGATTCAGGCCCATGGCGGTGGCGGCGTGTCGGACGATTTCCCGCTCGCCTACGCCTACGCCCACCAGCGCACCCTGCGCCTGGCCGACGGCCCGGACGAGGTGCACCGGGCTTCACTGGCCAAGCTGGAGTTTGCGAAGCACCTGCTGCTCAAGCGCGATGTCGAGATGCCGATCACGCGCGGCAGTTGACGTTACGCTCCCGGCGATCGTTCTCGCTGCCTGTACCGGTTAGAATGACAGGCTTGGCGGAGCGTAGCGCAGTCTGGTAGCGCATCTGGTTTGGGACCAGAGGGTCGTAGGTTCGAATCCTATCGCTCCGACCATCGAAACCGACAAGGCTCACACCGTGGGCCTTTTGCTTTTTGTCCGTCTGCCCGTAGCTCAACTGGATAGAGCAACGGCCTTCTAAGCCGTAGGTTGTGGGTTCGAGCCCCGCAGGGAGTACTGCCAAACATCAGGGGGTGCAGTGGTAATCGCTTCGGCGGTGAACTGCACCCCTTTCTTCTTAAAAGAA
>Ga0116141_10003029_pt1 | contig 14257 bp, 15 predicted proteins | sample AD_UKC097_MetaG_FD_89744 | JGI IMG/M metagenome (GOLD analysis project Ga0116141, IMG submission 89744) | Active sludge microbial communities of municipal wastewater-treating anaerobic digesters from USA - AD_UKC097_MetaG | ecosystem: Engineered > Bioreactor > Anaerobic > Digestate | place: USA...
ACCCCCGACGCCCCGACCCCCGTTGTTTCCAGGAGAACCCCGATGAGCATCTACACCACCCTCCAGGCCCTCGACATCACCTTGCCGCCGGTGGCCGTTCCCGCTGCGGCCTATGTGCCGTTCGTGCAGACCGGCAAGCTGGTGTTCCTGTCCGGCCACATCGCCAAGCAGGACGGCAAGCCCTGGGTCGGCCAGCTCGGCCGCAATGTCGACACCGCCGAGGGCAAGGCCGCGGCCCGCGCCGTGGCGATCGACCTGCTGGGCACGCTGCAGGCCGCCTGCCAGGCCGCCGGCGGGGACCTGAACAGCGTCAAGCGCATCGTGAAGGTGATGAGCCTGGTCAACTCGACGCCCGACTTCACCGAGCAGCACCTAGTGACCAACGGTTGTTCCGAGCTGCTGGCGCAGGTGTTCGGCGACGCGGGCGCGCACGCGCGCAGCGCGTTCGGCGTGGCGCAAATCCCGCTGGGCGCCTGCGTGGAGATCGAACTGATCGCCGAGCTGGCCTGAGAGCCGAAGAGTCTGAGACCCCGCGCCGTTACGCGCCCGTCCACCCTGAAGCGCCTGCCACATGTGGCCTTTCAGCCGGCCCGACCTGGACCAGATCGACCTGCACCTCCAGTTCTGGAGCGCCGATCCCGAACGCCCCTACACGGCGCGCCTGACCCTGGATGGCATCGATGCGGTCGAGGCCTTGGGCGTGGTGCGTGGTACGGATTTCCGGCTGGCGAACATCCGCACGGTCGAGGTGTTCCGCGGCCACGGCCTGGCCTCGATGGTGGTGGGCACGCTGATCGGCGCGGCCCGCGCGCGCCGCTGCGAAACCTTCACCATCGAAGACGTCTCGCCGCGCAACCCGGCAGCCAACCACCTGTACGAGCGTTTCGGCGCGCAGCCCCTGGCGCCGCGCGAAGGCGACGGACACCGGGACTACCAGATCCGCCTGTGACGCGCCCGCGGCCGGCGCCAGGCCCCGATCGCGCTCGTTTACGCCAGGCGCACCGCCGTCAGCTATCTGTTTGATAGCTGCTTGTGGCCACTGGGCGCTGGAATCAAGCAATTTTCATTCGATTCGGGTGATGCTGGAGGGCTTGAAACCCAGGTCGGCGGCCTTGCCCTTGCGCGCACGGGCCGCGCGCGCGTTGTTGAGGCTGCGGATCTCCAGCGTCTCCTCGCGCGGCTTGCCGCCACGGCCCAGGCCCTCGATGCGCACGCTGCGGGTGTAGGCGGCGGCGCCGGCCAGCGTGTCCTTGCCGTCGAGGTCGATCAGCATCAGGCCGCGTCCGCCGTTGGCCATGGCACGCAATTCGCCGATTTCGAAGGTCAGGATGCGTCCCAGCGTGGATGCGCAGGCCACGTGGGTGGCCGCCGGCACGGTGGGTGCCCCGGCGGCCGGCAGGCTGACCAGCGACGGGGCGCAGACGCTTTCGCCCTCGCCCAGGCTGATGAAGGCCTTGCCGGCTTTCTGGCGCGACACCATGTTCTCGACCGAGGCCAGGAACCCGTAGCCCCCCGAGCCCGACAACAGCAGCACGGCGGCAGCCGGACCGGCAAAGAAATGCACCAGTTGCGTGCCTGATTCGAGCTCGATCAGCGTCGTAACCGGCTGGCCGTCGCCACGCGCACCAGGAAGGGACGCCACCGGCACCGAATAGAGGCGCCCGTTGGACCCGAAAGCCAGCAAGGTATCGACCGAGCGGCATTCGAAGGCGCCGTACAGCGCGTCGCCGGCCTTGAAGCTGTATTCCGGCGTGCCGGGCGCTGCGCCATTGCCGGCGCGGTCGCGGGCCCAGCCCTTCTGGGCGCGGGCCCAACCCTTCTGCGACACCACCACCGTCACCGGCTCGTCGACCACGCGCACCTCGAGCACGGCCTTTTTCTCGGCCTGGATCAGCGTGCGGCGCTCGTCGGCGAAGGTCCTGGCGTCGGCCTCGATCTCCTTGATCGTCAGCCGGCGCAGGCTCGACGGGTTGGCCAGGATGTCTTCGAGCTTGACGGCCTCGTCGCGCAGGCCGGCGAGCTCCTGCTCGATCTTGATCGCCTCCAGCCGCGCGAGCTGGCGCAGGCGGATTTCGAGGATGTCCTCGGCCTGGCGCTCGCTCAGGCTGAAGCGCGCGATCAGCGCGGCCTTGGGCTCGTCGCTGGCGCGGATGATGGCGATCACCTCGTCGATGTTGAGCAGCACGATCTGCCGCCCCTCCAGAATGTGAATGCGGTCGCGCACCTTGCCCAAGCGGTGCTGCGAGCGCCGGGTGATCGTGACCTGGCGGAATTCGATCCACTCCACCAGGATCTGGCGCAGGGATTTCTGCACCGGGCGGCCGTCCAACCCGATCAGCGTGAGGTTGACCGGGGCGGACGTCTCTAGGCTGGTGTGGGCCAGCAGCGTGGTGATGAGCTCCTGCTGTTCGATGCGGCTGGTCTTGGGCTCACAGACCAGGCGCACCGCGGCTTCCTTGCTGGATTCGTCGCGCACGCCGTCGAGCACGGCCAGCACGCTGGCCTTCAGCTGGTTCTGCTCCTGCGTGAGCGCCTTCTTGCCGGCCTTGACCTTGGGGTTGGTCAACTCCTCGATTTCCTCCAGCACGCGCTGGGTGCTGACACCCGGCGGCAGCTCGGTGACCACCAGCTGCCACTGGCCGCGCGCGAGTTCCTCGATCTTCCAGCGTGCGCGGCACTTGAGCGAGCCGCGGCCGCTGCGGTAGGCCTCCACGATGTCGGCCGCGCTGCTGATGATCTGCCCGCCGCCGGGAAAGTCGGGGCCCGGCACCAAGGCGAACAGCTCCTCGTCGCCCAGCTTCGGGTTGCGGATCAGCGCCACGCAGGCGTCCGCCACTTCGCGCAGGTTGTGGCTGGGGATCTCGGTGGCCAGGCCCACCGCGATGCCGCTGGCACCGTTGAGCAGCGTGAACGGCAGCCGCGCCGGCAGCTGCCGGGGCTCGTCGGTGGAGCCGTCGTAGTTGGGCTGGAAATCGACCGTGCCCTCGTCGATCTCGTCGAGCAGCAGGCTGGTGATCCGGGCCAGCCGGGCTTCGGTGTAGCGCATGGCCGCGGCGCCGTCGCCGTCGCGGCTGCCGAAGTTGCCCTGGCCGTCGATCAGCGGGTAGCGCTGTGAAAAGTCCTGCGCCATGCGCACCAGCGCGTCGTACGCGGCCTGGTCGCCATGGGGATGGAAACGGCCCAGCACGTCGCCGACCACGCGGGCGCTCTTGACCGGTTTGGCACCGGTGGTGCCATTGGGCCCGCCAAAACCCAGGCCCATGCGGGCCATGCTGTACAGGATGCGCCGCTGCACCGGCTTCTGGCCGTCGCACACGTCGGGCAGCGCGCGGCCCTTGACCACGCTCAGGGCGTATTCGAGGTAGGCGCGTTGGGCGTAGGTGGCGAGGTTGAGCGCGTCGTCGGCGTCGGGGGGCGCGAAATCAAGTGTCGATTGGTCGTTCATCAATAAAACTGGTCACGCGGCTGCGCGGCGACGGGGCCTCGCTGGCCGGTATCGGGGGAAAAGAGGACGGGATCATGTTGCCGCGGCCCAGCGCGCCACCGGGCAACGCCGGCAGGGGCGCGGGCCGGGACGGCACCAGGGCCGCCGGGGGCTTGAGCAGGCCGTAGATCTGCATCACGGTGCTGACGTAGTTGCGGGTCTCGCGGTAGTCGGGCACGCGGTTGCCCGCCTTCTGCACCGCGCCCTCGCCGGCGTTGTAGGCGGCCAGCGCCAGCTCCAGCTGGCCGGGAAACAAGCGCAGCAGGTAGCCCAGGTAGCTGGCACCGGCGTGGATGTTGGTGGCCGGGTCGGCCAGTTTCTGCTCGATGCTGCCGCGGCGGTCGGCGCTGACGCCGTAGCGCGCGGCCGTCGCCGGCATCACCTGCATCAGGCCGACAGCGCCCCGCGGCGAGACGACGCTGGCATCGAAGCCCGACTCGGTGGCGATCAGCGCCTTGAGCAGTTCGTAGTCGACCGCATGGTTGGCCGACGCCTGGCGCAACAGGTGTTTGACGCTGCGAAAACCGGGCGCGACCTCGAACCAGGCGATCAGCTTGGGCTGCGCGGTGGGCACCGTCACCGCGCGCGGCGTGCCGGTCGCGCCGTTGTCACCCGACGGCGGGTTGCCCCGGAAGAACAGCTGGTAGCGGGCGTCGATCGGCTCGGCGGCGAAGTGCGCCGTGCCTTTTTCGTCGATGTAGGCCCAGACATCGGCGTGCGCCGGAAAACTCAAAATCCATAGCAGCCCGAGGCCGATCCACGCTGGGAAACGGCCGGAAATGCCAAAGAAACGTTGAAACAAGCGCTGTGCCATGGTGCCTAGGAGGCTCAGACGTCGATCTCGACCGCGTCGCCGTGCAGTTCCATCAGCTCGCGCCGGGCCGCGGCCTCGCCCTTGCCCATCAGCTTGGTGATGAGACTTTCGGTCTGCAGGAAGTCAAGCTTGCCCAGCCGCACCGGCAACAGGCGGCGGGTGTCGGGGTTGAGTGTGGTGTCCCAGAGCTGCTCGGCGTTCATCTCGCCCAGGCCCTTGAAGCGGCTGATGCTCCAGGCGCCCTCGCGCACGCCTTCCTTGCGCAGCTTGTCCAGGATCGCATTCAGCTCGCCCTCGTCCAGCGCGTAGGCCTTGGAGGCGGGTTTCTTGCCACGCGCAGGCGCGTCCACCCGGAACAGTGGCGGACGGGCCACGAACACGTGACCGGCCTCGATCAACTTGGGGAAATGGCGGAAGAACAGCGTGAGCAGCAGGACCTGGATGTGGGAGCCGTCGACATCCGCGTCGCTCAGGATGCAGATCTTGCCGTAGCGCAGGCCCGACAGAATGTCGCCCCCACGCTCCCCCGCTGCGCGTGGGTCGCTGCCCCCCGAGGGGGCGTTCGCGGCTTGGGACGGCCCGGCGCCGCTCAGTCCCGGCGCGTCTTCGGGCCCATGCGGGTCGACGCCAATGGCCACGGCGATGTCGTGGATCTCGTTGTTCTTGAACAGCAGGTCGCGGTCCACTTCCCAGGTGTTGAGCACCTTGCCGCGCAGCGGCAGGATGGCCTGGTTTTCCTTGTCGCGGCCCATCTTGGCGCTGCCGCCGGCCGAATCGCCCTCGACCAGGAACACCTCGTTGTAGGCCAGGTCGCGGCTTTCGCAGTCGGTGAGTTTGCCGGGCAGCACGGCCACGCCGGACCCCTTGCGTTTCTCGACCTTCTGCCCGGCCCGCTGGCGGGTCTGCGCAGCCTTGATGGCCAGCTCCGCCAGCTTCTTGCCGTACTCGACGTGCTCGTTGAGCCACAACTCCAGCGCCGGGCGCACGTAGCTGCTGACCAGGCGAACCGCATCGCGCGAATTCAGCCGCTCCTTGATCTGGCCCTGGAACTGCGGGTCGAGCACCTTGGCGTTCAGCACGTAGCTGGCGCGGGCGAACACATCCTCGGGCAGCAGCTTGACGCCCTTGGGCAGCAGCGCATGCAGCTCGATGAAGCTCTTGACCGCGTTGAACACGCCGTCGCGCAGGCCCAGCTCGTGCGTGCCGCCGGCGCTGGTGGGGATCAGGTTGACGTAGCTCTCGCGCACCGCCGCGCCTTCTTCGGTGAAGGCCAGGCACCAGGCCGCGCCTTCGCCCTCGGCGAAGGTGTCGTGCTGGCCGTCGGCGAAGCCTTCGCCCTCGAACAGCGGAATTACCGGATCGGCCACCAGGGTCTGCATCAGGTAGTCGCGCAGGCCACCCTTGTAGAGCCAGGTCTGGACCTCCTTGGTCTTCTCAACGCTCAGGGTCACGCTCACGCCCGGCATCAGCACAGCCTTGCTGCGCAGCAGGTGCGTGAGCTCGCCCAGCGGCAACGCCGCCGATTCGAAATATTTCGGATCGGGCCAGACCCGCACCGCCGTGCCGCTGCGGCGTTCGCCGGCGCCGGCCTCGTTCACCACCAGCGGCTCCACCAGGTCACCACCGGCAAACGCCAGCCGCGCCACCTTGCCTTCGCGGCAGCTGGTGACCTCCAGCCGCTTGGCCAGCGCGTTGGTGACCGATACACCCACCCCGTGCAGACCGCCGGAAAAGCTGTATGCCCCGCCCTTGCCCTTGTCGAACTTGCCGCCCGCGTGCAGCCGGGTGAACACCAGTTCGATCACCGGCGCCTTTTCTTCGGGGTGCAGGCCGAAGGGGATGCCGCGGCCGTCGTCTTCGACAGTGACCGAGCCATCGGCATGCAGCGTGACCTTGATCTTCTTGCCGTGCCCGGCCAGCGCCTCGTCGGCGGCGTTGTCCAGCACCTCCTGGATCACGTGCAGCGGGTTGTCGGTGCGGGTGTACATGCCCGGGCGCTGCTTGACGGGCTCCAGACCCTTGAGCACACGGATCGAGCCTTCGGAGTATTCGGTGGCGGTCTTGAGGGCGGGATGGGTTGCCATGGGGCTGGATTGTAGTGTGCAACGATTGAAAGACTGTATGAATACACAGTTTTCACCCATTCATCGCTGACTGTGCCAGCGCGAGAACCGTGAATTGGCTACATTTCCCGCATGTCTTCCGCCCCCAAAACCCTCTCCATCACACAGGTTCTGGTCTGTGGCGCCGCCGTCGTGACGCTCTCCATGGGTACCCGGCACGCCTTCGGGCTGTGGCTGCAGCCCGTCACCCAGGCCCAGGGTTGGACGCGCGAAACCTTCGCCCTGGCCATTGCGATCCAGAACCTGACCTGGGGCCTGGCCGGCATCTTCTCGGGCATGGCGGCCGACCGCTTCGGCGCGTTCCGGGTGGTGATCGCCGGCGGCCTTCTGTATGCGCTCGGGCTGGTCGGGATGGCCTACTCCACCACCGGGCTGATGTTCGGCATCACCGCCGGCCTGATGCTCGGCACGGCGCAGGCCGGCACCACGTATGCCGTGATCTACGGGGTGATCGGGCGCAACGTCAGCGCCGAGCGGCGCTCCTGGGCCATGGGGGTGGCCGCGGCGGCGGGCTCGTTCGGGCAGTTCCTCATGGTGCCGACATCAGGCCTGCTGATCAGCAGCATTGGCTGGCAGCAGGCGCTGGTGGCGCTGGCGGGCATGTCCCTGTTCATCATCCCCCTGGCCTGGGGCCTGCGCGAGCCCGGCTTCGCCGACGGCGGCGTGGTGCCCCGCGACCAGACCATCCTGCAAGCGCTGCGCGAGGCGTTCAAATACCCGAGCTTCCAGTTGCTGATGGCGGGCTATTTCGTCTGCGGCTTCCAGGTGGTGTTCATCGGCGTTCACATGCCCAGCTACCTGAAGGACAAGGGCCTGTCGCCGCAGGTGGCCAGCTACGCGCTGGCGCTGATCGGGCTGTTCAACGTGTTCGGCACCTATGCCGCCGGCGCGCTCGGACAGAAGTTCGCGAAACGCAAGATCCTGGCTTTCATCTACCTCGCCCGCTCGGTGGCCATCGTGGCCTTTCTGCTGGCGCCGCTCACCCCCGCCAGCGTCTACATCTTTTCGTCGGTGATGGGCTTGTTGTGGTTGTCCACCGTGCCGCCGACCAACGCCGCGATCGCCGGCATCTTTGGCGTGGCCCACCTGTCGATGCTGGGCGGCTTCGTGTTTTTCAGCCACCAGATCGGCAGCTTCATGGGCGTCTGGCTCGGTGGCCTGCTGTACGACCGCACCGGCAGCTACGACATCGTCTGGTATATCGCCATCGCGCTCGGCCTGTTTGCCGCCCTGGTGAATCTGCCGGTCAACGAGTCGCCCATCAACCGACCCGCACGGGCCAGCCACGGGGGCGCGCCCCGCGCGGCATGAACATGGCCGGCCGAGCCCGCTTCCTGGTCTATGCAGCCGTGGCGGCCGCGCTGGCGGGCGTGTTCGCGCTGTACACCCGGCCCGAGTTCCTGGTGAACCTCGCGGACCAGTTGTGGAGCTGTTTCTGACCCGCTTTCTTGAATAAACAGGCCCAAACCAAGCACTGGAAGGCCATCTGCAGCTATGAATAAGGGAGCACTCATGGGCCCGGAAGCCCTGATCGGCGGCCACGGCAGCGAGCCGGCGTCCGCATGGGTGCGGCGCTGGTCGCCCTGGGTTAAGCAAGGCGGCCACGTGCTGGACGTGGCCTGCGGGTTGGGCCGGCACACCCGGTGGTTCCTGGCGCGCGGACACAGCGTCTGTGCGGTGGACCGGTCCGGCGAGGCGATCGACGCGGTGCGCACCCTGGCGCCCGCAGGCGCCGACGGGCATCTCGAAACCCGGGTCGCAGACCTCGAAAACGGGCCCTGGCCGTTTGAAGGACGCCGTTTCGATGCGGTGATCGTGACCAACTACCTGTGGCGCCCCTTGCTGCCGGCGATCGTCGACAGCGTTTCCGACGACGGCGTGCTGATCTATGAAACCTTCGCCGCGGGCAACGAAACCGTCGGGCGACCGGCGCGCGCCGAGTTCCTGCTCCAGCCCGGCGAACTGATTGCCGCGTGCGCCGGCTTGCGGGTGCTCGCTTTTGAGGACGGCTACCTCGACGATCCGCCGCGCTTCGTGCAGCGCATCGCCGCGATCAGAACCCGACCGGGCAGCGTCTGGCCACGCCTGCCGCTCGGCCAGTGAGGCACCAAAGCCCATCGCTTGCCGCGAGGCCCGCCGGCATGCCGACTTAGTAGAATGCTCGTTTGACGATTACACCCGCGGACATGACATCCACCTATCGCCCCCTCAGGGGCAGCATTCCCGCCCTGGTCACGCCGATGCTCGACGATGGCAGCGTCGATTACGAGGCCCTGCGCAAGCTGATCGACTGGCACATCGCCGAGGGCACGGACGCCATCGGCGTCGTCGGCACCACGGGCGAATCCCCGACGGTCAATGTCGAAGAACACTGCGAGATCATCCGCGTGTCGGTCGAGCAGGCCAAGGGGCGGGTGCCGATCATGGCCGGCTGCGGTGCCAACTCGACCGCGGAGGCGATCGAACTGGCGAAATTCGCCAGGAAGGTCGGCGCCGATTGCCAGCTGCAGGTGGTGCCCTACTACAACAAGCCCACCCAGGAAGGCCAGTACCGGCACTTCAAGGCGATCGCCGAAGCCACCGGCGACCTGCCGATCATCCTGTACAACGTGCCGGGCCGTTCGGTTGCGGACCTGCAGCACGACACCGTGCTGCGCCTGGCCGGGGTCGACGGCATCGTCGGCATCAAGGAGGCCACCGGCAACATCGAGCGCGCGCAGTGGCTGATCCGCGAGGCGCCCAAAGGCTTCTCGGTGTATTCGGGCGATGACCCCACGGCGGTGGCGTTGATGTTGTGTGGCGGACATGGCAACGTGAGCGTGACCGCCAACGTGGCGCCGCGCCTGATGCACGAGCTGTGTGTCGCCGCCATGGCCGGCGACGTCCGGCGCGCGATGGAGATCCAGTTCCGGTTGATGCCGGTGCACAAGAACCTCTTCATCGAGCCCAGCCCCATCCCGGTGAAATAGGCGATGGCCCGCATGGGCCTGTGCCGCGCATCGCTGCGACTGCCTCTGACGCCAATGTCCACATCCTGCGAGGCCGCCGTCGAAGGTGCGCTGCGCTCGGCCGGACTGCTCTGACCCGACATGACTACCCAAAGGAATCCCTCCGTGAAGCCATTCACAACGACGGGCCACCGGCTCGCATGGATCAGCGTCGTGATCGCGGCGCTGCCGGCCTGCTCCGTCCTGCAAGAGGACAAGGTTGACTACAAGAGCGCCAGTTCCGCGCCCACGCTGCAGGTTCCGCCGGACCTGAGCAAACTCGCCACCGAAACCCGTTACTCCGTGCCGGGCACGGCGGTTACCGCCAGCAGCATGGCCAAGACAGCCCAGGCCACGCCGGCGGCCAGCGTGGCGCTGACCAACGTCGGCGACGTCCGCATCGAAAAGCTGGGCAACCAGCGCTGGCTGGTCGTGAACCGCAAACCCGAGGAGCTCTGGGGTCCGGTGCGCGATTTCTGGCAGGAAAACGGGTTCCTGCTGACAGTCGACCAGCCCTCGGTCGGCATCATGGAAACCGATTGGGCCGAAAACCGCGCCAAGATCCCGCAGGACATTATCCGTAGCACGATTGGCAAGGTGCTCGATGGCCTCTACTCCACCGCGGAGCGCGACAAGTTCCGCACCCGCATGGAGCGCATGCCCAACGGATCCACCGAAATCTTCATCAGCCACCGGGCCATGGTCGAGGTCTACAACAGCAGCAGCAAGGACGCCACCACCTGGCAGCCCAAGGCGGCCGATCCGGAGCTCGAGGCCGAGTTCCTTCGCAAGCTGATGATCAAGCTCGGCGTCGCAGCCGATCAAGCCAAGGCGCTGGTGGCCGCCAGCACGGCCAAGCCCACCGCCACGCTCACGACGGTCAACAACACGCCGGTGGTGCAGGTGGCCGACAGCTTCGACCGGGCCTGGCGTCGTGTCGGTCTCGCGCTCGACCGCACCGGATTCACGGTTGAAGACCGCGACCGCGCCCAGGGCATCTACTTCGTGCGCTACGTGGAACCGAACACCGCGAAGGAACCCAGCTTCATCGGCAAGCTGTTCGGTGCGACAGCGAAAGAATCGGCGCCCATCAAATACCGCATCGCAGTGCGCAGCGCCGGGGACACGACTTCGGTTTCGGTTCTGAGTGCCACCGGGGTGCCGGACGCCTCCGAAAACGCCAAACGTATCCTGCAAATCATCGTCGACGACCTGAAGTGATCGCCTCGCGCTGATGCTGCGCTTCAGGAGCCTGGCCAGCGGCAGTTCGGGCAACGCCACGCTGGTGGAGGCTCGCAGCGGCACGGGCGTGACGCGACTTCTGGTGGACTGCGGCCTGGGTATACGGGTTCTGGAGCGGCGCTTGGCCGTTGCCGGACTCCGGTGCGCCGACATCGACGCCCTCTTCATCACCCACGAACACAGCGACCACGTCGGCTGCGCCCGGGCCCTGGCACTGCGGGAACGCATCCCGGTGTGGATGAGCGAGGGCACCTGGACGGCTCGCGGCGCCCTGGACTACGACGGACTGCTGAACATCGCTACCGACACAGGCGTGATCGAATTCGGTCATCTGCAGCTCCGCCCGTTTGCAGTGCCCCACGATGCGCGCGAGCCCCTGCAACTGAGCTGTACCGATGGCGCCAGGCGCCTGGGCGTGCTGACCGACCTGGGCCACGCGCCGCCCAGCGTGCTGGCGTCCCTGCACGGGTGCCACGCCCTGCTGCTCGAATGCAACCACGAGCCCGATCTGCTGGAAAGATCCGCCTACCCGCCGCTCCTGAAACGCCGTGTCGGCGGCGACCACGGCCACCTGGCGAACGCCCAGGCAGCGGACATCCTGCAGTCGCTTCGCCACGATGGACTCACCGAGGTGGCCGCCGCGCACCTGAGCCGCAAGAACAATCACCCGGATCTCGCGCGGGCAGCGCTCAGCGGCGTGCTGGGTTGTCAACCCGCCGACATCCGGGTGGCCGACGCGACCGAAGGCACCGGCTGGATCGGCGTCTGATACAGGGCAGGGAAACAGGCCAACGCCCCCCAACCGCCTTTCCTTCCGACCATGAAAAAAGCCACCTTGCGGTGGCTTTTTGAAGGATTCGGCGAACCGATTACTTCTTGGCGGAAGCGGCAGCAGCAGCACCGGCCTTGGCAGCGTCGGCAGCGCTGGGAGCGCCAGACATGCCAGACATGCCGCTCATGCCACTCATGCCGGACATACCCTTCTGGTCACCGGACATGCCGCTCATGCCGGACATCCCCTTCTGGTCACCGGACATGCCGCTCATGCCGCTCATGCCGGACATGCCGCTCATGCCTTCCTGACCGGAAGCGGCGGGTGCAGCGGGTGCAGCGGGAGCAGCCGGTGCGGGAGCAGCTGCAGGAGCGGGAGCGGGAGCCGGCTTCGGCTCTTCCTTCTTGCCACAGGCGGCCAGGGCAGCAGCAGCAATCACGGTCGCGAGAATGAGAGAGTTTTTCATTTCAATGTTCCTTAGAGGATGAGACAAACAATTTCCGGAAATTGTCAGAGCGACCGTTTTGACCGCCATGACTGAGAGAAAGGACTCGAGCTCTTTCCGCTCAGCCTGCAATTATAAACTTATTACCCGGAGCTTGGAAATCCCGGCCGACCCTGCTCCTCATTTTGGAGTGCGATGCCTACAGACCGAGGGTGCTCGCGGGAAAGCCCGGCGAGCTTTGCCCCAGCCACTCTTTGAGCGACTCGCGCGTCAGCAGGCGTGCCTCCGGCTCCGCCGAACAGACACCGGTGGAACGCTCGGCGTCAAGCCGGCGCAGCACCCAGCCCGGTGACCACAGCACACTGGGCAGCTCCAAAGGGTCGGCCTTGGCGCAGCGGCGGCAGTCGATGATGTGGGCCCAGGTTCTGCGCCAGGTCACAAAGCGTGCATGGTGGCGGGTCACGTCGTCGTAGCTGCGGGCCAGCATCACGAAGGTTCGGCCGCTACGGGCCCAGTCGCCGAGCGACTCGATCACCGCGCGCTCACCCAGCGGCCAGTCATGGAAATCGGCGTCACTCAGAATGATCTCGCGCCACCCCTCCCGCGCCGCGCAGGCCAGAGCGTCGCGCACATGCTGCCGGAAGGCCTCGCGCCCTTCGAACCGCCCCAGGTGCAGGGCCGGTGTCGGCGCCGCGTTGTCGGAATCATTGCTCGTCATGCAGCCACCCCGCTTCAAGCCAGTCGGACATCAATTGTCGCGCGCCAGCGCTGGCACGCTTCACCTCCCCAGCCGCCAGCCGCCGCCGGTCGGCGAGTTCACGCATCAACAGCGCATCGCGTCCGGAAGCGCGGTAGCTCTCGCCGTTGATGTAGATGTGTTGCTCGTCGAACATCATGCGGGTGCGCCGGTCCAGCCGGACCGCGCCGCCAACCGCGCGGGTCCGCGCGCCGGCCTCCGACTCGAACCACACGTTCGGCTTCGGGTCCGACAGGTATTCGCCGAGCAGGCATTGCAGCTCGACCGGATCGTCCAGCACCGCCTGCAACGCGTCCCGGGCGAAATCCAGCATGCCGGGTGGTATGCCGCCGGGGGATTCGACCGCTGGCTGTCCCGGGTCCCGGTACACCGCATCGCCTGCTGCCTCTTCCGCGTCCTCCGCCAGGCGCAGCAGCAGTTCGCGCGCCAGTTCGCCGCGTGCGGGCTGGCGAAAGCCGATCGAATAGGTCATGCACTCGCCCTCGGCCACGCCGTCGTGGGCCCATCGGGGCGGTAGGTAGAGTATGTCGCCCGGATCCAGCACGTACTCCTGTTCGGGTTGGAAGTTCGCCAGGATCTTGAGGGGCAGCCCCTCGACCAGCCGCAGGTCTTTCTGACGCCCGATGCGCCAGCGCCGCTGGCCATGTGCCTGCAACAGGAACACGTCGTAGCTGTCGAAATGCGGGCCCACCCCGCCGCCGTTGGTGGCATAGCTGATCATCACGTCGTCGAGGCGGGCGTCGGGCACGAAGCGGAACTGCTGCATCAGGCGGTGCACCGCCTCATCGTGCAGGTCCACACCCTGCACCAGCAGCGTCCAGTCCGGCATTTTCAGCGGCGGCAAGGCGCGGCGCTCGAACGGCCCGCGCCGAAGCTGCCAGCCTTTGGCGCCCTGACGCAGCAGACGCGATTCCACCTCCTCGCGAGCCGCCAGTTCGAACAGGGCCGAACGTTCCAGCAGGGGTTTGAAGCCGGGAATGGCCTGGCGTACCAGCAGTGGCTTCTTCTGCCAATGGCGCTTCATGAATTGCTGCGGCGAAAGGCCACCAAGCAGTTGCAGGGGTTGTTGGATGTCCATGGGAGAATTCTGCACCATGGACATTACTGAACAATGCGTGGTCGCGCTGACCTGGACGCTCAAAGACACCCTGGGCGAGGTGCTGGACGTGCTCGACGAACCGGTGGAATTCCTGGTCGGCGGTGACGACCTGCTGCCCCGAATCGAGGAGGCCCTGCAGGGCCACGCCCCGGGCGCGAAGCTCGATCTGCATCTGGAGCCCGAAGAAGCTTTCGGCGACTTCAACGAACAACTGCTCTTTCTGGAGCCCCGCGGCCTTTTCCCCGCCGGGATCGAAGAGGGCATGACCCTGGAAGGCAACGCCCTGCCGGCGGGCACCAACCCCGACGCACCGAGAAACGCGCTCTACACCGTCACCGAGATCTACCCCGAACACATCGTGCTCGACGGCAACCATCCGCTGGCCGGCATCGCGATCCGGCTGAGCCTCACCGTGGTGGCGGTGCGTGAAGCCACGGAAGAAGAGATCGGCCAGGGCAGCTGTGGCACCGGCTTTTTCCGCATCGACGTGGCCGACGGCCCCGCCCCGGACGCGACGTTGCACTGAATTTCAGA
>Ga0116141_10003031_pt1 | contig 14254 bp, 9 predicted proteins | sample AD_UKC097_MetaG_FD_89744 | JGI IMG/M metagenome (GOLD analysis project Ga0116141, IMG submission 89744) | Active sludge microbial communities of municipal wastewater-treating anaerobic digesters from USA - AD_UKC097_MetaG | ecosystem: Engineered > Bioreactor > Anaerobic > Digestate | place: USA...
CGTGCAGCCGTGTTGCCGGTTATATTGAAGACAAGATTCCACTCCAGCAGCAATTGGTAGCCGCTGTTGAGTATCATGAACAGCAAAGCGATTACCCGTACTCAAAGACTCTTGCCCGGTATCTTGTCACCCAGGTGGATCAGGCCACGACGAGCGCCGATTTCAAAAGAACCGTCCCGACATGGCAGGGATACGTATTCTCGGCGGTCATTCTGGCGGGGCTGATTTGTGCATCGGTATTCCTGGTCAACAATTTTGGATTCTTCTACCGATATGTGTCTCGTTTAGCGCAGCCACTGGCGGATATTGCGCCCTTGCCGGAGACGGAGTTGCGGTCGATCACACAGGATATTCTTACGCCGCCGGATCAGCCTGTGACATTCGCAGCGGAAATTCTGGGTCAGGTGCCGGAAACCGGAGACCTGATTCTTGAAGCATCTCCGGCTGTAGCCGCACTGAAATCCGGGAATGACACCGGAACCTTCCCTGTTTATCCGAGCCGTGACAAGGACGGCGCTCAGCAATTCAAAGCCGAACACTCATTTTCTTCCGGCGACTATCGCTACCGATTTGAGAGCGGGGAAGCGGCTTCCGAGTGGCATCAAGTTGCGGTAGCGCCTCTTCCGAACATCGCGTCCATGGAGGTCCGGCAAATCCCCTTCGGCAAGAAGAGCGCAAATCCGACCGTGGAGGCCGTTGAGAATCATAAAGTGGTGGCCTATAAGGGAGCGCACGTGGCGGTTACGGCCCACACGACTACGCCGTTACGAAAAGCGGGTGTGATCGATCCGCAAGGTATCCCTTCGGAAGCCAATCTCCAAACCGATTCTTCGTTTGTCTTTGAGTTCGATGCACAGGAGGAGGGCTTGTTCCGATTTCGCCTGGTGAGTGACCGGGAAATGGTAAACGAGAAGGAACCGGGCTTGCAGATTCTCCTGAAAGAGGATCAGCCGCCCTCCATCGAACTGCAATCGCCCGGTGGAGATTATGTTGCCACCAATGTCGCGAGTATTCCGATTGTCTTTGCCGCAGAAGATGATTTCGGGCTTGCATCCGGCGAGTTGATTCTTGAGATTGCCTATAATCCACCTGTAACCATTCCTTTTCCCATTGAAAGCGGTGTCCTGAATGCAACTTGTACATATACCCTTGAACTGGAGAATTTTGCACTGGATGTCGGTGACAGTATTCTCTACTACGTACGAGTAACCGATCTCCCTTCGGAGATCAAGGCCGAGCCTTCCACAACGACATCGGATATCTACCTGATTGAAATCAGGCCATACCAGCGCACGTGACATCCGAGCAGGGCAGCGGCGATGTGCTCGGCCATGCCAAATGGACCGAAAGATCCCGGCCGTATGCACGACAACCTAACTGCCGTGCTGGAATATACGCGAGCCATACTGAAGAAGACCTGGGCCATAGCGAACGAAGAGAAGGTGACGGAGGGAAACCGAAAGAGGATGGATTCAATCCGTTCGGATGTCGAGTATACGAGAGACCAGGTGGCAATGATCCGTGAGGACCCAAAATATCCGTTCTCGAAAGAGGATATTGCCCTTTTGGACGGAGTACTCTGGCATTTCGGCGAGACGAATAAGGCGCTGTCCGATTACGATGCAAAAAAGGCCACCGATCCGGAGACCAAAGCGTATCAGGCGTTGCGCAAGATTCTGATTGAAGTCGACAAGAAGATCTGTCCACCGGGCGCAATTCCGAATACACCGGATCGTCTTGTTTTGGAGGAGAGCGTTCACTTGACGCGATATGATGTGGAAAAAGGAAAGGAAGAGCTGAACCGCCTAACGGATGAACTCAACCGGCTGCAGGCAGAGCAAAGATCGGTGCGGCGGAAATTCGACTATTTTCTGGCAGAGGCGACAGGTGAAGAACCGCCAAAGCAGAAGACTACGGACGAAAAGACATGGACTGATGAGGACGATGTTCTCGGAAGCCGTAAGGGTGAGGGACGGGGACAGGGGCAGGGAGAGGGCGGAACAACACGTGTGGTCGGGTCCTCGTACAGAACCATCGAGGGCGCGATAGGAGTAGACGGGAGACCATCGCCGCCGGGACAGGTGCTTGGCGGACTCGCGAATCAGCAGGATCGCCTGAAAATGATCCAGGCAAAAGAAAAGGAAATCCAGGAGCGTCTACAGGAATTGACCGGTGATCTTCGCCAGGTGGAGTCGCGAATGGAGCCGAAGGCTTCGCAGGATCTGGGATCGTCGTGCAGGAATGCCGGGGAGTCGTTAAGCCGTGCGGGCGGCCTTATGAAAACGTTCATGGAGGAAGTGTCAGATATCTATTATCAGGCAGGCCAGGATGGCAGGAAATATAGCCGATCCCGGGAAGCGCTGGATGGATCGCTGAAAGAACTGGCCCAGGCAAAGGATACTCTCACCGGGGCAGGCGGAAAGAACGCCGCCAGTGTGGAGTATCAGAAGCAGGCGGACCGGCTGGTGGAATTAGCGGATGCGTTGGATCGAGCAACCAATCCGGGCGAACGGAATGCAATGCTTGACACACTCAAGAAGGCCCAGGAAACGTACCAGTCGGCAAGACAATCCGGTTCGCGGGCGGGAGAGCGCTCGCAATCGAGCGGGCAATCAGGAACCGGTCGGGGTCAGAAGGGTTCAACGGGCACAGGCGGTCCTTCGGGATCGCAGGACTCCAGCGCAATTGTCTACGACTACTGGGGATGGGACGGTCTGGAGCCGGGAGATGTTGCTCGATATCTGGCGATGGGATTTCGGTCTCTTGCGTTGTCCGTTGAGAAGAAGAAACCTGCGTGGATGGATGAACCGGCCTCGGATGCGGATTTTTACCGCATTGAGAAAGATTTCTTCGAACAGGCGGCCCAATTCGAACCGTAACGGGGAAGAAGAATGATCTTTGTAGATTATCCGGGATTGTGGATTGTCGTGGGTGTCGTGACACTCTCCGCGATTGGGCTATTCTTTACCTTTCGTGCCGAGGCTGTCCGGAAAGCGGCATCCTGGCGATGGATTCTCGGTGTTCTCCAATATTCTGCGCTTGTATTGGTATTCGTTGTTCTCTGGGATCCATCGCGTCCGGTCGGGCAGCGAGATCACGTGCCGAACACCATATTGACATTTTTCGACACAAGCGAAAGCATGTCCGTGAAGGATATGGGGAATCTGAGTCGTCTGAACAGGGCTGTGGAGTTGTTTCATGACGTGTTCGGGCCCGGTCTTGCAGATCGCCCGGTTTACCGTATTTTCGGCTTCGACCGTTCCGTCTACGAATGTGACACAGTCCGTTCCCTGAGTCGATGGGGCGCGATTACAAATCTGCGATCCGCATTCGACGAAATCGAGAGGTCGCTTCCTGTATCCAATGCGTCGATTCCTCCAAAGTCGGGGAGCGGTCTTGTCGGGGCCGTTTTGTTCACGGACGGTCAGGCAGATTCCAAGAACCTGGATTCCTATCGCCCGATAAACACCGGGGATTTCAAGATTGTGATTGTGGGTGTCGGCTCGGAGAACGTCGTGGGAGATCTCTCGCTTCGTTCGATTCGTGCGCCGGGCCGTGTATTGATCGATACCGGCTATTCCGCCGAGGTATCCGTATTTGCCGAGGCTCTTGCCGGTTCGGAAATTCGTGTGGAGCTACTCGAAGACGGGGAATTGATCGCGACACAAAAATATTCGGTCAAGAATGCGGGAGAGGAATTTACCGTGATGTTCCCGCTTGCTGCGCCCGGTATTGGGGGGCATACAATCACGGCGCGGGCGGTCGGCCCGGAAGGAGAAAGTAACGTAACGAATAATGAGCGTTCGACCATAGTCGAGTGCATTGCAGATCCCCGAATGAAGGTATTGTACTACGCCAGGATGGCCAGATTCGATGCCGGCAAAATCCGCGAGGCATTATCCAGGGATAAGAAGATCGATCTGGATTTTCGGTTGGACGCGGTTATGGCAATCGAGAAGCGAGGCGGGGGATCACGCGACAGCCGGGCAGATTTCGATTCCGCGATGAGGGGGCAGAGGGAGACCTCCGACTATGCTCAGGCGATGCAGCTTTCCGCGAATGCGGCGGAGTTTAATGAGTATGATGTGATTATTATGGATTTTGTCGGCTATCAGGATCTGACGGAAGCGCAGATCGAAACGTTATACCGATTCGTAACGAATCGGGGCGGCGGCCTGATCCTGGTTGCCGATGATTCCGTTCAGCGGGATGTTCAACTGTGGGGTAATGCGAAGGCGCGATCCCTGCTGCCAATTGAATGGTCCGATGTGTTAAGCGAGCCATGGACCGGAAAGAGGGGGAAGGCTTATGTGACAACGGAAGGGCGGAACTCATTCATTTTAACCGAAGCGGACACGACCGAATTTCCCGCCGAGACGGCTTCCTTCTTTGGAACGGTGTCGAAAAAGCCCGGTGCAACAAGTCTGCTGAACCTTGGGGAGATCCCGCTGATTTGTGTGCACCAGGTCGGTAGAGGAAGTGTGTGCTTTGTAAACATTCTCGGATTTCACCAGTGGTACCGTGAGGATCTTGATGGAGGGCTACTCCAGCGATTCTTTTCGCGTCTTACGGCATACATGAAAAGCCTTCCGGGCGAGAACGCCGGAATTGACTTGTTCGCGGAGCGCAATCCGGAAAAACCCCAGAACGTGGAGTTCAGCGCGTTTGTTTATGACAGCCAGTTCCTTCCGGTTGACCAGGCGACGGTGTTGCTGGAATTGGATGGCGAGGCGTATCGAATGGATCCGGCGCAGGACGGTCGATACCGTGTGGCGGTTTCCGACGTACGTGAAGAGGCGGTATTGGCGCATGTCGAGGCCGAACGGGCAGGGACATTCCTTGGGGAGGATACACTTGCAACGCACCTGCCGTTTCCCACGTTGGAGATGGACCGGATCAAACGGGACAGGGAATTCTTGCAGAAACTGGCCAAGAAAATCGGGGCGACCTATATGGATGTTTCGGAAGTGGATTCGCAAATTCTGAAAATGTTTCCGGCGAAACGAGAGGTAGTTCGACAGAGCACTGTGACCAGTGTTTGGAGACGCTGGTCTCTCTTTTTCGTCCTGTGCGGCATTCTGACAACGGCCTGGGTTATCCGCCGTGGGATCGGACTTGTGTAAATGAAAATGATGAAGACTCTCATAATGCTACCTGTCGTGACGTTCTTCCTGTGCTGTGTTTCGGGCATGGTGCAGGCGCAGAACACAGCGAAGACGTATGTGCTGGCGGTAGGCGGTATCCACAAAGATCCCATGGAAATCAGCGATCAGGACGGCTTTCTCGTTCAGCTGAGGGATGCATTCGCGGCCTCGTGTCCGAACAGTCTTTTTGTACTCACTCCGCCCGGTTCCTCGGTCCCGAATTCTTCGGGAACGTCGTCAGCGGAGAGCGTACGGGGGGCTATGCAGTCTCTCTCCGGCGCGATTCAGGCAGGGGATCGATTCATATTCTACTATGTCGGACAGGCGAACGTGGTAAATGACGACTTGCGGTTGAATCTGCCGGGAGAGGATATCACGCATCGGGATCTGTCACGCTGGCTTGGAGAGATCCATTCCGCAACGGCGGTAGTCATTCTCGATTGTCCGGGTGCAGGTCTGGCTATTGAATCCCTCGCGGGACCGGGGAAGATCGTTATCGCTTCGGCGCGAAGCGATCAACCGTACAGTACGATATTTTCGCGACATTTCATTCCCGCCCTGACGGCAATCGAGGGCGACGGAAACGGCGACGGCGCGATTTCTCTATTGGAAGCATTCCAAAGAGCCGCGCAGGAGATCGACCGGCTATATCGCGAACAGGATTTTCTGCGAACGGAAAACGCGCTATTAGAGGACAACGGGGACGGCGTACCGAGCCAGCAGCCCTGGCGCTACGAGGAAGAAGACGTCGATGGCAGAATTGCGGCGCACTACTTTCCTCTCGAGATGCGGCAGAGTCCGTGAACAGGAGGTAGAGAAGAATGAATCGTCGTGAATTCTTCAGAACGGGTCTTGTGGCGGCGGCACCTGCACTTGGAACAGCGGCGCACGCGCTCAGCCCACTGAGAGAGAACGATCAATACGATTTCCTGTTTCCGACGGTAGAGTTTCATTGCCATGATACCACAAGCGACCGTTGGAACTACTATCCCGGCTGTGTTCGGAATCTGATTTGGGAATTCGGCTCGGTTGTTCGCTGCCGGGTAAAGGAACCGCAGAACTGTCATGACGGCTATCCGCGATGGGGAAATGAAAGTCATTTCAACGCAGTTGTTACTTTGAAGGAAATCGAGCCGTTGCGGGAATTTCCGTTCTTGTTTATGACCGCCGAAGGAGAGTATACGCTGAGCACTCGTGAAAAGGAGATACTGAAACAGTATATCCATGAGGGTGGATTCATTCTTATGGATGATTGTATCCGTGGGCATGAGGGAGATTATTTTTACCAGAGTTCGTACAAGATGCTGGAAGAGGTATTCGGTCAGGGATCGGTCAAGCTGATCGACCGGAACCATGAAATCTACAACAATGTATATGACATGCGGGATGTCGGATTGCCGCTCGCGATCGGTCATGGAACGAACCACGGAGGGCAGGGGCTGTTTGTCGGGGATCGCATAGCGGTGTTTCTGTCATCGACGGATCTGCACTGCGCGTGGACCGGGTACAGTTCGTCAGGTCCGCTCTCCATTCAGTTGGGAATCAACATCATTATGTATGCGCTTTCGCATTGAGCGGGGGTAAATCCTCAACCCCGCCCCCTTCTCCCAGAATGGAGAGGATCAGAAACAGGCACGGGGCCTGGATGCGGGATTCCCGACTGGAGTACTTCCGTACCGCCCTTTCCAGGACACGCCCCAATGCTATCTTTTGCCGGAACGAGATCCTGGAGTATGTTCTCCAGGCAATTGTATGTGGAATGAGGCTGGGGTGATTCCCGCCCGCTCCGCCGCGAATTTTCCTGCGGATCATGCAGGGTGATTTCGGGCCGCCAATTTTGCATCTTCTCCGCGTGACGTGGTTTCATTTTTACGATGACTTGGGCAGGAATCTCCTGGTGAATTTCCTTGCCGTTCTGGCTTTTGTCGTGCCGTTGCCGATCCTGGGAATTCCAGTGTCTTTTTGTGCGATTTGTGCCTATGCGAACAGCCTGGTGCGGTTCGGAGACCCGTCGGCGAGCCGATTCTTTACGGAATATCGGCGCTATTTCTGGCGTGGATTGGGATATGGCTGGTCTTACCTGCTGCTGTATGTGCCGCTGGGATTCAGTTTCTGGTTCTATCTTCGTCACGGTGACGAATGGGGGCTATGGGGATACCTGCTTGCAGGGATCTGTTTCTGGTCGTTGCTGTTCTATCTGGCGATGGGATTTTATTTCTTTCCCTTGCTGGTCCATCAAAAAGAGAGATTCTGGTGCACATTGAAGCGGTCGGCACTCGCGGTCTTGATCGGACCGGGGTATGTTTTGACCGGTGTGGGTGTCTGGCTATTGTGGATGGCGGTATGTTGTATTCTTTCACCGTTGTTGTTTGTCGTTCCGGCGATCTGGGCGGCGATCACGGCGAATGCGGCGCTCTTGCTGCTGTTGAATGAATATCGCGATGAGGTTCCCGACGTATGATTGTCTTCGCGTCCCCCGCTTTCTTGTGGGGCCTTGTGGCATCCGTTCTGCCGTGGATTCTTCGGCGGCGTCTGCCGAGAGAGATTCCGAGAGTCCCGTTTGCGTTCATCTCTTTTTTGCGCGAGGTGGAGGCGCAGGAATTTATCAGCCCACGGTTGCAGGAATGGCTGCTGCTGCTGTTACGGATTCTGATTGTGATCGGCTTGGTCATGGCGGCAGCGGACCCGGTATGGATTTCCGGTGGATGGGGAGAGACACGGGAGCAGCTGCGCACCATCCTGGATGCTCGTTCGGGAGAGGAAGCGGTTCTTCTGTTGGATCAATCGGCGAGTATGCGGCATACCGGCGGGGATCTTTCATCCTGGCAACAGGCTGTGGATCAGGCCCGGCAAGTTCTTCAATCCGATTTTGGTCGATCCTGGTCGCTAGATTCTGGAGTGACACAAATGGCGGCTCGATTTCCCTGCGGGATCGTTTGCATCGGGGCAGCGTATCGGACTTGGCGCGAATCCTGGATGAATCGAATCCTATAGAACGATCTTCGCGTTTTCGCTCTCTGCTCGAGGAAATCTCGCGGGATGCGGGCCTGTCGCCGGTGGTTCTGATCACGGACCACCAGGCTTCCGGATGGAGGGATCTGCTCGATTCGCCGCCGGGCGGGCAGCCAGGAGTGCCGCCGCTTTGGGTGATTACGGTGGGAGAACGTCCGACGCAGGCTGTCTGGGTGGATATCGCCTCCATGTCGAGTGTTCCCTGGGCAGCAGGATTCGATGAGGAGATCCAGGCGACTGTGCACCAGTGGGGAGATCCGAAGTCCGGGCATCTGATTCTCCGTTTGATTTTGGAAGATGCGGAGCCGGTTGTGCTTGCAGAGACTCCGTGTCCGCTGGATGGCACTCCGCCCGAAAGAGTTGTGAAGGATTCCTCTATGCGAATGAATGTCCGGTTGGGTGCGGCGGTGGGAGAGAGGGATGTCATTCTGGTTGCTCTGGAGTTATCGGAGGATCAGAGCCGTTCTCCGCTGACTCGCATTACCGGTGAGATCCCCGTGCTTTCCGGCAGACAGGTCTGTATCCTCGGTGACACTACCGCAGTGGAGGCTGTGCGGGGATGCCTGGAGACGGATGGGGTGGCGCGTGCCTTTGAGCCGGTCTCGGTTCAGGGCGTAGAGGGGATTCCGACAGACGGGCTGTTGGTGGCCGCTCTTTCCTCGGTCCAATCGCAAATCCCGCAGTGTGCCGCATGGGTTCGGCAGGGGGGAAATTGCCTGTTGTTACTCGACTGCAATCCGGAGCAATTCGGTGCGGATCTGCTTCTCAAATGGCAGTCTCTCGATCCGAACGCCACGCCACAGGATGCCGCGTTTGAGGCGGCCGGCCCGCTGGGTCAGATTCTGTCCGATTGGCCGGAGACGACTTGGCGGGAATGGCAATCCCCACTGGCAGGGTATTCTCCATCGGCAAACCCGACGGCATTCTTCGGTACGCGGGAAGGGCCTCGGACGGACCTGCTCGGCGTTGCAGACCAGGGGCTGGGAAGAGTGATTTATATCAATGTCGGGCAGGGAACCGGCACAAGAATCCTGCGCAGCCCGATCTTCCCTTCGATTGTGCTGGAGTCCGTGAAATTCCTGGCGAAGCGCCAGGATTCCGAGTTATGGTTGTGTGCCGGGCCGAATCCGGAAGGGGATCTTCGTCCGCTCTCCGATGAGGAGCGACAGAGACTGGAGCAGGGGGGACTTGTCCGGTTCTTTTCGGCGGAGGAGCTGGAACAGCCGGGGTCCATTCTGGCTGCGCCAGTCCCGCTTCGTTCGCAGATTCTGGGGATTGTTATTTTCCTGGGATTGATCGAACTCTGGCTGGCAAATCGTGGCGTTTCTTCGTGAAGATCCTCTTGCGCGCCCGCTCGGGCAATGTTAGAAGTAAGGATTGGATAATCCATTATGATTCCTAGAGTTGGATGATGAAAACGATCTGGGTTCCTATCCTCGGGGCGTTCTTGCACTTCACAGTATTCAGTGGGTATGCACAACAGGAATATCCCGCGCCGCAGCTGGTGAGACCTGCAAACGGGGCGCAAGTGTATCTCTCTCAGATTCGCTCGGATGGGCTGCATTGGGAATCTGTGTCCGGTGCAGTCAAGTATGAGATCGAAATTATCGGCCCTTCCAGTTTTAACCAGGGTTTTCCCTACACAACCAGCACGACCACGACGAGTTTTGTATTCGGGCAGAACGGAGCGCTCGATACGACATTCACAGGAACCTACTACTGGCGAGTGAAAAGCATATTCGGTTCGGAAGAGGATTCTATCGAAAGCGAGTTCTCCGAGACATGGTCTTTTGTTGTATCGGTTTCACCGACACCGACCATGACTCCCCGTCCGATACCTACCCCGGATCTGGATGTCAACGATGACAATGCAGTGAACTACAAGGATCTATTCTTTCTCAGTCAGCAATGGACCTCCGGGGGACGAAATCTGTCATCGTATGTCCCGTATTTCCAGATTCGGAATGTGACGCCGACACCGACACCGACGCCGATTCTTTCCGCTCCTCAATCGCTTCAAGTTCTGGTTAACAGCCAGGTTATTCCCTCGACTCAGGCGATCCCCAGTAATCAGATAGGCCTGGTCCTGCTGCGGTGGGCTGCTGTGACCGGGGGAACGTCCATTGTGTATGAAGTCTCCGTAACCGCTCCTCAACCGCAGGCTTCCATATTCTATTCCAACCTGTCGCAGACGGAGGTTCGTCCGTATGCGGGATACCAGGGGCTTTATCCGGGGACATACACCTGGAGTGTGCAGGCGGTCGACGGCCTGGGTAATCGTTCGCCCGTCTCAGGTTCCACCTTCAAGATTTCCGCCGGGGAAACCCCCACTGAGGTGGTGACTCCTTACAATGAGCCGGATTATGATTTAAATGCTAACGGAGTCTTTGACGGATTGGATCTGTTCGCATTTGCCGGAGCTTGGTATCTGGTCAAGGCCAATGAGGGATTTCAGGTACAGGCCGATTACGACAAGAATGAAGCGATATTACAGGAAGATGCGGCGTCCTTGTCCGATAGCCTGTCAAAACCTCAGTTGCCTCCCACGCAGTTTACCACAATCGATTTATACAATCCGCCGCAAGGCGGTTCCGCCACCTACAATCGGACAGTAAACGCGGAATCTCCCATGGCGATGAAGGTATTTGAATTAGCCTATTGCGAGATTTTCTTCGAGCCGGTGGAGGGAGCGATTGACTATGAAGTGACCGTCATGGGATGGACGAATTCGAATAATTGGCCTTGGGGAACCCGTTTTCAGACCGGCGGTCAGCTATCCATCAAGTTCATGCTTGCCAGTCGGGGTTCCCCGACTGTTCCGGGGGCTTACAAGATTACCGTGCGGGCCATCGACCCACTCGGGATACCGGGAATACGCAGTTCGAGCTTGGATGTCGCACTCAGCTTCTGATAGTTCGGGATCTACAGCGGGGGTCCGGCGTATTCTTGTCCGCTCGACCAACTGGGTGGGAGATACGGTTCTCATCACGCCCGCGATCCATGCCTTACGATGCGCCTATCCCAGGGCGCACATCACGATTCTGGCTGTTCCTTCCGTGGCCGACCTTCTGAAATACCATCCCGATCTTGACGAGATCCTGGTCTATGAGCGCAATGGCCGTCACCAGGGATACCGTGGAATGCTGGTGATGGCGGGGGAACTGAACCGGAAGATGTTTACACACGCTTTTGTCATGCCGAATTCGTTTTCCTCGGCACTGATGATACGTCTTGCTGCTGTGCCTTATCGGATCGGATATGGGATTCGAGGTCGCGAGTGGTTACTCACGGATTCTCGGCCTCTGCCCAGGGAGATTTTGGGGCATCACCAGGTCTATTATTACCTGGGAATTCTTCGGAACGGGGAACGTGCCCATGCGGTTCCCGAACCACGGATTGTGGTGACGGAAGAGGAATCCGGGTGGGCGGCGGAACGTTTGCAGCGGGACGGAATTCGACCGGAGGATCGCCCGTGCGGGCTTGTGCCCGGCGCGACTTACGGAACGGCGAAGCAGTGGCCGCTGGAGCGGTTCATTGAAATCGGCAAGAGGCTGGTCGGCATCGGCAAACAGGTTGTTCTTTTCGGGAACGAGAAAGAGCGGGAACTTACGTTTGAGGTGAGCAACGCCATCAGCAACGGTTGCCTGGATCTCGGTGGTCGCACCAACATGCGTCAGTTCATGGCGCTGATTTCCAGGTGTGGCGTGGTGATCTGCAATGATTCGGGTGCAATGCATGTCGCCGCCGCGCTGGGATGTCGCGTTGTGGTTCCAATCGGTTCCACAGATCCTTATACGACACGGCCCTGGGGTGAGGGACATGTGTTGATTCGTCACGCGATGCCGTGTGCGCCATGCCTGGAGCGCCATTGTCCGCTTGGGCATCATCTTTGTATGGACCGTATCACCGTTGATGAGGTCTGGGCGGGCGTCAGGCAAGCGTTGCGGGCATCATCCACCTGAGTCTCGGAGGATTGCGCTATTGGTTACGCATACTTACCTGATCGAACTGGGACGCGAGACGCTGCTTTGTGCTGCGGAATGCGCCAATCTTTTGGAATGGCAGAAACCCGCCTGCCGCCTGGAGGCGATTGCCCCGCACGTGCTTCTCGTCGAGAACGATCGGGAATTGCAGCGGGATTTCTGGGACCTGTTCGGGGGTATTGTGCGCGTGGCGCGGTGTATTGGGACGGCCGCGGAACTCACGGCGGATGGATTGCTGTTGCTGGCGGAGCCGACATGCCGGTTTGAGGCGGGAAGTCGCATTGTGTTCGGTTTGTCGATGTTCGGTGACAAGAAAGCCCCGTCGAAAGAGTTTTCGATGTCTCTTTTGAACCAGGTCAAAGACCGGCTTCGCGAAAGGGGGATCTCCAGCCGATACCTGGAACCGCATGGGGGAGAAACCATGCTGACCAGCGCACAGGTCGGCGAGAGCCAAATGCTGGATTCGGGATTCGAATGGATAGCCGTGAAGAGCAAGGGAGAATGGCTGGTCGGATCGACCTGCTGGATTCAGGATTATTCGGGACAGAGCGCGCGGGATTACGAACGTCCCTGCGCGGACCCTCGATCCGGAATGCTTCCGCCGAAGCTGGCCCGAATCATGGTGAACCTGGCGCGCCGCCCGCAGACCCGGACGCTGCTCGATCCGTTCTGCGGTTCCGGCGGCATTCTGATGGAAGCCATGCTCCTGGGCCTTGATCCGACAGCGCTGGACCGTGACCTGGAAGCGGTAAAGTCGGCGCGGGAAAACTGCGACTGGCTGCAAGGATTCGTAAAGAGGGAATTGCCGGTTGTTCGATATACCCAGGGGGACGCCACGGAGATGCGGCATTATTTCGAACCGCTTTCGTTCGACTGCGTGGTGACGGAACCCTACCTGGGACCGCCGCTCATGAAAGAACCTCCTCCTGTAAGGGCTAAACAAGTTGTTCGAGAGCTGAGCGACCTGTACCGGGAAGTCCTGGCGGAGATTCGGATTGTGACCCGCCCGGGCGGCGGCGTGGTGTTTGTCACCCCTTCTTTTCGAGACACGGAAGGCAATGAACATACCGTTCCCCTCGGTTTGACGGCTCGTCTTGCGGGATACCGCAGAAGCGATCCGCTGAGGAATATAGAGTATGTGGAACGATTCGGAGCTCCCCCGGAAACGGTGAAGCAGTCGCGGACGGGAACCCTGCGATACTCCCGACAGGGGCAACATGTGACGCGCTGGATACACATGCTGGAGAGCTGAAAAGAGAGGGCATGGGAGACAAACCGGTCAACCCCACCCGGTCTTAAGGAGGGAAATTCCGGCGCTTTCCGGAAATCCCATTGAGCTCTGCCAACGCGAGGGAATCTACGGTATTCTTCGGGGCAGCAGGATGCTTCGGTGGAGAGTGGTTTCATGGCCAGGTATGATCTGTCGCTTTCGGTGTTTTTCCCGTCCCACAATGAGGTTGAGAATACCCAGCCGCTTGTGGAGAAGACCGTGGCGGTTTTGGACCCGCTGCTTTCGGATTATGAGGTCATCATCGTCGATGACGGGAGCACGGACGGAACCGGGGCGCTTGCGGACCGGCTTGCCGAACAATACCCCCCAGTACGGGCGATTCATCACGATCAGAATCGGGGGTACGGTGGAGCGGTTAAAACCGGGATTGCTTCCTCCACGAAAGAGTGGATTTTCTTCACGGACGGGGATGGGCAATTCGATACCGGCGAGATCGAGTTATTCCTTCCCCATGCCGGGGAGTTCGATGCGATAGTGGGATATCGAATCGACCGCCGGGACCCGTTTCACCGCAAGGTGTTTGCCTTCTGCTGGGGAGTCCTGGTTCGATGCCTTTTCGGATTTCGGGTTCGGGATCTGGACTGCGCATTCAAACTGTTCCGACGACGTTTTTTCGATGGGGTGACGCTTCACGCGGAAGGGGCCGTGATTACGATGGAACTGTTTGCCACCATGGCCCGTCAGGGTGTGAAAATCAAGCAGATTGGGGTGCATCACTACCCGCGCGTTGCGGGCACACAGTCGGGTGGAAGCCCCGCCGTGATTTTGCGGGCGTTCAAGGAGTTGTTCAAGCTGTATGCGGTGCTGAAGAGGGGCACATCATC
>Ga0116141_10003032_pt1 | contig 14250 bp, 6 predicted proteins | sample AD_UKC097_MetaG_FD_89744 | JGI IMG/M metagenome (GOLD analysis project Ga0116141, IMG submission 89744) | Active sludge microbial communities of municipal wastewater-treating anaerobic digesters from USA - AD_UKC097_MetaG | ecosystem: Engineered > Bioreactor > Anaerobic > Digestate | place: USA...
ATCCTCAAAACATCGAGGCTAACCAGCGCATCGAGTCAATCAACCTTCGGCATAAACAAAAACGCTGGGAGGAAGGGGTTCTGAGCGCGCGACAGCTGATTGCGCAACAGGAATATCGCAAGGCACTTGAAGCATTTCAAGCGGTCCTGGCGGAGAATCCGAACGACGATCTGGCCAAACAAGTTGTCGATGAGATGTGCAATACGTACACGCGTATTGCATTCGAGTATTATGACCACTGCTGGGATGAAGGGGCGATCCAGGAGCTTGCCAAAGCTGAAGCGTTAAATCCTGAAAGTTCAGAGATTTATTATGTTTTGGGGCGGATTCACCAGGATCAGCGCCAGTGGGAATTGGCCCGCCAGGAGTACGAGCGGGCGCTGGAGTTGAATCCCAATCATCAGCAGGCCCGTCAACAGCTTCTGGCGCTGATTGAGCGTCAGCGGACCGGGCGATGGTTCGGGATTTAGCCATGCATTGTCCAGGCGCGGTATTCCGTGTCGTAAGTATTTGTTTTTTCTGTACTTTAATCTTGTCGGTCTGTTCTGTGCCGTGCATTTATGGACAGTCTGCCTATCCGACCCCTCCTCCGCTCCTGGTTATCACGGATCTCAAATCGCAGGGAGAAGCCTCACCTGCCGAGGCGGCTGCGTTCAGCGAATTCATCCGTCGGGAAGTCACGCGAAGCGGGCTGTATCGAGTGATCGACAAACAGTCCATGTATTCCATTCTTCAGGCGCACCGATTTCCCTGGCCCTGCTTTGAACTTCGCGATTTTGTGGCGATGGGGCGACTGCTGGGTGCGGATCGGGTGCTTGCGGGGCATGTGGACCGGCAGGGTGAGAAAGCTGGGGTGACTGTCCGGCTGATCGACTGCGCCTCAGCGGACTTTCTTCTGGATCTTTATCGGGAGAAATCTCCCTGTACGGTGGAGGATCTGATCGGGGAATGGGGACGTTCCATTATTTCGGAGTTATTCTCGATTCCGCTTGAGAAGCTCAGCACGCCTACGCCGTTTCCCCAGCGACGGCCCACAAACACACCGACTCCGAAGATTCCCGATGAGATTCTGAACAAGTATCCGGGCATGGTGTATGTCCCCGGTGGGAAATTTATGTTCGGATCGGACAGTGGTGACCCTTGCGAATCACCGAGTTCGACAGTCGATATTCCATCCTATTATATTGATAGGACTGAGGTTACGAACTTTGTCTATAAGCATTTCACGGACGCGACGGGGCATCGGATGCCGGTTCATTGGGAGGGGGGTGTGATTCCACCGGGGTTGGAGGATCATCCGGTTGCCTGGGTAAGTTGGGATGATGCAGCAGCTTACTCAAAATGGGCGGGAGCTAGATTGCCGACAGAAAAGGAATGGGAGAAAGCCGCACGGGGGCCGGATGGTCGGGTTTATCCGTGGGGGGATTTTTTTGACCCGAATCGCTGTAATACCTGGGAAAGCGGGATACGAGGGACCGCGCCGGTGGGGACGTTTCCGGAGGGTCAAAGCACGTATGGGGTGTTGGATCTGGCAGGAAATGTGGCGGAGTGGGTGGCAGACCGGTTCCAGGCGTACCCGAATACCGCTACGATATTGAAGAAATATACGGAAGATCTGCGTGTCTTGCGGGGCGGTTCCTGGACGTTCAACGATTATTATGCCAGGGCCAGCCATCGCTATCCCCGTTCCCCTCAAGACCGTCACGGCAGCTACGGATTTCGTACTGCGCGGGATGCGGAACCCTCTCGACCATAAAATACGATGTAATAGTCCGTTATTTTTAATTGATGGTTCCAACTGTGTATGATATATTCAGGTCGATCAGCGAGAGGGAGTCGACCGGATCACAAGTCCTGTCGATTCAGTGATTTAGGAAATTCGAGATGCGCTGGTCTTCGCTTGAGGAAGACAGAGAGTGCAAGGCAGGAGGTCTGTTTTCAGACCTTGGAGGATTTTTTTTGAAAAAGTTGTGTCCGGTTATTCCAGTTTGGGATCCGGACATCGGAGGTTGAACCGATGCGAATTCGTGTACAAGGACACGGCGATCCGAACCGGAGAGGGTTTTCGCTGATCGAGATGATGGTTGTGTTCTCGATCATCGGAATCCTGGCCAGTATCGGAACGATGAGTTATACGAGTTTTATCAACCGGGCGAAGTTGGGATCGGCGACCGACATTACGGCTTCGAACCTTCGCCAGGCACGTCAGCTGGCGATAGCGACCCGTGTTTCCCATCGTGTTGTATTCAATGTGCCCAGTCAGGATTCCACGGAGAGCAGCCCTCTTCCGCAGGAAGTCTGGGTTGAGAAGTGGGAAGACGGGAAGTGGATTCCGGTAAGCGATCCGAAGCGACTTCCCAGCGGGGCGGCTATCACCTCGTTCAACGGTCGCGAACCGGGAAACGGAACCAATTCAACCGTCTACTATGCCGAATTCAATTATCGGGGCCAGATGACGAAGTGTTATTTCAGTTCCGATGCCACGGAAGGGTCCATGAGCCTGTATATTCATCTGGCTCGTATTGGAGACGAGGTGGATCCGGGGAACGAAGAGGAGAGAGTTCTGGCGAATTCCATTGAAGTGTTGCGTTTGACGGGGCGCGTACGTGTTTACGATTATGGGTATGGGGTTCCGTTCCCCACCACGGAATATCGAGGTTAAGGCGATGTGGAAGTCGGACGGAACAAGCCGAGAAGTCGAATCAGGGACAGGAGTCTGAATGATGAAGAACCGGAATCCACGACAGGCTCCGAGGAGCGATAGAGCCACCATGATAAGCAACAATCGCGACAAACAGAGATCGAAACAAAGACCGCTTGCGCACCGGGGAGCGTTTACGCTCCTGGAGGTTGTGGTTGCGGCGGCCATCCTGGGCCTGGGCCTGCTGGCGATTGTGCGCGTGTTTCCCGTGGGATTGGCGGCGGCGCAGCGCTCGGAGGATTTTACCCGGGCATCCCTGCTGGCAAAGATGATCTACGAGGGGTTGAAAGCGGATGACACCGATTTTCCGGTGGTGACGGCGACGGGATATGACGTGGCGGGGAACAAGATGCTTGTTTCCTGTCCCATCCCGATTCCGGGGAACGGCTCCGATGACGATGGGGATTGGCATTACAGTTTCAACAATCCGCAGCGTCGAATGGCTGTGGATCTGAATGGAAACGGGAGGCCGGATATCGACTTTGATGGATACGGTGAACCGACCTATTTGCTGAACAATGGGGTGGATGACGATGGCGACGGGATTGTGGATGACAACGGCGATGGGGTGTTTCCGGTCAATTTCCTGCCGTCGGGAGCCAGGTCCCTGGGATACGCTTTGAACGTGGTGATGCTCCAGGACGGCAATTTCGGATACGATCCGGAACCGTATATTGACGAAGAGGTCTGCAATGGGATTGACGATGACCGGGATGGATTGATTGATGAGGATTGCCGTCTGTTCTCCAACCTCGTTTCGGGCAAGGGATTCCGTCCGATTCTTGCAGGCGATGGAAAAGACAATGATGGCGATGGGCAGATTGATGAGGAGATTTTCGATTACCTGGATCGTGCGACCATCAATTCATCCGGCAAGGGGGGTGTTGGGGATGGATTGACCGATGAGGATTGCGGCCTGGCGCGATTTCCGTGGTCCCCGGCGCAGTTCGGTCCGTCGGACGATCAGTTTTCCTGGCAAGTGCTGGTTGGAGTGGTTCCCGACGTGGACATTCCGAAAGTGCCCGAAGAGAGCGCGCTGGCCCTGCGAGCCTTGATGGGGGATTTGGGCGATGCGGTAGACAATGACGGAGACGGCAAGGTTGACGAGGAGATCCGGAACGGTTTGGACGATGACCGGGACGGATTGGTGGATGAAGATTGTATTGCTTCTCCGGTTCCCGGAGTGTTGCGTGTGGAGATTGTGATCAGCTGGGGCGGGGACGGAGAGGACAACGACGGCGACCAGGCAGCGGTCCATCCGAAGCGATTGGCGGTTGTTCCCCGTTCGGGACAGACTGCACTGCGATACGGTGCAATTTCCTGGGGCATTGATGAAGAAGCGCGCGACGGAGTGGATAACGATCTGGACGGCCAGATCGACGAAGATTGCCACGAATTCTCGTACAAGCTGGTCGGATATCTGCCGATCAAGTCAAGTGATGAAAGTTCGCGTAACCGCATGGTTATGAGCTACATGGGACCGTAAGGGATTGGACCATGGAGAGACAAAAGAATCGAGGATCGATCATGAGAAGGTGCCGGATCATTCCAAAGAATCGAGAGCGCGGGTTTACCCTGGTGGAGCTCCTGGTCTCGATGGGAATCTTGGGCATTTTGGCGACCATTGCAGCTGCCACATTCCGAGTCACGCTGGATACGCGAGAGAAAGCGGTTTTGAAGATCGAATTAGCGGAGAATGCCCGCACCACGCTCAATTTTCTCGCCGAGGAGATCCAGTCCGCTTATCTTACCCCGGAGAGTGTGGCTCCTGTGATTTCCGGACAGGAGAGTGCTCCCCGCCTGCGATTTGCGGGTATCCATCGTGACCGTGCTGTAACTCGCAAGCCCGGCAGTGTCACCTCCACGTCACAATGGACTCCCGGTGCGGGAGACGACGAGGACGGGGATGGAAAAGCGGACGAGGAGTGGCTGGACGGGCTGGACAGCGATCATCGCAGCCCCTCTCAGAACATGCCGTGGTTTTATTCGACCGGACAGCCGGACGGCCAGACGGATGAAGATATCGGGATGTTCCCCAGCGATCTGTTGCATGTTGTCACGGTCCAACAGGATTCCCCGGGTGGCCCGCTGATTCTGAACGAAGTTTCGTATGGGTTGAACAGCATCGGGACCCGGTTACTGCGGCGATCCCGAAAAGCGGAGAGCGATACGGATGCTCTGTATGTGGGGCAATTCCTGGTGAACCGCAGCCAGCCTTCCGGCGAGCGATTCCTTCCGGCTCCGTTGGCGACGCGAAGCGCGGATGGCAGTGTGCGGATCAATGTGGGATATCAGCCCCGTGTAACGGCCTTGATCCATCAGATGTGGGATCAGTATGCGGACGATGTGCTGAACGGGAGTTCGAACGACCGTCAGATCAGCGAGTTTGAGATTCTGGCGTACGATATTCGCGGATTGCGATTCCGGTACTGGTATTACGACTACAACCAGGATTCCTGGCGGGTAACACGGGAATGGGATTCGGCCCGCGAGACGCTTTTGTTCGACCGGGTTGTGCGGGTATTCGATGGGAACATCACGGCTCTTTCTTCGGACGTGGCGACGAACGATCCCAGCCGATACACCGCGCCGGTAGCCAATGAATCCTCGGATGCTTTCCCGAGGGATCCGCTGGGGCAAATCCTGGGAGATCTGCGAAGTGCAGCACAGAATCCGGGGGTAGGTCAGCTGCTTTCAAATCAGAAGTACAGTGCGTTGGTGAACCAGATCAACGCAACCACGGACGGTCTGCCGAATGTGGTTGAAATCGAGATTTACGTACAGGATCGCGATCACAGCCAGCCACCGCAGAAGTTCAGTACACGGGTTTTCTTGCCCAACAACAACATTCCTCCGAGTCAGAAAACCGGGGGTGTGACATCGTAAGGGATCGAAAACAGGGTGTTTTTTGCTGAACAGGACGAGGACGAAAATGAACGAATACAGACGAGGTTGCCATCATTACCCGATCACGGAGAGCGCTGTTCGGTGTGACCGGCCAAGAACCGAGCAAGGGATTGCCTTGCTGACCGTGCTGGCGCTCCTGACCGTGTTCGGCCTGATTCTGCTTGGTTTTACGTATTCTCTGCGCCTGGAGGAGCTCACGGTTCTGAGTTATACCGAGACCTCGAAGGTGACCGAGGCCGCCGAAGCGGGCATCGGGGGCGGTTTGTCCCTGGTGGATACGGAATTGGCGGCCACGAACGGCAAGTATGTGTTGGGGAAGAAGCAGCCTCGATATACCTCGCGGAATGATGCTTCGTTGAAGGTGGGCGTGGCGGGATTTCTGTCGAACGATACCAGTTTCGACGCGCGCAGCGCCCGGTACAATCCCTGGTCGACAGCGGTGAAACGTGGAACCTCGCTGCCGATCGCCGCTCCGTTGGGAATCGATGAAGATCCTCCTGGAGACACAACCGGTCCCATGAATGCGCGGGGCGTTATGACAGCGGATGGATTTCCCGGTTTTGCGGGTGTGGACGACAACCTGGATGGAGCAATTGACAACGGCAATCTCTCCGATGACGACGAGGACGGACAGGTTGACGAGGACCCGTTGGATCTTCGTCGAGACGGTCACTTCTTCCCGCAGGGAACGGGGTTCGACGCGGATGGCGATGCCCAGGGAGTTTTTGACGAATCCGGAAAGATCAATATCAATTACGCCGGAAACACCAGCGGAGACGGCAACGGCTACTCCTACGGTCAGGGTGCGACGCCTTTTGAGCTGGATCTGGCGGTATTTCTTCATGGGCGGATGATTCAGCAGGCGGATGAGATGGCCAAACGAATCGTCAATTACCGGCAGGGGAACGTGAACGGGGGAGGCAGCAGCTATGCCGCTCCCGGCACTTCCGGGGACGACGACGGCGACAACAGCAAGGATATTCAGGAGGTTCGTCCTCTCAGCGAAGTTTTTGAGAATGTGAACCAGCAAACCGAATATGCCCTCCATGTGCTGGTCGGCAATGGGAAGGATGATGACGGTGACGGCCTGGTGGACGAAGAGGACGAACGATATATCGGGGCATCGGATGAATCCGACGGCCAGCCGGCGCATCGCATTCCCCAGGCCGGGGAGTTGAGCGAGAGTGAAGTCCTGGCGTTCCGTCTGGGCGACCGGATCGACAACGATGGGGACGGAATGATCGATGAGCAGGATGAGGGGATCGACGAGCCGGATGAATTCACACCGAACTCCCCGCGCGGCGACGATCACCCGTTTGCCACGCTGGATGAGACGACGGTGCTCTTCCAGTTGGGCGCGGTGACATTATCGAAGATCGAGAACTTTGCCACGGTGTATTCCGAGGCGGATCAGATTTCTCCGTCGTTGAGCGCGGAAGGAGTCGAGTTTCTGAAACTGAATCCAAACTTGCTTTCGAACTGGGGAACGGTGGATACCGAGGAAGTGGGTTCCGATTTCCAATACGGTCCGAAGTTGAGTATTCGCGATTTCTTTGCGATGCACGTGGACAATGACGGGGATTGGCAGGCGCTCGGAGAAGGTCCGGGGAACGGAATCGACGAACGCGGCGATGGACAAACGGACGACAAGATCGGTGACGGAATCAATCAGAAGGATGATGACGGCGACGGATTGATCGATGAACCGAGCGATGACTGGGATCGGAACGGGTATCCCAGCGCCGATTTCGATCGCTACGGAGAGCCGGATGTGGGCGCTCCGTATTACATTGGGAACAGTGTGGATGACGACCGGGATGGCCAGACGGACGAAGGCAGGAATACACAAGATCGATCCGAGCACCGTCTACGCGGGTTGGGAGACGACGACCGTCCGCGCATGGAAAGCAACCGGACCGATCTGCTGGCCGGGATGGTCCAGGAAGGCAACGGCGCGGATGACGACGGTGACGGTGTGATTGACGATACCGGGGATTTCAACGGCGACTGGATGATCAGCTACGATCCGGAGTGGCACCTGAACGAAGATCCCGACGGGGATGCGAACGGGGATGGATATCCCGGAATCGGGGTGTCCACTACGGCTCCTGAAGGCAGCGCGGCGGGAGATCTGGCCGTGGAACGTCAGAGCACAAAGCTGCGCGCTCAGAACGCCAACGAACGCCTGACCAGTTTTGCGGACGATGACGGCGATGGATTTGCCGACTTTCGCGATCCCCAGGTGATCGCCGCCATGTACCGCGCAGATGGGGACCTGGTGGATAATGACGGCGACGGCGAGGTGGATGAGCCTGGCGAGCGATACATTGCCGCATGGGATGACGATGAAGACGGGCGTATGGATGAAGATCCGCCGGAATTTCAACTTATCCTGAACATGTTGGACTATATCGACCAGCCGTTTCCGACGCCGGTTTCGGGCGACCCGGATGTGCAGGCGGTGCTGAGATTGCAGTTGGAAGACCTGGTTCTGGTAGATCCTCCCTCTGTTTTCAATTTCAAGAATGGGATTACCTCAACTCGCCAGCGTGCTTTTGAGATGAATCCGCAGTTTCTATCCGGACCGAATCGTCAACAGAAAGCGTTGCTGGAGAATGAAATGGATTTACTCCTTCCCAATCCGCCGGAGGTCACGAATCCGGTGACCTATCGTGGTGTGGAAGGGGTTCGAATCAATGAGGCGCTGGTCAAACCGATGATCCGGCTGGAGGCGGAACAGACACTGACCACGTTGCAGGATAACGGGCAAGGGGGTTATGCCTGGACTTCTAACGGGCCGAACGGCCGGTTTGTTGTGAATGGGGGCAATGATGATGACGGGCTGTATGGGACATTGACCGGCGGGACGGAAATTGCGGATACCAACTGGAGCGATTCCATTCTTGTCCGACCGCGTGGATTCCAGAATACGGTATTGCCGTACGGTTCCCTGACAGCCGCCGGGCTGTATGACTCCATGGCGCCGAGTATTGTGTTTGCGGTTACGAATACGCAGGTAGTAACGTCTCAAGGTGAGGAAGAATCGCAAGGTGGCGGAACCGGTGGCGGCGGCGGTGTCGGTTCGGAGGCCGAGACGGCTACCTGGATCTTCGAGAATGTTCCTCCCGGAGTGTACGACGTGGTTCTGTATCTGGACCCGATGGATTCTCTTCGAGGGGAAGTGGAGTATTCCATCAATTCGCAGCAAGTTTTGATGCGATCCGACTTTTTCTATCAAGATCCGGAGAACCAGGAAGCCGTCGATGGACTCATGCCGATCCTGCCGTTGGAATACGGCGGCAAGACGGGTTTTGCCCTGAACGGGTATTTGCATTACACCGCGAAACTGCCTCCGGCTTATGTGCGGTATCTCAATACGAATGTGATTCCGGGGATTCGGGGATTGGGGAATGATTTTTACAACAAGTGGTCGGTTTACCTGGCTTCCTCGCCGGATTTGCGACTGGCCCAGGCGTATAACAACCAGTTTCTTATGAATCCGATCAGCGGGGCATTTGTGGCCCCGGTAGAAGGCCAGAATCCGGGCAACCTGGTGGCGACCTCGATGCTTCGGCTGCCGTATCGCCTGTATCCGAGAGACACCAGTTTCCGGGCGGTTGTGGATTCGAATGGTCGTCTGACCGTCCAGATCAAAGCGAATCCGCCTGAAGTCGGGTATTACATGACGACCTTTGACCGCATTGAGTTGATCAACCTGTCGGCGCAATACCTGGAACTGGTGAACCTCACACCAGACGATATCGACTTGACCGGATGGACGGTGAATACGCCATACGGGAAATACATCCTGCAGACGGTGGGCGGTGTGCGACCGATCATTCCGCGAATCAAACCGTTGTTTGAGAAGGATGACGGACGAGAGACGGCCCTGGATAACGGGATTCCTCTTCCGGGGCGGCCCTGGGATCGTGCGGCTTATCCCACCGAGCGCGGGGGATTGGCGGGGAAGACCCGGACGCAGGACGATATCCGAATGGATAACAACTATCTGTTGCTGGTCCATGATCGTGATGGATTCGTGACGTGGGCAAATGCCAATTATCCTGGATTCGATGAGAACGTGCCGGTGCTTGCACCGGAGACGGTGACAACGGGAGGGGTTTCTCCCGCATACAACCCGTATGGTGAGTTGTCAACTTTCAAACTGGTCGATCGTGAGAATGACATCCTGACGGATAATTACGATTTGAAAACGGTTACGTTGACCGATCCGGCAGGGAACGAGGTGGATCGTCTCGAATATAAGACCACGTTCAACAACCTGGTGGTGGATATTCCCGGGAATGTATTCCGACTGCCGGTTCAGGACCCGGCGGAACCGCTTTATGAGATTGCGTCGCTGGATGTGATTGCCCTGCCGGGATACCGGGGCATGGAGACCTTTGAGCGAGGCGATCCGACACAAGTAGTGACGGAGAAGCGACCGGATCGAAGCCAGGATACGCAGCGATTCACACCGACGATGCGGCTTCTGGCGCGAGAGGCCGCCATTGAGACGTTTGCCGTGCAGCCCGGGAGTGAGGAAAGAGATCCTCTGACTGTAACACTGTATGGGAACCGATCCCTGAGCGCGAATCCGTCGCTGGTTGTTTCGGAGAATCCTGGAACAGACCTGGATGACCGCCGATACCAGGGCGGGTGGGATTTTGTGGGAGACGCTCCCGATCCGGGACAGACCGGCTTCGATCCGGATGGGAATCCGTGGGGCGGTCCTGCACGATGTCCCGAATTCGGCAGTGGTACGCTGTTCAAACAGCAGGCAGGCGGATTGGAGAATTACACGAATATCCTGGTCAGTCCCCTGGACCTTCCGCCGAGTGGGCGGGCCTATCCGGGAGACCTGGTTCGCTATACCTGGACGTTGGGATTGCGAGAGCTGGTCCGGGCCGGATTCGATCCGGATGTGGACGATCATCTGACTGTCCGTGTTCGTGGGAAAAGCCAGGAACTCGGTTTCTTCCCGGCCATTGTCGGCGAAGTCCTGACGCATCCCATGTTTACGGTGGTCGATCCCGGAGAGGAGCGGGAAGGTGGAACCTATAATCAGCCGCAAGTGGAGGCTAATCCGCTCAATCCGGTTCCTTTTGATGCGTTTACGAAGCTGCGGGATGGAGATACCGCGTTCACGGTCGATCTCCGGGAGAGTTTCCAGGATTTGTATCGGGATTTGGATACCTCCGAGGCGCAGGAACCGCTCATTGTTCTGCGGATGATCATGCGGAAAACGACTCCCGACATCATGAATACGCTGGACGACAATTATTACTTCTACGGGATTGAACTGAGTGGAAGAGGCCGCATGAATGGCGGGAGTTCGGACTCGGTTCAGGACAATGCGCGGATGGCGCTTATCGCCGGGACTCCAGGGCGCGCGAACGCCGGGTATGTGCCCGCGTATCCGAGGCGGCGACGGATGATCGATACGCCGTCACAGCGGGACCAGTTCGATATTGTTGACAACACGCCTTTTGTGAAGAACGGCCTGTTAGCCACGCCGGGCGAGATTTCGCGAATCATGACCGGCGGCCGGTTTGAGACGGTCTGCGGTCCGATGATCCCGCAACGGCTGGAGGATAAGACGATCTATCAGAACCAGATCGACTCCAACGCCGAGTTGGGACGGCGCCTGATACCCTCCGATGAGAATGACACCGATCGGTTGATTCTCGCCCAGAGGGAACGTCTCGACCAGATGGAGAATCAGTATTCGCTTCTTTACAGCATGGTCACGACCAGCGATTCGCCGGTCACGCCCGGATTGATCAATGTCAACACGGCGATTCGGGAGGTGCTGGCTGCGCTTCCAGCCTCGCCGGCCAATCGCGACGATCCCTCCGAGATCCGTAACCTTCAGGAACGGTTTACGATCAACTCGATGGTGGCCGATTTCATTATTGAGGGGCGGAATCCACTGGGACGGGATCAGCAGATGGGAGTGGCTGAAATCGACGATGACGTCTCCAGTCGGGGAACCCTGGATGACAGTGTGGAATACAAGATGCCCAGTGTCGGGCGCAGCGAGGCTTTTCTCAAGGAGTTTTCTTCGACGTCCAAGTATTCGAGTGTTCCGGCCATCGAGAAAGTCCTTTCGGATGATGCGATTGGGATGAAGGATGTCCAGGATCGTCGTTCGAATGTGCAGGAGGTGTACGCCTCCTCCGCCGTTTCGCTGCCGGACGATGGTCCATACGAAGATATCAGCCGCCTGTTGTCCGATCTGGTTCACATGAAACGGCGGGACCGAACGGCGGCCGCTGTGCGGCGCGATCTGGACCGCACCGGGGACGGTGTTACGGACGGTATGGGAGATTTGCGAGAGCGGCTGAATAAGCGATTGAACCTGAGCGGGGAAAATGCACTGACCCCGCGCGATATGGAAGAGATGATGCATCGCCTGTCCGGGATGATTTCGGTCAATTCGCGTGTGTTCCACGTGGTGACGGATGGGAAGGCGATTGCCGGTGAAGGTGAAGTTGCCGCTTCCCGGCGGTACAAGAGTGTGTATCGGAGATAACGGAGATCGTCTGTCGTGCGCTGAGTTACGAGTGAACTCGGTGGGGGCGGGAATCGCAGATTGCCCAAACTCACGCAGACAGACGAGGGGCATTCTCAGGATTCCCGCACCCCACCAATGGCAGCAGAACGGGTGAAAAGGCGGATCAGCAACTAATTCGGGAGCACGAGACTCGGATTGCTCCCAAGGAGATGTTCTAATGACCACGGTGAAAATGTCAATCCTTGCAGCGTGTATCGCGATGGCAGGACTCTGTTTGATGATGCCGCAGGATGGGATTGCCCAGGGCGGGACGAATAACGTGATCACCAACGGAGAGTTCACGGCGGCCGATCCAACCTCCCCGTCCAGGGCGCTGGGTTGGGAGGGAGGCCGACGTGTGTTTGTCAACGGGGACTATGCGGGTGAGGTTGTCGGTCCGGCGGGTGTTCTGGCCCAGGTGATTCCCTCGTCAAAAGTGGCGGAGCTCCTTGCACAGGGCAGAGGCGTTGTTTATATCAGCTTTCAGATTTTGAATGCTCCCTCGGTGGGGTCCGACACCGGGTTGTTCCTGAGTTTCGCAGGTCGGGTGTTCGATGTGGATCAGTATCGAAATAACGCGGCCAATCCCGGCAAGGTCGAGATCTCCTTTACGGATAATGATTTCAAGGTACTGGGAGACCGCACGCTGGCCTTTCAGGTGAAGGGAATCACGAGGCGGATTCTGCTGGATGACATCAGTGTTACTTATACGCCTTCCGGAGGAGGCGGTGAAGAAGTGCAACCTACACCGACGGTGAATCCGCAGCAGGTTCGTCCGCCCTCGGGTCTTGGAACAACATCTTCCGCCGATCCCAACGCCACCCCCACTCCGAGGCCGCCCAGCGGGCTGGATATGGATTCTTTCCGTATTACGGTGAATCCTCCGATTGTGTATGTTACTCCCGGTTCGATTGGAACGCATGTTTACGATCTCAACTTTGAATTGACCAATCGGGACGGAAGTGCGACCGGTTCCAGTGAAGTCGCCAACCGCAATGCAAAGGTGACTTTCGAACTTCTCGGCGACCAGGAAGTGGGATATCTGTCTTCGACGGACCAGGACGGGAACGTTCGGAAGCTGACCTCAACAAGAGAGAATTTCGCCGATTATCTCCTGGGAGCCACGAAGAACAGCGACGCGGGTGTGGATCCGAAACAGCTCTCATTTGGTTTAAGCCAGGCGAAGGATGGGCTGATTCGCCTGATGGTTCGTGTTGAAATCGACGCGCCCCGTCCGGGGCAGACGCAGAATCTTTCGCAGCCGCTGGAACTTTGCACGGTTGTGCCGATTGTGATTCGCACACAGCCGGGGGTATCGGCAAAGGGGACGATGGACGCTCGCGGGCTAGCCCCCCTGGATCGATTCAACCGGATTTTTGTGGAATCGCCGTTGCCGTCGGGAAGTTGAAGAAACCTCGTCAGGAGTTCTCACTCGGCCCCTTCCGAATGGATGGAAGGGGCCGAGTTGTTTTATCGCACTTTCTTATACTATGTTGCATTCATGGGATAACTAATGTATGCAATCCTCCCGATTTGGATGGAGGAGGAATGTATACGACCGCAGCGACCGATCAGTGCCGAGCAGCAGGCCGGGTGGATATTTGGGGACGGCTATTCATCTTCTGCATAATCGAACAATGGTGTGCGGCTTGGAGCTTTCCGAGTGTAATGGGGTACAGACGGCATCTCGTCGGCGGTAAAGCAATCTCCTTCGGTTATGGCCTCCAGGAGTTTGGCCTGTTCGGGATAGCTCGCGACGGTCACCTCCAGTACCCAGAGTAATTCCAGCAGTTCGGTTGTGAATTGACTGGTCCAGCATTCGGGATGGATATCATCCAATGGAGAGGATTTCTTGCCTCCGCCGTTTTTCATGCGGTATTTCAGCCAGGATTGCACAACTTTCAGACCGGAGACCTCGAACTCGTAGACCTCGGGTGCGACTGGGCTAAACTCGCCTTCACCGACATGCAATGTCCGTGTCGGTTCCTCATAATGAAAGGATTTGGGATAGCCATCGTGGTCAGCGGGGACGGCTTTGACACATCGTGCTTTCCCTCTGGGAACCTGCCCTCGATGTTTTCCCTTG
>Ga0116141_10003034_pt1 | contig 14248 bp, 14 predicted proteins | sample AD_UKC097_MetaG_FD_89744 | JGI IMG/M metagenome (GOLD analysis project Ga0116141, IMG submission 89744) | Active sludge microbial communities of municipal wastewater-treating anaerobic digesters from USA - AD_UKC097_MetaG | ecosystem: Engineered > Bioreactor > Anaerobic > Digestate | place: USA...
CAGGGTCGATTGCTTCTTCGAGGTCGAACGGAAATTCAACGCCAAGTCCCATGCCCACAAACTTCAACGACAATGTGAGACAGGGCGACACCTCTTGACTTGCATGAAGCCACGGTTCAGCAATCAGGCAATCTGCAGACGGCCCGCCCAACAGGTTCTTGACCTCATTCCCATAGCAACTCATGTTCAAGATTTATTGGACTGACCACTCAGGGCACCCGCAAGCGCAGGACGAGACCCAATTGCCTGCAGCACTCAAGTTTGTCGAAGACAAGCGTAGGGAGGGTATGTCCTTTGTAACGATGGTGGCGGACAACCCAGATCATGTTGGAAAAACAGGGGTGGCAGCAATCGAGAACGGCAAAACCCCCGATGGACAGGACTACGACTGGTCCAAGGCAGGTCGTGCTGGGGCCATCAAGCGGCATGAACGGCATGAATATCTGAAGCCAGGCACCTAGTAATCTGGATACCGGTGAGCGAGTGGCACCACAGGCGGACATACGAACTTAGCCGCCACACACCAATATTCCACGATTTTCGTTATGTTAAATATAAATCAACATAATGAAAATCGTGGAATATATGAACTTCAAAATCTGTCAACGCACCCGGAAAAATCATAATCCACAGGCCTGCGGTTCGAGTCATGGACGCGCCACCAAATCAAAGTCTGGGCTGTTGACGCCGGCGTAGATCCGCCTCTATTCGCTGGTGAGGTGGCGGTTTTGTATTTCGTGGCGCCCACGAATGCCGAAGGCCCCGCGAGGGGCCTTCGGCTTGTGGATCACGCGGTCTGCTCAGAACGGCTCGTCCGGATCGAACTCAGGTGGCATGCCCGGCATGAGTTGCTCGCGCCAGGCCTGCTGCACCTGCGGGCCGTAGGCCTGCCACAGGGCTTCGCGCAGCGCTTGCAGGCACTCGAACACCGCCAGGGCCTGCTCGGGCGTCCAATGCTGTGGGATGGGCGGTGCCGGTGGTGCCGTGACGCGCCCACCCGGCGGGATCGGCGCGCTCATGGGGCCTCCTTGCGCACCCGTGCGGCCGGCGTCTTGACGGCCCGCTCGGCCTGGCGCAGCGCACTGCGCTGCGCGGCCTCCTTGGCCCGGTAGGAATCGCCCTCGATGCGGATCACCTCGGCGCGGTGCATCAGCCGGTCGATCAACGAGACCACGCAAGCCGCATTGGGGAACACCTCGCCCCATTCGGCAAACGCCCGGTTGGTGGTCACTACCGTGCTCTTGTGCTGGTAACGCCGACTGACCAGCTCGAACAAGAGATCGGCGTGGCGGTTGGAGTACGACAGGTAGCCCACCTCGTCGATCAGCAGCAGGTCGGGCGCGGCGTACTTGCGCAGCCGGCTGCGCAGGGCCGAGTCACTGTCCAGCGCGGCCCGCTCGCCCAACAGATTGCCCGCCGTGATGAACAGCGCCGTGTGCCCGGCCAGCACCGCCTGGTAGCCCAGGTTGCAGGCGCACATCGTCTTGCCCACCCCGTTGGGGCCGACCAGCACCACGTTGGCGACCTCCTTGAGGAAGTCCAGCGTCATCAGTTCCTCCACGGCGGCGCGCTCGATGCTCTTGGGCCAGGTCCAGTCGAAGTCGGCCAGCGGCTTGAAGCGCCCGATGTGCGCATCGCACAGACGGCGCTCCAGGCTGCGCCGGCCGCGTTCGGCGCCCTCCCAGGTCAGCAGCTGCGCCACCCAGCGCGCCTGCTCGGGCTGCGCGGCCACCTCGGCCCAGTGGGCCAGCAGGCCGTGCAGGCGCAGTGCGCCGGCCTGCGCGCGCAGTTCGGCCTGGGAGGGATCGGGGTCATGCATCAGAGTTCTCCGGTGGCGACGACAGCGACGGCGGCGTGCGGTCGTAGGAATCCAGGGCGTGGGGCCGCACCGGTGCATCACGGCGGGCCACGTGCTCGGGCAGCACCAGCACCAGCGCCACCGGCGGCGGCTGGCCGGCGGCCTCGCGGGCGCGCTCCAGTGCCAGCCGCACGGCGTTGGGATGCGGCACCCCGCGCGCCAGCGCGTCCAGGACGGCCAACTGCAGCGCGCCGGCCCCGTAGCGCTCCAGCAGGCGCGCCAGCGCCGCCGTGATCGAGCCCAGGTTCTCGCCGCGCGCTGCAGCGCGCTCCAGCAAGGTGGCGCTGGCTGGCGCGGCCTGCGCCAGGCGGTCACACGCCCGGTGCGCGCGGGCCGCACGCTTGTGCTCGACCAGCTGCTCCACGTGCGCGGCATCCTCCACCTGCTGGCCCCGGTCCCAACAGCGGGCGTGGCGGGCCACTTCGCTGGCACCCATCAGGATACGCACCGTGTGCTCGTCGGCCAGCACGGCCAACGTGCGCCGCACTTGGGTGTGGGGCACCGAGTAGTCGTTCAGGTAGAAGCGCACGTAGGGCGTCTTGCCCACCGTCACGGCCACGCGCTCGCCCAGCGCGAAGGCGTGCTCGGGCAGCGCCCGAAGGCGGCCCCGCTCGGCTTCGAAGGCCTGGCGCACGGTCCATGCGCCGTCCTCGGGCCAGCGCCGATCAGCGGCCGTGCCCAGGCACCAAGCCTGGGCCTGCGCGTTCAGATCATCCAGATCGGTGAAGCTGCGCCCAGCGAAGAAGCTGTCGCGCGCGTAGCGGATGGCACGCTCCACGCGGCCCTTCTCGTTGCCCCTTGCCGGCGCCACCGGGCGGGGCTCGAAGCGGTAGTGCGCGGCCAGCGCCAGCAGCGCCGGGTTGAAGCGGATGGCGTCAGCGTGACGCTGGAGCACGGCGCTCTTGAGGTTGTCGTACAGCACGACGCGGGTGACCCCGCCGAACCCGGCAAACGCCTCCAAGTGGCCACGCAGGAAGGCATCGATGCGGGCATCCAGGAAGAAGCGCAGGAAGACCATGCGACAGTGGCTGAGCACCATCACGAAGGCCATCAGCGGGCGGCGCGCGCGCCCGATCTGCAGGTGGCGGAAGTGGGCCCAGTCGACCTGCGCCTGCTCGCCGGGCAGGGTGCGTAGGCGCAGGTAGGCCTCGGGGATCGGGCGCGGACGCAAGGTGGAGACCAGGTGGCGGAAGTGCGAGGCCCCGCCCACGTAGCCGCGCTCGGCGACCATGGCGTGCAGCCGCGCGGCGGTGAGCGTGGGGAACTTGGCCAGCGTGGCTTCGATGAAGGGCCGGTACGGGTCGATGCGGCTGGCCCGCAGGGGCCAGGCGTGCACCGGTGCATGGTTGCCGGCCAGCACGCGCCGCACGGCGTCGCGATGCACGTGCAACTGCCGTGCGATGGTGCCCACGCGCCACTTCTCCACCGTGTGCAGGCGCACGATCTGCGCCACCAGGTCAGGGGCCAGGGTCATGGCGGCGCCCCAGCGGCAAGCCGTGCCGCACGAAGCCTTGGCGCAGCGCTGGCGGTTGTGGGGCGCCGCAGCGTCGGCGCCTCCAGCAGGGGGCTGCGTCGACGGATGGCGGCGCGCTCACCACCGTTGTGGCGGGCAGTTCACTGCAGGTGCTCTGGGGTGTCCATGCTGCCAGTGGAGCAGCCACCCCAGGCGCCGGGGAACCCTGATGCGTCACTTTGTGCGCGCCGCAGCCCGCGTCGGCACCGGCACGACGTTGGCGCCAGCGCTGCGCGCGCTGTGCGTGGGCCATGCGACCACGCCATGATCGCTGGTAGCGCTGCGCGGCCGCATGCTGGGCCTGGCGCCCGCAGGCGCGGCCACAGTAGCGGTTGCCGCGGTCACAGCGGCTGCACAGCACGACCTGCGCGTGGCAGCGGGCGCACAGGTACAGGCGGGCGTGTTGTTCCATGCGCACCCCGGTACGGCCGAAGTGCTGGACGGATGCGTCCCAGCGCGCCACACTGACGTGGCACCGCCTTCATCGCACGGTGTCGGGCGCGCAACGGTCCTCAAGCTTGCCGGCGTTCAGACCGATGTTGCGCCCACCTTCTTCGGCTTCGATCCGCGTTGTACCGCGGCCGGCCATCGGCCACTCCAGGCGCCAGCACACAGGCGCAGCGTGTCCAGCCACCTTAAACGCCGCGCCGGCCCGGCCGCCCTGCAGGGCGGCCGGGCCGGCGCGAACACCGCTTCATGCAAACACCCTTGCTCCCTGAGCAAACCTCCCCATCTACAAAACCGCCACCTCACCGGCGAATAGTGGCGGTTCTTGGTCAGCGTTCACACTGGGCGGCTGGTGGGACACGCATCATGCGTGAACCATGGGATACGTGTGCCCGAAACGGGCACAACGGCCTGCAAACAGGCCGTGATGGCCGCTGCAATCGCTGCGCAGACCAGTTTGGGCGACCCGTTTCTTCAAAATCCACGACTCTGGTGCGTTCGATGAGCATTTTTTCAACGGCCTGCTAGTCTTACTGTGTCATAAAAAGTAAGGCATGATATGTCCATCTTTTCCCTGTGATGGGGGTGCGATGGACATACCCAAAGAGTTTGGTCTCTACATGGCCCACCTAGCCGACGGACTGGGTCATGCCGACCGTCACGCAGGATTGGCCGGGTATTGCACCGGTCTGATGCTGCCGCTGTCGCGCAAGAGCGTCGAGCCCATGGCCGCCCGCGTCGATCCGCTGCGCGCCAGCGCCCGGCACCAGGCCCTGCATCACTTTGTCGCCAAGGCCCAATGGAGCGACCAGCAACTGCTCAATCGCGTGGCGCAGTGGGTGGTCCCGCACATGGACTTCAGCGCTGGCGGCTGGTGGATCGTCGATGACACGGGCTTTCCCAAGAAGGGCGTCCACTCGGTGGGCGTGACACGCCAATACTGCGGTGTGCTGGGCAAGCAGGACAACTGCCAAGTGGCCGTCAGCGTCTCGCTGGCCTGCGAACAAGGCAGCCTGCCGGTGGCCTGGCAGCTGTACTTGCCCCGCAACTGGGCCGAAGACGCCGAGCACAGACTCAAGGCCGGGATTCCCGAAGACATCGAGTTTGCGACCAAGCCTCACATTGCCCTGCAACAGTTACGGGGCCTGCTCTCTGAAGGAGCACCCAGGCACTGCGTGCTGGCCGACGCCGGCTACGGGATCGACTACGCGTTTCGTCAGGGGCTGACCGATCTGGGCTTGCCCTACGTGGTCGGGATCACCTCGGCCGTGGTGGTCTGGCCACCCGGAGTGGAGCCCCTGCCACCGAAGCCCTACAGCGGCATGGGCCGTCCACCGGTGATGCCACGACGCACCGCCAAGAGACAGCCGGTGAGCGTCAAGGCATTGGCGCAGTCCTTGCCCGACAGCGCATTCCAGAACATCAGTTGGCGCGAAGGCATCACGCCAGCCTGAGCATCGCCGCGTATGGCTTCCTGATGGCCCAGCGGCTGAAAGTCGGCAGCGATGCCGGCGGTAAAAAAAACTTCGTCGAACCAGTACACGTTCGACTGCGTTTATGACACAGTAAGACTAGTATATTGACACGAAAGTAACGGAACATGAATTCACTCTCGTCATCACTGCTTGATGCTCGGAGGTATTGCCATGCGCCAGACGGAATTGCATTTGACCGACGAGGACCGCGCGCTCGTGGACGAGATTCGCAGCAAGGGTCAGCACCAAGCGCGGGAAGTCAATCGGGCTCATGTCCTGTCCTCGCTGGACCGGGGCGTGCCAGAGGCCCAGATCATGGCGGTGCTGGGAGTGGGGCGCACGGCCGTATGGCGCACACGGGCCGCGTATCTGCAGGGCGGTGTGGAGTTGGCGGTCTTCGACGTGGCACGCTCGGGGCGCCCTCGCCAGTATGGGACGGACGACGAAGCGCGAGTGACGGCGTTGGCCTGTTTGAAGCCGCCTGCGGGCCGGCAGCGATGGACCATGGTGGAGCTCGAGCGGGTCGCACGCCAGGAACCTGGCATGGCCAACGTGAGTCGGGAAACAGTGCGGCGCATGCTCAAAAAAACGATCTCAAGCCCTGGCGCAAGCTGATGTGGTGCATTGGCGAACTGACTGAAGAGTACTGCAGTCGCATGTACGCCTTGCTTGAGTTGTATGCACGGCCGATGTCGTGTGCAGAGCCGGTCATCTGCATCGACGAAAAGAGCTTGCAACTAATCGGACACAGCCGTGCACCGCTGCCGATCAACTCGCGCAATCCAGAAAAAGTGGACTACGAGTACGTGCGCAACGGCACGACCAACCTGTTCGTGGCTGTCGAGCCCAAAGCCGGACGGCGGACTGTCTCGGTCACAGAGCGCCGGGGCAAGGCCGACTTCGTTGCCTTCGTCGGCGACTTGCTGACCCGCACGTATGCCAAGGCACGGTGCGTTCATCTGGTTCTGGACAATCTGAACATCCACTTCAGAAAGTGCTTCGACGACGTGTTGGGCAAACGCGCTGCGACCAAACTTTTGCGCCGGGTGCAATTCCACTACACGCCCAAACACGCGAGTTGGCTGAACATGGCGGAGATCGAAATCGGCATCCTCAGTCGCCAGAGTCTGGACCGGCGCATTGAAAGCCGACACCGTCTGCAATGCGAGGTTGACGCGTGGCAGCAGGCTCGAAATGCCTCTCAGCGAACCATCGAGTGGACGTTTACTCGCCAGGATGCGGACATGAAGCTCGGTCAGCATTTCGTTTCGAAACTTGCGTGTTGACGTACTAGGGCCTATTAACACATCCTCAGTCCATCAGCGACGAGTGCGAAGCTGATGAAACCCAGGAACATTAGTCGATTCAATGCCGGAACCCTCATTCTGACACCTCCGCATCGGCGAGGACCGGAACCGCTGCGCCACTGACCAGCAAGGAGGCCAGCGCACCTGCATCAAAGCCGCATTCGCGCAGCACCGATTCGGTGTGCTCCCCCAATCGCGGCGCGGGCGCCAGCTTACTGACGTCGTAACCCACCCAGCGCGCCGGAGCGCCAAAGGTACGCATCGCTCCTTCGCTCGGGTGCTCGACCTGACGAAAGAAGCCCACCGCCGCCAAGTGCGGGTCATCCAACAGTGATTCAACGGTGTTCAGAGGCGCCGCCGGCACGTCGATGTCTTCGAACAGCGCCAACCAGTGCGCGGTGCTTTGCACGCATAGTGTCTGGCCCAGAAAGCCGTAGACCTCGTCAATGTGGCGGGTGCGGCTGGCCAGGTCGGTGAAGCGCGGATCGACCCGCAAATCGTCGCGCTCGATGGCATGCAGAAAACGCTGCCAGTGGCCGTCGTTGTATACCAGCGCGCAGATGTAGCCGTCGCTGGTTTCGTATGGCCGGCGCCCGGGCGACAACAGCCGCACGTAGCCAGCGTCACCACTGGGCGGCTCGAAGGTGTGCCCATATAGGTGGTCCGAAAGCACCACGCTGGCCATGGTTTCGAACATCGGCACATCGATGCGGCAGCCGCGTCCGGTGCGCTCGCGCCCGTACAGCGCCATGGCCACGCTGTGCGCTGCATGCAGGCCGACCATGCGGTCGGCAATCGTCAGCGGCACGTAGCGCGGCTCGCTCGCCCCGCTTTGCTGCTGTAAGGCGGCGATGCCGACCGCGCCCTGGATCAGGTCGTCATAGGCCGGGCGGCCGGCGTAGGGACCGTCCTCGCCGTAACCGTACACGCCGCACCAGATGATGCGTGGATTGATCATCGAGATGCTCTCGTAGTCCAGCCCGAGCCGGGCGATGGAGGCCGGGCGGAGGTTGTGCACGAAGACATCGGCGCCTTCGATCAGGCGCCGCATCGCAGCCGCGCCCTCCGGCGATTTGAGGTCAAGCGCCACGCTGCGCTTGTTGCGGTTCAGGTGCAGGAACAGCGGACCCATGCCGGGATGGCGTCCGGGGCCGATCCAGCGTGTCGAGTCGCCCTCAGGGGATTCAATCTTGATCACGTCCGCGCCATGGTCGCCAAAGATCTGGGTGGCGTAGGGCCCCATCAGCACCGCGCTGAGGTCGATCACCCGCACGCCCTCGAGTGGCCCGGCGGGTGCTGCCTGCTTGTGTTGGCTTGTCATCTGTGTCCCCTCTGATTTCTCGATGCCAGGCTGCCTCAGCGCCGAGTGCTGAGGAAAAACCGGATTGACGGCCGTCCATCCTAACGATATTCTGATTTCCAAACAAATGTTCCCATATCAGAACACAAGAAAGCTTCGATTCTATGAACATGCCCACGGCCAGCTTGCGCGAATGCACGGGCATCAATACCCGCGCGGAGGCTTCTCCCATGGCCGTGACCCGCGTGCTGCGGCTGCTGCGGATACTGGCCGACCGCCCTGCTGGCTTGGCCCTGACCCCGTTGTGCTTGGCGTTGAATGCACCAAAAACCAGCGTACTCTCGCTGTTGCGCGGCCTCACGGCGCATGGCTACCTGCAGCGCAGCAATGACCTGTATGAACTGGGCCCCGAGGCGTTCTCACTAGGGGCATCTCTGGTGTCGGCCCGCTCGCTCGACGTTGTGACCCTGCCCTTCCTGCGGGAGGCAGTGGCGCGATCCGGCGAGACCGCCCTGATCGCCAGAATCGACCGCACCGCAGATCGGCTCGTCTACAACCCGATCTTCGAGAGCACCCGGACGATTCGATACGCCGTGCCAGTCGGCACGACACGGCCGCTGTTTGCCTCGTCCGCTGGGCGCGTGCTGCTCGCGTTCCAGGAAGAGGCATGGCGGCGTGACTACCTGCGCCGGGCCGATCTGCGGGCCATGACCGAGCACTCGGTCACCGACCCGGCGCAACTGGCGCGGATCATCGACGAAGCCCGGGTGAGAGGGGTGGCGGTCACATTCGGAGAAGTGACACCTGACGTTGCCGGCTTTTCGGCCCCGATCTTCGAACCTGACGGGCGCGTGAACGCAGCGCTGATCATCGCCGCGCCGATCGAGCGCGGTCGCGCCGTCGCAGATGCGCTGCAGCACCTGGTGATGGAACTCGCCGCAAGCATCTCGGGGGCACTCGGCTACCGTGCGGGACCGGAATCGCGTGAGGTGGCAACGAATCAAGCCAGACCAATGCCCCAGACCCGCCGCTCGCGGTAGCAGGCACAAACTTCAAAAGGAGACACCCCCATGAACAATGAACTGCTTTACGAAGTGAACGACGGCATTGCCGTCATCACCATCAACCGGCCCGAGCGCCGCAATGCGCTGAATCGCGCCGTGCGCGAAGGCTTTTTTGAGGTCTGGCGCCGCTTCGAAGCCGACGGGCAGGCGCAGGTGGCCATCCTCACCGGCACCGGTGACAATTTCTGCGCCGGCATGGACCTGGTGGAAGCCGCCGACACGCAACTACGCATCCCGCCTGCGGGCTTCATGGCCGTGCTCGGCGACACCGTTGAAGTCACCAAGCCCGTCGTCGCCGCCGTGCAGGGCTATGCCTATGCGGGCGGCTGGCTGCTGTCGCAGATGTGCGACCTGTGCGTGGCCGACGAAACCGCCAAATTCGCCATTACCGAGGCCAAGGTCGGACGCGGCATGCCGTGGGCCGCGCCCGTCATCCACATGCTGCCGCAGCGCATTCTGATGGAAGTCGCGATGACCGGCGACCCGCTGACAGCGCAGCGCGCCTACGAACTCGGCTACATCAACCGCCTGATGCCCAAGGGGCAAGCATTGCAGGGCGCCAAGGAACTGGCGGCCCGGCTCATGGCCAATGCACCGCTGACTGTGCGCGCGGCCAAGGAAATGGTGCGCATGTCCACCGAGATGGGCCGCACTGCCGCGCTGCGCGCTTCCAACCGCGCGTTCGATGCTGTCTACCTTAGTGAAGACGCGCTGGAAGGCCCACGATCTTTCAGGGAGAAGCGCAAACCGGTCTGGAAGGGGCGCTGAGATGAGCGTGATCATCGCCACGAAACTCGCACCGTCGGCCGCTGTCCAAACCTCTGGCATCACGCGGGAACTGGCCGCACGCAGCGCTGCCCTTTGCTACACCGATCTGCCGGAGGACGTGCGCCTGCGGGTCCGGCAGTGCCTGCTGGACTGGATCGGGGTGACAATTGCCGGTGCCTGTGAACCCTTGGTACACATGCTGGCCGAAGAAGCACGCGAGCAAGGAGGGCACGCCCAGGCCACGGTGGGCGGGCACGCCTTCGCGACCTCCAGCCGACAGGCGGCGTTGATCAATGGCGCGGCCTCCCACGCGCTCGATTACGACGACGTCAACATGGCCTGCACCGGCCACCCCTCGGTGGCCCTCATTCCGGCCTTGCTGGCCTTGGCCGAATCGCGCGGCGCAAGCGGGCGCGACTTCATGACCGCCTTCGCCGCCGGCTACGAAACGATGTGTCGGCTGGGGCTGGCGAGCGGCGATGCGCAATACGCCAAGGGCTTTCACACCACGGCCACGCTCGGCACGCTCGGCGCCGCCGCAGCCTGCGCGCGCTTGATGCAACTCGACGCCGACGACACTGCCACCGCACTTGGCATCGCCAGCACCATGGCAGCCGGGCTGAAATCGATGTTCGGCACGATGTGCAAGCCCCTGCATGCTGGACGCGCCAGCGCCGATGGTCTGCAGGCCGCCCAGTTGGCCGCGCGTGGGTTTACCAGCTGTGCCGATGCGATTGAATGTCCACAAGGGTTCGTGGCCACGCACGGCGGCACGGCGGCGCTGGAGACCGCCCTTACCGCACCGGACGGCGGCTGGCACTTACGCCACAACCTTTTCAAGTTCCACGCCGCCTGCTATGGCACCCATGCTGCTATCGAGGCGGCGCGCAGCTTGCGCCTGCAACACGCGCTGCGACCCGATGACGTGCTTCGCGTGACGGTGCGTGTCGGCGCCGCCAGCGAGGGCGTGTGCAACATCGCCGAGCCGCGTACCGGGCTGGAGGCCAAATTCAGCCTGCGCCACACGGTGGCGATGGCGCTGGCGGGGGTCGACACCGCCGGACTGGACTCGTTCAGTGACGAGGCCGTGCGCGCGCCTGAGGTAGCGGCCCTGCGTGAGCGCGTGCAGGTCTTGCTCGCGCCCCAATGCCCGGGACTCACACTGAGCGAAGTAGTGATCGAGACCCGGAACGGCGCCGTGCTGCGCCAGCGCCACGACAGTGGGCGCCCGGCCAGCGACCTGCTGGAGCAGCAGCAGCGCCTGGAAGAAAAGTTCCGTCGCCTGGTCAAGCCCGTGCTTAACCTTGCCGAGAGCGACGAACTGGTCGATCTGGTGGCACTGCTCGACGAGCTGACAGACCTCTCGCCGCTGGCCGGCATGCTGGCGCGCCCGGCGTGTGACTGCTCACATTGATGGGGGGCGCGGGCTGATGGAAACTTATGGGGGTTGGTTGAAACGCGGCTTTCTCTTTTCCATAAATGCCTGAAAGCCTTCCACCTGATCTGGCGAGCCCATGGTGGCCAAGACAGCGCGCCGCTCCTGGGCAATGCCCTCTGCAAGAGTTTTCTCTCCGGCACCAACAACACACTGCAGGACACCCGCCACGGCTGCGGAAGGTTTTTCGGCGAGCTCGTGGGCCAGCGCATCGGCTCGCTGAAACAAGTCTTCCAGAGGCCAAACTTCGTTGACGAGACCCATTTTCAACGCCTCTGGTCCAGAAATCATTTTCGACCGGAGAATCATGTCCAGAGCGTTGCCTCGCCCTACACAGCGCGTCAACCGGGCCGACCCACCCCATGCCGGGACCGTGCCCAAGTCAAGTTCGGGCAAACCCATCTTCGCACCTTCAGTGGCCGCCAGTCTGAAGTGGCACGCCAGGGGCAGCTCCAGCCCCCCGCCAAGGCAGTACCCGTAAAGCACTGCAATCACGGGCTTGGGGAGATTTTCGATCGCATCCAGAATCCGCAGACGTTGGTCAAAAAACGCGCCCAGTCCTCCCGCACGCTCAACCCCCTTCGGAAGCTGTTTCAGATCCATACCCACGGAAAAATTTTGTGATCCAGTTCCCCGAATCACTATCGCACGAACACCTGGGTCGATAGATACACGGGAAATTTCTAACTCGAGGGCATCCATGAATGCCAGACCCATTCGGTTCCATGGAGGATCGTTGATGATGAAAGTTTCTACCGCACCCACGCGTTGTATATTTAAAGGCTGCACTTCTGCACTGTTTTTGTCCGGCATCGCGATTCCTCGTCGTTTCCTGTCTTGATGGTCAGTTCTCTACCGTGGCGATCAGCCTGGCATCCTCCACCGCAGCGGTACGGTGCACCGCTGCCGCTTGGTAGTCGGGCATTCTCAGCATGGCAGAAAATGCTGCGATGCTGGGGTAGCGCACCAGCAAAACCTCGTCCCAGCGCTCATCCTTCGGGCCAATGATCGAGCCAAATGCCTGGCCGCTGTAAACCAGCGCGCCGCCCACCTCGGTCACTTTTTGAACGGCCATGGCCAGGTAGAGTGAGTAGGCCTCCTTGCCGGTGCAATCGATACCGTGATCGGCATACAGAGCACGGGCGCGGAACTCAGCAGATTGAGCATGCAGATGGGCACATTTTTGGGAATCTTAGCCAAAATTGCCGACAGGTCTTCCCTGGCAGGGTTAACGGTTTTCAATGGATGCTCCTCGTGAATGCAGACATGGCGTTCAACCCATCCGGCCGATCAGTCGCTGCAACTGCTGCAGGGTTTCGCCGCGTGCACGCTGCTGCGGGTGGTGTCCCACACCTGACAGCGCAATCACTTCGAGCGCCATGGTCCCATGCTCGAACAAGGCCATGGCGCTGGGCCGCCAGCCATATTCATCCTGGTTGCCAAACAGGGCTGAAACGGGGCAGCGTATGGCAGCGATCTCCGCGCTCATGTTCCATTCCAGCGCCTTGGGACTGGCCCAGGGCTTGTACCAGCCCCAGAACATCGCATCCGTCCCTCCGCCATGGTGGCGCTGAAGTTTTTCGCGCAAGCCTTCATGCTCGTAAGCGCGCCGCGCACTGCCCATGGCATCGACCATGAATGGATCAATGGCGATGGTCGGCGAGCAGGCCAGCACGCCGCACACCACGCCGGGATGCGCCGCAGCCGCCAGCACCGACATGGCACCACCATCGCTGTGACCGAACATCAGCGCCTTGTCTATGCCGAAGTGCCGCAGCACTTCGCCAAACACCGGCCCCGATTCCTCGCGCCGGTAGCTGGGCTCGCGCCCACCCACCAGACTCTCGGATCGCCCATAACCATACCGGTCATAGGCCAGCACCGGCCAGCCGCTGGCTTCGACCAACACCTGAGGCAGGTCTTTCCAGGTGGTGATGCAGTCCAGCCCGCCGTGCATCATCACGATGGTTGGCTGCCCGTTGCCCACATCACCCCAGGTGGTGGCGGCCAGCCGATGGCCTCCCGCAAACAGTTCGTGTTCCTTCATTTCGTGCTTTTTCATCATGTCAATCTGTCTCCTGGTTGCGCCTTGAAGGGGATCGGCACAGCCTAAAGATCGGCCTGCCCGGTCAGCAGTTGCCGCGCGATGGTGCGGCGCTGGATTTCGCCCGTTCCGTCGGGGATACGCATCACGCGCGCGAAGCGGTAGCCTTCTTCCAGCCGCAACTCGTTGGTCAGGCCCATGCCACCGTGGATCTGGATGCTGCGGTCCATCACGCGCCCGAGCATCTCGGTGGAGAAGGCCTTGACCATGCTGACCTGGGCGGTCGCGCCACGGCCGCTGTCGAGGCGCCAGGCACAGTTCTGGATCATGGTTTTGGCGGCGTAGATGTCCATGGCGCTGTCGGCCAGCATGAGCTGGATGGCCTGGTGCTCGGCAATGGGCACGCCAAAGGTATTTCGCACCTTGGCATAGTCCACAGCTTGGTCCAGCGCCCATCGGGCCAGGCCCAGGCAAGATGCCGCCATGCCCATGCGCCCGGCGTTGACGCCGTCCATGGCCACCGCCAGTCCGCGCCCGACTTCGCCGAGTCGGTGGTCGTCGCGCACACGCACGCCGTCGAGCACGATGACGCCGGTGTCGCCGCCCAGGTGGCCCATGGTGTTGATGATGCGCGGCACGGAAAAACCGGGCACGCGCGTGTCGACGAAGAAACCGGTGACGCCGCCCTTGTGGCGCGCCGCGGCTTCGGGGTCGGTCAGCGCGAACACCATGGCGTAATCGGCGTAGGGCGAGTTGGTGATCCACTGCTTGGTGCCGGTGAGCACCCATTCGTCACCGTCGCGCACGGCGCGGGTTCGCATGCCGAATACATCGGAGCCTGCATCGGGCTCGCTCAGACCAAAGCACAGGGTCTTGTCGCCGCTGGCGATGCGATCGCGGTATTGCGCGAAGATGTCCGGCTTCAGGTGCCGCAGCACCGGCGACAGACCGTTGGTGAAGGGCGATGGCAGCACCACCGTCTGCACAAGAGGCTGGGCCGGACCCACGCGGTGGTTGAGCACCTCCTGCACATGGGC
>Ga0116141_10003038_pt1 | contig 14242 bp, 13 predicted proteins | sample AD_UKC097_MetaG_FD_89744 | JGI IMG/M metagenome (GOLD analysis project Ga0116141, IMG submission 89744) | Active sludge microbial communities of municipal wastewater-treating anaerobic digesters from USA - AD_UKC097_MetaG | ecosystem: Engineered > Bioreactor > Anaerobic > Digestate | place: USA...
CATCTTCCGCGGCGCGGGCCTGGCTTCGGCCGGCATGGACCGCGTCACCGGCGACCACATGGGCATGCTGGCCACGGTGATGAACGCCCTGGCCATGCAGGATGCGCTGGAGAAACTCGGCGCGCGCGCCCGGGTGATGAGCGCGATCAAGATCAACGAAGTCTGCGAGGACTACATCCGCCGCCGCGCCATCCGGCATCTGGAGAAAGGCCGCATCGTGCTGTTCGCGGCCGGCACCGGCAACCCTTTCTTCACCACCGACTCGGCCGCGGCGCTGCGCGCGGTGGAAATCGGTGCCGAGCTGCTGCTCAAGGCCACCAAGGTCGATGGCGTATACGACGCCGATCCCAAGAAGAAGAAGGACGCGCGCCGCTTCGAGCACCTTTCCTACGACGAGGTCATCGCGCGCGACCTGCAGGTGATGGATACCGCCGCCATCGCGCTGTGCCGGGACTACAACCTGCCGCTGCGCATTTACGACATCACCCGCGCCGGCGACCTCAAGCGCATCGTCCAGGGCAAGGCCATCGGCACCCTGGTGCACGGCCGCTGCTGATTTTCCGCCGCGACTGCCGCGCTGCGACGCGCCATGCGTCGCGGCGGGTTTCGCCTATACTTCCCGTTTGCCCATCCTGCCGACCTGAAGCCGCCCCATGCTCAATACCATCAAGAACGACACCCAGACCCGCATGGCCAAGTCCATCGACGCGTTGCGCTTCGAGCTGACCAAGGTCCGCACCGGCCGCGCCAGCAGCGCGCTGGTCGACAACCTCAAGGTGGTTTACTACGGCTCGGACATGCCGCTTTCGCAGGTGGCCACGGTTTCGGTGGCCGATGCCCGCACGCTGACGATCACGCCGTGGGAAAAAGGCATGGTCGGTGCCATCGAGAAGGCGATCTACGCTTCCGATCTCGGCCTGACGCCCAACACCGCCGGCACCGTCATCCGCATCAACCTGCCGCCGCTCACCGAAGAGCGCCGCCGCGAGCTGGTCAAGCACGTGCACGGCGAGGGCGAGAACTCCAAGGTGGCGATCCGCAGCATCCGCCGCGACGCCCTGCAGCAGGTCAAGGAACTGCAGAAGGCCAAGTCCATCAGCGAAGACGACGAGCGCCGCGCCGAGGACGAAATCCAGAAGCTGACGGACAAGGCGGTCAAGGACGTCGATGCCGTGGTGAAGTCCAAGGAAGACGAATTGATGGCGGTCTGAGCGGGAGCCGGGAATCGATGGACGGGAATGGAAGCCGGGCGCATGGGCGCCTGCCGCGACAGGTGACGATCAACGCCGCGAGTGCCGCTTGAACGATTCTCCCTTTCCCGTTCCCCAGACTCCCTGCCCGCGCCACGTCGCCATCATCATGGACGGCAACGGGCGCTGGGCGAAGATGCGACACCGGCCGCGCAGCCTCGGCCACCGCGCCGGCGCGCGCGCCGCGAACCTGTGCATCGACGCCTGCCTGGAGGCCGGCATCCCGGCCCTGACCCTGTTCGCGTTCTCGCGCGAGAACTGGCAGCGTCCCGACGAGGAGGTCGGCGCGCTGATGCAGCTGTTCCTGCGCGCGCTGGATCGCGAAGTGGACGAATTGCACCGGCGCGGCGTGCGGCTGCGTTTCATCGGAGAGCGCGGTGCCTTCAGCGCGGACATCCGCGCGCGCATGGCGCGAGGTGAGACGCTGACCCGCGCCAACACGCGCCTGCACCTGACCATCGCGGCCGACTACAGCGGACGCTGGGACCTGGCGCAGGCGGCTCGAACCCTGGCCCGCCGCGCGCTCGAAGGGCGCCTGTCTCCGGATGCCATCGGCGAGGCAGAACTGGGATCGGCACTGGCGCTGTCCGACCTGCCCGATCCCGACCTGTTCATCCGTACCGGCGGCGACACGCGCATCAGCAACTTCCTGCTCTGGCAGCTGGCCTACTGCGAGCTGTATTTCACCGACACCCTGTGGCCCGATTTCGACGCCGCCCAATTGCGGCTGGCGCTGGACGCCTTCGCCAGCCGCGAACGGCGCTTCGGGCGAACCTCCGACCAGCTTGCCTCGGAATCCGCATCGTGAAGCAGCGAGTCATTACCGCCTTACTGCTCGCTCCGCTCGTCCTGGCCGGCATCCTGCTGCTGCCCACCGGCGCGCTCATGGCCTTCGTCGCGGCGGCGCTGCTGGCCGGTCTGTGGGAATGGACGCGCCTGATCGGTTTCGAAGGCCCGATGGCGCGCAGCCTGATCCTGCTGGGACACGCCGCGGCGATGGCCTGGCTGGCGCGCTTCGGCTGGTCCGCGCTGTTTCCCTGGGTGGCGCTGGCCGGCACGCTCTGGTGGCTGGGGGCGCTGGTCTGGCTGCACCGCCCTGCGCTGATCGGAACTGCCAGCCGCCGCAACCGGCTGCTCAAGCTGGGCATCGGCGTCCTGCTGGTCCTGCCGGCCTGGTGCGCGTTCGCGCTGCTGCATGCCGACGGCGCGGTCTGGGCGCTCTACGCCCTGCTGCTGGTCTGGGCCGCGGACACCTTCGCCTTTTTTGCCGGCCGGCGTTTCGGCGGGCGCAAGCTGGCCCCGGCCATCAGTCCGGGCAAGACCTGGGCCGGCTTCTGGGGTGGACTGTTCGGCGTACTGGTGCTGGCGCTGGCGATGGCGCCCCTGCTGGGAGTGCGCCTTCCCGAGCTTCCGGGGCTGCTGGCCGTCAGCCTGGTCACGGGCCTGGCCTCCGTGCTCGGCGATCTGTTCGAAAGCGTGATCAAGCGCCACGCCGGCGCCAAAGACTCGGGCACCCTGCTGCCCGGCCACGGCGGCGTGCTCGACCGCATCGACAGCCTGCTTGCCGCACTACCGGTGCTCGCGATCCTCAAGGCATGGTCGGGACTGTGAGAAAAATCGCCGTCCTCGGCGCCACCGGCTCGATCGGCGGCAGCACGCTGGACGTCATCGCCCGACATCCGGAGCGATTCCGCGCCAGCGCGCTGAGCGCCAATGCCGATGTGGACGGGCTGGTGGCACTGTGCCGCAAATTCAGTCCCGAAGTGGCGATCATCGCGCGGGAAGACCTCTACCCCGCACTGCGCGACGGCCTGGCGGAAGCCGCTCCTGCCACCCGCGCGATGGCCGGCGCCGATGCGCTGGTCGAAGTGGCGGCCTCCGGACTGTGCGACACCGTGGTCGCCGCCATCGTCGGCGCCGCCGGTCTGGGTTCCACGCTCGCGGCCGCGCACGCCGGCAAACGCATCCTTCTGGCCAACAAGGAATCCATCGTGGTGGGCGGCGCCCTGCTGATGCAGGCGGTGCGCGCCTCGGGCGCCCAGCTCTTGCCGGTGGACAGCGAGCACAACGCGATCTACCAGTGTCTGCCTGCGCCGGCGATCGGCGCGGTGCGGCACCCGACGGTGCGGCGACTGCTGCTGACGGCTTCGGGCGGGCCGTTCCGAGGCTGGAGCCGCGAGCGATTGGCGCAGGTCACGCCCGAGCAGGCCTGTGCCCATCCCAACTGGCGCATGGGGCGCAAGATCTCGGTCGATTCGGCCACCCTGATGAACAAGGGACTGGAAGTGATCGAGGCGCACTGGCTGTTCGACGCGCCGCCCGAGCGCATCGGCGTGGTCGTCCACCCGCAAAGCATCGTGCATTCGATGGTGCAGTACTGCGACGGTTCCACCCTCGCCCAGCTCGGCAATCCCGACATGCGCACCGCGCTGTCCTACGGACTGGCCTGGCCCGAGCGGATCGAGGCGGGCGTGGCGGACCTGGACCTCGCCGCAATCGCCCGGCTCGACTTCCAGCCGCCGGACGAGGTCGCCTTTCCCTGCCTGCGCCTTGCGCGCGAGGCGCTGTGCGAAGGACCGGCCGCAACCACGGTCCTCAATGCCGCCAACGAAGTGGCGGTTTCAGCCTTTCTTCAGGGCCGCCTGCGTTTCCTTGGCATCGCAGCGGTGCTGGAAACCACCCTGGCCCGGCTCCACGAGCGCGCGGCCGATGACCTTCCCGCACTGCTGGAAACCGACGCGCACGCGCGCCGGATCGCGCAATCCCTGATCGAAAGCGAGGACTGCTGATCATGTCCCAGTACGCAAGCTGGATCTGGTGGCTGATCGTCAGCCTCGGCATCCTCGTCACCTTCCACGAATTCGGCCACTACTGGGTGGCGCGTCGCTGCGGGGTCAGGGTGCTGCGGTTCTCGGTCGGTTTCGGCCGCCCGATCCTGCGCCGGGTCGGGCGCGACGGCACCGAATACGTGGTCGGCTGGATCCCGCTCGGCGGCTATGTGCGCATGCTCGACGAACGCGAGGGAGAGGTGCCCGATGCGCTGTTGCCGCAGGCTTTCAACCGCAAGAGCGTCTACCAGCGCATCGCCGTGGTGGCCGCCGGCCCCTTGTTCAACCTCTTCCTGTGCATCGCCCTGCTGTGGGCGATGTTCGTGATCGGCAAGGACGACTTCCTGCCGCTGGTGGGGCAGTCGCGGGGCGTTGCCGCCGAAGCGGGCCTGCGGTCAGACGACCGCATCCTTGCCGTGGACGGACAGCGCATGGATACCTGGACCCACGTCCAGATGGCACTGGCCACCGCCGCCATCGACCAGCGACCGATATCGCTGGAAGTGCTGCGCGGCTCGGGCGATGGCGCCACCCTGCGCCTGGATCTCGCCTCGCTGGCGGAAACACCCAAACCGGCCACGGTCCTGCGCGAAATCGGCCTGGTTCCGCGCCAGTTCCTGCTTCCGCCCGACGTGGGTGGCGTGGCCGCGGACAGCGCCGCAGCGCGTGCCGGGCTGGAGCCCGGCGACCGGCTGCTCAGGATCGGCTCGCGCGACTTGCGCAGCTGGGACGAGATCAGCGCTGCGGTACAGCTCCAGGCGCAGCCCGATTCGCCGCTGGCGGTGGTGTACGAACGCGACGGAAGCCGCCGGGAAACCGAAATCCGGCCCGAATACGCCGCCGACGCCGATCCACCGCGCTGGCTGCTGGGCGTATCGGCCCCGCAGGTGGAAGTGAAGCACGATGCGCTGCTGCGCTACGGCCCGCTGGGCGCGGTCGGAGCCGCGCTGGACGAGACCTGGCGTCTGACCGGCGCGACCCTCGGCATCCTCTGGCGCATGGTTCGCGGCGCGGTTTCCCTGGAGAACATCAACGGGCCGATCTCGATCGCCCAGTACGCCAGCGCATCGGCCCAGCTCGGGCTGGCCTGGTTCCTCTCCTTCCTGGCCATGCTCAGCCTCAGCCTGTGCATCATGAACCTTCTGCCCATCCCCATCTTGGACGGCGGTCATCTCCTGTATTACCTTATCGAGATGGTCAAGGGCAGCCCGGTCAGCGAGCGCACGATGATCGCCGGCCAGTTCGTGGGCATGCTCCTGCTGGTGAGCCTCATGGGTCTGGCGTTCTACAACGATATCCTGCACCTGGTGTCGACCTGACCGCCGCCGTTCCGCACACTGCCGACGACAAGGACCATGCGCAAGGATTCTCCCTCATGACCCCCCTCGCCGGCGGCAGGGCGACCCGTCCCGGATCGCCTTGCCCCTCCCGTTCCGCTGCCCGCATGCGACCCTGCCAGGTCGCCTCTACCCGGATGTTCACATGAAGCGTATCGCCGCCGCTGCCCCACTGCTCGCATCGCTGACGCTGGCCATGCAGGCCCACGCGCAAAGCCTGCCCGCCGCGCAGTTCGAGCCGTTCACCGTCAGCGACATACGCGTCGATGGCCTGCAGCGCATTTCGGCCGGCACGGTGTTCACCTACATGCCGCTCGAGCGCGGCGACGTGGTCGACCACGCTTCCGCGGCGCGCGCCATCCGCGCCCTGTTCCGCACCGGCTTCTTCAACGACGTGCGCCTGGACCGCCAGGACAACATCCTCGTGGTGACGGTGCGCGAACGTCCGGCGATCAACAAGATCACCCTGGTGGGCAACAAGGACATCAAGACCGAGGAACTCAACAAGAACCTCAAGGAAATCGGCCTGGCCGAGGGCGAAACCTTCGATCGCCTCCAGCTCGAGCGCGTGGTGCAGGAGCTGACCCGCGCCTACAACAACCGCGGCAAGTACAACGTCTCGGTGCAGCCTTCGGTCACCCCGCTCGACCGCAACCGCGTGGACGTGCAGATCGACATCAAGGAAGGCAAGGCCGCGCGCATCCGCCACATCAACATCGTCGGCAACGACACCTTCGAACAGGAAGATCTGCGCAAGGGGTGGGAAAGCAACACCACCAACTGGAAATCCTGGTACAAGCGCGACGACCAGTATTCGCGCGAGAAGCTTTCCGGCGACCTGGAAAAGCTCAACTCCTACTACCTCGACCGCGGCTATGTCGATTTCGACATCGAATCCACCCAGGTGTCGATCAGCCCCGACCGGCGCGACATGTACCTGTCGGCCAACGTGAGCGAAGGCGAGATCTACAGCATCTCCGAGGTCATCGTCACCGGCGACACCATCATCCCGCACGAGGACATGGAAAAGCTGGTCCTGGTGCGCCCGAACACCACATTCTCGCGCCGGATGCTGGAAATCACCTCCGATGCGATGACCGCGCTGCTGGGCAACATCGGCTATGCCTTCGCCAACGTCACGCCGATCCCCGAGGTCGACCGCGAGAATCGCACCGTAAAGATCAACTTCTACGTCGAACCCGGCAAGCGCGTGCAGGTACGCCAGGTACGTTTCGTCGGCAACAGCCGCACCGGCGACGAGGTCATGCGCCGCGAGCTGCGCCAGTTCGAGGGGAGCTGGTACTCCCAGGCCGCCATCGACCGCTCCAAGGTCCGCCTCAACCGCCTCGGCTTCTTCAGCGAGGTGGAAATCGAGACGCCCGCCGTTCCGGGCACCGACGATCAGGTCGACGTGGTGTTCAAGGTGACCGAAACCACCTCGGGCAGCTTCATGGTGGGCTTGGGGTACTCGCAGCTGGCCGGCCTCATCACCTCGCTCTCGGTCAACCAGAACAACTTCCTGGGCACCGGCAACCGCGTGAGCCTGGCGGTCCAGAACAACGCCTACTCCAAACGCTACGACATCAACTACTTCGACCCCTACTACACCCGCGACGGCGTTTCGGTCGGCTACAACCTGACCTACTACGAACTGGATCAGGCCAACTTCAACATCGCCACCTACTATGCCGACCGCGCCTCGGCGCGCGCCATCTTCGGCCTGCCGCTGACCGAAACCGACAGCGTCGGCCTGAGTTTCGGCATCGACTACAACACCATCCGCCCGGTGGAGGGCTACACCGCCCAGCCGATCGTGGACTACATCGACGCGCTCAACCAGCGCACCTTCCACGCCTGGCGCACCGAGCTTTCCTGGGCGCGCGACTCGCGCAACGCCTACTGGAATCCGACGCGCGGCAGCTATCAACGCGCCGCGGTGGAGCTGACCCTGCCCGGTTCCACGGTCGAGTACTACAAGTTCTACTACCAGTTCGCCCGCTACTGGCCCGTGCACCGCGCGCTGGTGCTGCTGACCAATGCGGAAATCGGCTACGGCGACGCCTACAGCGACCCGGTGGAGCGGGTGATCTACAAGGAAGACGGCACCGTGGCGCGCACCGTGGTGGCCGAAGGACTGCCTTTCTTCGAGAACTTCTACGCCGGCGGCGTACGCTCGATCCGCGGTTTCGAAGACAACACCCTGGGCCCCTGGGCCACTGCGCAGATGAGCAACTGGCGCCAGCCGCTGGGTGGCGCGCTCAAGACCACCGGCTCGATCGAGGCGATCTTCCCGACCCTGTTCGACACCGACAAGACGCGCCTGTCCGCCTTCATCGACTTCGGCAACGTCTACCGCAATGCCAGCGAATTCGAGTTCCGCGAATACCGCGGTTCGGCCGGCGTGTCGTTGCAGTGGCAGGCGCCGGTGGGCCCGATCGTGCTGAACTTCTCCTATCCGTTCATGACCGACCGCAACGACCGCACCGAGCGCCTGCAGTTCTCCTTCGGTTCCCAGTTCTGAGAAGGCCGAAACCGGAGCCACGACGATGCCATCGCCCATCCGCCCGCACCCACGACCGCACTGGTTGCGGCGTGCGCGGTGCCTGGCCCTGGCGTGCATCGTGGCGATCCTCGCCCTGCCGGCACAGGCGCAGTCGGTGCGGATCGGGTACGTGGACATGCAGCGCCTGCTGGTCAACGCCCCGCAGATCCTTGCCGCACGCAGCCGCATGCAGCAGGAGTTCGACAAGCGCGACGCCGAGCTGCGCGTGGATGAAGCGCGCCTGGCCGAGCTGGAGCTTCGCGCCGGCAAGTCCGCCTCGTCGGAAGAACGCGAGGAACTCAACCGACAGGCCGAGGCGCTGCGGCGCTCGATCGCACGCACCCGCGAGCGCCTGCGCGAGGAGCTCAACGCGCGCGTGGACGAGGAAACCGAACGCGCCTGGCCGCAGATCAACGACGCCATCGCCGAGCACGGCCGCGAGCAGGGCTACGACCTGATCGTCACCAGCCCGGTGGCCTACGTCAGCGGCCGCATCGACGTCACCGACGATGTGCTGGCGCGACTTGCCCGGCAGCAGGAAGGGAAACGCTGACGTGGCTCCGCCCGCCTTTTCCCTGGGCGAACTGGCGCAGCGTTTCCGATTGGAGCTGCGCGGTGCCGCCGACCGGACAGTCTCCGGCGTGGCCACGCTGGCGAAGGCCGAGGCGCACCAGCTCGGCTTTCTCGCCAATCCACGCTATCGCCGCGAACTGGCGCGCACCCGCGCCGGCGTTCTGGTGCTGCACCCCGACGAACTGCCGCACTGGGCCGGCGACGCGCTGTTGGCACGCGATCCCTACGCCGCCTTCGCGCGCATCGCCGCGCTGTTCGAATCCAGTGAACCCTTGGCCTGCGGCGTGCATCCGAGCGCGGTGATCGCAGCCGACGCGCAGGTCGACCCGCAGGCCGCGATCGGTCCGCTGGTCACGATCGGCGCGCGCAGCCGCGTGCTGCGCGGCGCGCGGATCGGCCCGGGCTGCGTCATCGGCGAGGACTGCGTGGTCGGCGAGGACTGCGAACTGGTGGCGCGCGTCTGCCTGGTCAAGCGCGTGCGCCTCGGCGCGCGCGTGCGCATCCATCCTGGCGCGGTGCTCGGCGCCGACGGCTTCGGGCTGGCCATGCACGAAGGCCGCTGGATCAAGGTGCCGCAGCTGGGCGGCGTGGTCGTGGGCGAGGACTGCGAGATCGGAGCCAACACCACCATCGACCGGGGCGCGCTGGAAGACACGGTGCTGGAAGAGGACGTGCGCCTCGACAACCAGATCCAGATCGGCCACAACGCGGTGATCGGTGCGCACACCGCCATGGCCGGCTGCGTTGCCGTGGCCGGGTCGGCGCGGATCGGTCGCAACTGCCTGATCGGCGGCGGTGCCGGAATCACCGGGCACATCGAAATCACCGATCGGGTAATCGTGCAGGCGAAGAGTTTCGTGACCCGCTCGATCACCGAGCCTGGCACCTACGGCTCCGCCGTTCCGGCGAGGGAAGCGCGCGCCTGGACCCGCACTCTGGCGCGTCTCAATCGTCTGGGCGAAAAAACCCCGCGCTGAAACCGGGCTCCGGCGCGTCGGAATGGCGCACCGGGGTTCCGGGCTTTCTCATGCCATGCGATCATGCGCGGTCGCTCGGCGCGCTGCGCCGCCCCGCACAGGAGTCCCGTTTCCATGTCAGAATCCGCGCCCTCGGTCGCGCTGCCGGTCGATGTGACCCGCATCCAGGCCCTGCTTCCGCACCGATTCCCGTTCCTGCTGGTGGACCGCGTGGTCGCCCTGACCCCGCACCGGCGCCTGACCGCGATCAAGAACGTCTCGATCAACGAACCCTTTTTCCAGGGTCACTTCCCGGGCCACCCGGTCATGCCGGGCGTGCTGATCGTGGAGGCCATGGCCCAGGCCTGCGGCCTGCTCACGCGGCTGTCGGAAGACCCCGACAGCGGCAAGGCACCGGCGCCTTCCTATCTGGTGAAAGTGGACAAGGCGCGTTTCTCGCGCATGGTCGGCCCCGGCGACCAGCTGGTGCTGGAAGTGGAACAAAAGCGCATGCTGCGCCGCATGGGCCTGTACGAATGCCGCGCGCTGGTGGATGGCACCGAGGTCGCCTGCGCCGAAATCCTCTGCGCCGAGCGGGAAAAATGAGCTCGCCTGCCCGCATCCACCCCACCGCGCTGGTCGATCCGGCCGCACAACTGGGCGCGGGCGTGGAGATCGGCCCGTTTTGCGTGATCGGCGCCGAGGTTTCCATCGGCGAGAACACCCGCGTCGGCCCGCACTGCACGATCGAGGGCCCGACCCGCATCGGGCGCGACAACGTATTCCACTGCCACGCCGCGATCGGCGGCGCGCCGCAGGACAAGAAATACCGCGGCGAACGCGTGGAGCTTCGGATCGGCGACGGCAACGTGGTGCGCGAGTTCGTCACCATCAACCGCGGCACCGGCGAGGGCGGCGGCATCACCCGCCTCGGGGACCGCAACTGGATCCTCGCCTACAGCCACATCGCGCACGACTGCCGGGTCGGCAGCGACTGCATCTTCTCCAACAACGCCACGCTCGCCGGTCACGTCACCATCGGTGATTTCGTGATCCTCTCCGGCTTCACCGGCGTGCACCAGTTCTGCCGCATCGGCGATCACGCCTTCATCGGCATGGGTGCCTTCGTCAACGGCGACGTGCCGCCCTTCCTGATGGTGGCACAGGAAAAATATGCCCGTCCGCGCGGCATCAACGCCGAGGGCCTCAAGCGCCGCGGCTTCGATCCCGAACGCATCGCCGCGATCAAGCGAGCCTATCGCGCCGTCTATCTGGGCGAAGCCAAGCTCGACGAAGCCAAGTGCGCGCTGGCGGAAATGGCCGAGTCCAGCGACGACGTTCGCGCCATGCTGGCCTTCATCGAAGACGCCGAACGGCCGCTGTTGCGCTGATGGCCGGGAATCGGGAATCGGGAATCGGGAATCGTCCGGTTCGCGTTCGCGTCGCGCTGTGCGCGGGGGAGGCTTCGGGCGATCTGCTGGGAGCAGGACTGGTGGCACGATTGCTCGAGCGGTTTCCCGATGCGCAATTCGCCGGGATCGGCGGGCCGAAAATGCGCGCCGAAGGCTTCGAGGCCTGGCACGACTGCTCGGAGCTCGCGGTCATGGGCCTGGCCGAGGTGCTGGCACACCTGCCGCGCCTGCTTCGGCTGCGCCGCTCGTTCCGGAAGCGCGTGCTGGACTGGAAGCCCGACGTCTTCATCGGCATCGACGCGCCCGACTTCAACCTCGGAGTGGAACGCTGGCTCAAGGCGCGCGGCGTGCGCACCGTGCACTACGTCAGCCCGTCCGTCTGGGCCTGGCGCGCCGGGCGCGCGGCGAAGATCGGGCGCAGCGCCGACCGGGTGCTTTGCCTGTTTCCAATGGAACCGCCGATCTACGCCCGCCACGGCGTGGACGCGCGATTCGTGGGGCACCCGCTGGCCGATGCGATGGCGCTGGAACCCGACCGGAACGGCGCGCGCGCGACGCTCGGATTGACGCCGCAGTCACCGGTGCTCGCGGTGCTGCCGGGCAGCCGCCGCGGCGAGATCGAGCGCCTGCTGCCAGTCTTTCTCGACGCCCTGCCGCGCATCGCGGCCGCAGTGCCCGGCCTGATCGCAGTGCTGCCGGCCGCCAACGCCGCCTGCCGCGCGCAGATCGAGGCGCAGCTCGCCGGACGCGGCAATCTCCCACCCGTCGCGCTCACCGACGGCCGCGCCGGCGAGGCCATGATCGCCTCCGACGTGGTGCTGCTGGCCTCCGGCACGGCCACGCTCGAAGCCCTGCTTGCCAAGCGCCCGATGGTGGTCGCCTACCGCATCGCCGCACTGACCTACGCCCTCGTCAAGGGGCTGGGCCTGCTCAAGACCAACCGCTACAGCCTGCCGAACGCGCTCGCCGGCGAGGCCGTGGTGCCCGAACTGATGCAGGCCGACTGCACGGCGGAGAAGATCGCCGCCGCGGTGATCGACTGGTTCAAGCATCCCGAGCGACTCGCCGCGCTCGCGCCGCGCTTCGAGCAAATCCACGCCGAACTGCGTCGCGACGCGTCCGGCAGCGCCGCCGCGGCGGTGGCGGAGCTGCTCGATGACTGATCGCGGGGCCATCGCCGGCGTGGATGAAGCCGGCCGCGGCCCGCTCGCCGGCCCCCTCGTAGTGGCGGCGGTGATCCTCGATCCGGCGCGGCCGATCGAAGGCCTTGGCGACTCCAAGGCGCTGGGCGAGCGGCGCCGCGAGGCGCTGTTCCCGCAGATACTGGAACGCGCCCGCGGGTACTGCATCCGGATCATCGAGGTCGAACGCATCGATGCGATCAACATCTTCCAGGCCACGATGGCCGGCATGCGCGAAAGCCTGTGCGGCCTGCCGATTCCGGCGGCCTTGGCGCGCATCGACGGCAACCGCCTGCCGCCCGACCTGCCCTGCCCGGCCGAGGCCTGGGTCAAGGGCGACGCGCGCGATGCCGCGATCGGTGCCGCATCGATCCTGGCCAAGGTCACCCGCGACCGTCTGATGCTGGAGCTGGACGCGCACTGGCCGCAGTACGGCTTCGCCCGCCACAAGGGCTACGGCACCGCCGAACACCTCGCCGCGCTGCGCGAACACGGCCCCTGTCCGGAACACCGCCGCAGCTTCGCGCCGGTGCGGCTGTGCGCCGAGCGCGACCTGTTCGGTTGACATTTGACGTGGGGGGGGGTAATGGTCCCTGCCACAGGGATCAACACGAACAATCGGCGAATGTCCGATTACCGCCTGAGGAGTTCTTTGATGAATCGACTTCATGTCGCTGCATTTGCCTTGCTCCTGGCGTTGCCGCTCGTCGCCAACGCCCAGGTCCAGGTGCCGCCCGCCGATGAGCTTGGATCCATCGCATGGAACAGCATGACCGCGCGCTCGGGCGAGCAGGCGCTTCCCACCCGGCGCCAATCCTCGGTGGAACGAACCATCCACGCCTCGGCACCGGGCGGCACGCTTTCGGTCACGTTCGGGGCGCAAGCCGGTGAAACCACCTGGACTCTCCGCGGCTATGCGTGGCAGCGAGATGTCCCGACAGATGAAGCAGAGGTTGCTGCGCCCGAAGCGACCACCTCGGGGAATGGCGCGCCGGAAAACCCGGATCCGAACCCTCCCACGCACCATGCCACCCCCGGCGACACGTCCACCAACGTGTTCCAACTCGGTCAATGGCGCTACACCGTCAAGTACAGCTATGGCGTAAGGGATGGCGTTCTGGGCTGGCACGTCGACAGCATCGAGTCGATCTACAACCCCACGCCCCCATCGGGACCCATCCATCATCAGGAAAAATGAGTTCGCGGCACATCGTTGCAAATTTTCAGTGACGGGCAGCCAGGAGCTGCCCGTCGCGTTTGAGTCAGGTGGATCCCAGCATGTCCACCTAGCCGGCTGGCACGCAGTCTGGGCGCGCTTCAACGGAACAGCTCCGACGATTGCGGCACTGCACAATCGTCGCAGCGGCTGATAGGATCGGGCTTCCCTTTCCTTCCGAACGCCCGCCATGTGCTCGATCCTCGGCATCCTCGACCTCAAGTCCGATCCCGTCGCCCTGCGCGCCCAGGCGCTGGAGCAGTCGCGCAGGATGCGCCACCGCGGTCCGGACTGGTCCGGCATCTACGACGACGAACGCGCCATCCTGGTGCACGAGCGCCTGGCGATCGTCGGCGTGGATTCTGGCGCGCAGCCGCTGCGCAGCCAGGACGGATCGCTGGTGCTGGCGGTGAACGGGGAGATCTACAACCACCGCGCGCTGCGCCAGCAGCACGAGGCGGACTACGCCTTCCAGACCCATTCGGACTGCGAGGTGATCCTGCCGCTGTACCTGGCCGGAAGCGACGCGGCCTCGGTGTCGAGCTGGCTGAACCGGCTGGAAGGCATGTTCGCCTTCGTGCTGTGGGATGCAGGCCGCGGCACCTGGCTGGTGGCGCGCGATCCGATCGGCATCATCCCGCTCTATTACGGCCACGACGTGCACGGCAACCTCCACGTCGCCTCCGAGATGAAGTCCCTGGTCGGCGTGTGCCGGGAGGTGAAGGAGTTCCCGCCCGGACACTTCTGGCGCAGCGGCGAAGCCGAGCCGGTGCGGTACTACCAGCCGCGCTGGCGCGAATACGCCGCGGTGGCGGGCGCGGAATCCGACCGCGGCAAGCTGCGCCATGCGCTCGAATCGGCGGTGCGCAGCCACATGATGAGCGATGTGCCCTACGGCGTGCTGCTGTCGGGAGGTCTGGACTCCTCGCTGGTGACGGCCATCGCCA
>Ga0116141_10003040_pt1 | contig 14233 bp, 13 predicted proteins | sample AD_UKC097_MetaG_FD_89744 | JGI IMG/M metagenome (GOLD analysis project Ga0116141, IMG submission 89744) | Active sludge microbial communities of municipal wastewater-treating anaerobic digesters from USA - AD_UKC097_MetaG | ecosystem: Engineered > Bioreactor > Anaerobic > Digestate | place: USA...
GCGCAGATATAACACTGATCGAATATGACCCCGGCATCATCACCGAAAACCCTTAAAAAATTTTTAAAGGTTGATGGACTGGTGAAAATTAAAAAATCGGGAGCTATAAGATCCAGTTCGTTCCTTATAAGTGGCCACGACTCACCCGGAGGCGGGTCGGTTCTGTAAACAACCACTCTTTCAACCCTGGCACCGAGACGGGTAAGGTCGTGAGCGAACGACTCTTTTGAGAGATTACTCACAGGAAGCAGGATGTTTTTCCCTTTGATCCCGCTTTTTTCGAAGATGGCCGTTAACCCCTCAGCTGAGTAAGTATCAGGGATTATCAGCTCATTCTCACTAAAGTATTCCAGTGCCTTCTTTGCCGTCTTCTCTCCCACACAAGCGAGCTTTAATCCGGGATGCTTGCTGAAATCCTGATCCAGTTTCTCCATAACTTCCACCGCCGCGTAAAGCGCGTGGACAGAGGTAAGCACCAGAATATCAAAATAATTCAACCTTGAGAAAGCTGAGAACGAAGCATCATCATAGACGGGGTCTATCACGATCAGAGGAATGTTTCTTCCTTCAAAACCGTACTGCTTGAGGAGCTGTATGGTTTCCTCATTCTCCTCATAAGCTCTGAAGGTAACAACAACCGGCAGTCCGGATCGTGAACCCGGTTCCATCAGATCCTGTCGATTGTGGCAATTATCTCTTTGCCGCCGTCGTTGAACATGTCGCGAGCAAGTCCGACACCCAATTCCTCTGCTTCATACTTTGAACCTCTCACATAACCACGCATGGCTTCAGATCCGTCGATGGTACCAATGTAAGCTTTCAGGAAGATTCCATTCGGTTTGGTAACGGCGTGCGCGGCGATTGGAACCTGACACCCCCCTTGCAGTTCGCGGAGGAATGCCCTTTCTGCAGAAACCGCAGCGAAAATCAGATTGTCGTGGAGACATTGTACTATTTCATTAGTAGAGGTGTCACCTTCTCTTATCTGAATTCCAAGCGCACCCTGACCAACTGCCGGAAGCATCATATCAACCGGAATTACAGAAGAAATATGCTCTTCGAGGCCCAGTCTTTCAACACCGGCCCTTGCAAGGATTATCGCGTCCCAGTCGCTGTCCAGATATTTCTGAATTCTGGTCGGTACATTGCCTCTCAGTTCAGCCACATGCAGGTCGGGCCTGAGGTTGAGCAACTGAGAACGGCGACGGAGTGACCCGGTTGCAACAGTACCTCCAATTTTAATAGAATCGATGGTGATCCCCTTCTCGCGGGCGATTATTACATCGTTCACCTCATGGCGTTTCGATACGGCCGCCAAAGCAAGACCCTGCGGCATGTTGGTTTCGAGATCCTTGAGGGAATGTACCGCGAGATCAACCTCGTTGTTAAGGAGGGCGTTTTCAAGCTCTTTAGTGAAAAGACCTTTATCACCGATCTTCGAGAGGGCCACATCAAGAATCTTGTCACCTTTGGTGTTGATGTGGATAACCTCGATCTCAAGATCAGGGTGATACTTCTTCAGCTCTGCTTTAACATGACTGGTCTGCCAGAGGGCAAGTTTGCTTTGTCTTGTACCAATTCTGATTTTCATTTAACTCTTCTTTACAGGTTCGTTTTCATTCTGGGGTTCAAAAAGACTGGTTATTACCGAGGTGTAGTTCGCCACTTCCTGGTAGTTGAGGCCACTTTCGGCAACATTTCTAAGTCTGATGGTCGGATTGTGCAAAAGTCGCCCTACGAGTCGCTTTGTCATTTCATCGAGTTTTTTTAAGTCTTCCTCGTGAACTTTGTATCTTATTTTCTCTATCTCTTCCTGACGGATATCTTCAAAAAAATCGCGTATCTTTTTTATCGTGGGAATAACTTCGAGTGTGTTATACCACGCGAAAAGGTTTTGCATCTCATCGAGGATGATCCCTTCAACCGCGGGAATCTCTTTTTCCCTGCGTTTAATGTTCTGATCGATGATCGAACCGAGTGAATCGATATCGTTGTAGAAGACACCATCAAGTTTTGCGACCGCAGGATCGATATCCCTCGGAAGGGCGAGATCCATGAGGCAAATTGTGTTCCCTCTTCTTCTCTTAACCACGGTTTTGATATCATCATAACCAAGAATATAACCGGGGGCGGCGGTAGCTGAAACAATAATATCGAAATTATGGAGATAATCTTTCAGATCGTCGAAATGTATGATCTCGCCATGAACTTTCCTCGCCAGCTCCTCTGCTTTCGAGAGTGTCCGATTTGAAATTGTGATCTTCCCGATGCCTTTATCTTTTAGGTGCATGGCAGCAAGTTCTCCCGTTTCACCTGCACCGATCACAATGGCTGATCTGTTCTCGAATGAGGAGAATATCTTCTCGACCACCTGAATTGCCGCGTAGGAAACCGATACCGCCCCTTCACCGATACCTGTTTCAGAGATACTGCGCTTACCAACCTTCACGGCGGTATCGAATATCCTCCGCATGACAGTGCCGGCGAAATTCATATCGACAGAAAGCTGGAATGCCTCTTTCATCTGACCGTGTATCTGTGAGTCACCCAGAATCAGGGAGTCGATACCCGAAGTAACCGAAAAGATATGCTTTATGGCCCCACACGAAAAGAAGTTTAGAAAATTTTTATTTGAGAGTCCGTCAACTTGTTTGAATTCAAGAAGTGCGTCCTGCAACTTGGCGACATTCAAATCGTTATCCATCGGGAGACCGAAAATCTCGGTTCTGTTGCAAGTAGAGATCACGAATCCGTCTGAAAGATACTCTCTTCTAAGAATGTCGATGAATCCGGTAATTTCATTCTTCGAAAGATGAAGGGCTTCCCTCTGTTCGATCGACGCGGTGTGATGATTAATGGTCGTGCCAATAATATTCATATTGTATCTCCGGGTGACCCGGGCTGTTCAATTTCTATTTGTTAAACTGGTGAAAAGATGATCCCATGATGCCGCTGGCAGCCAGGGCTACAATAGCGGCAACAAATCCGATCACCGAAAATGTCATAAACTTCTTGCCATAAAGTCCGGAAGTAAATCTTACCGCGAGTCCTGATCCATATATCAGCCAGACAGCGCCGGTAGTAAGAAGTTTTGGGTCGAGTAGACTGAAATCAGGGAATGCCTGCGGCAGCCACACAGTCCCAATCACAATTGCGATGGTTAGAAGCGCGAAACCCACAATGATCGAATTGACCGAGAGTTTCTCCAACATCTCAAGACTGGGTAAACGGTTAAAAACCAGACCAAACTGGTTCAGCTTGATCCTTTTATACTGGATGGTAAAAAGCATTGAGTACACGGCTGAGATGGTTATACCGGCATAACCAAGCAAAGCGGAAATGACATGAAGACCTAACAACCGGTTCCGTAACACTTCCGGTACATCGATAAGATCTTCGATGAAGAGGGAAGAAATCGCTTGAAATATCAGCGAAAAAAGTATTATGAAGGCACCTGTTGCCCTGATATCTGATGACAGTTCTATGAGGAAATAAGAGAATGCCACAGAGAATGCCAAAACCGTGAATATCTCAAATTTCGTCGTAATGGGTGGATGATCGAAATGTATCGTCCAGAAGAGGAGATATGCCGTGTGGATGATCAAAGTTACAAAGAGAAATATCCTCTTTATATTGTGGAGCGCGGGTTTGTCTTTGAAGAAATCGATCAGATAAACCGCGAAGATCGCCAAATAGAGAGCCGGCAGTGTGGTGTTTAGTATTCTTATTGTTTCCAGCATCGGATTTTATTTTTTTTCACTATCAAATATATGAAAAATACCTGTGATTTGGGTTTGTTGATATACTACCATTTATTAAATTTCGCTTACATTTCTCTAATTATTTTTTTAATTTAGCATCTAAAATAACTGATAATTTTTTTAAAATCATAACCAAAAAGATAACCGGAAACATAATGAAAAAAGCAGCTTTAGCCCTGGTGGCACTCGCATTCCTCTTCGCCGGATGCGGCAAGGATGAACCCAAAAAACCGGAAGAAACCGGAGGCATGAAAGTTAGAGGCGGTAAGGTACTTGAGATAATCCAGACTACAACCTACACTTATGCCAGACTTGAAGAAGAAGGTACCGGAGATATATGGATCGCCGTTCCAAAAATCGATGTTAAAGAGGGTGAAAATATCTTCTTTACCCAGTCGATGGAAATGAAAAATTTTGAAGGAAAAGAAGCCGGAAAAACATTCGAAACAATTCTTTTCGTGCAGGACCCCGCCAAAGACAAAGCCACCTTCGGTGGTCAGGCCGGCGGCCCTTCAGACATTCCAAAAGACTTCAAACATCCTGAGCAGGAAACCGCTCCAAAAGAGGAAGTAAAAGTTGAAAAGGCAGCCGGTGGTGTTACCGTTGCTGACATTTTCACCAAAAAGAATGAACTGAAAGACAAAACGGTTAAGATCCGCGGTAAAGTTACCAAAGTTAATGCCGGGATCATGAACACCAACTGGATACACATTCAGGATGGTACCTCCGCCGGGCAGGATTTCGACCTTACCCTTACTTCAGCTGAAGTTCCCGAGGTTGGACAGGTAATTCTCGTCGAAGGAAAACTCTCAGTCGATAAAGATTTCGGCGCCGGTTACAAGTATAATGTGATCGTTGAAGAAGCGAAGATCCTCGAGAAGAAGTGATCAATGATCCCTGAATTTTTAAGGCTGTCTGAAAATGGCAGCCTTTGTTATTTTAAAATGTTAAAGCCGGGTTTTAGGCCCGGCCTTAGCAATATGGGAATCTTGTCTCGATCAGTGAAAAATTTCACCCTTCATTCTTCATCCTTCACCCTTCATTCTTCACCCTTCGTCAGTTCGCCACTTCCGGTTGCATATCATCGGGTCTGGTAACGAATCTCACCATTAGGGGGTTCTTTCCGTCGAGACCGGTTACACTCAACTTCGAGATCGCGAGAAGAACTATCTCCCCCGTTTTCACAGATTCGATGGTGAAGACGCAGTTGGCTGATTCTTTCATGTTATCTGGTATTTTGTATCCCTCGAATGTATTCTTACCGTTGGTTTTGTACCAGTTCTGGGCATCCACCACCACTTCATAAAGTTCCGATGCCATCATGTTGTAGTACTCGAACTTCTTCTGCTCCGACATCGCGTTATAGTCGACTTCGATCGCCGGATATCCGAATTCCGGGCTCGAAGAAAAGAGTTGCGGAATATCTGAAACACCAATAAATGCTTCCTTCTTTCCCCCTCTTTGATCGATGAGAACACTCAGTGGGAACATCACGAAGGAACCCGTGTTCTTTGGGTCGACCTTGTAATTTGCAGATCTGAAGGTTATCCCCGGTTCCCCTTTTGATATCTTCACTTCCTGGAACAGCGTATTCGTGAACGACTGAAAGTTTTTAAAAGAAGTTTCATTCTTGAATGAAATGTGAACCAAGTAAGGCTCAACTTTCTCGAGATAATAGAATTTCATATCAACAAGATTCTTAATCCCTGTCTCGAAAATTCGAAAATTCACCATCGCGGAATCGAAAGTGAATTTTTTATCGGTTATCTTGGGTTTGCCGGTTTTCTTAAGTTTCTGCACGGTGTTGGGAGCGTCATACTGCCCAAACGGGTCGACTGTTTCACCCTGGATCTGGAAAAGGAGGCGCCCATCGGAGGTCTTAACGAGAAAATCCCCCAGTTGGGAGTACGCTGATATTGAAAATATGGTAGTAAATAACAGAAGATACAGGCTACGGATCATTCTTGGCTGCCTTGTTTTATGAAATATTGTAAAAATATAAACTTAAATTTATGCAGATTCACCGAAAACTCAAAGGTAACTCGCCGTATCACACTTCCTGAATCCTATTTTCTGATAGCGCATCGTATTAATACTCATTCAAAATAATTACTGATGGAACTGATAACATTAACTATTGCCCTCGCGGTTGGCCTGATAATGGGACTTACAGGCGCGGGCGGATCTATTCTGACTGTACCGGTTTTTACTTATCTGCTCAAACTTGATGTAGTAACCGCGACCACATATTCACTTTTTGTGGTGGGTGCAACTTCCGCCGTGGGCGCCTACAGGAATTACAAGGCGGGACAGATCGAACTGAAACCTGCCCTCTATTTCGCGTTTCCATCGTTGTTCATGGTTCTTGCCACAAGAGGTTTTATTCTACCGCTGGTTCCTGAGGTGATCTTCGAATCGCGATTCATTCTCGTTCATCGTCAGAATCTTTTGATGGGGCTGTTCGCGATACTCATAATCTATGCCGGGATTAAAATGATACTTCCCGCGAGTTTAAAAGGGAATGAAACCAAAGGAGCAGATGATCACAAAGTGAGGCTGGCAGTCCAAGGAAGTGTGCTTGGAACAATAATGGGGTTCCTGGGCGCCGGCGGTGGTTTCATGATCGTTCCGGTTCTCGTTCTCTTCGCGGGAATGGATATGAAAAAAGCGATCGGCACTTCCCTGCTTCTGATCTCAGTTAACGCCCTGAGCGGCTTCATTGCCGGCTGGGGGGCATTAGAATATATCGACTGGATTCTTCTGACCAAGTTTTCATCCCTCATGATAGTCGGAATTGTCTTCGGGGGCCATTATGCAATGAAGATCAACCCGGCCATTCTTAAAAAAGGATTCGGTTACTTCATTCTTGCCGTTGCGGGCTACATCATCACTAAAGAGTTTTTTATATAAATAACAGGAGATAAAATGTTCAGCAAATTTTTCGGAGGTGGCGCGGTCAAAAACCTGAACGCCACTGAATTTCATGATAACTTCAAAAAAGATCCAAACGCCGTATTGCTCGATGTAAGAACAGCCGGCGAGTTCTCGATGGGATATATCCCGGGCGCGAAGCTCATCGACCTGATGTCACCGAATTTTATGGGGCAGGTCGAGAAACTTGATAAAACCAAAAGCTACTATGTCTACTGTAGAAGCGGTAACAGAAGCTATCAGGCCGGTGTAATGATGCACAAAGCCGGGTTCGAAAATGTTTACAACTTGGCCGGTGGTATTATGAGTTGGAAATTTGAGATTAAAAGGTAGGAGCAGACAAGATGTTTTTCAAACACATTTATGAGCCGGGCCTTGCCCATGCAAGCTATATTGTAGGATGTCAGAAAACGGGAGAAGCACTCGTTATCGACCCAAAAAGAGATATTGAAGACTATATCAAAATCGCCGAGGCGGAGAAACTCAGGATCACTCACATTGCTGAAACCCATATCCATGCCGACTTCCTCTCAGGCTCACAGGAACTTGCCAAAGTTACCGGGGCAAAACTCTATCTTAGCGATGAAGGCGGAGCCGACTGGGAATACTCGTTCCCACATGTTGGCTTGAAAGATGGTGACAGCTTTATGGTCGGAAACTTGAAACTTGAGGTAATGCACTCTCCGGGACATACACCCGAGCATATCTCATTTATACTTACAGACACTCCTGCATCACCACACCCGGTGATGATATTCACCGGTGACTTTGTTTTCGTGGGCGATGTCGGAAGACCCGATCTGCTCGAGAAAGCAGCGGGAATCGGAGGCACTTCAGTGGTCGGAGCGCGTCAGATGTTCCACTCTCTCAAAAAATTCAAAGCACTCCCCGATCACTTGCAGGTTTGGCCTGCTCACGGAGCAGGTTCCGCTTGCGGAAAAGCGCTCGGCGCGGTTCCGAGTTCAACCGTTGGATACGAAAAGCTCGTAAACTGGGCTCTCCAGATCGATGATGAAGAAAAGTTCGTTGAAGCCCTGCTCGAGGGACAGCCAGAGCCGCCGAAGTACTTCGCGATGATGAAAAAACTGAACAAGACAACCCGTCCACTTCTCACTTCTGTACCCCAACCGAAAAAGATACACACGAGCGAGTTGATTGAAGCTATGGAGAATGGTATTCATGTTGTTGATACAAGGAACAAAATTTCGTTTGCGGGAGGTCACATCCCCGGAAGCATCAATATTCAGGACAATTCAGCTTTCAGCACCTGGGCCGGCTGGATACTTAACTATGAAGATCCGTTCATCCTTGTTGCCCCCTCACACAGAGTGGAAGCACTCACAAAAGCACTGATAAGAATTGGACTGGATAATATCCACGGCTATCTTGATGATATTGAAGAAGTATCCGGAAATGGCATAGAACTCGAAACCCTCAACCAGTTCAGTTGCAACGATCTACTCGCGAACAAGGATTCCGCGTTCATTCTTGATGTAAGAAATGATTCTGAAAGAAAGATTGCCCGGATCGAAGGTTCACACCATATCTTCGCCGGATATATAACCGAACATGTCGAAAGCCTCCCATCTGACAAGACAGTAGTTGTACACTGCGCGGGAGGCGACAGGTCAGCAATCGCCGCCAGTCTCCTTCTTTCGATGGGATTCGATAATGTAGTAAATCTTACGGGTGGTATCAACGCCTGGATTCAGAACGGCCACCCTGTGATCAACGGCTAAAAACTACTTTCTCTGGTAAACCACTCCAAGGCTTAAATCCGATTCCTGGGGTTTGGAGAGAATAATTCCTATCTGCGAACCGGGCTTGTCATTCCAATCTGCTGTGTAAATTTTGTTGCCGGTGGCAAGCCCTTCAGCAGGAAGTTTGGTATCAGCGGTGATGGTCGAGTCAAGCAGAACGACCTCATCAACCGATGGAGCACCAAGTTCTGCCACAAGAGACGCTTTTATCGAGTTATAAAGGTTGACAGCGGCCTCAGGATCGCTACCGGTAACCGCGTATTTAATAGTGGCAGAAAAAAGTGTGCCGGATTCATCAAAGAAGTAATAAACCTCACCTTGTTTCCCGTAAACTTCGCCTGTGTAGATGAGTGCCGAAGAATCCTCTTTAACCAGCTTCAACTTCTCACCTTTCTTTACTTCTTCAACAGTCATCCCCCACTGAGCTGTACGAAAACCCGCAACCGCAACCGAATCACCGGTTTTCTGTACGGTAGCCGGTGCTTTATTCCCTCCGCAACCGGTAAAGATAATCGTTCCAAAAACAGCAATAATAGTTAACAGTGAAATCTTCATCAATTTCGTCATACTATCCTCATCTCTCTCTTTCCAAAGGTTCGTGGGATCTGAATTTATTTGAATTAGGGCGTTAATCTAAGAAAAATTTAGCTTACGGAAGCAACCCGGGCAGTAAAACCCTCCTTTAATGTCGATCTCCTCCACCGAGGTTGAAGTGTGCATTACACAATCCCAATCGAGGCAGTGAACAAGGCCTAGATTATGCCCGAGTTCGTGATAAATTTCTTTCATGGAGCGAAGAAAAAGGAGCTCAGGATTAGCACTTCCGGTATAGAGCTCCTCGTGCAGTCTAAACAATGAAACGATCGATATCCGGCCTCTCAACTGGGCTTCACCATAAACATACTTAAAAACGGGATTAAATATATCGACATTCAACACGGCCATCCTGTAAGTGTGGTTCCCGTTATGCCTGTCAACAAGATGCTGCAGTATATCGGGGGTGTAATACTGGTTCCTCTCTTCGTTAAATGCCTCCTCGATATCGTATAGCGACTCAAAAAGCTCCACCTCCAACGGAAGGCGGGACTCAATATCTTCTTTTAACCGTTTGAAGAAAACCGAGTCGTAGAACCCGAGCATCTCGATCTCGAGCCTGTTTCCTGTATGTTTTTTCTTAAAAAGCGAGCCGAACAACCGGGTTACCCTCTGCTATTCCCGCTCGATGCTATACTTGTTCATTTTGTTGTAGAGGGTAACACGGTCGATCCCAAGCACCTTCGCAACTTTTGAAATGTTATAGCCGTACTTTTCAAGCATCTTCACGATGTGCTTCTTCTCGATCGCTTCAAGGTTCTCTTCCTCATCTTGCTTGTGGTCATGTATATTGAAGGGAAGGTCTTCCGCCTTGATGTCACCGCTTCTTCTTATCACTACCGCCCGCTCGATGGCGTTTTCGAGTTCGCGCACATTCCCCGGCCAGTCGTAATTCATCAGAAACTCCATCGCGTCCTTCGAAACACTCCTTATCGACTTATTCATACCGTCGGCAAACTTTTTCAGAAAATGGTCGGCGAGCAACGGAATGTCTTCCCTCCTCTCACGAAGTGGAGGGATAGTGATGCTGAATACATTGAGTCTGTAGAAGAGATCCTCCCTGAATCTCCCTTCTTTAACCAGCTGCTCCAACGGCTCGTTGGTCGCGCAGATAACCCTGAAATTGCTTGGGATCAGGTCGTTACCCCCAACCCGGGTGAAGTGTTTAGTCTCAATAACCCGAAGCAAGTCTATTTGTGTCTTTGGCGAGACAAGACCGATCTCATCAAGAAATATGGTACCATTATCGGCGATCTCAAACTTCCCTTTTCTCTTATACTGAGCTCCGGTGAAAGCCCCTCTTTCATGACCGAAGAGTTCCGACTCGAGGAGTGTCTCAGGAAGCGCGCCGCAATTAACAGTGATCATCGGGAAGTATTTTCTGGGCGAATTTATATGGATAGCCTTGGCAACCAGCTCCTTTCCCGTTCCGCTTTCACCGTTGATCAGCACGGTAGTGTCAGCGTTGGCCACAGTGTTTATCAGCTCATAGATCTTTCTCATCTGAGGTGACTCTCCGATAAGATTATCAGGCTTTATGAGGTCGTCGATCCTTTCGCGCAGTTTTATATTCTCACGCAACAGCTCTTTGTCTTTCAGTGCCTTGTGGATCAGGTGGGTGAGTTCATCAGGATCAACCGGCTTGGTCACATAGTCGTATGCACCCTCTTTCAGCGCCTGGATCGCGGTAGATACAGATGCAAACGCGGTGATCATTATCACCGTCGCGTGGTCGTCTATCTGCTTTATCTTCGCTAGGAGCTCAAGACCGCTCATCCCGGGCATCTTTATATCGAGCAGGATGATGTCAAACTTGTCAACATCATACACCTTTAGCGCTTCTTCACCACTGTCAACAGGGGTAACATCGAATCCTTCCTCCTCAAACCAGTGGAAAAGGGATTCACGGAATATTTTTTCATCGTCAACTACAAGTATTTTCTTCATCATTATTTAACTCCCGGCAGGGTTATTAAAATAGTTGTACCTTTGTTTGAGGTCCGTTCCACCTCAACATTTCCGGCATGGGCATGGATGATACCATAAACCACAGAAAGACCCAAACCTGTCCCCCGTACTGCCTCCTTCGTGGAGTAAAACGGTTCGAAGATATGGGGGAGGTCCTTCTCGGCAATGCCGGTGCCTTGATCAATTATCCTTATAAAAATTGTATCACCCTTTGTGTCAACTTTTATTTTAATTGTTCCACCACCTGCCATTGCCTCAATGGCATTGATCAGTAGCGAGAGGAGCACCTGTTGAATCTTCTGGGGGTTTCCGTGCACTATCACCGGTTCGTCCGGTAGTTCTTTTACCAGTTTGATCTTGTTGATCTCCAGGTGGTGATTTATCAGCATTTCCGCCTTGGTAATTATTTCCGCGAGACTGGTGTAATTGTTCTGTTCGTCTCCCCTGTGGGAGAAGAGAAGGAGGTCTTTCACGATCCCACCGCATCTCTCTGATTCTTCTGATATCAGTTTCAGATATCTTATCAGATCTTCGAACTCATTCTCCCTCTGCAACTTTACCAGCTTTTTAACTATGAGTTTCGAGTAATTCAGTATCCCCGCTAGCGGATTATTCAACTCATGCGCCACGGTGGCGGATAGCTTCCCCAACGAGGCGAGTTTTTCCACTTGAATAATTCCCGCGTAGACATTCTTTAGCTCATCAGTTTTCTCTTCGATCTTTGTGTTCAAGGTTTCATTCCATTCCTTGATCTCCTTATATGCCTGGTCGAGCTTCTGCGACATCTCATTGAACTGGGTAGCCATCTCACCGAACTCATCTTTGCTGCGAAGTTTGATCCGGTAGTTAAGGTTCCCCCCGGCGATCTCTGCAATACCGTCCGTTATCTTCCTGATGGGCCTGATAATGAGTATGGTCACCAGAACTCCGATAACAAGCGCGATAAGTATAGTACCGATAAGCGAGTTGGTTATAACGGTTTGAACATTGCTGTTCACCAGTTCGTCAATATTTTTAAGTGAGGTTTTCACTTCCAGAATCCCCAATATCTTGGCTTGGTGCTCGTCTGAATGGCAACCTGAAGTGGAGCAGTCTTTCTCATTCTCGATCGGATTGAGGAGCAGCATATACTTCTCCTTTCCGTCGTTAACTATCCTTCTCCTGTCGAGGAGAGAGAGTTTGTCGAGAGGCTGCTGGTCGACCGAGTGACAAGGGGAACATATCTCGGATTCTATACTGACACTTTGATTGATCATCGACTTGTCGCCCGCGAACCGGACATAACCCTGTTTGTCATAAAGCTTTATCGATATTATCCCGTCTTTCTTTTCAAGGTTCTTGAAGATCTCACTAACCTGTTCCTTCGCGTTGAGGATCATACTGTAACGGGTGGAATTTTTTACTATTTCACTTAAATTGTAGGCGTCTGTGGTGAGGGTTTCTATCATATCCTCCCTCAGTTTGGAAGTGGTTAATAATGTCTGAATTATTAACAGAAGCACCAAGACAGACGATGTGACAAAAACAAGCTTGAAACTCAAGCTTCCGGTTATCTTTTTCATTCGATTGTTCCGGTAAATAAATTTTTGATTTTACAATTATATTATAATAATTCACTATATTAAAACAATGCGATTTTACAGTTTTTGTGACTTTTGAAAAATATTTTTTTGAATCAGAAAAAATTATTTGCGAGTCTCGGGAAAATGCCGTAATTTTTGCCATGTCATAATTGTTATAATTATATCGGTTCTAAATTATGCGATCAATTGCTACTCTCAGCATCCTCCTTTTCCTGGCGACGCCTTTGTTTAGCCAGAGCATCAACGGAAGAGTCAGCTCCGCGTTCTATCTCTATGAGAGGGACGAAGCACCTTCCACCTCGAGCCTTCAGGCCAGAGGTTACCACAGCGCTGTTCTTAATCTGAACTACGACAAGTACTCATTAAGAACATACCTTAATTACGAAAATCACTTCAACACAAGCACCGAATCCCGTATGAGGGTCTACAACCTCTTCTTCGAGGCCAGGAAGCTTTTCGATGTGGCAACCCTAAAGATAGGCCGCCAGCCATTGATAACTTCTGTCGCTTCGGGCGTATTCGATGGTGTCTCCCTCAATGCCTCCTACAAGTGGCTGGGGCTTGACGCTTATTACGGCGGTAACGTGCCTGACAATCAGAAGTTCGAGATCACCGACAAATGGAGCGAGGACTACCTTCTGGGTGGCGAATTGAAAGCCAGGCTTCTGCCGGAGCTCACGATAGCCGCGGGTGGATTCGTCAAGAACTTCAGGCCCCGTGAATACACGGTGACAAGACTTGACCAGGCCTTCAATCCCATCTCGGTGCTGATCCAGGAGAAGTCGAACCAGTTCAAGTTCCTCCAAGGTCGTGTAAGTTACGATCACGGGAAGGCCTTCCAGTTCAATGCCCGTTATGAATACGATCTGAACTATATGAAGACCTCAAGAATTGAATTCGACGGTATCTCTTCCCCGGTGAACAAGTGGAACTTTAACGTCTATTTCAACTATCTTGCTCCACGTATCAGATACAATTCGATCTTCTCTGTCTTCGATTACGCGAACACAACAGAGATTGAAGTGGGGGCGGGATATGAGCTGACAAAGCACATTACCCTGAACGGAAGGGTCGGTGTGGTCACTTATCAGGGTGATGACGCCAGCAGATTCACGGTTTCAGCCAATACCAACTATGGCTCACTGAGCTACAGGAAGAGTATGGGATATGCCGGTGAACAAGACAACATCTCCCTCTATCTGGCTAAGTCATTCTTCGACGGAGTTGTTACCCCTTCAGCTGGTATCGCCTACACAAGCTACAAGCTCTCGAAAGACGCGGAGACGAACAGCCTTACCACAATAATGGCCGGAGTCAATCTGAGAGCCATCAGGTGGCTGTCATTCGATTTTCAGGCGCAATACCTGAACAACAAGATATACAAGAACGATCTCAGAATGTTCTTCAAAGCTAATTACTGGTTCAACACAATATTTTAGATAAAAAGCTATGAAAACAAAACATATATATTTCAGTCTGACGGTCTTCGCTGTTGCGTTTCTTGTATTCTCAGCCTTCACTTCAAGAAGTCATGTTGAATCAGGTTCCCCATCGAAGATCATTAAATTCTCGCATCAGCAGCATGCCTCTGTTATGGCCTGTGAAGATTGCCACTCAGGCGTCACAACGGCCTCAA
>Ga0116141_10003041_pt1 | contig 14233 bp, 9 predicted proteins | sample AD_UKC097_MetaG_FD_89744 | JGI IMG/M metagenome (GOLD analysis project Ga0116141, IMG submission 89744) | Active sludge microbial communities of municipal wastewater-treating anaerobic digesters from USA - AD_UKC097_MetaG | ecosystem: Engineered > Bioreactor > Anaerobic > Digestate | place: USA...
GCATCCGTCTACAGCCGCTCGACCAGTCTCGTGATCCGCATCGCACCGTCGGCCGCCTTGGCCTGCACAGCGATTTGCGTGACGCTCATCCCCTGGGGCGGGCTGCGTGCGCCGGTCGCCTTCGCAGGAGACATCATCGTGCTGGCCTATCTGCTGGGCCTGGCCCGGTTCGCCACGGTGCTGGCGGCCCTGGACACTGGCTCGGCCTTCGAGGGCATGGGCGCCAGCCGGGAAGTCCAGTTCGCGGCGCTCGCGGAGCCCTCGTTCTTCCTGGGTATGCTGGTCCTCGTGCTCCGCGCCGGGACCGTCGGGCTCTCGGACGTCATGTCGGGCCTCTCGACCGCAACCGGACCAACGTCGAGCATCCTGCTCGTCCTCGTGGCCTGCTCGTGGTTCGTCCTGCTGCTTACGGAGAACTCGCGCATCCCGATCGACGATCCGAACACGCACCTGGAACTGACGATGATCCACGAGGTCATGGTGCTCGACTACAGCGGGCCGGACTTCGCCTACATCCTGTACGGCGCGTCGCTGAAACTGTGGGTCTTCGCAGCCCTCGTGGTGAATCTGATCGTCCCGCTGCGATCCGTGCCGCCGTGGGGACAGATCCCGTTGTTTCTGCTCGGGATGGGAGTCGTCACAGTCCTGGTGGGCGTCGTGGAATCCATCCTGGCCAGATTGCGATTGCAGCAGGTGCCGAAGGTCCTGATCGGGTCGGCGACGCTGAGCGTCATCGCATTGATTGTGGAACTGATGGAGTAAGACCCACACACATGGATATCATCTCCGTCCTATTGATTCTGTCCTGCCTGCTGCTGCTCGGATCGAGCCGCCTGAACGTGGCCATCCGTGTGGTCGCAGCCCAGGGCATCCTTCTGGGAATCCTGCCCCTGATCCGATCCATGGGCGAGTTCACCGCAGGCATCTGGGTCCTGAGCATCAGCACGCTCATCTCCAAGGGCATTCTGCTGCCCTGGCTGATGAGCATCTGCGTGAGGAATTCGGAAATCCGCAGGGAGATCGAGCCCTTCATCGGGTTCGGCTCATCCCTGCTGTGCGGCTTAGGGCTGCTCGCGCTGGCGGTCTGGGTCACGGTCCGCATGCCCGCCATCCCCCGCAAACTCCCGGTGGGCTTCCTGATGACCAGTTCCTTCTTCCTGGTCTTCGTGGGTCTGTTCCTCATGGTCACCCGGCGCAAGGCCATCACGCAGTCGCTGGCATACCTCGTCATGGAGAACGGCGTCTACGGCGTGGGGGTCGGCATGAGCCTCGACTTCCCGTGTGTCGTGGAACTCGGCATCCTGCTCGACGTCTTCGTGGGCGTGTTCCTCATGGGCAACCTCCTGTTCCATCTGGACCGCGAATTTGAGCACATGGACGTGGACAAGCTCACGGAACTGTCCGACGCATCGGAGCTGCCCGCCGCCGGCGTGGAGAGAATCGCGTGACGCTTCTGCTGCCGATCATCCTGCTGCCTGCCGTCGCCGGCGTCGCATCCTATCTGATTCGCTCGCACCGTCTCAGACGAGCGCTCTGGGTCATGACAGCGGCAACTCACCTGGCGCTGTCGATCGCGGCCGCACTGCCGCCGGAGGCTGCAACGCTCGGCAACTGGATCGGACTGGACGCGATCAGCGCGATTTTTCTCGTCCTAACGAGCCTGCTCTTCCTCGGGGCGAGCGTCTATGGCGTCGGCTACGTGGCGAGGGAGCCCATCGCACCGCGGCCGGACTTTGAAGACGGCAGTCTCTTCCGGAACGAACCGGAATCCGTCTTCACGGGCGGCATTCTGCTGCTGTTGGCCACGATGAGCTTGGCGATCCTCAGCCGGCATTTGGCTCTCCAGTGGGTTGCGATCGAAGCCACGACGCTCGCCAGCGCGCCGCTGATCTACTACCACCAGAATCGCCGGTCGCTTGAAGCCGCCTGGAAGTACCTGATCCTATGCTCGGTGGGCATCGCGGTGGCCTTGCTGGGCATCTTCTTCCTGCTCATGGCCATGCAGGAGGAACCTCGCGATCTGACGCTGACAGCCCTGCTGGGACAGGCGTCAGCCCTGGACCACAAATGGCTCTCGACCGCCTTCATTTTCATGCTGGTCGGCTACGGCACAAAGATGGGCCTGGCGCCGCTGCACTCCTGGTTGCCCGACGCCCACAGCGAGGCGCCGTCGCCCGTTTCGGCGCTGCTGTCCGGGGCGTTGCTCAACTGCGCCTTCCTCGGCATCCTGCGGGTGCAGCAGGTGTGCGCCGCAGCCGGCATGGCCGCCTTCGGCGGCGACCTGCTGATCCTCTTCGGCCTGCTGTCCATGGGCCTGGCCGGCGTCTTCATCCTGCGACAATCCGATTACAAACGCATGTTGGCCTATTCGAGCGTCGAGCACATGGGCATTCTGGCCGTCGCCGTCGGGATAGGCGGTCTCGGGTTGTTCGGCGCACTGCTGCACGCCGTCAATCACTCCGTCGTCAAGGCAATGCTCTTCTTCACGGCGGGCAACATCCTCTCCCGGTTCCACACGAAGGACACCGCGAAGGTCCAGGGCGTTTGCAGCGTCCTGCCGATCACGGGCGCCCTGTGGATCGCCGGCTTTCTCGCCATCACGGGCTCGCCGCCCTTCGGGACGTTCATCAGCGAGTTCACGATCCTGCGAGCGATGATCGAACATGGCCGTTGGGTCGTCGCAGGGCTCTATAGCGTGTTTCTGCTCGTGATCTTCGTGGGCATGTCCGCCATCGTCCTGCGAATGGCCCTGGGCAGATCCGAGGCCGGCCGCGAGCGGGAATCCTGGACCGCCGTTCTCTCGCCCATTGCATTTGCCCTGTTGGCGCTGCTGCTGGGCGCGTACTTGCCCACTCCGCTTGCGGATAAGTTGCACGGCGCCGCGCACCTGCTGGGAGGGCTGGCAGAATGACGACGTGGCCACAGATTCACAATGGCCAGGCGATCCGCTGGAACGACGTCCCCGAACTGCCGGTGCTGGAATGGCGCGCCGCCGTGCTCGAACGAATTCACAAGGGCAGGAGGATCTCCGCCCTCTTCGGCGTGCCCCATGGCAAGCAGGTTCTGCTCGTCGCCGTGCTGACGAACGACGGACAGGCGACGATGGAATTGTGCCGGACCGGCGTCACCGACTCCTATCCGGCGCTGACGCCGGAGACCGCCCAGGCCCACTGGTTCGAGCGGAAGATCGCCGAGCAATGGGGCATCGTGCCGCAGGGACACCCCTGGCTCAAGCCCGTCCGGTTCCACCCCTCGTACACGCGTCGCGACGCCTGGGGCCGGGATCGCACCAAGCCAATCGAGCCGTGCGTCACCGACTACTTCCGCGTCGAGGGCGAAGAGGTTCACGAGGTCGCGGTGGGTCCCGTCCACGCTGGGATCATCGAGCCGGGCCACTTCCGATTCCAGTGCCACGGCGAGAACGTCTTTCATCTGGAGATCGAGCTCGGCTATCAGCATCGGGGCATCGAGCGGGCCCTTCTTGACGGTCCCAATTCTCGCACCGTCCACTTCATGGAAACCCTCGCGGGGGATACAACTATCGGGCATGTCACGGCCTACGCTTCGATCCTCGAAGCGCTCGGCGACACCACGCCGCCGCCGCGGGCCCATTCCCTCCGGGCGATTGCCCTCGAACTGGAGCGGCTGGCCAACCACACAGGCGATCTCGGCGCGCTGGGCAACGACGTCGGGTTCCTGCCGACCGCCTCGTATTGCGGCCGGCTCCGCGGCGACTTCCTGAATATGACCGCCCTGCTGTGCGGCAATCGTTTCGGAAGAAATCTCGTCCGGCCGGGCGGCGTACGGTTCGATCCGACCCCCCAGACCGTCGACGAACTGCTGGACCGCCTGCATCGGACATTCGACGACACGCGAAACGCGGTGAACCTGCTCTGGGAAACGCCCTCGGTGATGTCCCGGTTCGACGGGACCGGGGCCGTATCCCGCCAGGATGCGGCCAAGCTCGGGCTGGTCGGTCCGGCGGCCCGTGCCAGCGGGGTCAACCTCGATGTGCGGAGCGACCTGCCCTGGGGCGGCTACCAGTCGCACCTGCTGCCGTCGGTCACCTGGAACACGGGCGACGTCGCCGCGAGGGCCTACGTGCGCTGGTTCGAGATCGAAAAATCCGTCGAGTTCATCACGGAAGAGGCGCGCGCCCTGCCGGTTGGGCCGGTAGTGCAGGAGATGCGCCCGCCCGCCGGCGAGCATCTGGCAGTGGCCCTCGTCGAGGGTTGGCGGGGCGAAATCTGCCACGTCGCCCTGACGGATGACCGAGGCCGACTGCGACATTATAAGGTCGTCGATCCGTCGTTCCACAACTGGTTCGGACTGGCCATGGCCCTGCGCAATCAGCAGATCTCCGACTTCCCGCTGTGCAACAAGAGTTTCAATCTGTCCTATTGCGGACATGACCTTTGAAATGATATCCGAAATTCGAATGTCGAAATCCGAAACAAATCCACGTGTCTCAATTCCAAGTGAATCAAGCACCGCTTGTAGTGACGCCGTAGCGCGTCATCTTCCTCACGGTCGCGCGAAAGATATGCCCTTACGGGCACACTACGAACGAGCATCGCAGATTTCGGTCATTCGTGCTCGTCTCGAATTTCGGATTTCGAATTTCGAATTTTCCCGAGGCGCGTCATGCTGAGAATCCTGCGGGCCAGATGGAAACAGGGCTATCGAACGGTGGGCTTCCCGGACAAGCCTCCCATTCTGCCGGCGATGTACCGGGGCCGGCCGAAGTGCGATGTCGCCAAATGCCAGGCCGGCTGCACCGCCTGCATCGACGCTTGCCCTACGGGCGCGCTGTGCTGGAAGGGGAATGGACTGTGCATCGATCTGGGCCGATGCCTGTTCTGCACGGACTGCACCGACGCCTGCCCGACCGGGGCCATCGAATTCACACGAGAGCATGGCATGGCGACCCGCACCCGCGAGGCCCTGGTGACGGACGGTCGGGCATTCGAGTTGGCCAAGGCCCTTGACGGCGAGGCCCGCCGGCTCTTCGGCCGCTCGCTCAAGCTCCGCGAAGTCTCCGCCGGCGGCTGCAACGCCTGCGAGGCAGACAACAACGTACTCACAACCGTCGTCTTTGACCTGGGCCGATTCGGAATCCAGTTCGTCGCGTCGCCCCGCCACGCGGACGGCCTGCTGATCACAGGCCCGGTCCCCCGGAACATGGAACTGGCCCTCAGGAAGACCTACGAAGCCACCGCCTTCCCCAGGCTCGTCATCGCGGTCGGCGCGTGCGCCATCTCAGGGGGCGTGTTCGCAGGCAATCCCGAGGCGGGCAGAGGGGCCGGCGCGGTGGTCCCGGTCGATCTCTACATCCCCGGTTGTCCGCCCCACCCGATCACCATCCTCGACGGTCTGCTGAGGCTGCTCGGACGGATCGAGTGACGGTCCAGATCACCAGCAGTGGACCCGGCCGTGAAGCGGTCGCCCTTGGGCAAGGGCCTGCTGGGCAGCGTCGCGTTCCAGTCCAATCAGATTGATCCCCCGGTCGATCGTGTTGTGAAAAACCGTCTCCATGTCATTGAGGGCCGGCTGCGTGACGTTCACTGCGTGGACGCCGGAAAGGCCGGCGACCTTGGGAATGAAGTGGTCGCCTCGGCCACAGAAGTGGATCGCGCCGCCGCCCAGCTCATCGAGCAACCGCTGGTCGCAGGGCCTCGCGAACTCGTCGTACATCGAAGGCGACAGGTTCGTCGCGGCGTCGTTCCGCACCATGATTCGGCCGCAATGCAGCATCGACCAGTGTACGGCATAGGAGCACCCGTCCTGCGTCGCGCGTTGCGCGTTGTGCGTCAGAGGATGTCCTTCGCAGGACACACCCCGCATAACGCAGGACGAAATGGTCTGGTCCCATCGTCGCATGAAGCGAATGTACGTCTCCGTAATCAAGGCCAGGAAGTCCTTGACGAGGTCGGGCTTGTCGTAGAAATCCACGTAGAGCGAGCCGCCCCAGAGCATCTCGCACACGTTCATCGGGCCCTGCAAATCCGGATGGTAGATGTGGACGCATCGCGAGAGTTTGGGATACTCGCGAAGAAGCTGCCCGAAGTACTCACCCATCCGGAACACGATCTCGCCCTGCCCCGACTCCAGGTCGGGCACACCCCGATCCAGGAGCCGCTTGACCGCGTCGGCGCCGCCATCGAGCGGCCGGCAGGCGGGCAGCGTATCGATCTCCCTGTCCATCAGAAAGACTTCGGCCCCGAACAGCGAGGGCAGGATCGCCGTGCCGTAGTTGCATCGCGCGGCGAGCAAGGCTCCGCTACCCTCGGCCAGCGCCTTCGAGCACTGCTCCAACTGCTGCACGACCATCGCCTCGGGCTCCTTGAGCGCATCGTTGACGAGAACGTGCGGCCATTCAACAGTCGGCGGCGAAACCCTGGGCCTTCGCGGCGAGAAGATATCCTCTGTGACTCGCCCATCGGCGAACGCCATCCACCGGCCGAGCAACTCGTCTTCGACCTGAGGGTCGATCCGGCTCTCAAGATCATCCAGAAACGCTGCGATCATTCAGACATCTTCCCACGTCGTGCGTCGTCCGGGGTGCGTCAGGGGACAGAACGAGTCTGGCACATGACACGGAACACCGCACAGGCAACGGTTCCTGTGTAGCCTGCATACTCGCGATATCATTCTCCATACAGGCCACGGAATCAACCACATTCCGGGTTCCAGCGGCTGCTGCATAGGGACAAATGACAATCCGATTCATTCCCATGATTTTCCGGCGTGCGTGAGTCTATGATCAGGTCGACAAATCCGTGACGCCCAAGCCAGTTGCGGCCTTCTACAGGGGGAAACCTTCCACGAAGGGTTCCAGTGGGCCGTTGTTTTGTGTTCAGAACACGGTACAATCTGGGCGGTTCGTCGATTCAGGAACGCAAGTTGCCGGCGGCATGGGATCGAAAACGGGTGAGGCGGAAAATGAGAACTGGACATACAGTGGAGACAGACGGAACGGCTGCGGCGTGTCGGCTGGGCCTAATCGTTGTGGTCATGGCGCTACTGGCAGGCTGCGCTCATGAGAAGGCGTACAAGCGAGGCGAACGGCTGTCGCGGGAGGGGCAGTACGAGCAGGCCGTCGAAGAGTTGGAGAAGGCGATCCGGCTGGCCGAGGACAACAACAACCCCAAGGCCGCTGAGAAATATCGTGAGAAACTCGCCGGGGTCAAGGTGCAGGCGGGGCAGTTCTTCCATCGCGAGGCCCAGCTCCGATTCGACCGGGCGGACCTCGGCGGGGCCCAGGGGTACATCGAACGGGCCGTCAAGTTCTGCCCGCAGGAACAGACGTATGAGGCACTGCGACAGCGTGTGCTCCAGGCGATTGCCGAGGCCGAGCAGGTCCGGGCGGACGCCTTGTCCTTGGCCGAGCAAAGACAGTGGCAGGCTGCCATACAACGCATGAACGAGGCGCTGGCCATGTACCGGACCCTGCCCGGCGGCGAGGGCGATCTCAAACGGATTCGCGATCGTGCGTATCGATACTACGTGGACCGCGCAAACGCCCAACTGCAGGAGGGCGATCTGGCACAAGCCGAGTCGGAGGCGCAGACGGCATTGACGTACCAAACCGGCTCGGAGGCAAAGGCCGTCGTTCTGGCAGTGAAAGATCGGCGCGAGGCCGCGGAACTGATCGCACGCGCGCGGACCTCGCTAAGCCAGGGGGAGCCGGATGAGGCCCTTCGTACGCTCGAACGGGCCGCTCGGCTCCATCCCTCACACCCGGACCTGTCGGACCTGCTGGGACAGGCGAAGCGAGGCGTCTGTGACCTCCGCCTGGAACAGGGTCGCACCGCCATGACGGCACACGACTATCCCGGCGCCATGCGGCTGTTTCGAACCAGCCAGGATCTGCTGGATGGATACGGGGGTGTGAACACCCTGCTCGCGGAGGTGCGATCCCGTCTCGCCGCGCTTCACCTGGAGGCGTCGCGCCTGTACCAACAGGACGGAGCCTCCGGCATCGCAACCTTCCACGCCACGGCGGCTTTGAGCTACCTTCCTGACGACGCGGGGGCAAAGAGCCAGCTCGTCGAGTGCACCGGCCAGGTCCGGCAGGCTGTTGCGTATACGGTTGCTTTCGCGGGCTTCAAATCCGCCCCGGAGCAACGATCGCTCACGGCTATGCTCGATGCGGCGGCTTTGGAGCACCTTACGCGGGCGCACCCGGAAAATGTGATGGTGGTGGAGCGCATCGACTTGCAGGCGATTCTCGGCGAACAGGACTTCAGTGCCTCCGGACGGATCGATCCGCAATCCGCTGTGGCAAGCGGAGGACTGCAGGGCGTCGATGCACTGATCGTCGGGCAGGTGCTCGAAGGCAAAGTAGCCTCCGAGAGCAAGCAAACCGGGCATGGGGAATCGGTCTATCAGGATGGCTATCGGCGGGAGCCCAACCCGGATCACGTGCAGGCTGCCGGCGTGCTGGACGCCGCCATCAAGGAGCTGGAGCATTCCCGCCGACGGCTGGATGAGGCCGAAGCAAGGTTGGCACGCTTCCGACACGTCGATCCGGGCAATCCGGACGAGATAGCCCGGATGCGCAAGGCCCAGGCGGATGTGGACGAGGCGAAGCGACGATTGGTGAACGCAGCCGCGGACGTGGGGGCCGCCAGGATGCGGCTGGCGTCGATCCCGCCGGAGGTGCTCGTACCCAACATGGTCAAGCATGAGTACCCGATTGAGACGTTCACCTGGACCGCAAGGGTCGTCTGCATGGTCAAGATGCTCGACACCGCCACGGGCGAGGTGCTCATCGCCGAGCGCGTGGAGGGTCAGGCGAGCCAATCGGACCGCATGGTCCAGGCAGACCCCTATCGTAACGTGCCGGAGGACCCGCTGGTGCTGCCGAGCGAGACTACCCTGCTCGAAGCCGCCGTCAACGCCGCGACGGTGAGGCTCAAACAGACCCTGGAGCAGGCGTGCGCCAAGCACGGGCAGCGATTCCTGTCGCGGATGCAACGGGCCCAGGCTTCCGGCGACACCGTTCAGGCTATGGACAACAGCATCAAATACCTGTTCGCCTACCCGGCCGGGGACGGGCACACAAACGCCATCGTCGATTCTCTCCGCAAGTACCTTGCGGATGAAGACGGTCTTATCGATGTCCGGGCAATGCTTCGGACCTATTGTCACGTTCTGCAGTAGACAGTGGGGTACTCGTGAAGGATGTCAACACCTGCCGGCTGTGGTTGATCGCGGCTCTGCTGATCGGCCTGAATTCAAGTCTTGCATCTGCAACTGAAGCCCCCATCGAGCGGGACGTTCCTCGCGTGCAGGGAGAGCTGACCGGCGTGTTTCTGGAAGGCCAGGCCGTGACGGCGGCCATTCCCGCCGATGTCACCGGCAAGGCAACGCGGTGGCAGGCTCTGGATGACCGCGGGGCCGCCGTCGCCTCCGGTGAGGTGGCGGGCTCCGCGTCGCACGTCGAGATCGGCACACTGGGCATCGGCTGGTATCGCGTCGAATTCCTCGGACAAGATGGGACACCGCTTGCGTGGACGACGGCTGCCGTCCTGGCCAAGCCGACGACACCGGTCCCCCAGGACTCCCCCATCTGCCTCGATTCAGCCACCGCGTGGTTCGCCAAGGACGATGCCGCCAAACAGGATCGGCTCGCCCTGCTGACGGCGCTGGCCGGAGCCAACTGGGTGCGCGACCGCCTCCGGTGGCGGGATATGGAACCGCAACAGGGCAGCTTCACGGATGCTCAAACCACCTACGACACGTCCGCCCGGATCCAGACCTCACACGGGCTCAAGGTGCTCCAGGTCTTCCACGACACGCCGCAATGGGCCGTGGCCGAGGGCGATTCGCGAGGCCGCTACGCAGGCGACCTGCGCGACGTGTACCGGTTCAGCAAGGCGATGGCCGTGCGGTTCCATGGCACCGTGCACGCCTGGGAACCGTGGAACGAGGGCAACGTCGCCACGTTCGGCGGGCACACGACGGATGAGATGTGTTCGTACCAGAAGGCCGCCTATCTGGGCTTCAAGGCGGGCGATCCGAACGTGCTCGTCTGCTGGAACGTCTCAACCGCCGTACCGACGCGCCTGCACACGAACCTCGTCTTGCTGAATGAAACGTGGCCGTACTTCGACGCCTACAACACGCATACCTACGACTGGCCCGAGTCATACGAGAGGCTCTGGAAGCCCGTCCACGACGCGGCGTGCGGCCGGCCCATCTGGGTCACCGAGAGCGACCGGGGCATCGCATACGCGACGCCCGAGCCGTGGTGCGATCTATCCCGCGAGGGGGAGATCCGCAAGGCCGAGTTCATGGCACAGTCTTACGCCACCAGCCTGTTCGCCGGCGCGGACCGACACTTCCATTTCATCCTGGGCCACTACTGCGAGGGAGGCAGGATTCAGTTCGGCCTGCTCCGGCTGGACGAGAGCCCGCGGCCGAGTTATGTAGCCCTGGCGGCAATCGGCCGGTTCCTGGCCGGGGCAAAATGCCTGGGCAAGTGGAGTATCGAGGGCCAGCCAAACGCACACGTCTATGCCTTTCGGGCCAAGCCGGATGGACAACAGCAGGACATTCTTGTGGCCTGGGCCGAGAAGTCCGGCGACTGGGACCAGAAGGGAAAAACCGTCGTCGATTGGGCCCTGCCCGAAGGGATCACGATAGATGCCGTGTATGACTACCTGGGTCGCTCGCTCGGGTCCAAGGTGCCTGACCAGTTGCGGCCCACGGCCGTGTTCGTACTGCTGAGCCCAGGCGACGCCAAGCGCTTGCCGCTGACCGCGCCGCATCGGTCTATATACCGGCCCGGTGAGCCCGGCCAGGTCGTCCTTCAATTGCACATGTCGCCGTCTACAAGCGTCAACATCGAGCAGATCCCCTGGGCCTCGGACATCGAGCACAAGGTCCAGCCCGAGGCCGAGATCGAGCTGCCTCTGTACGCGTACAACTTCGGCGAGCAGCCCGTTCGCGGCCGGATCGCCGTCGAGCATGCCCCCACCGGTTGGCGACTGACGCCGGATACATGGGAGGTCACGCTCGATCCCATCGGCCGTCACAAGCTCGATTGCCGCTTCCTCATGCCTCAGCGCCAACCGGAGAAATCGTCCGATACGTGGATCATCCTGCGAGGCGATTTCGGGGCCGAGGGCACACCGGTCCTGGCCTTTCGCCTGATCTCCCAGCCCGGCGAAGGTTATGAGGCGCTCGATCCGATCACACATTGAGGGGCCTTCGCACGGACCCCTGTGAGGTCTATACCATCCGGCAGGCCAACGACTCGTGCCCGCCCACGCGTGACCAACGTCCCATATGCCGATGTCGTGAGACGACAGGGCTGCGAGGAATCGGAACGCCACAACTGTGGCGGGATTCGCTCAACCGGCTATAATGGCGTGCCGATAAGAAAGTGCCGGCACTCAGAAATCGAAGCAGGAACTATGGAAGAAGCCACGCAAGAGTCTCTCGGGATACCGAAACGTGACGAGTCGCAGTTGGACCCCTCTCAATTGCCGTCGCGAGTCACACACGTGCGAGTCGGGGACAAAGACGTGTTTCTGGTCGGCACGGCCCATGTCTCGAAGGACAGCGTCGAGGATGTCCGCACGACGGTCGAGCAGGTCCGGCCGGATACCGTGTGTATCGAATTGTGCAAGGCCCGCCACCAGGCAATCACCCAGGCAGACAACTGGCGCAAAATGGACATCGTCAAGGTCATCCGCCAGAAGAAGGCGGTCTTCCTGCTGGCGCAGCTTATCATGAGTTCGTTCTACCGCCGGCTCGGCGAGAGGCTCGGCGTCCAACCCGGCGCCGAGATGATCGAAGGCATCCGCATGGCCGAGCAGACCGGCGCCCAACTCGTCCTGGCCGACCGCGACATCGAGATCACGCTCAAGCGGGTCTGGGGATATCTCGGCCTCAAAAGTAAGCTGAAGCTGGCGATGCAGCTCATGATGGGCATCTTCACCAGCGAGGAAATCGATTCCGACATGATCGAGCAGCTCAAGAGGCAGGACCAGCTCGAAGCCGTCATGGCGGAATTCGCCGGCCAGTATCCGCAGATCAAAAAGCGGCTAATCGACGAGCGCGACACCTTCCTGGCCGAGAAGATCCGCACGGCCCCCGGCGACAAAGTCGTCGCCGTCGTGGGCGCAGGCCACGTGGAGGGCATCGTCGGCCAGATCCACGAGGAGCACTCGCTCGACGAGCTGATGGAACTGCCGCCCAAGCCGCTTTGGCCCGTGTTCTTCAAGTGGGGTGTCCCGCTGCTGATCGTGGCGATGATCGTCTACGGGTTCACCAAGGGCACTGAGAACGGCTGGGAAAACGTCTACATTTGGTTCCTCGTGAACGGCATCCTCTCGGCCCTGGGTGCGGCCGCGGCACTGGCGCATCCCCTGGCAATCGTGACGGCATTCTTCGCAGCCCCGATCACGAGCCTGAATCCCTTCCTGGCCGCCGGCTGGTTCGCCGGTCTCGTGCAGGCCATCATCAAAAGGCCGAAGGTCAGTGACCTCGAGAGTCTTCCGGAAGCCACCGCTACACTCAGGGGATTCTGGACCAACCCGGTCATCCGAATTCTGCTCGTCGTGGCCCTGGCCAACGTCGGCAGCGTGATCGGCACGCACGTGGCCGGTCTCTGGATCGCCGCCCGCTCCGTCCAATAGGCTCCGGCATTTGCTGTTTACAATTCCCCGCCGGCTGTTTACAATTCCCGCACTGCGAGGGGGCAGGCAGCGGGGATCGACAACGAACAGCAATCGCAGCAGGAGCCAGTAGATGACGAACGTAACACTGATCACAGGCGACGGCATCGGGCCGGAGATCGCCGAAGCAGCACGCAGATGCATCGACGCCACCGGGGCGCAAATCCACTGGGAAATCGCCGAGGCCGGCATAGACGTCATGGAGCGACTGGGCACCCCCCTGCCCGACGCAACCGTCGAGTCCATCAAGAAAAACGGCGTGGCCCTGAAGGCCCCGATCACGACTCCGGTCGGAACGGGATTCCGCAGCATCAACGTCTATCTGCGTCAGAGCCTGGACCTCTACGCCTGCCTGCGGCCCTGCAAAAGCTACGAGGGCGTCCGCAGCAAGTACGAGAACATCGACCTGGTGATCGTGCGGGAGAACACCGAAGACCTGTACGCCGGAATCGAGTATCAGAAAGGCCAGGACGACACGCTGGAGTTGGTCGAATGGCTGAACAATCACAGCAAAAAGAAGATCGGCCCCGATGCAGGCGTCAGCATCAAGCCGATCACCGTCACGGCGACCGACCGCATCGTGCGGTTCGCCTTCGACTACGCCCGCAAGAACGGTCGCAAGAAGGTCACGAGCGTGCACAAGGCCAACATCATGAAGTTCTCCGACGGCCTGTGGCTTGAAGTCAGTCGCAAAGTCGCCAAGGACTATCCGGATATCGAGTTCGAGGATCGCATCGTCGACAACATGTGCATGCAGCTCGTGCAGAAGCCCGAGTTGTACGACGTCATCGTGTTGCCCAACCTCTACGGGGACATCCTCAGCGACCTGTGCGCGGGGCTGGTCGGTGGGTTGGGCGTCGCCCCGGGCGCGAACATCGGCGAGAAAGGGGCCACCTTCGAGGCCACACACGGCAGCGCCCCGAAATACAAAGGCCAGAACAAGGTCAACCCGACGGCCCTGATCCTCAGCGGCGTGCTCATGCTCCGGCATCTCGGAAAGACCGCCGAGGCCGACCGCCTGGAACAGGCCGTGGCAGCGGTAATCGCCGAAGGGGACAAGGTCACGTACGACATGAAGCCCAACCGCGATGATCCGACGGCCGTAGGAACAATCGAAATGGCCGACGCCATCATTGAGAAACTCAAGTGATATCAAAGATCAAAATGCAGAAATCAAAATTGTGGAATCGCCTTCGGCGATAACCTTTTTGAATTTTGATCTGTAGTTTTGACATTTGATCTTTGATTCTTAGTTGTTCTTTTGGGGTTGTCATGGCCAAGAGAGTGCTGGTTCCAATTGCCGACGGCACGGAAGAAATCGAGGCCGCCTGCATCATTGACACGCTGCGGCGAGCCGGGGCGGAGGTAACAGTCGCGTCGGTGGGCAAGCTCCAGGTGACTGCCAGTCGGGGCGTGAAGCTCGTGGCCGACACGTTGATCGTCAATTGTACGAGCCAGACCTACGACTGCATCGCCTTGCCGGGAGGGATGCCGGGCGCGGAGCATCTGCGGGACTCGACCGAGCTGATCGCGATGCTCAAAAA
>Ga0116141_10003045_pt1 | contig 14226 bp, 11 predicted proteins | sample AD_UKC097_MetaG_FD_89744 | JGI IMG/M metagenome (GOLD analysis project Ga0116141, IMG submission 89744) | Active sludge microbial communities of municipal wastewater-treating anaerobic digesters from USA - AD_UKC097_MetaG | ecosystem: Engineered > Bioreactor > Anaerobic > Digestate | place: USA...
CGCCGAAGAACAGATCATGAAACTGCTCTGGAAACTTGAAAAAGCCTTTATCCGCGACCTGCTGAATGAATTTCCTGATCCCAAACCCGCATCAACAACAGTTCTGACATTACTCAAAAGAATGATTGACAAGGGATTTGTCAGTTATAAACTATATGGAAATTCAAGAGAATACTACCCTTTGATACAGAAGTCTGATTATTTCTCAGCTCATATTAATGGCTTGATCAGGGACTTCTTTAACAATTCAACAGCACAGTTTGCATCATTTTTCGCAAACGAAACCTCTCTGACCCAGGAGGAGCTGAAAGAACTGAGGGATATGGTTGACAAAAAAATCGAATCAAAAAAGAAAGAAAAATGACAGCCTACATTATCAAATCCAGTTTAAGCATGATTTTTCTGTTCGGGCTTTACTGGATCCTGTTAAGAAAGGAAAAATTCTTTGTTTTCAACAGGTTTTTCCTTATAGCATCTGTCGTCTTCTCTCTGCTGGCTCCCTTTATTTCAGTTCCGGTTAATCTCAGCTCCGCTCCCGGGTTAGAGGGTTTCATTCCAGGCAATTATCTGTCAGTGCCTGAGATTATACCGGACAGCAGTTCAATAACAGAATCAGTGATCACTACCAGGAATTCCGGATATGGCATTCAGCAGGTTTTGCTTGTGCTTTACATCACAGGGGTCGTTATATTGCTTGTCCGTTTTCTGAGAAACCTGTATTCTATCATAAATAAGGGCAGAACATCGGAAAAGATCAGTTACAAAGGCTGCCGGCTGGTTCTTACCAGCGAACCGACGGGCCCGTGCTGTTTTTTTGATTACATCTTCCTCAACGGCGATGATTACAGGAATGGCAGGATAGACAAGGACCTTATAAGTCATGAAATGGAACATTCACGGCAGTTTCATTCATTCGACATAATCCTGATCGAACTTGTCAGGGTTTTTTACTGGTTCAATCCCGTTTATCTGCTGTACGAGAGGGCTATAAGAATAAATCATGAGTACCTGGCTGACAATGTGGTTATTGACGGTAACCCGGATATTCAGGTCTATGCCGGCAAACTGCTTAATTTCATAACCTGCAGTAGCAATATTTCATTAACAAGTGGTTCAAATAATTCCTTTACAAAGATGAGACTAATGATGATGATGAAATCGAGATCCGCGACCACCGGAACCGTGGCCAGAATAGCTTTTACTCTTTGTGCGGTGACAGTCTTCTTCCTGTTAATGAGTTTCAGGGAGTCGGATAATAAAATTACCGAAACAGGTCCGCAACCGCCACCGGCAGGAGTCCAGGAAACCCTTGTTAAGGGAATCGCGCTCGGAGAAGACGGGAAACCGGTTATGCTTGTAACCATTATTGTCGGGCACCCTGGCGAAACTCCGACAGACATCGGCGTGCAGACAGGTCCCGACGGGCGTTTTGAACTAAGGAACATACGCAGGGATGCTTCCCTGCTGGTGTCCGGAATCGGATACAAGAACCAGGTCCTCAAGCCTGATTTTAATTCGGAGATGATTATCAGAATGGTAAAGGATCCGGATTACAGGGGAACAGTACGTACCGCCGACTTTACCTTCTATCATGAAGGAGAATTTGTAAGGATCAGGATGGCTGAAGATAAAAACACGGAGGCCCTTATAGTCGTCGACGGCAGGAAGCCATACTTCAGGGGAGAGGTGACTTTAAAACGCGATGAGGTTGCTTCTGCAAAGGCTCTCAGAGGCAAAGAGGCCACTGACAAATACGGTGAAGAGGGAACCCACGGAGTGATAGAGATTACAACAAGACAACAGGCTGCTGTGACGGGAATGAATACAGCACCGCCGGCATCACGGCTTAAGCAAACCCGCGATCCCAATGATTACCCTACTTTCCGGGGTGGAGATCTGTTGGAGTTTCAGGAATGGATTGCTTCAGTGGTTAACTACCCTGATGAAGCCAAAAGCAGAAAAATTGAGGGATGGGTTTCGGTAAATTACACCATAAATCCTGACGGCAATGTGAGCAGTACCGCGACCACGACGTCAGCAGATCCTGTACTGAGTGATGAAGTAATCAGGGCTATAAGATCATCCCCGAAGTGGGACCCTCCAAAGAACAATGAAACTGCCAAACCATACAACTCTACGGTGACCCTTAAGTTTGAACTGCCCGGCAGGATAATCGCAGACCCTCCTTTCGTTGTTGTCGAAGCGATGCCCATGTATCCGGGAGGAGACGGGGAACTGCTGAATTTCATAAAGAACAACACGAAATATCCCGTAGAGGCTGCAGCTGAACAAACGGAAGGAAGGGTAATAGTCAGGTTTATTGTCACAACCGAAGGAAAGACAGAAGGAATATCAGTTCTGAAAGGAATTGGTCCGCTATTCGACGCTGAAGCAGTAAGGGTGGTAAGCCTTCTTAAAGACTGGCAGCCCGGAATGCAGAATGGCAAAGCAGTCAACACCTGGTACATGGTCCCGGTTAACTTTTCCCTCCCGCAGGCAAACAAGTAAAATAAATCCCGAAAAATCTGCAATCGAAATCAAAAAAGCCCCTCCAGACTGATGTGTCAGGAGGGGCTTTGAAGTTTAAATGCTTTAGAAATTTAATTGGTGTTGATTCCCGGCAGGATAAACATCCTGGAGGTATTGGCAAAACATGAGAGTAACCGTTATAAAAAATGAGAAAAGGCAGCAGGATTTTTAAATTAAGTTTATTGTTGCGGATCCCTGTTCAGGATAACGGCACTCAAACGTCTGAAAAGAACAATTCCTGACAGTTTAAGTCATAATCTCCCAAAGGGAAAAATTCCGGTAATACCTCAAAAAAATGTATTAACCCGGTTTGCCACAACATTGCAAAATACCATGAAAGTTAATCTTCAGATGTAATAAATTATATCGCCGGGAGTTAATAATGTTACATCTTGCACATAAAAATTAATCATTGAAACTCATATTTTTTCAATAAACCTGGCGTTGAAATAAATGAGAAAATAAACCAGCGTACAAATGCCATTCCTCACAGAGTGGTCAGTCAAATTAATTCGCTATCATAAGAATTCAAATTCATAATTAATAATTACCGATATGCAAATAAGAAATTACCTGAACCTGCTTGGATTAATAATATCTGCTCTTCTTTTTTCTTATTGTGAAAAAGAAGAACCTGAGGTTGAAACAGTGTCCGATATTGACGGTTTCGTATACAATACAGTTAAAATAGGCAACCAGGTGTGGATGAAGGAAAATCTTAAGACAACCCGGTATCGTGATGGATCCGTTATTCCATTGGTCTCCTCCGACTCTGAATGGTCAGCGACAACATCTGGTGCCTACAGCTCATATAATAACGAAAACGCCAATGTATCCTTTTATGGCGCACTGTACAACTGGTATGCTGTTACAGACGGGAGAGGCTTATGCCCCGATGGCTGGCATATTCCTTCAAATGATGAATGGACAGAGCTTACGGAATATCTTGGCGGACTTGAAGTCTCCGGAGGAAAAATGAAATCCACCAAATCTGAAGAATGGTCCGCTCCTAACGCCGGAGCTGACAATAGCAGCGGCTTTTCAGCGGTTGGGGCGGGATTTCGGGATAAAACAGGTATCTATGCCGGATTGCATGAAGTTTCCTACATCTGGTCTTCTTCAGAATACAGTCCTATCCAGGGTATTTCCAGGAAGTTGTTTTATAATTTTCAATCCGTGTCCTTTGCAGGTAATCTGAAAGAAACAGGATTCTCTGTAAGATGTATCAAAGACTGATTAAACCATATGAAAGAAAAGCTGGCAAATAGTCCACTTTTAAATGATCATCATAAAACACATCTGTTTAAAGAATTCTTGAAGGAATGGCAGTAAACTGCCAATTGGCTATTTTGATAATCGTTTTTCATGAAATTGATAGCTTCGTAATCGATTTTCATAATGCTACCCGTTTTTTAAGTGTTTTTCATGATATTTAAATGTTTTTCATTTATATTTGTTGATAATAATATTCATGAAGTATGCCAAGCATTAAACGTTTTTCACAAGAGGTCTTAGAAAATAAACGTTTCTCACAAGAAATAAATGTTTTTCATGGAAGGCAGACTCCGGAAAAAGCAACCTTGGTAGGATATGGTGCACTTATTGATTCTCTGGATTTAGCTGTCCCCTTACCTGCCCGACTGGCAGTGATTAGTGAAAAACACAGACAGTACCAGACGGCAGAATGGTTAGTTTTTACTCCTCGTCACGCACCAAAGGATTCACTTTATGGGCATTTGACATTTGCCCTTAAATATGAAGGAATTAACCTGCTATTTTTCAAAAAACTATTTGATAATGTCGATAATACGACCATAAAGTCAATGGTTGTTAAGGAACCGCTAAGCCAGTATAGTCGTAAAATATGGTTCTTATATGAATGGCTATTACAAAATGTTCTTGATATTCCGGATTTAAAAAAGGGAAACTATGTGCCATTAATTGATGAGAAGCTGCAGTATGCCACAGGCAAAGGTTTAAACTCTAACCGTCATCGAATTCTAAATAATCTTCCAGGAACAATAGATTTCTGTCCATTGATATCCAGGACGCCTAAACTTGAGAATTTTATTAAAGAAGATCTTTCTGGAAAAACAACCAGGGTAATCAGCGATGTGCATAGAGACATCCTGCTAAGGACCTCGGCATTTTTATTACTCAAAGACTCAAAAGCTTCGTTCAGTATTGAGGGAGAGAATCCTACTTATTTAAGGGCAAGCCGGTGGAGTAAAGTAATCGGCCAGGCTGGAAAAAAAGAGCTATCAATTCAGGAATTGGTCAGACTTCAGCAAATCGTTATTGAAAACAATAGGTTTGTTAAAATGGGGTTGAGAACAGAGGGCGGGTTTGTCGGTGAACATGATCGGAGTACCGGGGAACCTATACCTGAACATCTGTCAGCCAGATGGAATGATTTAAAAAAATTAATCAGCGGATTGCTGGCAACCTCAACATTACTGGAAAAGTCTAAATTCAATCCTGTTCTCTCTGCAACCATTATAGCCTTTGGATTTGTTTTTATACATCCGTTTGTGGACGGGAATGGCAGAATACATCGCTACTTGCTTCACCATCTTCTTGCAAAGCTTGGTTTTACTCCACAAGGCATCATTTTTCCGATATCTGCTGCCATTCTTGAAAGAATAGATGATTATCGAAAAGTTCTTGAAGCCTATTCTCAACCAATTATGGAGTTTATTGACTGGAAAGAAACCGAAAACCATAATGTTGAAATATTAAATGAGACTATTGATTATTATAGATATTTCGATGCAACGTTTCAATCTGAATTCATATTTGAATGTGTAGAGAGAACTATTGAAAGTATTATACCAAATGAGGTTGAATATCTCAAGAAGTATGATGAAATGAAAACCTGGCTCGATAATAATTTTGAAATGCCTGACAAAATGGTAGCTATGTTGATACGATTTCTTGAACAAAACAATGGCTCCTTATCAAAGAGAGCACAGGATAAGGAGTTTAGGGATTTAAGATCCGAAGAAATTGATCAGATTGAAAAGCAGTATAAATTGATCTTCGATAAATAATAGCAGCCAAAAATGATGTTGTGCGTTAAGATCCATATGTTTATGCTCAGCATCTGCACCAGCATCCTGGCAACAGGATGCTCTTTGCCATTTTCCATGGTAAGTATATTGAATTGTTGAATATACAATGCATTCCCTTTTTCATGTCAAGAAAAACATTAATTAATCCAACCTAACTCATTTCCTTGATGACCGAGGAAATATCCCCATACAGATGCTAAAGGCAGCCAGAAAAATGGCTAATTTCCTCGCATTGGTCGTTGATGCTACAACCAGAACAATGCCTGCTACACATACTTCAACAGAAAATCGATGCTTTCAGAAAAGATATTATGGTGTGGTCAATTCAGCAATAAAACCAATGGAAGGTGAAATATATTGGTGCTGCTCTGATTGCGCAAATAAGAGGGTGCTTAGCTATTCGGAGGGGACGAGGTGGGATAACCTTGAGTAGAGTAGGCGAATATCCGTCTTTCTTAATATTCTCATTTCCAAATCCAATAAAACATTTTTGGTTGCTAATTTTACTTGTTAATTTTGCCTCATCTTTGGTTGTTAATAATAAAAAACCCTGTAAGTCATTTGCTTACAGGGTCAATTTGTAGTCCCACCAGGAATCGAACCTGAATTTAAGGTTTAGGAAACCTCCGTTCTATCCATTGAACTATGGGACCAGATTTTCAGGGTGTAAAATTATATCTTTTTTTGGGGATTACAAAACAGATGGTATTTTGATAATTACATTCAAGGTTTACGAAACCTCCGTTATCCCGCTTGAAGGCGGGACAGGCCTGCCTGACTGCTGACGCATTCAGTCAGACAGGCATCCATTGAACTATGGTACCAGATTTACAGGGTGTAAATTATATCTTATTTTGGGATTACAAACCGCTCACAATTTTCCTCATTACAGCCTCTCCCTGCATCCAGCAACAAGCCCAGCACCTAGCAACTAGCTTCCAGCAAATTCATCCCCCTGTTTTGTCAAATTCCTAAACTTTCATAACTTCATGCACTAATTCTCCTGACCATGAACTGGATAGATTTCGTAATCATTATTCTGCTGGTGTTCGGACTGGCACGCGGGTACATAAACGGCTTCGTAAAAGAACTAGCTTCATTGCTTGCACTCATACTCGGCATCTGGGGTGCAATAAAATTCTCCACATGGACAGCAGCCCGCCTCTACGACTACTTCGACATGACAGGAAAATATGTCGGGATAATAGCATTCCTTGTGACTTTTATTGTAATAGTCATTATAATACATTTCATCGGCCTGGTAATCGACAAACTTACCGACAAGCTTTCGCTCGGATTCCTGAATTCACTGGTCGGAATGGTTTTCGGAGTATTCAAATCGGCTCTCTTCCTTAGCATAATCTTCGTTGTCCTTAACGCCATCGATGCCAAACACCACTTCCTTCCCCGCGAAAAGATCGAGAGCTCAAAATTCTATAACCCTATTGCCGACCTTGCCCCCGCCATATTCCCAATAATCGGGGAAGGTAACTTCGACAAAAGCTTCGACAGGTTTAAAAAGAAACCTGATGAGGTTACCATTTAAGCCACTTTGCTATCTTTGCACTTCTGATTTTAACCATGCTTTATGAATTTTGTTGAAGAACTGAAATGGAGAGGCATGATACATGATATCATGCCGGGTACTGAGGAATTTCTCTCAAAGGGCGGCGCAAAGGGCTATATAGGATTCGATCCCACAGCCGATTCGCTTCACCTCGGTCATATGGTACAGGTGATGCTGCTGGTCCATTTCCAGAGGGCGGGACATGTTCCGATTGCACTGGTGGGAGGCGCAACAGGAATGATAGGCGATCCTTCCGGCAGATCGGAAGAAAGAAACCTGCTCGACGAAACCACTCTTCGCAGAAATGAGGAAGGGATAAAAAAACAACTGTCGCGTTTCCTCGACTTCTCAGCCGCCAGCTCCAACAGGGCATTAATGGTAAATAACTACGACTGGATGAAGGAGTACTCTTTCCTTGGATTTATAAGGGACATTGGAAAGCACATCACGGTGAATTACATGATGTCGAAGGACTCCGTTAAAAAGAGACTGGGAGCCGATGCCCGCGAGGGTATGTCATTCACAGAATTCTCATATCAGCTTGTCCAGGGAACCGACTTCCTTCACCTTTACAACGAATACGGCTGCAGGCTTCAGATGGGAGGTTCCGACCAGTGGGGCAATATTGTAACAGGAACAGAACTTATACGCCGGAAAACAGGCGGAGAAGCTTACGCCATGACAAGCCCGCTGATAACTAAATCGGATGGTACGAAATTCGGAAAGACGGAATCGGGAAACGTATGGCTCGATCCTGAAAAGACATCCCCTTACCAGTTCTACCAGTTCTGGCTCAACGTCTCTGACGAGGATGCGGCACGCTATATAAAGATCTTTACCCTTCTCGGCAAAAGCGAAATCGACTCTCTCATCGAATCACATAAGCAGGCCCCCCACGAAAGAATACTCCAGAAAAGACTCGCCGAAGAGGTTACCGTGATGGTGCATTCAAGGGAAGATTTTGAATCTGCCGTGGAAGCCTCTCAGATACTGTTTGGCAAAGGAACCACCGAATCGCTCAGGAAAATGAGTGAGAACACATTTCTTTCGGTTTTTGAGGGAGTTCCGGTCTCGGATGTGGCTCATGATATGATTAAGGCCGGAGTTACAGTAACGGACCTCTGTACAGCTCATACCGGGATATTCCCCTCAAAGGGAGAACTGAGAAGGATAGTCCAGGGCGGCGGACTGAGCATAAACAAGATAAGGATCGATGACCCTGAGCTGATAATCGGTGATGATCAGCTTCTTAATAATAAATACCTGCTTGTCCAGAAAGGGAAAAAAAGCTATTTCCTTGTGAGAGTTACCGCTTAGTCACCGCAACAGGTCGGCTGCTATTATCGACACATCGTCAAAAAGTCCGGGATTGTTATCAGGAATGCCCAGTTTCTCAAGCATTGCCTTTATATTTTCCTCAACCGGTCCCTTGTTCTTTATATGGTTAATTATCTCCCTGGTTAGTATTTCCTTGCCGTCGTCCCCCTTAAGATCGGAGAGACCATCAGTGTAGCATACGATCTTGGATGTGTTCCCGATCTGAATGTTCCGCTGAGTGACCGGGGGTATCTCATCAATCATTCCTATGCCCACGCATATCGAATCAAGATGCAATACACTTCCCGTCATAGTATCGTATAAAACAGGCGGGTTATGCCCGGCATTTATATACTCAAGAAGCCCCGATTCCTCATCGTAGCGGGCCACAAAGAAGGTAATGAACTTCTCCCCTGCAGCGTTCGAATTAATAAGGTCATTAAGACGGTGTATAAGCTCTTCCAGCCCGATATCGTGAGAAAAGAGCGCCCTCAGGGCGGCCTGAAAGTTCGACATCAAAAGGGCAGCTGATATACCCTTTCCTGAGACATCGGCTATGCATATCCCAGTTTTTGCCGCGGAAAGCTTTATGCAATCATAATAATCACCTCCAACCTCATAATGAGGATAATAGAATCCGTAAACCACGAGGTTGTCAGTGTGCGGCATCATTCTGTTCTCGGGAATAAGCTTCTGCTGCATCCTGGCTGCCAGCTCCAGCTCTTTCTTCAGTGCTTCCTGACGAAATCTTTCCTTTGAAAGCCTTATGTTCTCTATAGCAACAATTATTATGCTCGAGATGGTCTGAATAAAATGAAGATGTTTTATAACGGGGCTTACTCCCCTTCCCTCCTCCTCAATGTCGCCTATGAGAATGAAAGCAAGAGGGATGTTGTTGTTATGTACCGGAATGATTATATCAGCCCCCTCGATGCCGATCTCTTCATTGGGAAAAGTGGTATCAGTGAATTTCAACAGCTGGGTCTCAACGTCCGTCTCTTTTTCAAGTTTTTCAGGGAAACCCGCGTTAAACAGACATTCCCAACTGCCGGAATGCTTGAAGATAAGGATCTTTCCAATCCCCAGGTTGTTGCGCAGTATGGAGTCGTATTTCAAGAGAAGCTCCCCTGTCGGCAGATTCGCATTGATCGACAGCGTTATGTCGAGAAGTGCATCCAGCTTGAACCTGGATATGCTTAATCTGTCGGGGTTTTCTCTTTTCAGACTCATTGCAGGTTAAGACTTGGCCCTTTCAATGTAGGACCTGTTAGCTGTGTCGATCCTGATCTTATCACCCACATTGATGAAAAGGGGGACCATTATAGTACTTCCTGTTTCAATCTTCGCCTGCTTCATGGTGTTGGTGGCGGTGTCGCCCCTGAGCCCGGGCTCGGTATAAACAACCTCCATAACAACGAACTGAGGAAGATCAACGGATAATACTGTCTCCGTATCGGCATGAACAACAACCTCTACATTCTGCCCCTCCTTCAGGAATTCGTGACTTTCGATCAGATCCTCATTAACGTGTATCTGTTCATACGTTTCGAGATGCATAAAATAATACCCCAGCTCATCCTGATAAAGATACTGATAAGGCCTTCTTTCAACTCTTGCCAGATTAACCTTCGTCCCCGACGAAAAAGTATTATCAAGCACCCTCCCCGTCCGGATGTTCTTTAGTTTTGTCCTTACAAATGCAGGACCTTTCCCTGGTTTTACATGCTGAAACTGTACAATTGTATAAAGATCATCATTGAACTCAATCACCAATCCGTTTCTGAAATCTGCAGTACTTGCCATAAATCCTAAGTTACATTTAAATTATCTCAATCCTTCTTTATTTTATAATCTCAAGCGGATATTTCAGCCCTTCGTAACTGACTATCTCCGCAACAAATCCGCCGACAAATATATCAAAACGGATTTTAACCGGTAAAAAATTTTTATCCGCCGTGAACCAGAAAGTAACATCGTCCTGCGTTTTGAACAATCGTCCAACCTCGGTAACCGGATTGAACTTAAGACATTTTATCTTTCCGACCTTGGTCCTTATCTCCTCCGTACCGAAATATCTCATCGTAATCGGATAGAACTCATCCGTAAACCATGTATTTATCGTGATCATGTCGCCCTGCCTGAAATTCTGATAACCGGGCAGGTGATTATTCCTGAAATAGTAAAAGCATGATAGAATGTCATGTATCCCCTTCTCAACAACATGAATTCCGGTAAGGTCGCTTGTAAGAATTGTCGAATCGGGCCTTGTATAATGATCAAATACAACTTCATTGTATTTCCTGTACCTGCCTTCGCGAATATTCCTTACCGAGAACACACAAAGTTCAGTTTCCGGCTCGATATAGCTTTCGTAAACATCCTTAACCTTGAAAATTGCATCTACCATCCCCGTTGTCCTTCCGATAAGGATAGAATGCCATACCTCCTTTCCGCGGAAGGTGTGGTCTTAAGTTCAAAACTTGCCACTCCGCCCTGAAGCACTCCATACCTTACTTCGTAATTTACCTTTTCCCCGGGCTGATATGTTGAAGCCTGTCCGGCAAGCAGGGCCGGAAAAAGAAATGCTGTCAGCAAATATCCTGAAATCCTCATTCTGGTTTTCTTTTTTTGTATCTGAACAATATCAGACAAATTACTTGCCAAGGATATTTTTTTTAGGCTGGGAAGTTATGAAATCTTTAAGATAAAAGGGCTCAAAATATGCTGTATCCTCGAATCTGTGTGCGTTAAGTGCTTCGTATGAAGGCTTATGCATATGCGCTGCAGAAACCCTGAATTCCCCGAAAAATACTGTGTTGGATCTTTTCATTACCTGACTGCATTTGAATGCCCCATCACCGAAAATAAGTATCCTGATCTCTTCCGGTATGTCAAGAAATGATTCCTCTCCGATTATATCAGCAGAAACATCCTTTATTATCTCTCCGTCTGAAGATAAAACCGAATAGTAAACTTCCATCCGTCTTGCATCAATGGCAGGGATCAGAAGTGAGTCGTGCCCAAGCCCGAATTTCTGTCTTTCCTCATCACTGATGCCGTTATACATCGACAGGGTGGTTTCGATCCCGATAAGCGGTATTGATGCTCCGTAGGCAATGCCTTTTGCAGCTGAAACGCCTATGCGGAGACCTGTATATGAACCAGGGCCCTTGCTGACGGCAACAGCGCTAAGATCAGCTGCCTTAATGCCTGCTTCCGCGAGCAGCTCCTTCACATAAACAGTCAGTCTTGCGGCATGCGACCTTTCATCGTTGCTTTCCCTTAATCCCACAACTCCGTCACGACTGCAAAGGGCAACTGAACATACTGGGCCAGAGGTCTCAAGGCAGATAATCATGCTTTTGAAGAATATTCCGGTTTATTTTACGGAAAATAGTTCATCCTTCCCGACAATCTCTACCAGGGTACTGTCGGAAAGTTTCTTGCTGATAGCGCTGAAAGGGGCCGAAATAACCCTTTCTCCTGCATCTACTCCTGACAGGATCTCAATGTAACTGTTATCCTGGATACCGGTTTTTACATCCCTGGCCAGGGCCCTTTCTCCGTCGGTGATGAATACCAGAGTCCTTACAACCTCATCAGAAGGCCTGGTAACCACTTTGGTAGTGTCGTTCCTCGTGGTAACTGCCTGTATCGGAACAGCGATTATGCCCGGCTTTGTGACAGTCTGGATCTCAACGGTTGCCGACATTCCCGGTCTGAGGGGATGGGGCGCTCCTTCCCTGGCAAGATCCTTATAGGATTCGGGAAGAACAAGTATCTTAACATCAAAATTGGTAACCTGATCGGCCGAGACCCCGGTTGTCTTTGCTGAGTTGGCTATTTCTGTAACAACTCCCCTGAACTTGTAATCGACATAGGCATCAACTTCAATAAGCGCCGTATCGCCGAGCTTAACACGCGGTATATCATTTTCATTAACCTCAACCTGGGCTTCCATCCTCGACAGGTCAGCAACCCTGAGCATCTCAGTACCGGCCATCATGCCTGTTCCTGCAACCCTCTCCCCTAGCTCCACAAGCAGCATCGAGACTGTTCCCGACATGGGAGAATAAATGGATGTCTTTATAAGATTCTCATTAGCCTCCTTCAGTGATGCTTCGGCGCTTATTACAGAATAACGGGCAGCATCAACCTCGGCTTTTGCAACAGAGTAGGAAGCCTCGGCCTGCTCAAATTCCGACTGTGAAATGGTCTGTTCTCTGAAAAGCTGCTGGGTCCTTTTGTAGGAGAGTTCTGCCTGGATGAATTGTGCTTCAGCCTGTGCAAGCCTCGCACGGGCCGAACTTATTGCTGCTGTCGACCTGTCCTTCTGTGAAATATAAACATCAGGCTTTATCCTGATGAGAAGCTGTCCCTTTTCAACCTGATCACCTTCCTTAACAGTAAGCTCAACTATCTCCCCCGAAACATCGGGAGTTATCTTCACTTCTTTCTCGGGCTGGATCTTGCCGTTGGCAGTAATGGTTTCAACTATCGTGCGGATCTCCGCGTTTTCAACAGCTACCTTTACTGTGACAGCCTTTCCTATCCATCCGGCCTTCTTTCCTATTACGGCAAAAATCACAAGGACTATTACAACAAGAACAAGGATTTTCAGAATTTTATTGTTTTTCATGACTATGTGCCTTATTTTGAAGTTATTGCATTAAGATTTATGGGTAATCCCTTATAAAAATCAAGAACTTTTGTCTTGAAGATAAATTCATACTTGGCCTGCGACATGTCGGACTGTGCATTCAGCAGCTGCGTTTTCGATGCATTGTAATCGACAGGGGTGATCATCCCCACGTTGAACTTCTGCTCGGTGTATCTGAAAGACTCTTCCGACGAACTGACGGCTTTGAGACTAGCATTGTATTTCTTGAGGGCGGCAACGGCGTCGGTGTAGGCCTGCTGGATATCCTTGTAGAGTTCCTTTTTTGTACCCTCAAGCGAATATTGATTGTTCTCCACTGCAAGTTTCGAATTGGAGATGTTCCTGTTGACCTGCCAGCCGTTAAGGACAGGGATACTGAGCGAGAGGCCCAGCCCGTAGTTCTTGTTGTTTTTCAGCTGTTCATCAAAGGGCTGCAAACCCGGCATGTCCTTTATGTAGGAGTAACGGGTGCCGAAGGTATGGCTCAGGGAAATGCTCGGAAACCTTCCTCCTTTCGCTATCCTAAGATCATATTCGCTTGCGGTGAGCTTAAGTTCCGAACTTTTTATCTCGGGCCTGGTCTGAAGCGCCAGACCGAAAATCTCCTCAACATTTCCGGTGATCACCGAATTCTGCTCAACAGTTATCTCAGGAACCTCTATTTCAAAACCGGCAGGTGTCTCCAGCTCAAGAAGCTGAGTCAGGTTAAGATATGAAATCTCGAGCTGGTTCTTCATCGTGATGAGGCTAAGCTCTTCCTGTGCTGCCTGTGCTTCGATCTGAAGAAGGTTCCCTCTCGCCACGCTTCCCGCATCAACAAGCTTGCGGGTCTTCTCTATCTGCTGAAGGGTTATGTTGAGCTGGTTCTCGTTCGCGGTTACAAGTTCCCTGTTGAGAAGGATCTGAAGATATGCCATGGCCACACTCAGCGAAACATTGTCGCGGATGCGCCTCAGATCCTGCTCTCCTGCAAGAAGCTCATATTTGTACTTCTGAATGGTGTTGATGTTCTGCATCCCGCTGAACACATTTGTCCGTCCCCCGAAGTAGAAATAGTCCTGCTGTACAGTCTGGTTATAGAA
>Ga0116141_10003053_pt1 | contig 14209 bp, 9 predicted proteins | sample AD_UKC097_MetaG_FD_89744 | JGI IMG/M metagenome (GOLD analysis project Ga0116141, IMG submission 89744) | Active sludge microbial communities of municipal wastewater-treating anaerobic digesters from USA - AD_UKC097_MetaG | ecosystem: Engineered > Bioreactor > Anaerobic > Digestate | place: USA...
ATGCTTTGGATTGCCACATTCAATGACGGTCTTTATTTATTTGACCTTGACACTGAAAAAATATCCGGGAAAGTGGAACTTCCTTCAAACCAATGTGTTTGCATTATCAAGACCGGCGATGATACTATCTTGCTTGGTACCATATATGGCTTGTACCGGTATGACAGGTCCACAGAAACCTTTGTTTTTGTTGATGGCCCCGGTCACCGTTTCATTCATACCCTGTATCAGGACAGTTTTGGTACCATATGGGTCGGAACTTATGGTGCCGGCATTTTTTTCAGTAAAGACGGCCTGAAAACTTTTGCAACAATCAATAAGGCAACTCCTGGTTTTGGGCTTGAATCAAATTACATCACACATTTCTTTGAAGATTCCACACATATGTTATGGGTGGCTACCGAAGGCGGAGGTTTATGCAGGACATCTCTGGAAGGCACGATATCCTAAACATATCACCCGCCAGGATGGTCTTCCTTCCAATATCGCCTGTGCCATTACCCAGGATCAAAAAGGTTTGTTATGGGTTTCCACGACCAAAGGTCTTGCCACCGTCGATCCCGTGACGGGCACTGTGTTGAAGATCTATTTGGATAACAACGACTTTGTTGGCAACCAATTCTCCTACGGCTCCTGTAATCAGTTTCCCTCCGGCCAGATCTTCCTTGGCACCATCAATGGTATGATAACTTTCAATCCTGCCAACCTTTGGGATCCTATTACTTCTTCTCCTCTTTACATCCAGAATATCCACACCGGAATTGATGAAACACTTAGTGATACCAGGTTTGACGGTAAATCTGCCATTATCTCCGACAGGATCCGGATCAGGCAAGCCGATGCCGCTTATCTTTCCATTTCATTTTCTACTCTTAGCTTCTCAAACATCAGTGCCCCCCAGTACGAGTATGTCCTATCAAGCGGAAGCCGCAAATCCATCAGGAAAGTCACTTCTGATAACACGGTCGTATTAACGGACATGAATCCCGGACGCTACAGCTTTGATGTACGAGTCATTGGCAATGATTCTCCGGAATCGTACAAAAGCCTGTCCATCATTGTCATTCCTCCTTTCCACAAGTCAGTATTTGCCTATATAGTATATGTGCTATTAGTTGCATCCGCTGCCGCCTATGTTCTTTTCCTTATATTCAAGAAAAGAAAAATCGAGGAAACAAGTAAGCTTGAGCAGATGGAAGCGTTGAAACAAAAAGAGATATACGATGCGAAAATCAATTTTTTTACCAATATCACTCATGAAATCCGAACACCACTGTCACTTATCAAGATGCCTATTGAGAAAATCATTCTTAATAATGAATATACCGAGGCATCAAAAGATGACATAATGACCATCAAGTCCAACACAAACAGGCTTTTGGAACTTACCAACCAACTTTTGGACATAAGAAAGATGGAGAAAAACCAGCTCTCTCTCCAATTTTTCAAAGAAGGTATTTGTACTATCGTGCGTAAGACTTGGGAATACTTTGCCAAAGCCGCAAAAGAACAACATATTTCCTACTCGGTCAATATCCCTGACCAGCCTGTCATGGTCATGTGCTCTGCCGATATGATCAAAAAGATCGTCAGCAACATGCTTTCAAATGCTGTCAAATATTGTAAGGACAGCATAGCATTGACCCTTAGTGTGTCTGAAATTGATCAGAAAGTGGTTATCCGCATTACCAACAACGGAGACCTCATCCAGGGCGATGACAGAGAGAAGATTTTCAGTCCGTTTTATCAGATCAAGACTGTATCAGCCCAGCTAAAAGGAAGCAACGGTACAGGATTGGGTCTTCCATATGCCAGAACACTCACCAACCTTCACAAAGGCACCCTGATACTGGACCCTGAAGTGAAAGATAAGAACTCATTTGTTCTGGCTCTGCCACTGGTTCAACCCTCTCTCATTCAGAATCAAGATGATGCCCAGGATGAAGCAGGGGCTTATCTTTCCGACACCGACAACGATTCGGATAGCAGCAGACATACAATTTTAATAGTGGAAGACGCGGCAGAAATGAGACGTTACCTTTCCAAAGAACTCTCAACTGAATACAATGTCTATACAGCTTCAAACGGTGAGGAAGGAATGAAAATCATAAAGGAACAGAAGATAGACCTGGTGGTCACTGACCTTATGATGCCTGTAATGAATGGTTGCCAGTTTTGCAACTTCATAAAGAAAAACATGGAGTACAGCCACATTCCGGTAATACTTCTGACAGCAGCCGTTGGCGTAGAAACGCATATTGAAACCCTTGAAGTGGGTGCAGACGGATACATAGAAAAGCCTTTCTCTATTGAGCTTTTGTTGGCAAACATCTCAAATCTCTTCAAGAATAAGGAAATAGCTTACAGACAATTCGCCAATTCCCCTCTTTCCCATTTCAACAGTCTTTCCTTTAGCACCACCGAGAAAGTATTCATGGAAAAACTACATAATACTATCATGAAGCATATGGCAGAACAAGATCTGGGAATTGATACGCTCACCACATTGCTCGGAACAAGTAAGTCAACGCTTTATCGCAAGATCAAGGCCAATACCGGGTTGAACACCAATGAGTATATTCGCCTGTGCAGATTGAAAAAAGCGGCAGAAACGTTATCGACCCAGGAATACAGGATCAATGAAGTAGCTTACCTGGTTGGTTTTTCTTCTCCTTCGTATTTCACGACCTGTTTCCAGAAGCAGTTCAATATTTCTCCTTCCTCCTTTGTAAAGGATCTGAGAGCAGAAGAACATACTACCTGATTAATCCGGTCCATTTCATTCAGATCATTTGAACAACAATTCAGTGAACAGGTTTAGTGAACGGCGCCATGTGAGCCATTCATGAGCTGTCCCCGGAGACTCATAATAAATATGCCTGACACCCTGTTCATCCAGTATATCGTGAAATGCTTTCACCCCTGCAAACATCTGTTCAGGCTCTTCGGTCCCGATACTTACAAAAAGCAGCCTCATCTGTTCATTCAAAGAGGAGGGATAGTTCCCGGGAGAATCGGTCATGCCTGATCCGCTGAAACCTCCTATATAAGAGAAAAGATTCATATGTGAAAGACCTATGCTCCAGCTTTGGAATCCTCCTATGGATAGTCCGGCGATAGCCCTGCTATTCCTGTTGGCGTGGGTTCTGTACCCGGCATCTATCATGGGGATAAGTTCTTCCACCATCAAACGCTCAAAAGCTGTGAAATCAAACATGTCACTATTTCTTTCCGTGTTCTGAAAGTCGGTCATGGAAGCATATCCCTTGTCCATTACTACTATCACTGGAACTGCCTGCCCGGCAGCTATTAGGTTATCCAGAATATTGTCCATCCTACCTTGATTTGACCAGGCTGTTTCATCTTCCCCGCCCCCGTGCTGAAGGTAGAGTACCGGATAACGCCTATCCGGATTTTTCTCGTAACACGCAGGCGTGTAAACATACATGCGCCGATACTCCCTACATACCTCGGACCAGTATTTAACAGAACGCACCGCTCCGCGGGGAATATGTTTTCCAGGCATATATACCAATTTCTATCTTCCTCATTCTCTGGCACTTCCATGGCACCGGAGTAGCGGCCGGTGCCATAGAATGTGTACACTGAAGGATCAGCAAACGAAAGTCCTCCCACTTTCAGGGAATAATAATGGAACCCTTCCGCCAGCGGGTCAGAGGTGACGCTCCAGATACCGTTTTTATCCCTGGTCATCATATAATCCCGCCCAAATGACAGCACCACTGCATTGGCTGATGGAGCGTAGAATGTGAATGTGACAGAATTGTCCTTGTTGACAAGGGGATACGTCTTTCCGGACAAATTGTATCGGGAGGGAGTTTGCGCATGAGCTAACGTAACTGAAGAAAAAAAGACCAGAAGGACTAATAGATTACGTTTCATTTCCACACGATTTGGATTATTGGCTTCTACAAAAAAATAATAACGCAATCCCAAACCATTGACGTATTCTGCCAAAATGTTGCAGAATCAATTCACACGACAAATACTAGGTTGTAATTGCATGATCTCATATTTAAAAAACAGACCATTTCTTCTGATAAGAGTTCATCTTATTGCGAACAGCCTCTTTTTATTCTATGTTTGTTTAAATGTATAGGATCGTTTATTGCCTGCTTTCATATATGCTTATAAGTCCACTCCTGTTCGGACATGATAAGGGAATTTCATCCCCGCTCAGGTTCGATTCGGTTTCCAGTGATCTGGGCAGCATAAAGGAGTCCGACGGCACGGTTTTTCATACCTTCCATTTTGTCAACACATCTTCGCGGACGTTGAAATTCGGACGCATTGCTCCCAGCTGCAGCTGTATTAACGCTCTATTTACCGCGGATTCATATGAAAGCGGGGAAACGGGAGAAATAATCATCGGGTTCAACCCTGCCGGAACTATGGGTAAAGTTTACAGATATGTGGACATCTATGAATTTGAGGGAGCATTGCTGGTTTCACTCAGCCTGACAGCAGATGTGATCCCGGAAGTCCGAAGCCGGGATGAACAGTTCAGGTACAGGATCACTGACCACGTATATGCCACCACGGACAAAATCAATATGGGATACATAACGATTGGAGGACATGCTACGCAAAGCTTGTCCGTAATCAATACATCGTCCGATACGGTAGCATTACATCTTAACCCGATTGAACAGTCTTTCCATGCAGTTTTTGATTGCCCGCCATCACTTGCTCCCGGCACAACAGCAATGATTGGCATTGACTTTTCAATTCCCGATAGTCCCGATGCCTATGGGATAAAAAAGGATATAGTTGAAATATGGGTGGATGGGGCTAGGAATTCCTTTACGTTATCTACTTCTTTCATAGGCATTGATCATTTTAATGCTTCGTGCCGGGAGACCCCTGATATGGTGATCTCTCCTTCCATGGTCGCACTTGACAGGAACATGATCACCCGCCGCTTTGAAGGAAGTTTCATAATCCTTAACAGAGGCAATGCAGATCTCCATATTCGTTCGGTGGAGACTGAAAGCTCTGCATGTGCCAATATCAATAATGGAAAAGTGATTCCTCCGGGTCAACGCAAGAAAATCAAGGCAAAATCACGTGCGGCTCAGTTCAGCGTTTTCCTTGTAACAAACGATCCTGCACGGCCCATGAGAGAAATCCAATTTAATTATAATGATTGACATATTAACTTAATTTTCTGATAAATGAAACATTTTAAAGTACTTGCAGTCGCAGCTGCGCTGAGCATTCTTGTTTCATGCAACAACAAGAGCTACGAGTATCCATTTTTAAATCCGCGTCTTTCAGTAGACAAACGTGTGGAGAATCTCATCACCCTGTTGACTCCGGAAGAAAAAGTCGGACTCATGATGAACGGTTCCATCTCTGTGGACCGGCTCGGGATCCCCGCCTACAACTGGTGGAACGAGGCCTGCCATGGAATCTGCTATGATAATGTCACCGTATTTCCCCAGTCCATTGCACTGGCTGCAACATTCGATGCCGCACAACAGTATGAAATATACTCTGCCGTATCAGATGAGGCGCGTGCCGTATGGAACACTACCGATCACAACGAGTTCGGAAAGACTAAGGCAACCGGAGGCATATGGCATCAGGGTCTCTCGTTTTGGTGTCCGAATATCAACATCTTCCGTGATCCAAGATGGGGCCGCGGCCAGGAAACGAGTGGAGAAGACCCGTATCTGGCGGGCGTGATGGGCACAGCCACAGTACAGGGAATGCAGGGTGATCATAAGGATTATTTCAAGACGCATGCCTGCGTAAAGCACTATGCTGTGCACAGCGGACCGGAACCTCTCAGGCACAGCTTTGACGCAACAGTCTCCATGAGAGACCTTTGGGAAACCTATCTTCCTGCATTCAAAGAAATTGTACAGGTAGGGAACGTTCAGGAGGTAATGTGCGCTTACAACAGGTATGAAGGTGAACCCTGTTGTGGCAGCGACAGACTTCTCCAGGACATTCTCCGCGACAAGTGGGGCTACAAATCACTGGTCCTTTCTGACTGCAGTGCCATTAACAATTTCTATACCAAGGGACAGCACGAAACCCACCCCGACGCTGCAACGGCCAGTGCTGCGGCTGTTCTTGCCGGAACCGACCTGGAGTGCGGTACCAGCTATGAAGCGCTGATCGAAAGCCTCAACAAAGGACTTATCAATGAAACAGACCTTGATATAGCACTCAGGCGCATCCTGCGTTCACGTATTGAGCTTGGCATGTTCGATCCTGAAGACATGATTCCGTGGAAGGATCTTGATGAAAGCGTCCTGAGCAGCCCTGCCAATACCCGGCTCGCCCTGGAAGCTGCCAGGGAATCCATGGTACTGCTGAAAAATGACGGAGTACTCCCACTTTCCAAAGATATCAGGACAATCGCAGTTGTCGGACCTAACGCAAACGACGTATCCATGCATAACGGCAATTATAACGGCATTCCAACAGCAGAGAACACAATCTCCATAGTGGACGCAATCAGAAAGGCTGTACCTGGGACCGAGATCATTTACGACAAGGCCTGCGAACTCGTTGACATATACCTGACCACAGACCATATGGGAGACATCAACGAAGGCCAGGGTTTGTATGCCGAGTTTTTCAACAACCAGGAATTCGAAGGGACACCGGCCAATTCTGGTTATTACAAGACAGTGAACATGCGTACCTTCGGCGATTATCGCTTTGCAGACAATGTCAACCAGACTGACATTTCTGCCCGACTGACAGGTAAATTCGTTGCCGGTTTTACCGGGAATATGTACTATTCCCTGCTTGGAAGCGACACATACAAGTTCACAGTGAACGGCAGGACTGTTGCTCAACAGAAAGAACCTGCCAGGGGATTCGGTTGGTTCAGATCAACAGTTCCTTCCACCACCTTCCCTGTGGTCAAGGGGCAGACTTACAATATCCAGGTGGATTTCACCAAGGGTGGACAGGGCTTTGCATTCCTTAGCTTCAGCCTTACAGAAAGGAATCTGGCCGAGTTTAGCGCTCTTGCCCAAAGGGTGAAGAATGCGGACGCCATCATTGTGGTAGGAGGAATTTCTGCCAGGCTGGAAGGTGAACAAATGCCCGTTTCCCTGGATGGATTCAACGGCGGGGACCGCACCAGGATCGAGCTTCCTGACGTGCAGAAGGAACTTCTTGCAGCCATGCACAAAACCGGCAAGCCGGTCATCCTGGTGAATTGCTCGGGGAGTGCTATCGGTTTCGGGGATGTTGAAACCCAATACAATGCATTGCTGCAGGCATGGTACGGAGGACAGGCTACAGGACTTGCTGTTGCCGACGTGCTCTTTGGTGACTACAACCCTGCCGGCAGACTACCGGTGACTTTTTACAAGTCCACAGACCAACTGCCTGATTTTGAAAATTATGACATGGAAGGACGCACCTACAGGTACTTTCGCGGAGAACCTTTGTATGCTTTCGGCTACGGTCTTTCATACACCACTTTCGACTATGGGAACGCCACCCTCTCCAGGAAAAGCGTCAAGGCCGGCAATGGCGTTAAGATATCCATCCCGGTGACCAACAGCGGCACGTACGATGGAGACGAAGTTGTCCAGGTATATGTCAAAAGTCTGGACAACCCCGAAGCACCCATCAAGTCTCTCAAGGGATTCAAACGGGTCAATATAGCTGCAGGAACAACTGCCACTGTTTCCATAGAGCTGGACTCCAAAGCCTTTGAATTCTATGATGAATCGGCTGATGAACTGGCTCCCCGTGCAGGAAAATATCAGATCCTCTATGGTTCTTCTTCCAAAGGCTCAGATCTCAAGGCGCTGGATTTTGAAGTAATCTAAACCTTAATTATTGATTATGAGCAATTCTACACAAAAGATCTCCGTCATAGAAAAAATAGGATACAGTTTGGGTGATCTGTCGGCTAACCTGATTTTCCAAACCCTTATGACGTTTCTCGCCTTTTTTTATACCGATGTATACAAAATTCCCCCAGGCACCGCTTCATTCATCATTTTCTTCGGTGGTATGTTCGGAGCTTTCTTCAATCCCATCATGGGCATTATTGCAGACCGAACCACTACACGCTGGGGTAAATTCCGCCCCTGGATACTTTGGACGGCCGTGCCTTTTGGTGCCATGGCCATACTGGCCTTCAGTACGCCCGATTTCAGTCCTTCCGGAAAAGTTGTTTACGCTTTCGTCACTTACTTGTTGCTGGTTGTTGTTTACTCGGCAAACAACCTTCCCTACGCATCACTGAGCGGGGTGATAACAGGTAACATGTCCGAACGGAACAGTCTCTCCTCTTACCGGTTCGTGGCCGTAACCATTGCCCAGCTGATTGTTCAGAGCTTTTTGCTTCCGCTGGCACTTCTCCTTGGCGACGGAGACAGGACCAAAGGATTCGAGAATACGATGATGCTTTTTGCAGCCATTGGTGTAGTATTCTTTATCATCACTTTCCTGACCACAAAAGAAAGGATCATTCCCAAACCTGAACAAAAATCAAGCATAAAAGAAGACCTGCATGACCTGATAAGGAACAAACCCTGGATAATCATGCTCATAGTGACTGTTTTCATTTTCATTACCCTGTCGCTTAAAGGCGGCATGTACGTGTACTATTTTGAAAACTACCTGAGTCAGGAGCATCTGGCGAATTTCCTTGAAAAGGTGGGCATAAGCAAACTGTCCGGTCTGGGATGGCCTTCCGATCCGGCCACATCGGGATTCAGCCTGTTCAATGCCATGGGAATTGTAATGACACTTGTTGGAATAGCCATTTCCAAGCCCCTGGCGGACCGGTATGGCAAACGCGATGTGTTCGGGACCAGTCTCTTTCTCTCCGCCCTGTGTCTGCTTATGTTCTACTTTTACAGCCCCCGTGCCATCGTGCCCGTTTTTGCCACGCAAATGTTACACGGATTCTTCTACGGCATTTCCACTCCTTTACTTTGGGCCATGATTGCCGATGTGGCCGATTATTCCGAATGGAAGAATTCACGCAGAGCCACAGCCATCATATTTTCGGCCATGATATTTGGTCTGAAAGCCGGCCTGAGCATTGGCGGAGCCCTTGTTGCCGGTATCCTGGCAAGTTATGGTTACAACGAACAACTTGCCGTTCAGTCTGCAGAGACTGTAAACGGGATCAAGCTGTCACTGAGCATTTACCCTACCCTCACATTTTTTGTAAGCGTTGCCTGTCTGTTCTTTTATGAGATCAATAAAAAAATGGAACTACGGATTCAGGAAGATCTGGCCGCACGCCGTTCAGATAACGAAAATTAAGAAATAACCAGAGGACCGATTTATGAATATATCTTTCAAAACCATGCTCCTTGGGCTGGCCACGTTGTCGGCGGGCGCGTACACTCAGGCACATCAGGAAACACAGCCTTCGCTTAAAGAGGCTTTTTCCGGTAAATTTCTGATAGGTACGGCCATGAAAGCCGCTCAGATTAATGAAACAGATACTGCCTCTGTCAGGGTGATCAAAGAGCATTTCAATGCCATTGTGGCTGAAAATTGTATGAAAAGCATGTGGCTTCAGCCAAAGGAAGGCGTATTTGATTTTACTCTGGCCGATAAATTTGTCGAATTCGGCGAAAGGAATAATATGATCATGTACGGTCATGTTCTTATATGGCATTCCCAGGCACCTGCGTGGTTCTTCACCGACAGCAAGGGAAACGACGTGACCCGGGAAGTCATGATAGAGCGTATGAAAACACACATTCAGACGGTAATGGAACATTATAAAGGCCGGGTAAAAGAATGGGAAGTGGTGAATGAGGCCATTATGGATGACGGAACCTTCCGCAAAACCAAATTCTACGAAATTATTGGCGAGGATTATATTCGACTGGCGTTTCAGTTTGCCCGGGAGGCCGATCCCGATTCCGAACTCTACTACAACGATTATTCCATGGCCCTTCCCGGCAGACGCGAAGGCGTGGTGGCTATGGTGAAAAAGCTTCAGGCAGCGGGGCTCAGGATAGACGGTATCGGCATGCAAACCCACGTGGGCATGGATTACCCGGACCTGGCCGAATACGAAAAAAGCATGGAAGTTTTTGCGGCCCTGGGCGTTAAGATAATGATCACGGAAATGGATATTACTTTATTACCGTTCCCTGATCAGACCGCAGGAGCCGATATGAACGTCTCGTTCGAATACCAGCGGGAAATGAATCCGTACGCACAGGGATTGCCCGATTCTGTGAATACTTTGTTTGAAAAAAGGTACTTAGATTTCTTTTCCATTTTCTTAAGGCATAAAGATATGATTTCCAGGGTAACACTCTGGGGCGTCAGCGATCAGCAGTCATGGAGGAATAACTGGCCCATTCCGGGAAGAACCGACTATCCTCTGTTATTCGACCGCCAGAACAAACCCAAACCGGTTGTATCAAAAATCATTGAAGAAGCATTGAAAACAAAATAATCATGAAAAAACCAAGATACCTTATACCCCATTTATTTACGGCAGATCCTTCCGTTCACCTCTTTGACGGAAGGCTCTATATTTATCCCTCGCACGATATCGAATCGGGCATTCCCGAAAACGATAACGGGGATCACTTTGACATGCGCGATTATCATGTATTCTCCATGGAATCTCCTGAAAGCGAAGTGACCGACCACGGTGTGGCCCTGGACGTGAAAGATATACCCTGGGCCGGACGCCAGTTATGGGATTGTGACGTTGCTTCCAGGAACGGTGTCTATTACCTGTATTTCCCTCTGAAAGATAAAACCGACATTTTTCGCATAGGAGTGGCGGTAAGCCGTAAGCCTGAAGGACCTTTCAAACCCATGGATGCTCCCATCAACGGAAGCTATTCCATTGACCCTTGTGTCTTCCGGGACGATGACGGATCACATTATATGTACTTCGGAGGACTCTGGGGCGGACAGTTGCAGCGTTACCGCAATAACAAGGCTATTGAGTGTGGTCACGAGCCTGATGATGACCAGCAGGCACTTCCCTCAAGGGTGGCCCGGCTGGGTGACGACATGCTTAGGTTTGCCGAGGACCCCAAAGAAGTGGTCCTGTTGGACAGGAACGGGGATGTGCTGAAAGCGGGTGATCACGACAGGCGTTTTTTCGAAGCTTCCTGGATGCACAAATACAAGGGAAACTACTATTTTTCCTATTCAACCGGCAATACGCACAAACTTTGTTATGCCACAGGTGATAACCCGTACGGGCCATTCATCTACCAGGGAGTGATACTTACTCCTGTTGTAGGCTGGACGACACACCATTGCATCATAGAATTCAAAAACCGCTGGTACCTGTTCTTTCACGACAGCGTTCCTTCAGGAGGAAAGACATGGTTGCGAAGTCTGAAAGTGACAGGGCTGGATTACAACCAGGACGGCAGCATTATAACCATTGACGGGGGAAGCGTTTAATAGGGGCGCAGGTCAGATTTGACTGTTCCTGTTTATGATATCGTTGATAACACCAACTGATGCGGCGCTGGTCATACCGTCCGGCGCCGTATTGAAACAGTAATCAAGCAGTATATCCTCACTTGTGGAGGCCACATGCGTGCGTGAATCGCTAGATGCATAATAGATCAATACAGTCCCGTCTTCCTTTCGGATCCAGCCGTTGGAAAAGAGCACATTGGAAACATCCCCGATGCGTTCTTCACCTTGCGGGGCCATGAAGTAACCGGCAGGCTCCGCGATTACACGCCAGGGCTCATCCAGGGAGGTCATATAAAGGTATAACACATAACGTAGACCTGCGGCACAGTTCCTGACGCCGTGCGCCAGGTGCAGCCAGCCTTTTGAGGTTTTCAGGGGCGCAGGGCCTTCCCCGTTCTTCAATTCTTTAATGGTATGGTAATGCCTTTTGTTGGCAATGGTTTCCCGGGAAACACGCGCATGTGTGATATCATCTACCAGCGCCCATCCTATACCCCCGCCGTTCCCGGCTTCAATGAATCCGTCCTGGGGCCTTGTGTACAAGGCATATTTCCCGTCTATGAACTCGGGGTGCAACACCACATTCCGCTGCTGACTTACTGATTCCAGGTCCGGAAGCCTTTCCCAGTTTACCAGATCCCTGGTCCTGGCAATCCCCGCCGAGGCAATGGCCGATGACAGGTCACCGGGGAGGGCTGCGGGATCTTTCCTTTCGGCGCAGAAAATCCCGTAAATCCACCCGTCCTGATGCGCTACCAGGCGCATGTCATAAACATTGGTGGTCGGTTCACCCCATTCGGGCATGAAAACAGGTCTTTCCCAAAACCGGAAGTTATCGGTGCCATTGGGGCTCTCGGCTATGGCAAAGAACGATTTCCTGTCAAAGCCCTCCACCCTGGCAACCAGCAGGTAACGTCCCTCCCAAAGGATGGCCCCCGCATTGAAAACCGCGTTGATGCCGTATCGTAGCAACAAACGTGGATTCGTCCCGGGATTCAGATCGTAACGCCAGTTAAGGGGTATATGGTCCGGAGTGAGGACAGGATACTGATAGCGGTTATACCAGCCTGAAGGATCTTCAGCCGGAACATTTGCGTGTAACAGCAGTGTTTCATGCTTTTTTTTGAGAATGCGCAACTTATCTTCAAAAATGACCATAATTACTATTACCAGAAAGAGTCGCCATGCAACGATTTCTTAACCATGCACCTGACGACTCTCCTGACCCACCTAACCTAATTTTAAACCTAAATACAACAAGTCTTACTTTTACTTGACAAAAGTAATTCCACAAAAAGAGGTAATCAAGTATTATTTTATCAAAAATTGTACCTTTTTTGAAATCCATTCGGGACAAATGAATGAAAATTTTATTATCTTGTAACTCTTTTGTTAGTTGGTTTTGTTACCTTGGTTTTTCGTACCCAGTGTACTTTACTTGTTGATTTATGACAAAAAAGTGTCATTTTCAGATAAAATAATACTTATTTTTTCTCCGTATAGCTAGTATATTTGAAAGTTGAATAAACGGTATTCAAAAAAACTAAACCAAATTCATAAACTATATTTATAACTATCTATTAACCAAAAAACTTAACGTATGAAAAACTATCTTTGGAAACGTCTGTTTGCGGGGATTTTCCTGCTGCTTTTAGCATCAGGTACATCCTTTGCTGCATACGGTGATCTGCAGCAGTCAGGTCGTACGGTTACATGCGTGGTTTCTGACAATGCGGGCCCGGTGATTGGTGCCTATGTCGTTATCAGGGGAACCATGAACGGAGGCAGTACTGACGCAGATGGACGTGTTGTTCTGAACAATGTGCCGGACAACACTACTCTAGTAGTTACATTCCTTGGCTACGTTACCCAGGAGATTGCTCTCATGAACAATCAGACCTATGTGGAAATCCTGCTTCAGGAAGACGCACAGGCTCTGGAAGAAGTAGTGGTTGTGGGTTACGGCGTTCAGAAAAAGAAACTCGTAACCGGGGCTACGGTCCAGGTAAGGGGTGACGACATTGCCAAGCTGAACACCATCAGCCCGTTCACAGCACTGCAAAGCCAGGCACCCGGTGTAACTATTGTACAAAACAACGGTCAGCCGGGCTCTGGATTCAAGGTCACAATCCGCGGGCTGGGTACGATTGGAGCATCTTCTCCCTTGTATGTTATTGACGGTGTGGTCGGGGGTAACCTGGATAACATCAATCCAAATGACATCGAATCTATTGACGTGCTTAAAGGCGCAGCTTCGGCTGCCATTTATGGTGCCCGTGCCGCCAACGGCGTTATCATGGTTACCACCAAGCAGGGAAAACTGGGAAAAACAACGGTTACCTACGACGGTTTCCACGGACAGCAATACCTGGCCAAGACTCCTGATCTGCTCACGGCACAGGAGTATATGGTCTTGCAGGATGAGATTCGTTTTAACGAAGGAAATCCCTCTTACGACTGGGCAAACCTTCTTCCTGCCGACCTCTACCAGTCCGTGATGAACGGATCCTGGAAGGGAACCAACTGGTTCAAGGAAGCCTACAACGAAGGAGCTCCCACCCAGAATCACGCCGTTGGGATTACCGGCGGCAGCGAGCTGTCCAGATTCTCAATCGGATTCTCCTATTCCGGGACAGAGGGTATCCTCGGGAAACCCGTTCAATCCCAATTTGAGCGCTACACCGCCAGGATCAACTCGGAACACGTGATCCTCAAAGGCCGCGATTTTGACATCATCAAATTTGGCGAAACCTTATACTACAACTACATCAGCAACAAC
>Ga0116141_10003055_pt1 | contig 14209 bp, 18 predicted proteins | sample AD_UKC097_MetaG_FD_89744 | JGI IMG/M metagenome (GOLD analysis project Ga0116141, IMG submission 89744) | Active sludge microbial communities of municipal wastewater-treating anaerobic digesters from USA - AD_UKC097_MetaG | ecosystem: Engineered > Bioreactor > Anaerobic > Digestate | place: USA...
AAGAGCCTTTGGATACTAAACAGAAAAAAGCTAATCATGGGTCTATTAGGTGAATGAAAAAACAGGAAAATATCATTTAAGAAAAAAAGTAAGGTAGTTGCCAACGTTTACTTGACACAAACGGAGAGTGAATGAGAGTTGATGTTATATGGGAAAGTAGTATAATGGTAGTATAGAAAGTATAACAGTGAGAGCCTTGTGGGAGCAATCCCATGGGGCTTTTCTTTTACCCCAAAGGAGGTGCGGCGTATGCCAACCAGTCCCAAGCGACCCTGCCGCTACCCCGGCTGCCCCGGCCTCGCGACAACGGGCGAACAGTACTGTCCGCAACACAGGGCGCAGACGGAGAGCTTCTACAACCGATACCAGCGCCCCAATGATAAGAACGCCTACGGCAGAGCGTGGAAGCGTATCCGCGACCGGAAGATAAAGGCGAATCCTCTCTGCGAGGAGTGTCTGAAGAACGGCGTTCTCAAGCCCGCCGAGGAAGTACACCACATCGTTCCCCTTGCCGACGGCGGCACCAGCGAGAGGTCAAACCTCATCTCTCTCTGTCGCTCCTGTCACATGAAAGCACATGAGGCTCTCGGCACCCGGCATCACGAAAAGTGACCGGGAGGGGCGGTCTGAATCGCTAAAAATATATTTTTAGATCAGCGGCGTGGGGCTTCGTGTTAAAAAACGCGGTTTCAAACAAGGGAATAGCCCCAGCCCAGCAAAGTGAGGTGAATATATGGCAAAGGACGGTACTAATCGAGGTGGTGCTCGTGTCGGTGCAGGTGCGAAAAAGAAGCCCCTGGCTGACAAAATCGCCGAAGGTAATCCCGGTGGCAGAAAACTGACCGTGATGGAATTTAAGGATACGGCAGACCTAAAAGGACTTGAAATGCCCGAGCCAAATAAAATGCTTGAAGCTATACAAAAAGACGGCAAAGCACTGGTTGCAGGAGAAATCTACAGAAACACATGGCAGTGGCTGAACGAACGTGGGTGTGCTGCTCTCGTATCACCACAGCTTTTAGAACGCTATGCCATGAGTGTGGCTCGTTGGATTCAATGTGAAGAAGCAGTCACAGAATATGGCTTTTTAGCAAAACATCCGACTACAGGTAATGCCATTCAAAGTCCCTATGTGGCAATGGGGCAAAATTACATGAACCAAACCAACCGGCTGTGGATGGAGATATTCCAGATTGTTAAGGAAAACTGCACCGGTGAATACAGTGGCGCTAACCCACAGGATGATGTGATGGAGCGTCTGCTTACGGCAAGGCGAGGAAAATAAATCAGATTGGAGGAAAATATGATAACTTATAAAACTGCGGAAAGTGTCTGCATGGGACACCCGGATAAACTATGTGATCTCATTGCTGATAACATTTTGGATGGTTGTCTTCGTAAAGACAAAGCTTCTCGCGTGGCCTGTGAGGTCATGGCAACCAAAGGTAAAATTATCGTGGCGGGCGAAATCACCTGCAGCTGTAAAGTAGACATCCGCTTCGTCGTAAAAAATGTACTTCGTGAGGTTGGATACAATCCGTGGAAATTCACAGTATTTGTTTTCGTACACCAGCAAAGCGCAGATATTGCGGCGGGTGTAGATAATGCGCTTGAAGTACGAAATGGTATCAATGACCCTTACGGTTCTGTGGGCGCCGGTGACCAAGGCACGGTTTACGGGTACGCAACCAATGAAACCCGTGAGAACCTACCCCTCCCACTGGTGCTTTCCCATCGCATCGTCAAGCGCATTGATATCTGTCGCAAAGGAAAGCTCATTAAGGGTATTATGCCTGACGGCAAGGCGCAGGTCACCCTGGAGTACGAGGATGGCAAACCCAAGCGTGTAAAAACCATTGTCGTTTCAGTACAGCATGATAAGGACAAAACTCAGGAAGAACTGAAATCAGATATACTCAATAATGTGTTGTGGCAGTGTTTTGAGGATTTCCCATTTGATGATGGTACCGAAATACTCATCAACCCATCTGGCAGATTTGTCGAAGGTGGCCCCGCTGCCGATACAGGTTTAACCGGCAGAAAAATCATGGTAGATACCTATGGTGGTCTTGCGTCTCACGGCGGAGGTGCCCTTTGTGGTAAGGACCCGACCAAGGTTGACCGAAGCGGCGCCTACATGGCACGGTACATTGCAAAGAACATCGTATCGAGCGGTCTTACAGAGAAATGTGAGGTCGCTCTTTCTTATGCTATCGGTAAAGCAAACCCTGTGGCGGTTGACGTAACTTCCTTTGGTACAGGTAAACTCAACGATGAGCAGCTTGCCAATATTGTGCGGGAAGTGTTTACTCTTCGCCCGGCTGCAATCATCGAAAAACTGCGCTTAAGAAATGCCCTCTATTCCGACACGGCTGTTTATGGGCATTTCAACTCCTGCCTGTTTCCTTGGGAGGATGTAAGCATGTATACAAATTTAAGAAAGGCGGCTGAGAAATATGCAGATAGAAAAACTGAAAACTGAGCTGTTGATTCCAGCCGACTACAATCCTCGTAAAGATTTAAAACCCGGTGACCCAGAATATGAAAAGTTGAAACGCTCCATCGAGCAGTTTGGTTATGTTGAACCCGTTATATGGAATAAGACCACATCTCATGTTGTCGGCGGCCACCAGCGTTTGAAAGTACTGCTTGATATGGGTATCACCGAAGTTGAGTGTGTGGTCATTGAAATGAACGAGGAAAAAGAAAAGGCTCTCAACATCGCTCTTAACAAAATAAGCGGTGACTGGGATAAAGATAAATTGATGCTTTTAATTGCTGACCTGCAAGGAGCCGACTTTGATGTATCCCTTACCGGATTTGAGCCTGCTGAACTGGATGCACTGTTTAAGGACTCTCTTAAGGATGGCATCCATGATGATGATTTTGATGTGGATGCCGAACTGCAAAAGCCTGCAGTCACCAAGCAAGGTGATGTTTGGAGACTCGGACAGCACAGGCTCGTCTACGGGGATTCCACTAAGGCAGATACCTTCACACTATTGATGGACGGGAAACTTGCAAACCTTGTGGTAACCGACCCTCCGTACAATGTTAACTACGAAGGTACGGCAGGCAAAATTAAGAATGATAATATGGGAAATGAAGCGTTCTATACCTTCCTGCTCTCGGCTTTTCAAAACACCGAAGCGGCAATGGCGAAGGACGCTTCTATTTATGTGTTCCATGCAGATACGGAAGGTCTGAATTTTAGAAGGGCATTCTCAGAAGCTGGTTTCTACCTCTCCGGCACTTGTATTTGGAAAAAGCAGTCCCTTGTTCTCGGCCGCTCGCCTTACCAATGGCAGCATGAGCCTGTTCTTTTCGGCTGGAAGAAGTCTGGAAAGCACAACTGGTATGCCGACCGTAAGCAGACCACCATTTGGGAATTTGAGAAGCCAAAGAAAAACAGCGACCATCCGACCATGAAGCCCGTGGCTCTGGTAGCTTACCCGATTCTCAACTCAAGCCTGACCAACTGCATCGTCCTCGATCCTTTCGGTGGCTCAGGAAGTACACTCATTGCCTGTGATCAGACTGACCGTATTTGCTACACCATTGAGCTTGACGAAAAATACTGCGACGTCATTGTAAATCGTTATATCGAGCAAACCGGAAACGCAGATGGTGTATTTCTTTTGAGAGATGGTACGGAGTACAAGTATCATGATCTGCAGGTAGCAAATGCTGACAGCTAAAACTCCACCAGCAAAAAAACCGCCGATTAATTAGGAACAGTTTTCCTACAGAATATGCTCTAAACAACTTGCTATTTACAGCGTTCAGAGTGATATATGTAGTACCGAAAAAAGAAAGGCGGTATGAAAAATGCACATTAATTATAATGTAACAGGCGAAAAACGAAAATCGCTGGTATGCGCAATCAGCCAGGAAATAAATGCTCCGACAAAATACCTCGGCGCACCTACTTTTGCTTATGAGGTTGGTGATTACCACATTGACAAGAACGGGATACTCAGAGGAACTGACAACCCTGGACTGGTTGCTGACCTGCAGGGATTGCACGACTTCAAGGCAATTACAGAAGAATACGACACCCCACTCCCGGAAGCAGAAACTGTACCGGAGGATTTACAAATTCCTTACGAAGCTGCCCTTGGTGGCAGGGTTAGACCCTACCACGATTATGATGAGCCACCCGCATATGGGGAGCCCAACCATTTGACCATCGAGATGCCAAGGTCGGCTTTCACAGATACGGCTCTTGAAAACCTTAAGAGGCTGGTTGAAAGTAAACCGTCTCTAATAAAAAAAGCTCTGGGTACTGATTCCACCTCTATCATTACAGGCGAAGAAACTATCAGTTTCCCTTGGTTTCATGGTGAACTTACCTCAGATGAGGTCAAAGCCTACACCCATTTTGTAACTGCGCTCTGCGAGATGGCAAAAACCCAACAAAGAGTCAATGCTACCGAAAAGCAAGTAGAAAATGAGAAGTACGCTTTTCGCTGCTTCCTCCTCCGGCTCGGTTTCATAGGTTCAGAATACAAAGAGGAGCGCAAAATTCTACTATCCCGGTTGACTGGCAGTTCGGCATTTAAGTCGGGTACAAAAAGTGAGGTGTCAAATGATGCACAATGATTATCCATCAAGAAAAATAGTCGAAGATATTCGTAAACAATACCCGGTCGGTTGCCGTGTAGAGCTTATAAAAATGGATGATGTTCAAGCTCCACCTGTTGGAGCAATGGGTACAGTTATAGGTATAGATGATATCGGAAGTATTATGGTGCAATGGGACTGCGGCAGTTCTTTGAACGTAGTTTATGGTGAGGATGAGGTACGAAAGCTGTAAGAGTGATTGGTTTTGTAGAAACACACCCATAAATTGATGTGTTTTATTTCTCGGATTTCGCTTGCTATATAAGCCTTTTAGAGTGATATATGTACATGCCGAAAGGCACAAAACATACACATTCAGGAGGAAAACCACATGTTTACAAGCAGATTCGGGATTGAGATTGAGTTTACAGGCATCACAAGAAATGAAGCGGCCAAGGTCGCAGCCGATTACCTTGGCGGAACGGTTACACACACAGGAGACTATTACGACACCAAAAAGATAACGGCCCCAGACGGGCGGGTTTGGAAGTTTATGAGCGACAGCAGCATTTCCTGCCAAAAGAAACAAGGACGCCAGAAGGTTGCTGCCACCCGCGACTACAGTGTAGAGCTGGTCAGCCCCATCCTTAGCTACCGCGAGGACATTGAAAAGTTGCAGGAACTGGTCAGACAGCTTCGACACGTAGGCGGATTTGCAAACAACTCCTGCGGGATTCACATACACCTCGACGGCTCAGACCACACACCGAGGAGCATAAGGAATTTCGTGAACATCATCGCCAGCAAGAACGACCTTTTTTACAAGGCTTTACAGATAGCGCCTGAACGAATGAGTTACTGCAAAAAGATGGATAGCCTTCTGGTTGAAAAACTAAACCGACGCAAACCGAAAACGATGGAAGCCATCGAGAGCCTTTGGTACGAGGGTTACAGCGAAAGCACCAGCCGCCACTACCATTCAAGCAGGTATCACTTTCTTAACTTGCACAGCTTTTTTACAGGCAACCACACGGTCGAGCTCCGGGGCTTCAACAGCGAACTACACGCAGGTAAGATAAGAAGCTACATTGTTCTTGCCCTCGCTCTCAACCGCCAGGCACTGACACAGAAATGCGCATCGGCAAAGAAGCCACAGGTTGAGAATGAAAAGTTTGCAATGCGAACCTACCTCAACCGCATCGGTTTCATCGGCGAGGAATTCGCAAACTGCCGAGAGCACCTGACCGCTCACTTAGACGGCTCGGCGGCTTGGCGATTTCGGGCAGCCTGAACGGTTGACCCGTAAAAATAAGGAGGACAAGGACTATGAATAAAACATTATATCTCGCCTATGGCTCAAACCTTAACCTTGAGCAGATGGCGCACCGTTGCCCCACATCAAAGGCAGTCGGGCCGGTGGTTTTGAAGGACTACCAGCTATTGTTTCGAGGCGGACACGGCGGCTCTGTCGCGACCGTGGAGCCTTTTAAAGGCAAGACAGTGCCATGCCTACTGTGGGAAATTACCCCTGTTGACGAAGCGGCACTCGACCGCTACGAGGGTTTCCCGTTCCTCTACCGAAAGGAAAAGGTTAAGGTCAGGCTTGGCAAAAGGAACGTAGAAACTATGGTGTACATCATGAATGAAGGACGACCGCTCGGCAGTCCAAGCTGTTATTACTACAGCGTTATTTTAGAGGGCTATAAAAGTGCATCCTTCGACATCGGCATTCTAAAACAGGCTGTCGAAGATTCTAAGGAGATCGAAAATGGATAAAAAGATTAAGGAACAGATACTTGCCATCCGTGACACCGGACTGACGAATATGTTTGATGTAGCGACGGTGCAGCGCATCGCCTACGACATGGATTTCTATGAGCTGGTAGTGTACCTCGAAGAAAACCACAAGGAATACGCCCATTTCATACTGACTGGCGAAGAGAAGTAAATAACTAAACATTAACCAGAGAACAGTGCCGAAAAGGCTCTGTTTCTCGTACAGATAGATTTTGAAGGCTTGCTTAATGCAGGTCTATTTTTATGCTCGGAAGGAGGAGGCGGATATACGAAAACTCAAAAAATACACACCGACACGGTTTAAGGCAGCTGATTCGGTCTACGACAAGTCCTCCGCTGATTATGCCGTGTCCTTTATAGAAGCACTCTCCCATACCAAAGGTACATGGTCAGGAAAGCCTTTTGAACTAATCGACTGGCAGGAGCGGATTATCCGTGATGTGTTCGGGACTCTGAAGCCTAACGGCTACCGGCAGTTCAACACTGCTTATGTAGAAATACCTAAGAAGATGGGAAAAAGTGAGCTTGCGGCGGCTGTTGCCCTGTTGCTCACTTGTGGAGATAACGAGGAACGTGCCGAGGTTTACGGCTGTGCTGCCGACCGCAACCAGGCATCCATCGTTTTTAACGTCGCAGCGGATATGGTGCGAATGTGTCCTGCTCTGTCCAAGCGAGTGAAAATCCTGGACTCCATGAAGCGACTCATATATCAGCCGACAGGCAGTATTTATCAGGTGCTTTCAGCCGATGTCGGAAACAAGCACGGCTTCAACACCCACGGCGTGGTGTTTGACGAACTTCATACCCAACCTAACCGAAAACTGTACGATGTTATGACCAAAGGCAGCGGTGATGCGAGAATGCAGCCGCTGTACTTCCTTATAACTACTGCTGGAGACAACCAGAACAGCATCTGCTGGGAGGTGCACCAAAAGGCCCTGGATATCATAAATGGCAGAAAGAAGGACCCCACCTTCTATCCTGTTATATATGGGGCTGACCTTGAGGATGACTGGACAGATCCAAAGGTCTGGAAGAAAGCAAATCCTTCCCTCGGCATTACGGTCGGCATGGATAAAGTCAAAGCAGCGTTTGAGTCAGCAAGACAAAATCCGGCTGAGGAGAACAGCTTCCGGCAGCTCCGGCTCAATCAATGGGTCAAACAAGCTGTACGCTGGATGCCAATGGACAAATGGGATGTCTGTGCTTTTACCGTTGACCCAGAAGCTCTGCAAGGGCGTGTCTGCTATGGTGGGCTTGACCTCTCCTCTTCAACTGATATTACGGCTTTCGTTCTCGTCTTTCCACCCTTGGATGAGGATGATAAATACATTGTTATGCCGTTCTTCTGGATACCGGAGGACAACATCGACCTCCGAGTCCGACGCGACCATGTGAATTACGATGTATGGAAAAAGCAGGGATTCATCCAAACCACTGAGGGTAACGTGGTACATTACGGTTTTATTGAAGCTTTCATCGAGGAACTCGGCATGAAATACAACATCAGAGAAATTGCCTTCGATCGCTGGGGTGCAGTGCAAATGACACAGAATCTTGAAAACCTCGGCTTCACAGTAGTTCCGTTCGGTCAAGGCTTTAAAGATATGTCGCCACCTACCAAAGAACTGATGAAACTGACCTTGGAACAGAAAATCGCTCACGGCGGGCATCCGGTCCTTCGCTGGATGATGGATAACATTTATATCCGAACAGACCCTGCCGGAAATATAAAGGCAGATAAAGAAAAGTCCACTGAGAAGATTGACGGAGCCGTAGCAACCATTATGGCTCTTGACCGTGCAATTCGTTGTGGAGGAGGCACAGGCTCTTCTGTTTATGATGAACGTGGTCTTCTTATTTTTTAATAAAGGAGAGTGATGTCAATGGGAATATTACAAGGGATATTTAAGGCTCGTGATAAGCCTAAGGATAGTCTTGGTGGCAGCCGCTATAGTTTCTTTTTCGGAGGAACTACTGCTGGGAAGCCTGTCAATGAACATACGGCAATGCAGATGACAGCGGTTTATTCCTGCGTGAGAATATTAGCTGAAACATTAGCCGGACTTCCTCTTCATGTTTATAAATACAACAATAGCGGTGGCAAAGAGAAATATTTGAAACATCCGTTATATAAATTGCTCCATGATGAGCCAAACCCTGAGATGACTTCATTTACGTTTCGTGAAACGCTGATGAGTCATCTTTTATTATGGGGAAATGCTTACGCACAGATTATCCGAAATGCACGTGGAGAGGTTATCGCTCTCTATCCCTTAATGCCAAATAAAATGACGGTCGACCGTGATAAAAGCGGACGGCTTTTTTATTTATATCAGCGAAGCATAGAGGACGCACCTACTCTTGGAAAAGACAGCCTGGTCTATCTCGACCCGTCTGATGTGCTTCATATCCCTGGCTTGGGGTTCGATGGATTAGTAGGATATTCACCGATTGCTATGGCCAAAAATGCCATTGGGCTTGCCATGGCTACGGAAGAATATGGTGCGAAGTTCTTTGCAAATGGAGCGGCACCCGGTGGTGTGTTGGAGCATCCCGGAACAATCAAAGACCCACAGAAAGTAAAGGACAGCTGGAACGCTGCCTATCAAGGTTCAACTAATTCTCACAGGGTGGCTGTACTGGAAGAGGGCATGAAATATCAGCAAATAGGTATCCCTCCCGAGCAAGCGCAGTTTCTTGAAACGCGGAAATTTCAGATCAATGAAATTGCCCGTATTTTTAGAGTACCACCACATATGCTGGCTGACCTTGAAAAAAGCAGCTTTTCAAATATTGAGCAACAATCCTTAGAGTTTGTGAAATACACACTTGACCCTTGGGTAGTGCGATGGGAACAGAATATGTTCCGTTCTCTTCTCATGGCAAGTGAAAAACCCACTGTGTTTATCAAATTTAATGTGGATGGTCTGCTTCGAGGAGATTATGTAAGCCGTATGAGTGGCTACGCAACTGCTAGACAAAATGGCTGGATGAGTGCAAATGACATCAGGGAACTTGAGAACCTTGACCGAATTCCCGAGGAACTTGGGGGTGATCTTTATCTCATTAATGGAGCAATGACCAAGTTACAGGATGCTGGTGCATTCGCAAATACAACAAGATTGGAGGAAACCGAATGAAGAAATTTTGGAACTGGGTCAAGGATGAAAAATCCGATACCCGAACGCTCTACCTCGACGGCGTGATTGCCGAGGAATCATGGTTTGATGATGATGTCACCCCTAAGGCTTTCAAAGCAGATTTGTTTGCCAGCGAGGGTGACATTGTTATTTGGCTGAATTCGCCGGGTGGTGATTGCATTGCAGCCAGCCAGATTTACACCATGCTCATGGACTATAAAGGCAAAGTGACCATCAAGATTGACGGCATCGCCGCATCTGCTGCCTCCGTAATCGCTATGGCAGGAACTACTGTATTTATGGCACCTACTGCACTGATGATGGTGCATAACCCCTTAACTGTAGCCATTGGTGACAGCGAAGAGATGCAAAAGGCTATAGCCATGCTTTCGGAGGTAAAGGAAAGCATCATCAATGCTTATGAAATCAAGACTGGTTTATCAAGAACCAAGCTTTCTCACCTCATGGATGCAGAGACCTGGTTGAATGCAAATAAGGCAATTGAACTCGGCTTTGCAGATGAAATTTTGGAGGATGAGAAAAAGCATATTCAGCAAGAGAACTTCACCTATGCGTTTAGCCGTAGAGCAGTCACAAATTCGTTACTTGATAAAGTATGTCCCAAGAAAACAACTGCTAAAAAAGGTACACCCGTTGATTCGCTGGAAAAGCGGCTCAACAACATTATTCATTAATAGGAGGAAAAGATTATGAACAAGATTTTAGAACTGCGCGAGAAACGCGCCAAAGCATGGGACGCTACCAAAGCGTTCTTAGATACCAAGCGTGGCACAGATGGTTTGATTTCTGCTGAGGATGAAGCAACCTACAACAAGATGGAAGCTGATGTAATTGCCCTTGGTAAGGAAATCGACCGTTTGGAGAAACAAGCCATATTGGATGCAGAACTTAATGCTCCTATGGCTAATCCGTTGACAGGTAAACCTTCCACTCCCAAATTGGAAGGTAAGACTGGAAGAGCATCCGACGAATATAGAAAAGCATTCTGGAATGCCATGCGCACAAGAGGTAATGAGGGGCTAGATCCAGTCATTAAAAATGCTCTTCAAGTAGGTACTGACACCGAGGGCGGATACCTTGTCCCTGATGAGTTTGAGAGAACTCTTGTTGAGGCCTTAGAGGAAGAAAACCTTTTCAGAAGGCTTGCTCATGTCATTGCCACTGCATCGGGAGACCGTAAAATTCCTGTCGTAGCATCCAAAGGTACTGCCTCTTGGATTGATGAGGAGGGTGCAATCCCTGAAAGCGACGACAGCTTCGGTCAAGTTACTATTGGCGCGTACAAGCTTGGTACCATGATCAAGGTTTCCGAGGAACTCTTAAACGATAGCGTATTTCCGCTTGAGGGGTACATTGCTAGAGAATTTGCTAGACGTATCGGTAACAAGGAAGAAGAATCCTTCTTCACAGGTGATGGCGCTGGAAAACCGACCGGAATACTTGCAGCTAATGGTGGAGCACAGCTAGGTGTTACCGCTGCAAGTGCTACCGCAATCACATTAGACGAGGTGTTAGATCTGTTCTACTCACTAAAAGCACCATACCGTAACAAGTCGGTGTTTGTGATGAACGATGCTACTGTAAAAGCAATACGTAAGCTCAAGGACGGTCAAGGCCAGTATTTATGGCAGCCATCCATACAGGCTGGCACACCAGATACTATTCTCAACCGTCCACTTTACACATCTTCATATGTTCCTACCATTGAAGCCGCGGCAAAGACTATCGCTTTCGGCGATTTTAGCTACTACTGGGTAGCTGACCGCCAAGGGCGTGTATTTAGGAGATTAAACGAGCTTTATGCTGTCACTGGTCAAGTAGGGTTTGTAGCAACACAGCGTGTGGATGGAAAGCTTATTCTGCCAGAGGCTATAAAAGTGCTTCAGCAGAAGGCTTAAACGGAGGTGCCATATGAGCTATAACACAAAGAATTACACCGAACAAGGCGGCGAGAAAACAGTCATCGGCGGAACGCTTGAAATCCAGGAGGGAGCCTCGGTAACGGGGCTCTCTGCCGACCCGCTTCTCGTGGCGACCGAGGAGATTCTCGGCGGTGTAAAAGCCGCTGCGGCCGGTGTGGGCGATACTGTTGAAGTTAAAATCGGTGAAGACAGTAAGCTGTATGTGCAAGCACTTGCTGCGGCAACAGCTGAAGCTTTAGGCGGCGTAATAGCCGCTGCCGCCGGTGAGGGCAATACCATTGAAGTGAAAATTGGCGAAGACGGTAAGCTGTATGCCCCGGCTTATCCTACCGATGCGACGGAGTTAGTCCCCGGGCTTGTGAAAACGGCTGCAAATCAGGTGGATAGCATCGCCACTGATGCCACGGGTCTGGTAACGGATTTCAATGCCCTACTCGCTAAACTGAAAGCTGCTGGCCTGATGGCGGCAGACGAAGAATGATCAGAAGGAGGCGGACGGCATGACAACAGATAATCTTCTTCCTAAAGTAAAAGCAAATCTAATCCTTGGGCATGACGCAGATGACGGCCTTCTGCTGCATTACATCAAAACCGCCGTCTCCTATGCTGAGAGCTACCAGCATGTTGCTGAAGGATATTACACAGGAAACACTATGCCACCCACCACTGAACAGGCAATAATAATGCTGTCGAGCCATTCCTATGAATCAAGGGATGGCAGCACCGGCGGCTTTTTCTCGGATAATGTGAAGGCTGGACAGCAAGTGTGGAATACGGTCAACCTACTCCTTCGGCTTGATCGGGATTGGAAGGTGTAGATATGAGTTTTGGAAAAATGAATAACTTTATTGACATCATTGAGAATATAACCATAAAGGATAAAGAAGGTTTCTCGACAAAAAGTGACCATATCGTAGCTTCGGTTAGGGCATATCGGGAAGGTCGGCATGGCAATGAGAAATGGGCAAATAGAGCCACATTCTCTGAAGCCACCGACCTTTTCCGTTTCCGCTATATTCCCGGTATTACTGTAACAACTGCCATGATCATTGTCTGTCAGGACGGACGTTTTGAAATAACCTCAGTTGAAGATGTCAAAGGTCGTGGAATGTATATTGAGGTGCTTGCCAAGGAGGTGAAGGCTAGTGGCTAAGGCTGTTATGAAAATGCCGGAGGAATTTCTTTTGAAAATATCCCGGCTTGGTGAAAAGACAGATGAGATATTACCACGGGTGCTTGAAGCAGGTGGTGAAGTTGTAGAGGCAAAAGTAAAAAGCAATCTGCAAGGGATCATTGGTAGTGGAACTAAGGAAGAGAGCCGCTCTACTGGTGAATTAATTTCCGCACTAGGTGTTTCCTCCGCAAAACAGGATAGAGATGGTAACTTCAATGTTAAGGTTGGTTTTTCCGAGCCACGTTCCGATGGCAAAAGTAACGCTATGATTGCCTCGGTTGTTGAGTATGGCAAAAGCGGACAACCGCCAAAACCCTTCTTAAAACCTGCTAAATCATCTTCAAGAAAAGCCTGTATTGAGGCTATGAAACATAAGTTGGAGAAAGAGGTGGAAAGTATATGAATCTATTGGAAGAACTTAATACTCTCCTTCCTCCTCTACTCCCTATTGAAACAGGTGTATTCACCGATGTTCCTCCTGACTTATATCTTGTCATTACTCCGCTTGTTGATATCTTTGAACTTCACGGAGATAACAAGCCGGGATATGAGGTACAAGAAGCCAGGCTGTCCTTGTTTGCCAAAGGTAACTATATAGCAATAAAAAATAAACTTGTCCGCACTCTCCTGGGTGCGGATTTTACTATAACTGACCGCCGGTATATCGGACATGAGGATGATACCGGTTTTCACCACTATGCCATTGATGTGGCAAAACCCTATGAATTTCAAGTAGAAATGGAGGAATAGATTATGGCTACAATCGGTTTAGATAAACTTTATTATGCAAAAATAACCGAAAATGCAAACGGCGATGAAACTTATGGTACGCCCATTTCCCTGGCCAAAGCAATCAGCGCCGAGCTTTCTGTCGAACTTGCAGAGGCAACACTCTATGCTGATGACGGAGCGGCTGAAGTTATCAAAGAATTCCAAAGCGGTACCCTATCTCTGGGAATTGATGATATTGGTGTGACTGCCGCCGGGGATTTAACCGGGGCAACGATTGACGACAACAATGTCTTAATCTCTGCCGGTGAGGATGGCGGAGAACCTGTCGCTGTTGGCTTTAGAGCAAAGAAGGCAAACGGAAAATACCGATACTTTTGGTTATACCGTGTAAAATTCGGTATTCCCGCCACCAATCTTGCCACTAAAGGAGATAGCATTACTTTTTCAACACCTACCATTGAGGGAACAGTGCTAAGACGCAATAAGCTGGACGGACAAGGGAGACATCCCTGGAAGGCTGAAGTTAACGAAGGTGATGCGGGTGTTACAACAGCGATTATTACCGGCTGGTATACCCAGGTGTATGAACCTACCTTTGCAGCAGTTAATATCAGCATTACTGCCCAACCACAGAATGCATCTGCAACAGTGGGGACAGGAGCAGAATTGTCGGTAACCGCCACAGCATCAAGCGGAACACTTTCTTATCAATGGTACTCAAACTCAACCAGTAGCAATGTGGGTGGTACACCAATTTCCGGAGCGAATTTGGCAAGCTACACAACATCAACTACTGATTCAGCAGGTACCTATTATTACTACTGTGTGGTTTCTGTCGGCACTAACTCTGTGACCTC
>Ga0116141_10003058_pt1 | contig 14206 bp, 13 predicted proteins | sample AD_UKC097_MetaG_FD_89744 | JGI IMG/M metagenome (GOLD analysis project Ga0116141, IMG submission 89744) | Active sludge microbial communities of municipal wastewater-treating anaerobic digesters from USA - AD_UKC097_MetaG | ecosystem: Engineered > Bioreactor > Anaerobic > Digestate | place: USA...
AAAAAAATTAGGTTTCTCCTAAGGTATACTATTCTTTCAACCATTGCGGGTACAATAATTGGTATGCCCGCTATTCTGTTTCCCGGACATATCCTTCAAATCTTTCGTCCAGAGTATGCTACAGCTGCTTTTCCTCTTAGGATTTTTGGTGGTTATGTAATAATTATTAGTTTAGGACAAGTTGCAACGCAATATCTGATAGCTGTGCACAAAGAGTTGATTTATTCGATGGTTGTTATTCTTTCAGGTGTGCTAAGTTTATTCCTGTACCATTTATTTATACCTTTATGGTCTGCTACAGGAGCTGCTCTAGCTGTCTTTTTTTCGCATGGAACAGCTATTATCATTTATTGTGTAACAATGATTTATTTCGTTATCAATGATTCTAATAGAAAAATTGATTTATCATCTCCAACATAACAATATTGTAAATATATTATACCGATCATAAAAAGTAACTAATTTTATACATCTAATTATCAATATACTTGAAAAACCTTTAAACTGTAGTTATTAGTAGAATTGCAAGATAAACAATGCGTATAATACTGTTTGATCCTGTTACGTATGGCTTTAGCCATGCAGCATTTAATGCCTCAATGATATTATCATTCTGTTCTGTCAACAAAATTAAATCATTAACTATTATGTTGGAAAAAAATCAAATTACGCATCCTTACATACAGTCCGCAATAAATGAATCTCCCCTACAGCCTTTGGTATTACCATTACCTACTTCAAAAAATAGTTTGATTACTAAGATTGCTCGATCAATAAAATCACATATACTGTTAATCTTCAGAGTGCTGATAGAAAAGCCTAATGTAATTTGTTTTCTTGCTTCAGATAATACATTCTCACCATTTTTTTTAACACTAATATCAGCTATTACAAACCGAACAAAGTCTAGATTATTAATTGTTTTTCATAACAACCTGGAGAATATGAAAAACAACCATTTAAAATTAAGATTATGGGAAACCGTTATACGTATAACTGATGTTCGTTTGATAGTTCTTTCTCCTTTTCTTAAGAAGAGAGTAAAGTTACATATTCCATCTGCATCGGTTGTATGTATTCCTCATCCTTCTTATACGGAATTTCGTGGGAGTCCGCAGGTATATATTCCATACTCAGAAAAGCTGTATGATTTTTTATTTCTTGGACGTCATGCGTATTCTCTCAATGGAAAAGAATTTTTAGCTAATTTTATTAATGAGTGTTCATCTTTTAATATTAATCGATGTGTTAAGATAGTTATTTCTGCAGATGTTCAAGTAGGAGACTTATACTGTCCAAGCAATGTCGAATTAATAACTTACAGATACCCTATAACTGATTTTATGTATGATAAATTACTACAAGAATCTCGTTTTGTTGTTGTGCCACCTGATAGTGCTTATCGCCTGACTGCAAGTGGGGTTTTAGCTGATTCTATTACATTTGGTGTACCAATAATTGCGCCAAAAGCGGGCCCGTTTATGGATAGTGTTTCTGAAACATGCTACAGTTTACTGTATAAACATGGAAATTTCATTCCTGCACTCCAAATGGCCTTATCCATTACACCAGACATATATTATAACGTAACTAAGGATATCTTAAAATTGCGTGAGGAGTTATCTATATCGAATACTGCTAAACGTCTCGCTTTACTTACCACAGGATTACTATAGACTTAACTAATGCGACCTAATCATACAATTGACCAAACAGATATCCTTTTTTTCTTTACCAATACTCCATGTCCAAGACTCCAGAAAAAAATTAAGATTGCTAGTAAATGTGGTAGAACCACTGTTATCTATTGGCAGAGATCTGTATTTTCATTTGAAACTGGTTTGAAAGAAAATGTACTTGAAATTCCCATCCAAGCAGTTCTGTTTAGCGGTAGAGGTTTATGGCGCATTTTATCATTCCTTATTTTTATACGAAAAGCCTTACCCCTATTGCATCAGATATTGAATGTGAAAAAAATTTACGTAGATTATTTGGATGTACTTATTATTATTAGTATATTTATTCAAAATAGTAATATTGAGATAATATATGAGGTTGGGGATCTTGTATCTCTGCAATATGGTGGACATCCAATAATTACATATATATTCTCTAGGCTTGAAAAAATATTACTTAGGAGGGTATGTTTACTAGTACTTTCTTCTCCCTTTTTTTGGAGTGAATATTATAAAAAAATATATAAAGGCAATTGGATGCTTATTGAAAATCTACCAGAACAAGAGGTGTGGAATAGATTTGTTCGTAAACATAATGATAAAAAATGTGTGGTTGGATTTATTGGGAGTATTAGATATGCCAAACCAATTGAATGTCTTTTGCAAACAACTAAGGAAATGAGAGATTCAGGTTATGATATGAACATATTATTCGCAGGGACAGGTCCAGATGCCAATGATATTTATCATAAAACCAAGGGATTGAGTTACATCACTTTCATAGGTCCATATGAATATGAAAAAGATGCTCCAAGCTTGTATGGCAAGGTAGATATAATCTTTTCTGTCTATGATACTAGTATAGCTAATGTAAGAATTGCTTTACCTAACAGATTCTATGAGTCAATTGTTTGTGGTTTACCAATAATTGTAGCTAAAGGGACATGCTTAGAAAAATATGTTATGAAATATGATATTGGATATTCTGTTGCCTATTCTTCTATTAGTGAACTTCAACTTTCATTGGAAAGTCATTATAATAGAGATAGAAGATCTCTACGTATAAGGAAAGCACTAGATTCGATTAATAAAGAGGAATTTTTTTATGATAAATATTACCCTCAACTAGTAAGATTATTTGCCATCTAAAGATCAAATGAAATCTCAAGCTATTTTCGAAGGAAAACTACACCTCATAGACAAAGGGCGATTATTTGCCTCCCGAGGGAATGGTGTGTTTATAAGTTACGATTATGGAAATACTTGGGAAAGAATACTACATATTCCTGGTTGGGAAAACTTCAAACTCTCTAAAGAGATAAATTTATTATTTAACAGATTGTTCCGGCGTGGCATACATCATATTATAACAATAGATAGCGATATTATATTGATAATAGCAAATTCTAGAGTTTATAGATATAACATGAAATCATTTGAATTAACTGAGTCACATTTGACTTTTCCTGGATCTAGACCATTGACAATATCCAAAGATGTGTACGGAAATGTTTATTTAGGTGAATATTATTCAAATCCTAGACGTAATCCTGTCAACATATATCGCAGTTCTGATGGAGGTAAAGGATGGGATAAAATCAATGAGATAAGAGAGATACGACATATACATGGGATATTTTATGATAACTATTCAAATTTATACTGGGTAACAACCGGTGATAGTGATGATGAGTCTGGAATTTGGATGACAATGAATGTGGCTGATAAGTTCAGAAAGTTCATAGGAGGTTCTCAACAAACACGAGCAATACATCTTTTGTTTAGTCAAAATTATATTTACTTTGGTTCGGATACACCTAACCAACCAAACTATATTTTTAGGATTAACAGAAAAACTAAGCATATAGATAGATTGCAAAAAGTCGATAGTTCTGTTTTTTGGGGTTGTAAGATCGGCAATAATCTATTTTTTTCTACAGCAATTGAAACTAGTAAAATAAACAACACTAAGGAAGCCTGTATTTGGTGGTCACCAGATGGTGAACGATGGAAATGTATTACTAAGTATCATAAAGATGTTTGGCATATGAAATTATTCCAATATGGTCAAATTTATTTTCCTGCTGGAATAAATGAAACTGATTATCTATTTTATACGCCATTTGCGACAGAACATCATCTAATCGTTCAAAGGTTAAGAGTATCAAATCTCAAAATGGTATAAGCTATGAAATACAAACTATTTATACCTGATCATAATACTAAAATTTCTGATGATAATATTTGGAGATGGTACACAAATATATTTAATGAATTGAATGATGAATATTTGTCTGATGATAAAGAGTATTTAATTAATTATTATCTTGATGCTGGTTTACTTAGATATTGGAGGCGATCTTTTTTTCGATATCACTATTCTAGAACTTTCACTCATGCGGTCCAACATTTATTCCAGTTAAAAAAGGATCCCCATATTATCGACTTAGGCTGCGGAACAGGCACGCAGACAATCATGCTATCACTTCTAGGTGCAAAAGTGACAGGAATAGATATAGATGAGAAAGCCCTGTCTATTCTTAACAAGAGGAAGTCATTCTATGAAAAACTTTCTGGCAGAATCTTAGACATTAAAGTTTTTTCGTCAAGCGCATTTGACTTTGATTATGGAAGCATTGCGCCGATTCAAGGCATTTACTCGATGTTCGCCTTCAATTTAATGAAACCGTCCAGATCCCTGATTGAGAAGTTAGTGCCGCATTTATCAGAGGATTGCTCTCTAGCAATACTTGATGGCAACAATATCTCTTGGTTAGCTAAAATCTTTCCCAACAGAAGAAGAGAAGAATGTCTTACCCCTTTTGAGATGGAAGGGCTTCTTTATGAATATGGATTTGATATTCTTCACCATGATGCTGGTTTTGTAATACCACCAATATGCTGGTTTCTTCTTCCAGGCAGTATTCTAAGGCCTATCGACAGATTTTTAGGGAAATCCTGGTACCTGGCCATATCGCATCAGATCTTGGCGAGAAGACATGATTCAAAGGCCTCTGAAGAATCCAGTTAACATACTGTTAGAGAAATCATAATTACAAATTATAGTCATATCTTGAGATGATCTCATGCTTATAGACCTCATCGCCGGCGCTCGTCCGAATTTCATGAAGATCGCGCCCATCATCGATGCCATAGAAGCAAGGCAGCAGAAAGGCGCACCAATCAGGTATCGCCTCGTCCATACAGGCCAGCACTACGATCACAACATGAGCGCCAACTTCTTCGAGCAGCTCGGTATTCCTGACCCGGACATTAACCTTGGCGCCGGGGGCGGCACACAGGCCGAGCAGACCGCTGCAATCATGACCGGATATGAAAAGGTGTTGTTCCAGGAGCGACCGGACATATGCATGGTGGTAGGGGATGTAACTTCCACCATGGCATGCTCCATAGTTGCCCGAAAGCTGCTGGTGGATGTCGCCCATGTCGAGGCGGGAATCCGTTCAGGTGACTGGACCATGCCCGAAGAGATCAATCGTATAGTTACTGACAGCCTTTCCAACTATTTCTTCACTACCAGTGAGACTGCAAATGAGAATCTGCAGAGAAGCGGTGTAAGCGACGAGTCCATTTTTTTTGTCGGCAACACCATGATCGACACCCTGTTGAAACATATCGGGCGTCTGCGAAGGCCTGAAATATGGGTGAAGGCAGAGCTGAAAAAGGATCAATATATTGTGATTACGTTGCATCGCCCTGCCAACGTGGATGAAGAGACGAAACTGAGGGATCTTGTAGATGAGATCGTCCTGAGCTCGAGAGGTGTACCTCTGGTCTTTCCCGTACACCCACGGACTGCGAGGATTCTTGAGAAGCTTGGCAATCATGCATCAAACCTGCATTTGATCGAACCCCTCGGATATCTTGAGTTCAACTATCTGGTCCAACACGCGAGGGCCGTCATAACAGATTCCGGCGGAATTACCGAGGAGACGACGGTCATGGGAATCCCTTGCATGACCCTGAGAGACAATACGGAACGACCTGAAACGATCACAATCGGTACGAATGAACTTGTCGGAACCGATCCGAAGAACATAGCACCGGCGCTGGATAAGCTTTTCTCCGGAACGTGGAAGAAAGGCGGCATCCCGGAAAAGTGGGATGGAAAGGCATCGGAGCGCATTGTGGATATTCTTCTGCAGAAACTGTCACAGTAAATATGTTGAACAAGGCTAGGTATTCAGGACAGATGCTCCGGCATTTCGGTGCAGGCTGGCTCTTCAAAAGGATCGGTTATATTGCATCGCAGAAGGCCGGAATGTTGGAACGGCGCATGAAATCAGTGTCATGGGAAGACGTACCGCTTAGATCATTCCTCAAGGACATCACCCTGGCAGATCATGGAAAGTATTTTTCCTGGCGACATGAAAAGCCAGTACCGTTCTTCTTCAGGCCGAAAGATGGACAGGCCTACCGGATGTTTTTCCCGCAGTGGGATCTAGGCGGCAACAATCCGATGCACGAGGCAGAGGATATCATTCGGGGTAAAATAAAATTCTTTGACCATCACGTGATATCAACCGGGTTTCCACCTGACTGGCACAGGAATTTCATGACTTCGGAACGTGTTCCGGCCGACAGACATTGGAGCAGGATAAACGAGTATGCTTACGGTGATGTGAAAACGATCTGGGAGGTAAATCGGTTCTTGTTCGTCTATCCACTGGTCAGAGCATACTGGCGATCACGCGATGAAGTCTATGCCGAGGCATTCTGGAAGTCCGTGGAGGACTGGCGTGAGAAGAATCCTCCCAACTCTGGAATAAATTGGAAGTGCGGGCAGGAGATCAGTTTCCGGGTCATGGCCTGGGTCTTCGGGCTTTACGGATTTCTGAATGCCTCGGCCACGACCCCGGAGCGAGTGACGCTCCTGGCACAGATGATAGCCGTATCGGGCCGAAGAATTGCCGGCAACATCGACTATGCTCTGAGCCAGCGAAATAACCATGGCATCAGTGAAGCCACGGGGCTCTGGACCATCGGTCTTCTTTTTCCTGAATTCCAGGATGCAACTACATGGAAAGAACTGGGGAGAAAATATCTTGAGAGTGAGGGAAAGAAGCTTGTCTATGACGATGGCTCTTTCAGCCAGCACTCGCTCAATTATCATCGTTTGATGCTGCATGATTACCTTTGGGCCATGAGGCTAGGTGACATGCTGGGAGAATCTTTCACTGATGAACTCAAGAGTCGAATAGAAAAGGCGGGAGAACTGCTCTATCAGTTGATGGAATGTACAAGCGGGCAAGCGCCAAATTACGGACACAACGATGGGTCCTTGATATTTCCTCTTACGAATTGCGAATATGGAGATTATAGGTCTGTTGTCCAGTCTGTATGGTATTTTATCAAGGGTAAAAGGTTATTCGAACCGGGTCCTTGGGATGAGGAACCGTTCTGGTTCTTCGGGTCTGGAGTTCTGTCCGCTGAAGTCGATGTCCTGAAGGCTACGGATCTGTCGGCACCACAGGGAGGATACTATACCCTCAGAACAGAAGATGGATTCGCCTTTATACGGTGTTCTTCATTCAAAGATAGGCCGGGCCAGGCAGATATGCTTCATGCCGACATATGGTGGCGAGGACGGAATGTTGCGATAGATGCAGGGACCTACAGTTATAATGCTCCAAAACCATGGAATAATGCCCTGGCGCGAACGTCATACCACAATACCGTTTCCGTCGATGGGCATGATCAAATGGATCAGTCAGGGAGATTCATATGGTTGCCTTGGCTCAGCGCCAGGGTTGAACATTCATTAAAGAGTGATGGTTCCTGGCTTGCTTATCGGGAAGGTAAGCATGACGGGTATGAACGTCTTCGAGACCCGGTACTACACAGACGGGGGATCTTGAGGATCGGACCTGAGCATTGGCTTGTGCTTGATTCTCTGGCTGGCGGGGAGGTTCATGATTACCGGCTTCACTGGTTGTTGGCCGATGTACCATATCGATTTGATGATAAGGAAGGGATTGTCACTCTTGATTTCGAGGGAACTCATTATAGTGTGCGGGTGTCGGGAAATAATCCAGAGATCGAAAGCTCGCTTGTCCGAGTGGATGCCCTGTCCCCGAGGGGATGGGTGTCACGACACTATTATGATCGACAACCTGCACTTTCAATGGCAACCATTACCCGATCGATGCGACAGAATTTTTATACCGTACTCGGTCCAGAACCTTTCATGACAACCATGCGGGATAACAAACTGAGTATTGATGGAAAAGGTTGGAAATGTTCGGTTGAGTTAAATTCAAAGAACAGCACTGATGAGAAGAACAGTATCCTGGCTTCAGCCGATTTCATAAAAGGAGCGGTGGCAGACCGGCTCAGCCTATGACGATATGAAAATCCTCATTATCCACCAGGCATTTGTCTCACCCAAGGAAGGTGGCGGCACTCGTCATTACGAATTCGCCCGTCATCTGGTTTCTCATGGACACGAGGTCTGCGTGGTTGCCAGCTCTCTGAACTATCTGTCCGGTAATAAATTATCTGAATCAAGTAAGCTCATCACAGAAGAAAAAATTGATGGTATAAGGGTCTTACGCGCCTTTACATTCCCTGTTCTTCACCGAAGTTTTGTCTGGAGGGTCATCTCTTTCCTCTGCTTCATGCTTACGTCGATCATAGCGGGGTTCAAGGCAGGTCAGGCAGATATTGTCATTGGCACATCCCCTCCTATCTTTCAGGCACTGTCTGCATGGTTTGTTGCTTTGATCAGGCGGCGTCCCTTCCTTCTCGAAATACGTGACCTGTGGCCTGTTTTCGCTATCGATATGGGCGTTCTTAAAAATCCTGTTCTGATCTATCTGTCGAGGTGGCTTGAACGTTTTTTGTATTCCCGTACATGCCATATAATTGTGAATTCACCTGCATATAGGGATTATCTGGTTTCATCGGGAGTAGCCGAAGGAAGGATATCTCTTGTTGCTAACGGTGTCGACCCGGATATGTTCAGCCCCGACTCCAAGGGGGAAGCGATAAGGAATAAGCTGAATCTCGCTGACAAGTTTGTTGTCACCTATACTGGGGCCCTGGGTCTTGCCAATGACATTCCAACCATAATGCGGTCAGCGCGGCGGCTGAAGGGACGTGAAGACATCCATCTTCTGCTTGTGGGAGACGGCAAGGAGCGGAAAACACTGGAGAAGATGGCTCATGATGCCCTGCTTTCAAATGTGACATTCACAGGTTCAGTCCCCAAGGAAGAAATTCCCGAATACCTCGCGGCCTCCGATGCCTGTATCGCCACTCTTATGGATATTCCCATGTTCAGGACAACCTATCCAAACAAGGTTTTTGATTATATGGCAGCAGGTAGACCCACGATCCTGGGCATAGATGGAGTCATCCGGGCGGTCATAGACTCGGCTGGGGGTGGATTGGTTGTCCAGCCAGGGGATGATCTCGCCATGGCAGAAGCAATTGCCGGACTTGCCGCAGATCGTGAACGTGCTCGGAATATGGGTAAGTCTGCCCGTATCCATGTCACTCAGGTTTTTAACAGGAGTCGTCAAGCAGAACAGTTCATGAAAGTGATAGAAGAGATCCACAAATACTCTTGCACCGGTGGATCAGCTACGAAACGAATCTTTGATATAGCCATGACTCTCATGGTTTTACCGGTGATTTTACCTGTTATTATCCTGACCGGTTTGACAGTCAGATTTACTTTGGGCACACCAGTTTTTTTCCGCCAAACTAGACCGGGTCTCAACGGTAAGCCATTTACTCTGTATAAGTTCAGAACTATGAGAGAACCTTATGCTGGGGAACCATCACCTGCATCAGATGCCCATAGAATAACGAGAGTTGGGGAGGTATTGAGAAAAACCAGCCTCGACGAGTTGCCCGAGCTCTTCAACGTGCTCAAGGGCGACATGAGCCTTGTCGGTCCGCGCCCCCTATTGATGCAGTACCTGGAGCGCTACAGCCCGGAACAAGCCCGCAGGCATGAGGTCAAGCCGGGCATCACCGGCTGGGCCCAGGTGAACGGCAGGAATGCCCTGTCGTGGGAGGAAAAATTCAAGCTGGACGTATGGTATGTTGACAATTGGTCGTTATGGCTGGATATCAAGATCATCGGCATGACGATCTGGAAGATCCTGAGACGTGAGGGAATAAACCATCCAGGGCATGCCACGATGGAAGAATTCAGAGGTACCGCCCATGAAGAATGACAATGATAAGGAAAGATTCAGCGAGTGGCAGTATCCAGAGATTCAGGAAGGCAAGCCCACTCAGTATCACTGGGTGGTCCAGCATGTTCACAATTTCCATCTCGGCTTCAAAACGGATATCGGTGCATTCACCTATATCAATGCGAAGTATGGGGTCACCATTGAAGACCATGTCCAGATCGGATCGCACTGTTCCATCTATTCAGTATCCACAATCGATGACAAGAACGGTGAGGTGAGACTGAGAAAAAATTGTCGCATTGGCAGCCACAGCGTGGTGATGCCCGGTGTCACCATCGGGGAGAACAGCATTGTCGGAGCCTGTAGCCTGGTCATGTCTGATATTCCCGACAATGTGGTTGCCCATGGCGTGCCTGCCAGGGTGGTTCGTTCGCGGTGATCAACGATTCTCTTCCACATTCGCCTTGGCCGTCTTTTGCCGAGGACGAGATCGATGCGGTCACAAAGGTCCTCCATTCCGGAAAGGTCAACTACTGGACCGGGGAGGAAGGCCGCAGCTTCGAGAAGGAGTTTGCCGCCTTCCACGGGGTCAGGTATGCCGTGGCCCTTGCCAATGGATCAGTAGCCCTGGAACTGTCACTGCGGGTCTTCGGGATAGGCCCTGGCGATGAAGTCATCGTGACTCCCCGGAGCTTCATTGCATCGGCAAGCTGCATCGTCCTCCAGGGAGCAGCACCTGTGTTCGCCGACGTGGACAGGGAAAGCCAGAACATAACCGCTGATTCCATCCGGAAGGTTATTACTCCCAGGACAAAGGCCATCATTGCCGTGCACCATGCTGGATGGCCCTGTGACATGGACCCCATCATGGAGCTGGCAGATCGACACGATCTCAAGGTCATCGAAGACTGTGCCCAGGCGCATGGCGCACAATACAAGGGCAGGTATGTCGGTTCATTCGGCCATGCAGCGGCCTTCTCCTTCTGCCAGGACAAGATCATGACCACCGGCGGCGAGGGCGGCATGCTCCTGACCAATGACGACACTGCATGGTCATCGGCCTGGTCGTACAAGGATCACGGCAAGGACCATGATCGTGTCTTCAAGGAGAACCATGCCCCCGGATTCCGCTGGCTGCATGAAAGCTTCGGGACGAACTGGAGAATGACCGAAATGCAGGCCGCCATCGGGCGGGTGCAGTTGAAAAAAATCTCGAAGTGGGTGGATGTCCGCAGACGGAATGCATCGTTGCTCAATGAAGGCTTGTCCCGAATCGACGCATTGAGGTTGACAATCCCATCCCCTGATACTCTTCATTCGTACTATAAATACTATGTATTTGTCAGACCGGAGAAACTGAAAGCCGGGTGGGACCGGGACCGGATCATGGGCATGATAAACGAAGAAGGTGTTCCCTGCTTCAGCGGAGGCTGTAGCGAGATCTACCTGGAAAAGGCCTTTTCAGCAGGTGAGCTGAAGCGGAAGGATCGGCTCCCCGTGGCCCGGGAACTTGGAGAGACGAGTCTGATGTTCCTCGTCCACCCGACATTGTCACAGGAAGACATGCTGACAACGGCCAAGGTAGTCGAAAAGGTCATGGCAGAGGCAGTCAGGTCATAAGGGATAGACCCTTTTCAAGAACCATTACGGTTCTTTTATGCAAGAGTTTGTGATAAGGAGAAATACATGAAGTGGTCGGAAATCCGGAAGGCTTATCCGAATCAGTGGCTTGTCGTGGAAGCCATCCAGGCGCACACGACGCCTGAAAAACGGCGGCTTCTCGATATCATTGCTGTAGTCGATCGCTGTGATACCGGAAGCGCTGCTATGGACAGGTACGGACACATGCACCGCAGATACCCCTCCCGTGAATTCTATTTTGTACATACCAGCCGGGAAGAACTGGATATACATGAACAGGTGTGGTTCGGTATCCGGAGGGGCTGTGCAGATACAGCTGAAAGATAACCTTCCATTTACTTCCGTTATGGTTTCATACCGGGGAGTCGACATTCTTATTCCGGATATACTCATTGATACTGGCTCTGGCTCAACCATTCTTTCGGCAAGCGCAGTCAGTGCCATCAGTATTACGCCTTCTCCTGAGGATACACTCTACACAATTCGGGGGGTAGGTGGGAATGAAGTTGTCTTTTCCCGCAAAGTAGATTTTTTCAGGGTTGGAGATCAGTCTATCAGTGATTTTGAAGTCGAGATCGGCGCCATGGATTATGGTTTTGACATCAAGGGAATTCTTGGTATGGATTTTCTCATCAGAGCAGGTGCCATCATCAATTTACAGAACTTGCATCTCGAGTTTGTCCAATAAGGCGTATCTGATTGATGCTCCTTCTGGTTTACCAGTTTCTCATGTGGTGTTCCGGTGCATCACCCGGTAAGAGACAATGTAAGGGTTAGATGAAGGAATGAAACAAACTATTTCATTACACTTGAGCCAGCGGCACCAGTGGGTCCTCCAGTCCGAGATCCGGAACATGTCTATCGAGTGCGAACGAACCGGCGGCATCAACCTCGCCCAGGGCGTGTGCGACACCGAGGTCCCCCCGGTGGTGCGCCTCGGCGCTGCCAGGGCCATGGACGACGGCATCAACACGTACACGCACTACGCGGGCCTCATGGAGCTCCGCGAGGCCATCGCGCTCAAGTACCGGCGAAGCTACGGGATCGACGTGGATCCTGAAAACGAGATCATCGCCAGCGCCGGCTCCACGGGCGTGTTCTACTGCGCATGCCTGGCCCTGCTGGACCCGCTCGACGAGGTGATCCTGTTCGAGCCGTACTACGGCTACCACGTGAACACGCTCATCGCCGCGGGCGCTGTCCCGACCTATGTCAGGATGCAGCCGCCCGCATGGACCTTCACCCGCGACGACCTCGAGCGGGCTCTCACGCCGCGCACCAGGGGGATCATGGTGAACACCCCGGCCAACCCGTCGGGCAAGGTCTTCACCAGGGACGAACTTGAGATAATAGCCGATTTTGCCCGGCGGCACGACCTCTTCGTCTTCACCGACGAGATCTACGAGCACTTCCTCTACGGGGATGCAAAGCACATCCCGCCCATGACCCTGCCCGGGCTGCGGGAGCGGACCATCACCATATCGGGCGTGTCCAAGTCCTTCAGCATCACGGGCTGGCGCATCGGGTACTGCATCTGCGACGAGCGCTGGAGCCGGACCATCGGGTACTTCAACGACCTGGTCTACGTGTGCGCGCCCGCACCCCTGCAGATCGGCGTGGCAAAAGGGCTCACAGGGCTCGGGGACGACTACTACGACCGGCTCGCCGCAGACTACGCGGCCAAGCGCGAGATGATCTGCACGGCGCTTGACAGGGCCGGGCTGAGGCCCTTCGTGCCCCAGGGCGCATACTACGTGCTCGCCGACATCTCCCGGCTGCCCGGGGCGAGCGGCAAGGAGAAGGTCATGCACCTGCTCGGGAGGACCGGGGTGGCGTGCGTGCCCGGGAAGGCCTTCTACCACGACGCGGCGGGCGAGGACCTGGCGCGGTTCTGCTTCGCCAAGGAGGACGGGGTCCTGGACGAGGCATGCCGCAGGCTCGAAGGCCTCTAGTGGCTGCTGTCCCGCACGTATGAACTCCGAGCTTGCGCTTGTCACCAGGAAGTTATACAAAAACGAGAGATAGTTAAACTTTCAAACAAGCGAGGACCATCATGGAATCAGTGAAGGTGCTGAACAAAGGCCAGATAGTCATCCCGGCATCGATCAGAAAGAAATATGCCATCAAACCCGGGAACAGGATCCAGATGTTCGAGTATGGTCGATTGATCTACCTTGTTCCCCAGGCCGATGACCCTGTTGGTGAGTCTAAGGGATGTCTCCCCTCCAAACCCTCTCTTTCTGAAGAATTGCTCGCAGAAAGAAAAAGAGAGCGAAAAGGGTGAAATCCCCCTATCTGTTTGACAGCCATGCCGCTGTCCTTGTTACAGGGGATCCGGAATTCAGAATTGTTTCCCCCCTGGTTTCCATTGAATGGATCAGGTGACAAACGTTATGGAAATAATCCTCACATTGTGGGTTGATTTTCTCGATAGGAAGGATATAATAAGTTCATCGAAACAAGCACCTGTGATGATCCCATCACATAACTAATTGAACCGGGGTAGTATTTTTATCATATAACTTGTTGTACTGAAAAGGAGCTGCGGCATATGAAGCGTTTCGCCAACTGGAAAACGGCATTGATAGCCTTGACTGTTTTCGTCTTCACCACGGTCCTCCTGCCGGCGTTCACCACGCAGGCCTTCGCGGCCGACACGCCGACTCAGGTAGCCCAGGCAGGCGCTGCCGGCGGAGCAGCCACTTCAGCCGGTGTATCGGC
>Ga0116141_10003060_pt1 | contig 14204 bp, 12 predicted proteins | sample AD_UKC097_MetaG_FD_89744 | JGI IMG/M metagenome (GOLD analysis project Ga0116141, IMG submission 89744) | Active sludge microbial communities of municipal wastewater-treating anaerobic digesters from USA - AD_UKC097_MetaG | ecosystem: Engineered > Bioreactor > Anaerobic > Digestate | place: USA...
ATTGTATCGCGGCGGTTCCGAGGACGTGCTCCAAACACCCCGGAGCCGGGACGGATGGCTCAGCTGCCGCCTTCCCCGACCAGCCGGCGGGCCAGCGCGCGCGCCATCCGCGCCGCCGAACCCGGCGCGTGGGCGAAGAACAGCGATGGCTCGGTCAGCTCCAGCTCCAGCAGGCGCGGGCCGTCGGCCGAGGGCAGCAGGTCGATGCGGGCGTACAGCGGCGCGCCGCCGGGGATCGCGGCCACGGCGCGCGCCGCCAGCGCCCGTTCGGCTTCGGAGGGCTGGCGCGGCGAAATGGACTCGGGCGCGAACAGGGCCGGGCTCGCAGGTCCGTGGCGCGGCAGCAGCGGCCCCTTGCGGATGGCGTGCGAATAGGCGCCTTCGAAGTGGATCAGCGCGGTTTCCCCGGCCTGGTCCACCGCCGGAAGATAGGGCTGCACCAGCACGGTGCGGCCGCGTTCCAGCAGCGCACGCGCGTGTTCCACCGCGAGGTCGCGTTCGGTGCGGGTGAAGCGCCGGGCGTCGCGCGCGCCGGCGCCCACGGCCGGCTTCACCACGAATTCGCCGTGGTCGGGAAAGTCCCGGGCCGGCTGGCCCGGCGCGATGAAGTGGCTCTCCACCACCGCAACGCCCGCGGCGGCGAGGTCGAGGAGGTAGCGCTTGTCGGTGTTCCAGCGCAGCAGCGTCGGCGGGTTGAGGAAGCGGGTGGCCTGCGCCACCCGTTCGCACCAGTCGAGAAACTCGTCGAGGCGTTCGACGTAGTCCCAGGTGGAGCGCGGCAGCACCGCTTCGAAGCCGGCCCAGTCGACCGCGGGGTCGTCCCAGTCCACCGCCTCGGCGACCAGACCCAGCTCGCCCAGGGCCGCGGCGAGCGGGGCGAAATCGTCATCGCCCGCGCGCGCGGCGGTGGCGGTGGCCAGTGCGATGCGGCGGGGCATGGCTCAGAGGTTCTGGTAGTTGGGCCCGGCACCGCCCTCGGGCGTGACCCAGGTGATGTTTTCGTAGGGATCCTTGATGTCGCAGGTCTTGCAGTGCACGCAGTTGGCCGAATTGATCTGCAGGCGCTTGCCGCCGGCGCCGTCATCGACCATCTCGTACACGCCGGCCGGGCAGAAGCGGGTGCAGGGGTTGCCGTATTCCTCGATGCATCGGGTCGCGCACACGTCGGTGTTGTGCACGAGCAGGTGCACCGGCTGGTCCTCGTCGTGCTCGGTGGCGGCGAAGTAGACCCCGGCGAGGCGGTCGCGCGGCGGGAGGCTGCGCTCGACGTAGTCGCGCCGGGGCTCCTCGCATTCGCCGAGCTTGTGCAGGGTGGTCCAGTCGGCCTTGTTCCGGAAGGTCCAGGGCGAGCGGCCGCCGGTGAGCGTTTCCCAGCCGGCGTTCGCCAGCCCGAACCACAGCCCGCGCTTGAAGCCGGGCTTGATGTTGCGCACCGTCCTGAGTTCGTCCATCGCGGGCGAGGCGCGCAGCTTGGCGTCGAAGCCTTCCGGGGCCAGCTTGCTGCCGGCGAGGTGTTCGGCGGCGAGCATCGCCGAGCGGATCGCCTGGTGGGTGCCCTTGATCTTGGGCACGTTCAGGAGGCCGGCGGTGTCGCCGATCAGGATCGCGCCGGGCATCTCGCACTTCGGCAAGGATTGCCAGCCGCCGGTGACAATGGCGCGCGCGCCGGCCGATACGATGCTGCCGCCCTCCAGCAGGGTTCTGACGTGCGGGTGGTTCTTCCACTGCTGGAAGGCTTCCCAGGGCTTGTAGTTCGGGTCGGTGTAGTCGAGGCCGGAGACATAGCCCAGCGCGATGCGGCCCTGGTCCAGGTGGTAGAGGAAACTGCCGCCGTAGGTGCGGCTGTCGGCCGGCCAGCCCACGCTGTGCACGATCCTGCCCGGGCGCACGCGCTCCTCGGGCACCTGCCACAGCTCCTTGATGCCGATGGAATAGCCCTGCGGATCGCGGCCCTTGTCGAGGCCGAATTTCTCGATCAGGCGCTTGGTCAGGTGCCCGCGCGCGCCCTCGGCCAGCACCGTGACCTTCGCACGGATGTCGATGCCCTGGGCGTAGGTCGGCTTGTGCGTGCCGTCCTTGGCCACGCCCATGTCGCCGATCCGCACGCCGCCGACCGAGCCGTCCTCGTTGTAAAAAAGATCGGCCGCGGCAAAGCCCGGGTAGATTTCCACGCCCAGCGCCTCGGCCTGCGGTGCCATCCAGGCGCACATCGCGCCCAGCGAGACGATGAAGTTGCCGTGGTTGCGCATGCCCGGCGGCACGAAGGGGAACTTGAAGCCGCCGGTTTTCGACAGCATCCAGAACTCGTCCTCGGTCGCGGGGATGCAGACCGGCGGCGGGTTATCGCGCCAGCCGGGCAAGAGCGCGTCGAGCGGGCCCGGCTCGATCACTGCGCCGGAAAGGATCTGCGCGCCGATGGTGCTCGCTTTTTCGATGACGCAGACCGAAAGCCCGGGATCGAGCTGCTTGAGCCGGATGGCGAAGGCCAGGCCGGCGGGGCCGCCACCCACGGTGACGACGTCGTACTCCATGAATTCGCGCTCGCTCATCGGCTGGCTTCCCTTCGGCTGCGTACGTTGGTGCAACGCGGCATTGTGCGGGTTTGCGGAGGAGCGGGCAAACCCGCACCATGCGATTTCCCCATAGGTCGATCGAACGATGAGTGTGGATGTCCAATCCCTGCGCACGGCGCCCCTGATCCGCGTGCTGCACGCGCTGGCCGCGGGCCAGACCAGCAGCCGCGCGCTGACCCGCGCCTTCCTCGATGCGATCGGGCGCGATCGCGGCCTCAACGCCTGGCTACACGTGGACGAAGAAGGCGCGCTCGCCGCGGCCGAGGCGTCCGACGCGCGCCGCGCCGCAGGGGTGCCGCTGGGGCGGCTGGACGGGGTGCCGCTGGCGGTCAAGGACAACCTCGACGTGGCCGGGATGCCGACCACGCTGGGGCTGCCCGCCGAAGGCGTCGCGCCCGCCGCGCGCGATGCCTTCGTGGTGGCCCGGCTGCGCGGTGCCGGCGCGGTTTTTCTAGGCAAGACCGCGCTGGACGAGGCCACGCTCGGCACGATGGGACGCAACGCGCACTACGGCGACGTGGCCAATCCGGCGCTGCCGGGGTGCGCCAGCGGCGGGTCGTCGGCGGGCTCGGCGGCGGCCGTCGCCGCCGGCCACGCGGTCGCGGCGCTGGGCTCCGATACGCTCGGCTCGATCCGCATACCCGCCGCCTTCTGCGGTGTGGTCGGACTCAAGCCGAGCCACGGCGAACTTTCCGCACGCGGCCTGCATCCCTCGCTGCGCCGGCTCGACTGCCCCGGCCTGATCGCGCGCGCGGCCGAGGACATCGCGCCATTGCTGCAGGTGATGGGCGGATACGATCCGGATGACCCGCGCTCGCGTCGCCGCCGCGTGGCGCTGGCCGCGCCGGACTGGGATCCGGCCACCCTGCGCGTGGGCGTGCTGTCCGACGCCGCCGCGATGGGCGCCAGTGCCGCGGTCACGACCGCCTTCGAGGCGGCGCTTTCGCGCTGCGCCGGGCTGCTGTCCCGGGTCTCGGTATTGCCGTTTCACCTCGCCGAGCTGGACGTGGCCGCCACCCGCCGCGCGGCGCTGCTGATGATGGAGGCCGAACTGCTGGCCGCGCACGGCGCGCGGCTGGAAGGCGCCTCGCCGGCGCTTTCGGCCATGCTGGATTTCGCCCGCGGCAAGTCGGCGGCCGACTTTGCTCGCGCCGACCTGCGTCTGGATGCGCATGTGGCCCGCGTGCGGCGGCTGTTCATGCGTTTCGACGCCCTGCTCCTGCCGGTGGCGCCGCTGCCGCCGCCGCAGGCGGGCGCGCCCGAGCCTGCAAATCTCGCCGACTTCACCGCCCTGGCGTCGCTCGCCGGCTGTCCGGCGCTGGCGCTGCCGCTGGGCGGGGGCCTCGGCCTGCAGCTGGTCGGCCTGCCTGGCAGCGACCTGCGCCTGCTGGAGCTGGGCGCGCTGGTGGCCGCTGTGCTGGATGCGGGCGCGCCGGATGACTGAGCCGGCCCCGCGCCGTTCAGCCGAACTGCACCACCTCGCCCTGCCGGTCGAATACCGCGAAGTCGCCGACGCGGCCGTTGTTGATCGCGTTGACCATGAAGCGCAGCGGCTGCGCGGCCTCGTCGCTGCCGGGCGCGATGCCGGCCCGGCCGGCGAGTGCGCCGACGAAGACCAGATCCCATTCCTGCCCGGTGGTGCGCGACTCCTCCACCAGCGCCTCGAACCCGGCCACTTCCCCGACCGCCTTGTCCACGCACAGGCAGGGGGAAATGGTTCCGCCCTCCTTGCGCGCGAAGCGTTCGTGCTGCTCGGGCGTGGCGTTCTCCGGCAGCCCGATGCGGGCGAACACGAACAGCAGGCGCTGCGGCTCGTCCTGCCGGGTGGCGGCATCCAGCAGGTCCTGGAAGGTGGAAAGGGTCATGGGCGCAGGTTCCGTGGATCGTGGTGCGGAGATCGGGGCCGCCATCTTGCCTGCCTGCGGCGCGCGGCAAATTGACCATGATCAATCGCGCGGCGGCGCGGCGAGGCTACGATAGCGCCGGGATGCCGCAGGTCGCGGCACCCCGCCTCCAAGCCCGAGCGCCTGTGTCCGAAGGATATGGCGCTCGGGCCGTGACGCCGCCCGCGGGGCCGGCGCCACCGGGTCGGATCCGGAAACGGGCCGGCCTCCCGCGCTTGGACTGGAGCACAACATGGCAACCCTCGTGGACGGCTTCGGCCGCACGTTTCCCTACCTGCGGCTCTCGCTCACCGAAGCCTGCAACTACCGCTGCAGTTACTGCCTGCCCGACGGCTACCAGGCAGACGGCCGCCCCACCTTCCTCACGCTCGATGAAATCCGCCGGCTGGTGCGCGGCTTCGCGGCGGTGGGCATGCGCAAGATCCGCCTGACCGGCGGGGAGCCCAGCCTGCGCAAGGACCTGCCCTCGATCATTGCGGCCGTCTCGGCCACCCCCGGCGTGCGGAAGATCGCGCTGACCACCAACGGCTGCCGCCTGCCGCAGCTGGTGCGCACCTGGCGCGAGGCCGGGCTGACCGCGCTCAACGTCAGCCTCGACAGTCTCGATGCGGCGCGCTTTGCCGCGATCACCGGCCACGACCGCTTCGCCGAGGTGACCGAAGGCATCGAGATCGCGCAAACGCTGGGCTTCGATGCGGTCAAGCTCAACGCGGTGCTGCTGCGCGGGCTCAACGACGACGAGCTGCCGGCCTGGCTTAACTACCTGCGCACGCGCGACGTTGCGGTGCGCTTCATCGAGCTGATGCGCACCGGCGACAACCGCGAGTATTTCGAACGCCACCACTATCGCGCCGAGGCGCTGGAAGAACAGCTCATCGCCTCCGGCTGGACACAGCAAACCCGCGCTGCCGACGCCGGCCCGGCGCGCGAGTACGCGCACCCCGGCTACCGCGGCCGGATCGGCATCATCGCCCCGTATTCGAAGGACTTCTGCGCCGGCTGCAACCGCCTGCGCGTCACCGCCCGCGGCGACCTGCGGCTGTGCCTGTTCGGCGATTTCGGCATCCCGCTGCGGCCCTTGCTGCAATCCGACGCCGACCACGAGGCCCTGACCGCGCGCATCGCCACCCAGCTCGGCCTCAAGGCCGCCGGCCACGGCCTGCACCAGGGCAACACCGGCATCACCCCGCACCTGGCTTCGATCGGCGGCTGAGTTTTCCTTGAAGTGAACGACATGACGACGCAACGCGACGCGGCCTTCTACATGGCCGATATCCGCAGCAAGCGCCCGACCCGCCTCCGCGCGGTGGCGGTGGGCGAATTCCTGCCCGGCCCGGACGCCTATGCCGCCGTGGTCGAGCGCCGCCTGCCCAAGGGCGACGCGCTGGTGATGGCGGAAATCGCCGGCCTGCAGGGCGCGAAGATGGCGTCCATGCTGATGCCGCTGTGCCACCCGATCTCGCTGGAGCTGGTGCGGGTGCGCTGCCTGCCGGTGCCCGAGCGCCACGCCATCCGCGTGTATTGCGAATGCGCGCTGGAAGCCCGCACCGGGGTGGAAATGGAGGCGCTGGCCGGGGTCAACGCCGCCCTGCTCACGCTCTACGACCTGACCAAGCCGGTCGAGCCGGCGCTGGCGATCTCCGGCATCCGCCTGCTGTTCAAGGAGGGCGGCAAGAAGGGGCTGTGGATCCACCCCGACGGCATGACGGAGGCAGAACGCGCGTACTACCAGCCGCGCGGCCTGGCTCGGCTCGACGGCGTGCCCTGCGCGGTGCTGACCCTGAGCGACCGCGCCAGCGCGGGCGACTACGAGGACCGCTCCGGCCCGGTGCTGGCGGAGGGGCTGCGCAAGCTTGGCGCCGACGTCGGCCATGTCGAAGTGCTGCCGGACGGCATCGACCCGCTGGCCGAGCGCCTGCGCGCGCTCGCCGGCAAGGGCGTGCGCCTGTGCCTGTGCAGCGGCGGAACGGGCCTCGGGCCGCGCGACCTCACCCCGGAAGCCCTGCGGCGGGTGGCCGATCGCCCGGTCGAGGGCCTGGCCGAGATGCTGCGCAGCGAAAGCGCCAAGCACACCCCGCTGGCCTGGCTCAGCCGCGCCGAGGTGGTGCAGGTCGGCGGGATGCTGGCGTTCGCGCTGCCCGGCAGTCCGCGCGCGGCGCAGCAGTGCATGGACATGCTGGCGCCGCTGCTGGCGCATGCGTTGGCGATGCTCGACGGCAGGCCGCATCCATGATCGGCTACGACGAGGCCCTGGCCCACATCCTGCGCGAAGCCCGGCCGCGGCCGGTTGCGCCGCGCACCCCGATGCCGGGCCAGGTGCTGGCCGAAGGCGTGGCCAGCGGGGAAGACCTGCCGCCGTTCGACAACTCCGCGATGGACGGCTTCGCCCTGCGCGTGGGCGAAGCCGGTATCGCGGCCGGCGCCGAGTTCGACGTGCTGGGCGCACAGGCCGCCGGCGATGCGCAGGTCGCAGCGCACGCCGGCGCCTGGGAAATCATGACCGGCGCGCGCATTCCCGACGGGCTGGACGCGGTGATCCCGGTGGAACAGGTCGAAGTGCTGGCGCGCGATGCCGACGGCAAACCCGCGCGCATCCGTCTCGCTGCCGCGCTGCCGCGCGGCCAGCACGTGCGCCGGGCCGGCGAGGACGTGCGCCGCGGCGAGCCGGTTCTCGCCGCCGGCACCCGGCTCGATGCCCAGCACCTGATGCTGCTGGCGGCGCTGGGCGTGCCCGAGGTCGCGGTCCACGCCCGGCCGCGCGCCGCGCTGATCAATACCGGCCGCGAGCTGGTGGACGACCCGGCACAGCCGCTGGCCTCGGGCGAGATTCGCAACAGCAACGGCCCGTATCTGGCGCGGCGCATCGTGCAGGCCGGTGCCGAACTGGTGCTGCGGCAGACCGTCAGCGACGACCCCGAAGCCTTCTTCATCGCCATGGAGCAGGCGCGTTCGGCCGGCGCCGAAGTGGTGCTGAGCACCGGCGCGGTGTCGATGGGGCGCTACGACTTCATTCCCGACGCGCTGCGCCGGCTGGGCGCGACGATCCACTTCCACAAGGTCGCGATCCGCCCCGGCAAGCCGCTGCTGTTTGCCACCCTGCCCAACGGCGCGCTGTTCTTCGGACTGCCCGGCAACCCCGCGTCGAGCGCGGTGGGGCTGCGTTTCTTCGTCGAGCCGGCGCTGCGCGCCCAGCTCGGGATGGCGCCGGAACGGCCGCTGCGCCTGCCGCTGCAGGAGGGCTTCCGCAAGCGCGTGCCGCTGCGCTTCCACCTCAAGGCGAGGGTGGATGCGGACGCCGAAGGCCGACTGCGGGTGCGCGTGCTGGCGGGGCAGGAGTCCTTCCGCATCGCCCCGCTGGTGCAGGCCAATGCCTGGGCGGTGATCGATGGCGAGGCCGGCGAACTTGCTGCCGGGACGCAGGTGAAAGTGTATGGTCCGAGCCACCTGATCGGGCTGGATCTTCAGGGAGAACCGACGTGAATGTGGAAGTGAAGCTGTTCGGCGCGTTCCGCGACCACCAGCCCGACGGCTGCGTCCGCCTGGAGCTTGCCCCGGGCGCCAGCGTGGGCGATCTGCGCCACGCGCTGGAAGCCTATGCCGGCGCGCACTGGCCGGCGTTCTGCCCGAAGCTCCTGAAGTATTCGGCCTTCGCCAGCGAGAAGGCCGTGCTGCGCGAAACCGACCCGGTGCCGGAGGACGGCCGCATGGCGGTGCTGCCGCCGGTCAGCGGAGGCTGAGCGTGGACGCCCATCGTCTGACCGTGGTCGAGATCGCCGAGGGCCGGCTCGATCCCGCCGCCGCGCTGGAATTCGTTTCCGACCCCGGCTTCGGCGGCATCACCCTGTTCGTCGGCCGGGTGCGCGACTTCAACCACGGCCGCGACGTCACCGGCATCAGCTACGACATGTTCGTGCCGCTGGCGCTCCATGGGTTCGCCGAGATCGCGGCCAAGGCCGAGCGCGACTTCGGCGGCAAGCTGAAGCTCTACATCGGCCACGCCAAGGGCCGGCTGGGGCTGGGCGACCTGGCGATGGTGGTCGCCGCCGGTACCCCGCACCGCGACGAGGCCTTCCGCGCCTGCCGGCAGGTGGTGGAGGCGGTCAAGCACACCAGCCCGATCTGGAAACAGGAGCACTACGCCGACGGCGACAGCGCCTGGAGCGAGGGCTGCTCGCTGTGCGCGCCGGAAGACGCCGCCGATGCCCACCCTGGCCACGCGCACTGATCCGCCCTGGACCGGCGTGCTGCTGGCCGGTGGCCGCTCGCGCCGCATGGGCCGCGACAAGGCCGGGCTGGTCTGGAACGGGCGCACCCTGCTGGAGCTCCAGTCGCAGCGGCTGGCGGACGCCGGCGCGCGGCGCGTGCTGGTCAGCGGCGACTATCCGCAGCACCAGGGCGTTCCCGACCTGCGGCCCGAACAGGGGCCGCTGGGCGGGCTGCAGGCGGTGGCCGAGCAGATCGAAGACGGGCCGCTGGTGGTGCTGGCGATCGACATGCCGCAGGTGACGCCGGAACTGCTCGCGACGCTGGCGCGGACGCCGGCGCGCAGCGCGCACTATCGCGGCCACATCCTGCCGCTGCGGATCGAGCTGGATCCGGCGCTGCGCGCCTGGCTGCGCGACAGCCACCGGCGCCCGCCCGCCGAGCGTTCGCTGCGCGCGCTTTTCGCCGAATGCGGCGGGATCATCCTGCCGCTTCCCGAGGACGGCGAGCGCCTGCTCGCCAACTGCAACACCCCCGAGGAATGGGAGGCCCTTGCGCCATGAAGCTCCAGATCAGCGGCCAGCAGCTGCGCCTGCGCATCGACGAGGAAGAGCTGGCCGAGCTCATCGAACAAGGCCGCCTGTGCCGCCGCAGCCAGCTCGCCGAGGGGTACTGCCTGGAGCAGGTCGTGGGTCTGGACGATGCGCCCTGCGCCGCCGCGCTGAAGGTCGAGGGGTCGCGCTGGAGCTTCCGGATCCCGCGCCCGGACCTGCTCGCCTACCTCGCGCGCCTGCCGTGCCGCGAGGGGCTGGAATACTACCTGCCCGGCGACGGGAACGGGACGCCGCTGCGGCTGAGTCTGGAGGTGGACGTGCGCGACAGCGTGCGCAAGCGCGGCCCGCGGCGCGCTGCGGCGGGCGATCGGGCGTGAGAACGCCTCCCCCGCGATGATCCGGAAACCGTGGCCTGGAACGGCGAATCCGCCGATTCAACACAGGGATTTGACTCGAATCAAACGCGCATCCCGGCCAAATCGCCACGATGCGCGAACAACGGCGGACGTGCGCGCCGACGGGTGACAGTCTGCCTCCGGAACGCGCGGCCGCGATCGTTATCCCGGAGGACACCACGATGAGTTACTTCCTTGACCGCCTGCAGTTCTTCAATCGGCAGGCGGAACCGTTCGCCGACGGCCACGGAGCCACCAAGACCGAAAGCCGCGACTGGGAAAACACCTACCGCGCGCGCTGGCAGTACGACAAGATCGTGCGTTCCACCCACGGAGTGAACTGCACCGGCTCGTGCAGCTGGAAGATCTACGTCAAGAACGGACTGGTCACCTGGGAAACCCAGCAGACCGACTATCCGCGCACCCGCCCGGACCTTCCCAACCACGAGCCGCGCGGCTGTCCGCGCGGCGCCAGCTATTCCTGGTACCTCTACAGCGCCAACCGGCTGAAGTATCCGCTGGTGCGCGGCGCGCTGTTGCGCATGTGGCGCGAGGCGCGCAAGAGCAAAACCCCGGTGGACGCCTGGGCCAGCCTCGTCGAAGACCCGGCCAAGGCGCGCGAGTACAAGACCCGCCGCGGCATGGGCGGCTTCGCGCGGGTGCGCTGGGACGAGGCCAACGAGATCATCGCCGCCTCCAATCTCTACACGGCCAGGAAATACGGTCCCGACCGGGTGATCGGCTTCTCCCCGATTCCGGCGATGTCGATGGTGTCCTACGCCTCGGGCGCGCGCTACCTCTCGCTGATGGGCGGCGCCTGCCTGTCGTTCTACGACTGGTACTGCGACCTGCCGCCGTCCAGCCCGCAGGTCTGGGGCGAACAGACCGACGTGCCCGAATCGGCCGACTGGTACAACAGCCGCTACATCATCGCCTGGGGCTCCAACGTCCCGCAGACCCGCACGCCCGACGCACACTTCTTCACCGAGGCGCGCTACAACGGCACCAAGACCGTGGCGATCACCCCGGACTATTCCGAAGTCGCCAAGCTCACCGACCACTGGCTGCACCCCAAGCAGGGCACCGACGCGGCGCTGGCGCAGGCGATGGGCCACGTCATCCTCAGGGAATTCCACGTCGATCGACCCTCGCAGTACTTCGTCGACTACTGCCGCCAGTACACCGACATGCCGCTGCTGGTGCGGCTGGAAAAACGCGCCGACGGCCGCCTCGTGGCCGGCCGCTTCCTGCGCGCCTCCGATCTGGGCGGCCTGGGTGAGGCCAACAATCCCGAGTGGAAAACCCTGGCGCTGGATGAAGCCAGCGGCGCGATCACCGTGCCCAACGGTTCGGTCGGATTCCGCTGGGGCGAGAAGGGCAAGTGGAACATCGAGGAAAAGGACAGCGCCGGGCGCCAGACGCGGCTGTTGCTTTCGCTCAAGGAGGTCAACGATGGCATCGAATCGGTGAGCTTCCCGTACTTTGGCGGTATCGAGCACGATCACTGGACGGCCTCGAAGTTCGACGAAGTGCTGGAGCGCAACCTTCCGGTTCGCAGGCTCGCCACCGCCGACGGCAAGGAAACCCTGGTCGCCACGGTGTACGACCTGCTGCTGGCGCAGTACGGCGTGGACCGCGGCTTCGGTGGCGGAAACGTCGCCACCAGCTTCGACGACAACGTGCCCGGCACGCCCGCATGGCAGGAGAAGATCACCGGCGTGCCGCGCCTGGACGTGATCGAGATCGCGCGCGAGTTCGCCCGCACCGCCGACAAGACCCGTGGACGCAGCATGATCATCGTCGGTGCGGCGATGAACCACTGGTACCACAACGACATGAACTACCGCGGCCTGATCAACATGCTGGTCATGTGCGGCTGCATCGGCCAGACCGGCGGCGGCTGGGCGCACTACGTCGGACAGGAAAAGCTGCGCCCGCAGACCGGCTGGCAGCCGCTGGCGTTCGGGCTGGACTGGAGCCGTCCGCCGCGCCTGATGAACGGAACCTCCTTCTTCTACTTCAACTCCGACCAGTGGCGCTACGAAAAGCTGGACGTGAAGGAAGTGCTTTCCCCGCTGGCCGATCCGGGGAAGTTCACCGGATCGATGGCAGACATGAACCTGCGTGCCGTGCGCATGGGCTGGCTGCCCAGCGCCCCGCAGCTCGATCGCAACCCGATCGAGCTGGTGCGCGAGGCCGAAGCCGCCGGCGTGGCGCCCGTTGACTACGCGGTCAGGAAGCTCAAGGACGGCAGCCTGGATTTTGCCTTCGCCGATCCGGACGCGCCGCAGAACTACCCGCGCAACCTCTTCATCTGGCGCTCCAACCTGCTCGGCAGCTCGGGCAAGGGACACGAGTACATGCTGCGCCACTTCCTCGGCACCCGACACGGCGTGCAGGGCAAGGATCTGGGCGAGCGCGGTGCGACCAAGCCGGAGGAGGTGAAGTGGCACGACCAGGCGCCCGAAGGCAAGCTCGACCTGCTGGTCACGCTCGATTTCCGCATGTGCACCACCGCGCTCTACAGCGACATCGTGCTGCCGACCGCGACCTGGTACGAGAAGGACGACCTCAACACCTCCGACATGCACCCCTTCATCCATCCGCTCTCCAAGGCGGTGGATCCGGCGTGGGAGGCGCGCAGCGACTGGGAAATCTTCAAGGGCATCGCCAAGGCGGTCTCCGACATGGCGCCGGGCGTGCTGGAGAAGGTCAAGGACCTGGTGCTGGTTCCGACCCTGCACGACACGCCGAACGAGCTGGCCATGCCGCTGGGCGTCACCGACTGGAAAAAGGGCGAGTGCGAGCTGATCCCCGGAAAGACCGCGCCCAGCATGGTGGTGGTGGAGCGCGACTACCGCGACATCCACAAGAAGTTCACTTCGCTGGGGCCGCTGCTCGACAAGCTCGGCAACGGCGGCAAGGGCATCCATTGGGATACGCAGGACGAAATCCGGTTCCTCGGTGACCTAAACCGCCGCGTGCGCGAGGAGGGAGTCAGCCAGGGCCGACCCAACATCGACACCGCCATCGACGCTGCCGAAGTCATCATGCATCTGGCTCCGGAAACCAACGGCCACGTTGCGGTCAAGGCGTGGGAGTCGCTCGGCGAATTCACCGGCCGCGACCACACCCATCTGGCCGTGGGCAAGGAGCACGAGGCGATCCGTTTCCGCGACATCCAGGCGCAGCCGCGCAAGATCATTTCCTCGCCCATCTGGTCGGGCCTGGAAGACGAGCACGTCAGCTACAACGCCGGCTACACCAACGTCCACGAACTGATTCCCTGGCGCACCCTCACCGGACGCCAGCAGTTCTACCAGGACCACGAATGGATGATCGGTTTCGGCGAGGGCTTCATGCAGTACCGCCCGCCGGTCGACACCAAGACCATCGCCCCGATGCTCGGCAAGAAGGGCAACGGCAACAAGGAGATCGTGCTGAACTGGATCACCCCGCACCAGAAGTGGGGCATCCACAGCACCTACTCCGACAACCTCATCATGCAGACGCTCTCGCGCGGCGGCCCGATCGTGTGGCTGAGCGAAGACGACGCGCGTTCGGCCGGGATCGAGGACAACGACTGGATCGAGCTGTTCAACGTCAACGGCGCGATCGCGGCGCGCGCGGTGGTGAGCCAGCGCGTCAATCCCGGCATGGCGATGATGTACCACGCGCAGGAGCGCATCATCAACACGCCCGGGTCCGAGGTCACCGGCACCCGCGGCGGCATCCACAACTCGGTGACGCGCGTGGTGCTCAAGCCGACCCACATGATCGGCGGCTACGCCCAGTATTCCTACGGATTCAACTACTACGGCACCGTGGGGACCAACCGCGACGAGCTGGTCGTGGTGCGCAAGATGAACAAGGTGGACTGGCTCGATGGCGAGCCGGTTCCGGCCAATGCACAGGAGGTGGTGTGATGAAGGTTCGCGCACAGATCGCGATGGTGCTGAATCTGGACAAGTGCATCGGCTGCCACACCTGTTCGATCACCTGCAAGAACGTCTGGACCAGCCGCGAAGGCGTGGAATACGCCTGGTTCAACAACGTCGAGACCAAGCCCGGCGTGGGCTATCCCAAGGAGTGGGAAAACCAGGACAAGTGGAATGGCGGCTGGGTGCGCACCGCCGCCGGCAAGCTGGTGCCCAAGGCCGGCGGGCGCTGGCGGATGCTGTCCAAGATCTTCGCCAACCCGGACCTGCCGCAGATCGACGACTACTACGAGCCGTTCGATTTCGACTACCAGCACCTGCACGAGGCGCCGGACGGCAAGCACCAGCCGACCGCGCGTCCGCGCTCGCTGATCACCGGCGAGCGCATGCAGAAGATCCACTGGGGCCCGAACTGGGAAGAAATCCTCGGCACCGAGTTCAAGAAGCGCGCCAAGGACAAGAACTTCGACGGCGTGCAGAAGGAAATCTACGGCGCGTTCGAGAAGACCTTCATGATGTACCTGCCGCGCCTGTGCGAGCACTGCCTCAATCCGGCGTGCGTGTCGGCCTGCCCGTCGGGCGCGATCTACAAGCGCGAGGAGGACGGCATCGTCCTCATCGACCAGGACAAGTGCCG
>Ga0116141_10003061_pt1 | contig 14202 bp, 13 predicted proteins | sample AD_UKC097_MetaG_FD_89744 | JGI IMG/M metagenome (GOLD analysis project Ga0116141, IMG submission 89744) | Active sludge microbial communities of municipal wastewater-treating anaerobic digesters from USA - AD_UKC097_MetaG | ecosystem: Engineered > Bioreactor > Anaerobic > Digestate | place: USA...
AGAGAAGTGCAAGAGTTGTTCGCAACCCCCGCACCGGCGCCAAACTGAATGTTCCCGCCAAGAAAGTCGTGAAATTCAAAGCAGCTCCGGCTCTTACAAAAGGCCTGAAGTAAAAGTTTCAGGGGTGCTCAGGCACCCCTTTTTAATTTCCTTAACCCGATACTTCCTTGTTCGGTATCTTTTGTTTGGGATCAAAAACCGGACAGGAATTCTTTTTATGAATATTTTAGTATATTTGTTAGCGAAGCTTGAACCCAACCGTGCACTCCGGAAATGAATTGTATTATTGTTGATGATGATCCCGTATGGCTGCGAACTCTAGAGGAATTCGTGAGTAAATCTTCTTCCCTGTCCCTCGTTGGAAGTTTCTCTGATTCCCTGTCGGCACGCAACCTGCTGATGTCACGAAGGGATATCGAACTCATCTTCCTGGATATCCAGATGCCGGAGATGGATGGTTTCGATTTCCTCTCCAGCCTCGAAAACCCTCCGCACATCATCTTTGTGTCGGGAAGCGAAGAATACGCCTACAAGGCTTTTAACTACAACGGCATAGACTACCTTCTCAAACCGATTACCTACCCGCGCTTCTGCCGCGCCGTAGAGAAGATCATGAAATACTACGCACCCAGGGCGGTACCGTCAGCCGCCGGTGAAGAGGAGATCTTCATTAAGAAGGCTTCCTCGCTTGTGCGCCTGAAACTTAAGGAGATACTCTATGTGGAGGCTCTTGAGAATTATGTCAGCGTCATTACACGCGACGAGAAATATACAATCCACTTTACAATGAGGGCTATTGAACAACAGCTGCCCTCAAGCCTCTTCGTGAGAATACACCGGTCGTACCTTGTAAACAAGAGTGTTATCAGGTCGATCAGTGAAAACAGCCTTACAATAGTAGTAGGCAGCAATCCGAAGATCCTGCCCGTGGGTAAATCATACCGCGACGGGATAATGAACTACATTAATATAATGCAGCGCTGATGCCTTCGCAAAGGCAACTCTTCCTTGATCATATCGGACAAACCTCTCCCTCACCCCTCATGCTTGAGATTGAAAGGGCGGAAGGTTCATTTCTTTATGACAGCAGCGGACGCGATATCATCGACCTGATTTCCGGTGTTTCGGTAAGCAACACCGGCCACCGCCATCCGGCAGTCATGGCTGCCCTGAATGACCAGGCCGGCAAGTACATGCACCTTATGGTCTACGGCGAGGTGATACAGAGCCCTCAGGTGCAGTACGCCGCACGCCTCGCCTCACTGCTGCCTCCCTCACTGGAATCAGTCTACTTTGTCAACTCAGGCAGCGAAGCCATCGAGGGAGCAATAAAGCTGGCCCGCAGGTACACAGGCCGCAATGAAATCATTTATTTCCGCAATGCCTACCACGGATCAACCACCGGAGCCCTGAGTGTTCAGGGTTCGGAAGAGTACCGCAATGCCTTCAGACCCCTGATGCCCGGCACAACAATGGCCGAATTCAATAACCCGGAAGCGGTGCAGATGATCAGCAGCAGCACCGCAGCCGTACTCGTAGAGCCTGTACAGGCTGAAGCTGGTGTGGTGCAGCCGGAAGGCAGCTTCCTGGCTGACCTACGCAGTGCCTGCAGCAGGCACGGTGCCCTTCTCATATTCGACGAGGTGCAGACGGGCTTCGGCCGTACCGGCAGCCTCTTCTCACTTTACAGGTACAATGTCACTCCTGACATCCTGGTGCTGGCCAAGGCACTCGGCGGAGGACTGCCCCTGGGGGCCTTCATCGCTTCGCGCGAAGTAATGTCTTCACTGACTCACCACCCGATACTCGGACACATAACTACCTTTGGGGGACATCCGCTCTGCTGCGCAACGGGACTTGCCTCACTGGAAGTGATTGTCAGGGAGAATCTGGCTGCTGCCGCACTTAATAAGGAGCAGCTTTTCAGGAAAGAACTGGCAGGAATGCCTTTCCGACGGATAAGGGGCGAAGGCCTCCTGCTGGCTGTTGTGCCGGAGAAGCCGGAGATCATCCCCACTATGATTGCCCGCGCCCCGGAGTTCGGGCTGCTGCTCGATTATTTTCTCTTCTGTCCGACTGCTTTCCGCATTGCACCGCCACTCACCATCTCAGAGGACGAAATCCGCCTCGCCTGCCAGCGGTTGGGAACGTTGATCAAGGCAATAGGGGAGGCATGAAAGTCTGAAAGCCCCGATCCGCCAGCCGGCGGATGCGGGGTTTCGTCGCCTTGCTCCTCAATCTGAGGGTCTGAGAGTCTGAAAGTCTGAGAGTCTGAAAGTCTGAGGGTTTTGCAATTCATAATTCGCAATTCGCAAATCGCAAATCCCAAATCTGCCATGTCCTGACTGACACTCTGTCAGAATTCCTGCCGCGGCACGCCCTTTGATCAAATGGGGCAGGATAATCAGAAAACTAAATCATATGGAAAAAGGTAAAATCGGAGTAACCACAGAAAACATCTTTCCAATCATCAAGAAATTCCTCTACTCGGATCATGAGATCTATCTGAGAGAGCTGGTATCAAACGCCACCGACGCCATCCAGAAGCTGAAGGCACTATCCTCAGCCGGCGAATTCAAGGGCGAACTCGGCGAACTTCGCGTACAGGTCACACTTGACCCCAAAAAGAAAACAATCACCGTCTCCGACAACGGCATAGGGATGAGCGCGGAAGAGATAGACAAATACCTGAACCAGATTGCCTTCTCCAGCGCCAACGAGTTCCTTGACAAATACAAGGACCAGGCAAGCGGACTCATCGGTCAGTTCGGCCTCGGCTTCTATTCAGCCTTCATGGTATCGGACAAGGTGGAGGTAATCTCAAAGTCATACCGTGAAAACGTCCCGGCAGTGAAGTGGATCTGCGACGGCAGCCCGGAATATTCAATAGAAGAGGCGGAGAGGGACGGACACGGAACAGACGTCATCCTTCACATCGACAAGGAGTCGAAGGAATTTCTGGATGAGAACCGCATTGAGGGCCTCCTGAAGAAGTACTGCAGCTTCCTGCCGGTGCAGGTGCAGTTCGGCAATGAGAAGGAATGGAAGGACGGAAAAATGGTCGACACCGGCAAACCAAAGATCATCAACAACACCCAACCGGCCTGGACACGTAAACCGGCAGACCTCAAGGACGAGGATTATACAAGCTTCTACCGTGAGCTCTACCCTATGGGCGAGGAACCTCTGTTCCACATCCACCTCAACGTAGATTATCCGTTCAAACTGACCGGGATACTCTACTTCCCTAAAATCAGGAACAACTTCGAGATACAGAAAAACAAGATACAGCTCTACTGCAACCAGGTCTTCGTGACTGATTCCGTTGAGGGGATCGTTCCCGACTTCCTGACATTGCTTCACGGTGTAATTGACTCTCCCGATATTCCGCTCAACGTCTCCAGGAGCTACCTGCAGAGCGATTCCAACGTCAAGAAGATCTCCGGACACATCACCAAAAAGGTGGCAGACCGCCTCTCTGACATCTTCAAGAAGGACCGGGAGACCTTTGAAAAGAAATGGGATGACCTGAAACTCTTCATCGAGTACGGTATGATCACAGAGGAAAAATTCTTCGAGAAGATTTCGAAGATTGCCCTTTATAAAAATACTGCAGGCAAGTACTTCACCCTCGAGGAGTATGACAAGATCATCAAGGAAAACCAGACTGACAAGGATAAGTCACTGATTCATCTCTATACCACCGACCCGGTGGCCCAGCATACTTATGTGGCCAAGGCTGCCGATAAGGGCTATGATGTGCTTGTGCTTGACGGACAGCTTGACACACATCTTATAAACACCCTCGAGTCGAAGGAGCCTTCATCAAGGTTTGTGAGGGTTGACAGCGATGTGATTGAAAAGCTCATCAGGAAGGATGAGAGCCACACCTCGAAGCTTACCCAGTCGCAGTCGGATGACCTGGCGCAGGTATTCCGTACCCAGGTGGCTGATACTGACAAGGCCCGTTTCAACGTAAGGGCCGAGAACCTCGATGAAAATGACCTTCCGATGGTCATCACGCAAAGCGAATTCATGCGCAGGATGAAGGACATGGCACAGTTCGGAGGAGGATACTCATTCTACGGTGAGATGCCTGACAGTTTCGACCTGGTGCTGAACACCAACCATCCACTGGTGATTTCCCTGGCCGGCGACCTTGATAAGGAGCATACTGACGAGCTTAAGAAAAACAGTGCCGGAATTGAGAAGACGAAGGTCGAGATCGAGTTCATGGAAAAGGAGCAAGGCAAGAAGAAGCCCGAGGACATTCCTTCAGTGGAGAAGGATGACCTTGAGAGGCTCAGGGGTGAGCTGAAACAGCTTGAGGAGAAAAGGAAGACAATCCTCGGCGGGTTCGGCAATGACCACCAGGCCGTGAGGCAGCTGATAGACCTCGCCATGCTGGCAAACAACATGCTCAAGGGAGAGGCGCTGAGCGCATTCGTCAAACGAAGCATCAGCCTCCTCTAGAATTCGGTCATTTATATCACAGGTCAATAAAGGACGCCCGCTGAGGGCGTCTTTTTTTTTGTAAATATTCCTGAAAAATTATTATCCGGGGATATCAAATGTGTAATTTTATTCCTGCTAAAGTCATTGTGGAATAATGTCTTGTTTCATTTTAACGGCTCGTGAAAATGGATAAATCACTTTCATCTTCGTTTGACAGCTTTTACGGTAAAGTAAGAGAGATTCTGGAATCGGCCAGGAACAGGTCCTACAGGGCCGTGAACCTGGAAATGGTACAGGCCTACTGGGAGATCGGACGCTCTATAATTGAGGAAGAACAGCAGGGCGACACCAGAGCAGATTACGGAAGCAGTCTTCTTTTAAAATTGTCCAGGAAGCTTACACAAGATTACGGGAAAGGATTTGATTACAGGAATCTCGCGTATATGAGACAGTTTTATCAAATCTTTCCAAATTTGAACGCACTGCGTTCAGAATTGTCCTGGACACATTACAGGATCCTGATGCGAATTGAAGGTGAATTATCAAGAGAGTTTTACCTTCATGAATGTGTGGAAGGAAACTGGAGTACCAGGCAACTTGAACGGCAAATAAACAGCCTGTATTACGAACGGATTTTACTGACTGGAAAAGAAAGCCGTCATATTGTAAAAAAGGAAGCGGATGAAAAGAAAGAGATCCTGCAACCTGCCCATATTATTAAGGATCCGTATGTGCTGGAGTTCCTGAACCTGAATCCAAATTCAGATTTTTACGAGAGAGAAATCGAGAAGGCTCTCATTGATAAGCTTCAGGCATTCCTGCTTGAGATGGGTAAAGGATTTTCTTTTGTGAGCAGGCAATACAGGATCTCCGCTGAAGTGCAATTTTCCGGTTTTATCCCATTATCCGGGCAAGCTCTGACTTGATGTAGGCGATGGCGGTTCTGGTCGGTTCGGTTTCCATCTCGACAACCTCCTCGAGAAGCAACCTTGAGAGTTCTTCGCCGGTAGCGGTGGGAGGAAGCTGGGTGGCAACAGTGTTGATAAGCCTTACAATGGTGCCACGCGCATTCTTCACCATCTCCCATGCCTCGCTGCTCATGTAAATCTGCTGCGAGAGGTTGTGCTCATATTCGCTCCTGACCGCGGTGACCAGGGCCGAATGAAGCTGCTGGGCCGTCATCTCCGGCCTGGCGGTGCGTATTATCAGTGACTCCGGTGAAATGCGCTCAAGGAACAACACCACTCGTTCATAGGCCTGAAGCCTGACCGGGGTGAGGGTTTTCACGGTCTGCAGCAGCAGATCCTGCCTCCGCCGCTCCTGGTCGTCACGCAGCATGTTACGTATCACCAGCCATGCGGTGAGCATCACCAGCAGTGCAGGAATGGAAATTTTGAGTATCTCGAGGAAAGTTTCCATTGTAGTAGTCGTTTATGGTCTTTGTGCGATGCAAATTAATCATTTTTCAGGCCTTATCGGCAGGTTGGACACTGATTTGGACGGATTATTAAGTCTTACTGGTGGGCTGAGCTCTGATTTGGAAGGATTATTAAGTCATATTGGGGGACTGAACACTGATCTGGAAGGATTATTCAATCTTACTGTTGGATCGGGCCCTGATTTGGACAGATTATTCAAGCCTGAACGCCGGATGACCGTTATGCCAGTCTCGCCACCCCCGGCCTGCCATAATCCCTTTTCTTTTTCACTTTTAACAATTACATTTGGCCTTTTCGGTAACAAACCCAATAGAAAACTGACATTATGGAGCATATCAGCAGGAGGGTGCAGGCACTCTCGGTATCACAGACACTGGCAATGGCGCAGAAAAGCCGCGAGCTGAAGGAACAGGGCATTGACGTAATAAGCCTCAGCCTCGGCGAGCCTGACTTCAACACCCCTGATGATATCAAAGAGGCTGCAAAGAAAGCCATAGATGACAACTACTCGTTCTATCCACCCGTGCCCGGATACAATGACCTCCGCGAGGCAATTGCCCATAAGTTCAAAGAAGAGAATGGACTAGATTATACTCCCGAACAGATAATTGTGTCAGCAGGAGGGAAACACAGCCTCATCAACGTAATGCTTTCGGTTGTTGATCCGGGCGAAGAGGTGATTCTCCTGGCTCCCTACTGGGTCAGTTATCTTGATCACATTACATTCGCCGAAGGCAAGCCGGTTATAATACAGACATCGATCGACAGCGACTTCAAGGTCACTCCGGCACAGCTCGAGGCAGCCCTAAGCCCGCGCACAAGGTTGCTCATCTTCAACTCGCCCTCAAACCCCACAGGTATGGTATATACCCGCGAGGAGATGGCAGCGCTGGTGAAGGTGCTGGAGAAATTTCCGCAGGTGATCATTATCTCGGACGAGATCTACGAACACATTACCTTCTCCGGCAAGCATATAAGCCTGGCTTCATTCAGCAGCATTTACGACAGGGTAGTAACTGTCAACGGAGTTTCAAAGGGCTATGCCATGACCGGATGGAGAATAGGTTACATTGGCGCACCGCTATGGCTCGCGAAGGCCTGCAACAAGCTGCAGGGCCAGTTCACCTCAGGGGTCTCCTCGATATCCCAGAGGGCAGCACTGGCGGCTGTCACCTCGAAGAGCGACTCAAAGGAGAGGATGCGCGAGGCATTCCTCCGCCGCAGGGACCTGATATGCAGGCTGCTGGGCGAGATCCCGGGTCTCAAGGTAAGGATTCCCCAGGGTGCCTTCTACGTGATGCCTGACATCAGCAACTTCATCGGCAGGAGCTATGACGGAAAGGTGATGAAGAATGCAGATGACCTTACCTTCTTCCTTCTTGCGGAGGCGAGGGTGGCTATGGTGAGCGGAACGGCCTTCGGCGCCGATAACTGCATCAGGATTTCCTATGCCACCTCCGACGACCGCATAACCGAGGCCGTCCGCCGGATTAAGGAGGCGCTGGGGAAACTGTCCTGATCTTCCACATCCATACGGATTCCTGCATGAAGGCAGGTAACGACGCATCTGAGATGCGTCGCTACGATATCATTTGCACATACCTGCCCCGGTGCAGGTGGCACCACATGCAGGTTTCTGCCTGATGAAGGTAGCGGCGGGTCTGAGACCCGGGGATGCAAGGTATCAATACCTGTTGTAGGTGATCACATCTCCCGGCGGTTTACGCGATTTGTCCCTCAGACGGTTGTCGGTATATCCCACTGAGATGACCAGCTCAACCTTCCTTGAACCGGGTATGCCGAGTATCTTCTTGATTTTCCTTTCATCCAGCCAGCCGATAATGCACGTCCCAAGTCCTTCTGCTGCAGCCTGGTAAACCATTGATGCAGTCGCTATCCCGATATCAATCAGTGAGTAATCCTTCTGTTTGACAAGATCACCGGCACGGGAGCTGAGATTTGATTTTTCGCGGACCACCACTATCAGCACCGGTGCCTCCCTGACGAATGAATTCAGGCGCAGGACAACCGATTCAGTGGCTGCTGCCACCTCATCACGCAGCACTGGCTCATCCACAACTATAAAATGCCACGGCTGACCGTTGCAGGCAGATGGTGAAATCCTTCCCGCTTCAGTAATCCTTTCAATCTTCTCCCTCTCAACCGGTTTGTCGAGATATTTTCTCTCACTCTGCCTGCCTTTCATCAGGCTGAGCATCTTCTGACCGTCAGTCATCAGGGCAGACGGATGATTAAAAGTTCTGTGCGTAAACCTCGGTGTAATTAAACGGATGGAGGCATGCCGGGCAGTTTTTCAGCGGCTTCGTGCCAAAGTGCACATAACCGCACTTGCGGCAATACCAGAACACCTTCTCCTCCCGTTCGAACACCTTGTTGCCCATAACATTTTCAAGAAGCTTCCTGTAACGCTCCTCGTGCACCTTCTCAGCAGCAGAAATGGCCTTAAAGGCTGTGGCTATCTCCTTGAATCCTTCCTCCTCGGCTACTTTCGCAAATGAGGGATAAAGATCCGACCACTCTTCATGCTCGCCTGCGGCAGCAGCCTCGAGGTTATCACTGGTGGTAGAGGTTTTTCCTGCGGGGTAGGCTGCTGTAATCTCAACCATGCCGCCCTCCAGATAACCAAAGAAACGCTTTGCATGCTGCTGCTCCTGCAACGCTGTCTCAAGGAAAATAGCCGCGATCTGCTCATAGCCCTCTTCCTTGGCCACCTTGGCTGCAAATTCATAACGGTTCTTAGCTTGTGATTCGCCTGCAAATGCCTTAAGGAGATTCTTCTCCGTACGGGTTCCTTTTATTCCTTCCATCTTTCTTTTATTTAATGATTGTTTAAGTGTGTTCGGCCATAAAATTAATGAAATTCTGGCTACTTTTAGGCTTCTGTTTTCAGTCAGATAAACTATACCAGAACTATGAGAAAGTCATTTATTGTCGTTGTTGCCGTGGCCATGTTCGTGATCCAGTCATGCAGTCATAAGGGTAATGAATACCGGTTATATTACCTTGGGGGTCAGTCAAATATGGATGGTTACGGATTTGTTGCAGATCTTCCTGCAAGCCTGACCGGAGAAATGGATGGCATCATGATCTATCATGGTAATACTGATGGTGACAACACACCGGTTGACGGTCGCGGGCTCTGGAGTACTCTCTGCCCGGGACATGGCGCCGGCTTCGCGAGCGATGGTACTGACAACACTTATTCAGACCGTTTTGGTGTGGAGATTTCATTTGCCGAAAAGATGAAGGAGCTGTTTCCCGGTGAGAAGATAGCAATCATCAAATACTCAAGGGGAGGGACCTCAATTGATACTGCCGCTGCAGGAGGTGCAGGCGCATGGCTGCCATCATACACCGGCGGGAACGGCATAAACCAGTATGATCACTTTCTTGCAACGGTTAATGGAGCCCTGGCTGCCGGCGATATTGACGGCGACGGAAAGAAAGATGTGCTGATACCCTCCGGGATACTCTGGATGCAGGGAGAGAGTGATGCCAACAACGAATACGCCACATCGATATACAAGGAAAACCTTGCTATGCTGATAGACAGTATCCGCAATGTCTTTTCTTCACCTCAAATGCCAGTTGCCATCGGCAGGATATCCGATTCGCACAATGATGCCGACAGCCTTGTATGGACATGGGGTGATGCAGTCAGGGATGCACAGGCAAATTATGTTGCTGAGGATGGGAACGCTGCTCTTGTTACATCAACTGACAACTACGGTTACAGCGATCCCTGGCATTATGACAGTGAAGGATTCATTGATCTTGGAAGGAAATTCGCGGAGGCAATAGCAGCTCTCAGAAACCGCTGATCTTATCTTTCTTCTTTTTTATAAACCTTTTCTCTTCTCCCTTGAGGAGCCTCCTGATGTTTTTGGCGTGGGTGATGATCACAGCCACCGCCACCACTATTGAAAATACAATCAGCAGGGTTGATGGTGTCCTGAATACCGTAACCAGCAATATGGGAAACATCGCCACGGCGGTCATGGAGCTGAGCGAGACATAACCGCTAAGGAGAAGCACCAGCAGAAATATTCCCGCACATGTCAGCGTAAGCAGCGGGTGAAGCGCCAGCAGGACCCCGAATGTTGTTGCCACTCCCTTTCCTCCGCGAAAGCCGGCAAAGATAGGGAACACGTGCCCGAGTATGGCTGCCATTCCGGATGCGATCTGCAGTATCATCATCGGCTCAGAGCCTTCCGGGGCGGCATCGAGGAATCTCGGCAACATGGCTGCAATCCATCCCTTGAAGAGGTCAAAGATGAGCACGGGTATGCCCGTCTTCCAACCCAGCACCCTGACGGTGTTCGTGGCTCCCGCATTGCCACTGCCATGCTCCCTGACATCAATGCCGTGAAACAGCTTTCCTGCCCAGACTGCACTGGGAATTGAGCCTGCCAGGTAAGCCAGCGCGACTGCAATAACTGATAACGATATGACCATTAACGATATATTACGGCTTAGGACCCGAAGATACGAGTTTTGCCGTTTCGCTGTTCGAGGTGAACTTGCTGAAGTTTTTTACGAATTTTTCGCCAAGCTCCCTTGCTGACTTCAGCCATGCTTCATAATCAGGCCATTTTTTGCCGGGGTCAAGCAGGTCTGAAGGTACTCCCGGCACTGATGTGGGGATACTCAGGTTAAATACCGGGATTGTGGTGTACGGTACGTCGTTTATGGTTTTATTCAATATGGCATCAATGATCCTGCGGGTTGACGGGAGGTCAATGCGCTTGCCTGTACCGTACGGTCCGCCCATCCATCCCGTGTTGACCAGCCATGCATCAGCGTTGTGCATTCTCATCTTCCGGGTCAGTTCACGTGCGTAGATGATCGGGTCAAGCAGCAGAAATGCCGCCCCGAAGCATGCCGAGAAGGAGGGCACAGGTTCCTTGATACCTCTTTCTGTCCCGGCCACCTTCGCGGTATAACCGCTCAGGAAATAATATTGCGTCTGCTCCTCTGTCAGCCTGGCCACCGGGGGCAATACCCCGAAAGCGTCGGCGGTGAGGAATATGACGGTGGTGGCATGCCCCGCTTTCGATACGGGCCTGACTATATTATCTATATGGTATATAGGGTAGGAGACCCGCGTGTTTTCTGTCTTGGCTGCACTGGCGAAGTCGATCTCACCCTTCTCATCCACAACCACGTTCTCAAGAAGTGCATCACGCCTGATGGCGCGGTATATGTCAGGCTCATTCTCCTTGCTCAGGTTGATTGTCTTGGCATAACACCCTCCCTCGAAGTTGAATATGCCTTCATCGTCCCAGCCATGCTCGTCATCACCTATAAGCGCCCTCTCGGGATCAGTTGACAGGGTCGTCTTGCCGGTACCGGACAGGCCGAAGAAAATGGCCACGTCGTCTTTCTTCCCAACGTTGGCCGAACAGTGCATCGAGGCAATTCCCCTGAGCGGCAGATAGTAATTCATTACCGAAAAGATCCCCTTCTTCATCTCGCCGCCATACCACGTGCCGCCCACAAGCGCCATCCTCTCAGCCAGGTTGAAAAGCACAAAGTTCTCAGAATTCATTCCAAACTTCTGATACTCCGGATTGACCGCCCTGGAAGCCATCAGTACCACGAAATCAGGCTTGAAATTCTTAAGTTCCTCGTCTGTGGGACGGATGAACATGTTCTTGACAAAGTGAGCCTGCCATGCCACCTCCATTACGAAGCGCACGCAGAGCCTGGTATCCCTGTTGGCGCCGCTGTAACAATCCATGACGTACAGCTCCCTGCCGGAGAGCTGGCGCTCAGCAATCTTCTTGCAGTGTTCCCACGCTTCCTGAGTAAGCACCTTGTTGTCAGAGACAGGTGAACTTTCAGACTTCCACCAAACGGTATTTTCAGTGGTGCTGTCACGCACAATGTACTTGTCCTTTGGCGAACGGCCTGTAAATATTCCGGTATCGACCGCCACCGCACCGGTGGTGGTCAGTACACCCTTCTCGAATCCCTTCAGGCCGGGCGATAGCTCATCCTCATAAAGACGTTCATAGGAGGGATTATAGACTATCCCTTTTACTTCTGTGATACCGTATTGCTTTAAAATTTCTTCTGACATCATTGTTGGGGGGTTTTTGATGTCCATCAAAGTTAATAATATTAAGCATTGAAATACACTGACAAAAATCAAGAGGCCGACTTTAAAGAAAAAGCCGCACCCGAACCTCCTATTGATTATCTTTAGATTGCATTACCAACAAACATGAGAACGATTTTTCTTTTAACGGCATTGCTCCTTACCATCAACTTATATCCGCAGAATATCAGGGTCAGGAGCGTAAAGAGGATAACGCCCGAAGACAGCGGATCGTACCTGTTGTCCGGTGTCATTCCGGGATCAGGACTCCTGCTGGTGTCCGGAAGCGGTTACAACGGGCTGAGTATGCTTGACACAAGAAATGGCAGATTACAGGTGATAACCGGTGACACAGGGGCAGGTTATGAACCTGCGGCTACTGCTGACGGCCGGAAGGTTCTCTACAGGAGTGACAGTTTCAGTGATAATGTGAAATTCTCGTCGGTAAGCAGTTATGACATCACCACAGGTGCGAAGGATCTCCTGCTGAAGGAGGGGAGGGATGTTCTTCCTCCCGCAGTGGCGGGAAACAGCGTCCTTGTCAGGTCGGAAGAAGGAATAAAGATTAAACAGGTTGGCCCGGTACTTAAATCCGGCCGTAACGAAGCCTTCCTTCTGACAGAAGATATGATGCCTGTGCTCTATCGTGGCAGCGAAAGAAAAGCCCTGATGCCGAACGGCGACGGATTCTACATCTGGACATCACTCTCTCCTGACGGCAGCAAGATCCTCTATAACTACCGGGGGCAGGGCACATTCATCTGTGATACAAACGGCAGGATTATACATGACCTTGGCAGGATCAACGCTCCGAAGTGGTTCAATGACAGGCTCGTGATAGGGATGGATGATCAGGATGACGGTCACAGGATAACAGGATCTGAACTTGTTTATTATTCTCTTGGAGACAAGAAACGGGTAATACTCACCTCTACACCTGACAGGTCTGAGATGTTCCCGTTCGCAGCCGGCAACAGACGCATTGCCTTCTGCACTGACCACGGGGAGATCTACATGATGAAAGTGAGAGTCAGATGAAACGAGGGAGACGGGAGTGGATGCTGGCCTGGTTTTTATGCCTGCCGGCAGTGATGTATGGCCAGAGATCAGACTTTAGCGGACTGAAGATCTTCATCAACCCTGGCCATGGAGGTCATGACGGCGATGACAGGCACATGATCGCAACCGACTTCTGGGAGTCGGAGGGAAACCTCACCAAGGGGCTCTTCCTGCGCGAGCTGCTGGAAAGCCGCAATGCCACCGTTTACATGTCGCGCACCACAAACTATACCTCTGATGACCTTAAGCTATCAGTCATAGCTGAGATGGCAAATCAGGCCAATGCAGATTTCTTCATCTCCATCCACAGCAATGGCTTCGACGGTACCCGGAACCAGCCGCTGGTGCTTTTCAGGGGCTATGACAACTCTCCTGTCTACCCTGCCGCCAAAACGATGGCGCAGATTCTCTGGGAGAAGCTTTATGAAAAGGGCAACTGCTGGACCCATTCATTTCAATGGGTAAAGGGCGACTGGACCTTTTATCCCGAATGGGGAGATCAGGTGGGACTGGGTGTTCTCAGGGACCTCACCATGCCCGGAGTGCTCTCGGAAGGCTCTTACCATGATTACATACCCGAGGGATGGCGGCTTCGGAATGAAAACCACCTTCACCATGAAGCATGGGCAATGCTCAGGGCCCTCCGGCAATTCTACAATGTGAATCCGGAACCCCTGGGTATTATCGCCGGAACAGTAAGGGATGAGCTGACCTCACCACCTTATTATTATGGCCCAGCGACAACAGATAAGAACTCGCCGATTAACGGAGCAACAGTCACGCTGATGCCGTCAGGAAAGTCAGTAGTGATTGACAACCTCAATAATGGCTTCTTTATGTTTGACTCCCTGCCTCCGGGCAACTATGATGTCATTGTTGGCGACATGGCAGATTTCTACAATGACACAGTCACAGCCGTGGTGACTCCGGGCATGACCACAATTGCAGATCTGCTTCCTTCATTTGATACTGCACGTGTGCCGGTAGTCACCGAACACCTTCCTTCCACAACCGACAGCCTGCCGTTCAACCAGACATTAACGTTCAAATTCAATGTCCCCATGAACATGCTTGCTGTTCAGTCCGCCCTGATGTTTGAACCGCAAGTGGACATTATGTATGAATGGG
>Ga0116141_10003064_pt1 | contig 14200 bp, 8 predicted proteins | sample AD_UKC097_MetaG_FD_89744 | JGI IMG/M metagenome (GOLD analysis project Ga0116141, IMG submission 89744) | Active sludge microbial communities of municipal wastewater-treating anaerobic digesters from USA - AD_UKC097_MetaG | ecosystem: Engineered > Bioreactor > Anaerobic > Digestate | place: USA...
TCGCGCAGCAACGGTCGAAGCAGCCATTGATCTGGCGCGCCACCGCGTGGATATGCAGGCCGTTGCCGTAGTCGTAATCGATACCGAAGCAGTCGTAGGTGTTACCGGTCGAGCGCTGATGACGCGCGCCGATGCCCATCGCCTGTTTGGGCAAACGCCCGATGAACCAGTTGGCCAGATCGATCTCATGCACCGCCTGTTCGGTCAGGTGATCGGCGGACATCTCTCGGAAATGATACCAGTTATTGGCCATGTACGCGGCGTTCGAGTCTTCTGGCCTGCGCTTGCGCAAGTAGTTTGCCGGGCTCATCGAGCCATGGCAACGATAGACCACGCCGCCCCGAATCTCGCCGATGATGCCGTCGCGCACCGGGCCGATCATGCGCAGGGCGCGACTGTTGTGGCGGTGGCAGGTCCCGGACAGGATTGAGAGTTTGGCCGTCTTGGCGGCCTCGACCACCTGCAAGAAGTGGCGCAAGCCTGCGGGATCTGTGGCGATCGGTTTCTCCGCGAAGATGTGTTTGCCCGCCTTGACACAGGCTTCGGCATGCCGCGCGCGGAAGATCGGCGGCGCGCACAACAGGACAATCTCGGCATCCGATTCCATGAGCTTCAGATAGCCGTCCGCACCGCCGAACGCAAATTTCTCGTCACAGCCGTTAGCCCGGCACGCGGCCGCCGCCTTTTCTTTAAAGAAGTCAGCCGCGCCGACCATCACGGCCTTGTGGCCCAGCCGCGTTGCGGCAGCCGTGATCTCGCGCGCGGCGCCGGAACCGCGTCCGCCGCAACCGACCAACGCATACTTGAACACGCGCTGCCCCTGCCCCAGCGTGATGGAGGGGGCGGCCGCCAGCACCGCACCGAACGCGGTTGTCCGTTTGATAAACGCACGACGATTCTGCATCTGTCTTTCTCCTGTTAACTCGATCCTCTGTTCAGCCCATCGCGGCTAGGCGCCGCGCCCCGCGAAAAAACGATCCATCAGCGCACTGTGTTCGGCATCCGTATATCCGCCGCTTTCGATCGTCACCCAGCCACTGTATCCGACCTCATCGATCACCTTGCGCACAGACACCCAGTCCACATCGCCTTTGCCGATCGGCACGAAATCGCCGTCATTTTTCTTCGTTCGGTCGATCTTGAAATCTTTAATGTGGAGTTTGACAATCAGCGGCCCCATTGTCCGCAACCACGTTTCTGTCGGCGCATACCGCACATGGTTGCCGAGATCCAGATAGGCGCGAACCCGATCATGCTTGAACATCCGCACAAACGCTGCGGCAAAATCCGGCATCACCCACAGACTGTTCCACACGTTCTCAAGCCCGATCGTGACGCGGTTCTCAATCGCGACCGGAATCAGCTCTTCAACGGCCGCGCTCGCCAGCTCTGTCGAGCGATTATGCGCGGCGATATACTCGGCGAAGGGCGCATTGTCGCCGGCCACGACCGATTCGATCCGGCAGGTCGCCGGATCATATGCGATCTTGAATTGCGTCGGCTTCGGTATCGTTCCACCCATACGGAGGCAGGGCACAAGCAACATGGCATCCGCGCCATACGCGGCCGTCACACGGATCAAGCGTTTGACATCCTCGATCGACCTGCGGCGTGCCTCTGCGTCCGCATTGCCGAGGTCGGCCCAGCCGCCCATAAAGGAGTGGATTTTCACCCCGTGCTTCTCCGCCACGGCCCGCCCGGCCAACACCTGCTCAAGCGTGACCTCTTTTTGGGTCAACTCCACGCCCGGAAATCCCGCCTTGGCGATCCGCTCGCAGGTCGCGTCATCGGCGATGCCGGCGATCAACGCCTTTTGCAGACGGGTTTTGAAGGCCGCGCCTTCCGCCGTCCGCCCGATCCCCGGCACGCCGGCCGCCAGCCCCGCCCCTGCCGTCATCCTCACGAAGTCACGCCTGGTCATGGAATCCCCCTTCATTCGTTGCTCTCGAGCAACTCCCCTGATCGCATACCCGATACCCAACCTAATGGCGAAGAGTTTAAGGATTTACGGGGGCAATGTCAACGCAGGGCTCAGGCCGTTTCACGTCTGCGCGGGAATCGCGCCGCGCCGGAACGCTTCCCACGCCGTCTCGAACCAGAACTCAGCGGCGGGGAGCGGCCGACACGGCTGCCAGCGGTGCCGAAAGCCGTGCCCTTTGCTGCACCGCGTTTCCAGCACCTGTGCGCGAAAGGCCGGATCTTCCGGCACCTTCGCGCCCTGCTCATCCATCACCAGCGACGAACCGCGGCTGCCCACGCCTGACCGGACACTGTAGGCCAGCGCCGAGAGATAACCCGCATGCGCCGTGCAGAGCTGGCGGTTCTCAAAAGCTTTGATCAGATCCAGCGGACCCGCCGCGCGGCATCCTTCGCGTTCAAGCCGCCGCACCTGAGCCTGAGCCTCTGCAACTGCCCGCTCTAGCGCGGCGGCGTGGCGCAGATGCGCGCCATACCGGCTCATACGCTGCTGAAACTCGTGTCGGCACGCTCGCCACGACCACCCCGAGCACCGGCACCGCGCGGCAAATGCGCGCTCCGCTTCGAGCGTGGACACCCATGACGCGGCGAAGGCATCATCCGCAAGCGTAGCGCCGGCATAGCGCGCGGCAATAAACTCCGCAGCCCGCATCCCCCCGACCTGTCCCGCATTGAGCGCCGCGCCGCCGGGGCGCCCCACGCCGTGCGAGCCGTTGACTTCGCCCACCGGGAAAAGATGCGCCAGATTGACCGATTCCCACCAGAGCGAGGCGGCCAACCCGCCGTTGTTGTGCTGTGCGCAGAGCGCGATCTCCAACGGCTGCCCGGCCAAGTCCACGCCCCGTTCTCGATAGAAGGCGACCGCACCGGGATTCAGCTTCAGCAGGCGGGCGAGCGGCGTGCGCCCCGTCGCGCCGGAGCGGGCCAAATAGCCGCGCGCCTCCTCGGACAGCGCGTCAAAATGAAAACCGGCGGGATTGCGGCGATAGTCGAGGAACACGCGGCGCCCCTTGACCTCGCGCTCGTCATAGACCATCCGGTCGATCCACGAAGACCCGGCATCCGCCCTGCGCGCCTCAAAAGGCCACTGATAGCCTTTCAGGAACAACAGGCTGTAGGCCTGCGCCGGCTCCGCACACGCATCCAGCAAAAACTCTCGCTCATCGGAACAGCCGTCAGAGGCCGTCGAAATCAGGCGCGGCACCACCTGCATGTAGCTCCCTGAAACGTTCCAGCGCGGACGGACCGAAGCCAGCCCGTACTGGGAATCCGGCAGGTTGCGCCCAGCCGCGCCCGCGCGAAACGCCAGTCCGATGCCCCCGAGCTGGCAGGCGGGATAGGCGCTGGCCGCATACAACCCGCCGAAACCGCCAACCGCGAACACCACGTTTTCGGCCCGGTAGGCCTGCCAGCCGCCGGAAGCCGCAAGGGCCAACGCCCCGCAGGCGCGTCGCCGGCTGCCGGAGCCACTCACCAGCAGCGATGTCACCGAGCGCCGCTCATGGATCGGCACGCCCAGTCGCCGGACTTCGCGCAGCAGCGCCGTGCACATGTCCCTGGACGTATAGGGTCCGGTCGACGTGGCGCGCCGCGCCGGATCATGGTCGGTTTTGTACCCGGGAAACTGACCATAGTCATCGTGCGGAAAAGGCACGCCAAGCGACACGAGATGAGCGAAGGCCTGCACCGAGCCGGCGGCTTCGGCCACGGCCAGATCACCGTGCATGCCGCCCGCCGCCGACAAGGCTGCGGCCATGGCGAAAACGGAATCCGGCTCGGCACCGCATAGCCCGAGCTTGTAGTAGGTCTGCTTGTCACTGCCGGTATTGATCGACGTGCCTTTTCGCAGTCCCTCCGTGACGATCAGCGTGTCGATCCCGCGCCGCCGGAGCTGCACGGCGGCGTGAAGCCCCGCAGCCCCCGAACCGATCACCAGCGTATGGCAACACGTCAGTTTCATGATTGTCCGCTCACAGCCGCTGCACAGAGAGCCCCCCGTCCACATACACGACTTGACCGGTCGAATAGGGAAACTCCCCGCGCGCCAGCACCGCAACGGCGCGCCCCACATCCTCTGGTTCGCCCCAGCGTTTCTGGATCAACAGGTCGCTGTCGGCGATGAGCGCGTCGTATTTGGCCTGGACCGGTCCCGTCATATCACTGCGGATGATTCCGGGGCGCACCTCGTAGACGGACAAGCCATCCCGGCCCAGGCGGCTCGCGAACAACCGCGTCATCATGGCCACCCCGGCTTTGGCCACGCAGTACTCGCCGCGCGAAACCGATGCCACCTCCGCCGACACGGAACCGATATTCACGATACACCCGGCGAATGCGGCATCCGCACGGCGCTGCTCGACCATCCAGCGCGTGGCCGCCTGCGTCAAAAAGTAAGGGCCTTGCAGATTGATCCGCATGACGCGCTCGAAGCTCTCTTCGGTCGCCTCAAGCAGGTCCGCGCGCACCTGCGGCGCGACGCCGGCATTGTTGACCAACACATGAAGCGCACCGAAACGGGTGCGCACCGCATCGAGCAGCCGCGACCGGTCGGCCCCCTGCGCGACATCGGCCTGAATGTAGAGGATCTCGCCGCCGTGCCGCTGCAACGCCTCAAGCTGAGGCGCGGCCGCGTCAGCAGGCCGCGTCCCGCACACGGCCAGCGCAAAGCCCTCGCGCGCCAACGCCTCGGAGATGCCCAGGCCGATGCCGCGCGCGCCACCGGTCACGAGTGCCACCCGTCCCATGCGCAATCCTCCTCTCAACGATGCAGATGCGAGAGATCGACGGGCGACACATGCCAGATGTCGCGCGCGTACTCACGGATCGTGCGGTCCGACGAGAACCGCCCCGCGCGCGCCACATTCACCAGCGCCTTGCGGTCCCACTGCAACGGCTCGCGGTAGAGGGCCTCCACCCGGTCCTGCGTGTCCATGTAGTCACGCAAATCCGCCAGCAGCAGATAGTGGTCGTTAAAGTCCAGCAGCGAGCGCACGATCGGATCCAGCAGGCCCGGCGTGAGCAGGCAGAACACATTGCGCCGGATCATGTCAACCGCCTGGCGGATCTCGGGGTCCGTGTGGTAGATCTGGCGCGCCGAATAGGTCGGGCGCAGGGCTTTGACCTCCTCCGCGCGCAGCCCGAAGAGGAAGATGTTCTCGTCACCCACCTCCTCATGGATTTCGACATTGGCACCGTCCAGCGTACCGAGCGTCAGCGCGCCGTTCAACATCATCTTCATGTTTCCGGTGCCCGAGGCCTCGGTGCCGGCCAGTGAAATCTGCTCGCTGACGTTCGCGGCCGGAATGATCCGTTCGGCCAGGGAGACGCGGTAGTCGGGCAGAAAGACCACACTGATCTTGTCTTTCATGCGGGGATTGCCGTTGACCACTTCCGCGATGCCGTGAATCAACCGGATGATCAACTTCGCCATCGTGTACCCGGGCGCGGCCTTGGCCGCGAAAATAAAGGTGCGCGGCAACGGGTCATACGACGCATCCGCCACGAGGCGGTTATAGAGCACGATGATGTAAAGCGCCAGCAGCAACTGACGCTTGTACTCATGCAGGCGCTTGACCTGCACATCGAAGATCGACTCCGGCGACACCAAGACTCCGGTCGACGACCGGATGTGATCGGCCAGGCGCGCTTTGTTCGCCTGCTTGACCGCACGGAAGCGCGTGAGAAACGCCGTGTCATCCACGAACGCCTCCAGTTTCCTCAGGTTGTCCAGTTCCGTCACCCACTCCGGACCGATCGCGTCCGTAATCAGCTCCGCAAGCTGAGGATTGGCCTTCAGCAGCCAGCGGCGCGGCGTGATCCCGTTCGTCTTGTTCGAGAAGTGGGTGGGATACATCTCGTAGAAATCCTTGAACAGCGACTCCTTCAGGATCGTGGTGTGAAGCTGCGCGACGCCGTTGACCGCGCTGGTGCCGATGATCGCGAGATTCGCCATGCGGACCGACCGCTCGCCGTGCTCGTCGATCACGCTCATGCGCGAGAGGCGCGCCTCATCCCCCGGCCACATCGCCGCCACCTGGCGCAGGAAACGGCCATTGATCTCGTAGATGATCTGCATGTGGCGCGGCAGCAGCCGCTCCATCATCGACACACTCCAGCGTTCCAGCGCCTCAGGCAGAATGGTGTGATTCGTGTACCCCGTGCATGCCCGCGTGATGGACCACGCGGTCTCCCAATCGACACCCTCGCGGTCCACCAGGAGCCGCATCAGTTCCGGAATAACCAACGCCGGATGCGTTTCGTTGAGCTGAATGAACGCTTTCGAGGGCAGGGCCGTCCAGTCGTTGTTGCGCTGGCGGAAACGCCGCAGAATATCCTGCAGCGAGCAGGAGACAAAGAAGTACTGCTGACGCAGGCGCAGTTCTTTGCCCGCAAGCACATTGTCGTTCGGATAGAGGACTTTGGTCAGGTTTTCGGCGAGCACCTTGTTTTCCACCGCGTCGACATACGACCCTTTGTTGAAATCATCGAGGTGGAACTCGTCATCGGCTTTGGCTGACCAGAGCCGCAGGATATTCACCGCCTGGCTGTAGCCCACGATCGGCAGGTCGTACGGCATGCCCAGCACCTTGTCGGTCTCCACCCAACGCCACTCGACACGCCCATTGGTGATACACTCGACACGCCCGCCGAAGTGGACAATTTGGGTGTGCTCAGGCCGGGCAACCTCCCACGGCGTCCCGTCTTTCAGCCAGTGGTCAGGCTCTTCAACCTGCTGGCCGTCGACGATACGCTGCTTGAAAATCCCATAATCGTAACGCAGTCCGTAACCCATCGCCGCCAGATTCAGCGTGGAGAGCGAGTCGAGAAAACACGCGGCCAGACGTCCCAGGCCCCCATTTCCCAGCCCGGCGTCCACCTCGTAATCGCGCAGGGAGTTCCAATCGATCCCCTCCGCCTCCAACGCTTTGCGGCACAACTCATCCATCCTCATGTTGATGACATTGTTGCCGAGTAACCGTCCGATCAAGAATTCGAGCGAGAGGTAATAGACATACTTCGCATTCGTGGCGTGACAGGTTGACCGTGTTTCAATCCACCGTTCAATCAGGCGGTCCCGCACGCAGAACGCAAACGCGGTGTACAAGTCGCGCGGCGTCGCCATTTCCATCGTGCGAGCCTGCGTGTAACGCAAATGCCAGGCGAAATCTGCCTTCAGTCCCTCGACACTCATCTCCACACGGCAATCGCGACTCCGTTTCCGCGTATTTTTCGATTCCATACCAACTCCTTAAGTATTCCCAAAGCCGTTCATGATGTTACAAAAAAAAAGGCTGAGCGTCACGCAGGAACCTCGATGTGCGAGGCTCGCGCGTGTGTTTGTGTCGCGGACATGCGCCAACGGTCTGCTACCGGCAAGGCCTCACGCTCACGGAGCGTCCACCACATCCAGACGGCCGCTGCCCGACACGGAAACCCAGAGAACGCGCGCCTCCGCCAGATAGCGGGAACCGACCGGCCGGCCGTTCCACAGCACACGTTGTGGCGGACGTCCAACGCGCGTCATCAGCACGCGGTAGTCCGATTCGGGCCAGGCGGTGATCGTCAACGCCGTCGTTCCGTCGCGCACGTCGACGGGCCGAGCCTCGCCGGGCACATGCACCAGCGATCCCGCTGAGAGACGGGTCGCAGAATAGAAAGGCACTTTCCCGTACGCCTCCGCCAGATGGGCCTGCAGGGTTCCGGGATTGATGGCAGGGCCGTCGCTTCGCTGCGGCTGCAGCAAGAAATAATCAGGCAGCAGCCCGCAGCGCCGTTCCGCATCATCCAGCGGAAAACACATCTGCAGTCCGGCGACCGTCATGCCGCGCGCCAGCGTGCGCCACAGTTCAGGCTGCACGCGGTCCACACGCGCGAGGTCCTCAAGCGCTGAGCGGTAAACCAGGCCGCACCATTGGACGGGCTGCCCGATCCAGTTGGGCGCCTTCCAGTTGGTCGCGCCGATCACGCCGATCGTGGCGTACAGGCCGACATGCCCTTCGGTCGGACGCGCCAGATAAATCATGGTGACACCGGTCCACGCCCAATAGCGCGCCTGCTCAAGGTAAGCGTCTTGACCGCTCAGCAGATAACCCAGCACATAGGCGCGAACCAGTCTGCCCGCCGCGACGATGTCCGGCGTGTGCAACGGCATCTCCCACGGCTGCGCGCCGCGCGGCACCTGACCGGCGTAGTTTGCGGTCAGTTTGTCCAACACAGCAAGCGCCGCTGCAATCGCCGTCTCGTCGCCGCTCAGCGACGCCTGCGCCAGCATCTCTTCCGCCGTCATGACCGTGAACCCGTTACAGTGGTCACTCCCCAGCGTCGAGCCGTAATCCGGCTTGCCGGGCTGCTGCACGTAGCGCATCCGTCCATCCGGCATTGACGCCGCCATGCGCACGGCACGCGGGCCTGCCTGCCGGACCAGCCCCTCGAGATGACCGTAGAGCAAGGCTCCGACCGGCCGCTTGACATGCGAGATGCCGCCCACGCCATAACACCCGGGCGGAAGGTTGGCAATCACCTCGCGCGCCGTATTCGCCAGGCGCGTCTTGAGTGAGCGATCCGTCGTCTGCGCCGCCAGCCAGAGTAGATAGGCGGGCACATCCTCGGCATGCGGCACCGGCGGAAAATGGTCACCCCAGACCGCGTGTCGCCACGTCAGCCCTTGGCGAGCCGTCGAGTCTAGCCACCCCGACGCAAGCAATCCGACCGCGGCATCGAACCCGCCCTCGAAAACCGGCACCGCCGGCAGGCCGCCGCGCGCGACATACGCGCCGACTGCCTCCGTCACCGCCGCGCCATCTCCGCCGCTCAAAGTGACAGAATAGGCATAGGTTCGCCCCGCCTCCAGCTTCACGCCGCGGTACACCGCGAATTCACTCTCAAACCGCGCTTCGCCGGCGGCAGGCGACCAGACGCCCATGACATGACCGCCCGAGTGAAACATGCGGTCGGGCGAATCAAAGAGCGGGCTGGACGCCACCCCGCCGGTCTGCCACGACATCGAAAACCACATCCCGTCTGCCGTCAGCGCCATCAACGGATAACAGACCTTGTAGGGCGCCACCAGCCGCCGGTTCGCCGCCTCGCCCATGATCTCTTTTTCATTGCTGGAGGGTTCGTTCTCGAGATATTCCACACCCGGCAGCAGCGCCTGGTTCTTGCCGGCACCAAAGCTGCCGCACCCGGCAAACAGCGTGACCCAGGGCAGATGCACCGCCTCACGCGGCTGATCGACCGCGAGCGAGCCGTCGATGCGGACACCGTCCCGGCACGACGAGAACCGCCGCGCCAGCCGCCATTCCGCGCCTCCGACATCCCGAACGCGCGCGCTGACCGTGAACCCGTCCGCGTGACGCTCGACAGCCACGGCGGCCGCCGCAAGATTGACCGGAACCACCTGCTTGCCGGCGACATACGCCAACATCTCGGCAGGATTGGATTCGGCGAAGGCGCGTCCCTTGACGCTACAAACGAACGTATTCCAACGCGCGGGATCATGCGCCACGTCCACAGCGCCTCCTTGCGCGCGCAGCGGCGCGGCCGGCAATGCCACCCGGACCGGCCGTTCGCAGGCGAGCGTCGCGAGCGGCACCAGCGGACGCGCACGCAGCGCATGCAGACAGACACGGCCCTCGCTGCCCGGCGGATCCAGCCGGAAACGCATCCGCTGTCCGAGCAACGGGACCACGCCGCGGTATGCCCCGCCCGCCGCATCCGAACGGCTCAGCCAAGCCGACTGCTCAGCCGTGAAGGGTTTCCCCTCCGCCGCGAAAAAAACCTGAACGTCGCCAGACCGGCCGCACACGGCATCCAATTCAAGCGCCAACCGCTGCGCATCGTCCGCGCTCGGCACCGCGACCGACGGGCCCTCCAGCCAAGGATCTTCCCCACCCGTCAGCTCCACGCAAAAGCCCTGCCCCTCCGAAGCAGGGCGCGTACGGGGATTCCCCTTCCATCCATGTCCGGGTTTCGCAAAATCAACCAGCGTAACAGATTCAGACGACCACCCCGGCCCTGTGGCCAAGACGACCAGCCCCGCGCAGCAGAACACACGTGACAGTTTCATTTTCACAGTGTGCCGCTTCCCGGTGTGCCTGTCAAGCGCCTCAGCCGACATCCACGATGCCGAGCGGTGCGGCACGCTTCCAGCCGCCGCGCGTGAAGTCTGGCACATCGACTGACGCGCCGCGCTTCAGGACCGAACGCTCCGACAGTTCCACGACACTGCTCCAGAGCGCGGTGTCATAGACACTAATGTCCAGCGGCAGCCCCTTGTTCAAACAGTAACCGAGCCGCAGCAGCAACAGATAATCCATGCCGCCGTGACCGCCTGATTTCCGCGCGGCCTCGCCCTTCTTGTCCCACAGCGGGTGCACATATTTGGCCTTGAGCGCGGCCAGCTCGGCGTCGCTCATCCAGCCGTGCGCTTTGTCGCCCAGCGCCACGCGTAGAGGATAATCCGCCAGCGTGCCCTTGGTACCGGTGATCGTGTTGATCCGGCTGTACGGACGCGGGTTGGTGGTGTTGTGCTGCACCATGATCGTGCGGCCGCGGCGGGTCCGGATCAGCGTGGTATTCATATCGCCCAGCCGATAGGTCTCTTTCGCTTCGGCACTCTCTTTGCCAAACTTATCCACCGCGAACTGCGACAGCCCGCGCTGATCCGAGCTGACCGAGGTCAGGAAGTCAAAGGTGTCACCGCGGTTGATATCCATGTATTGACAGATCGGTCCCATGCCGTGCATCGGGTAGGGATTACCGGTATGCTGCTTGCTGAAGTTCAGCCGCCACATGCCCTGGTAGCCGTTCTTGTTGAATTTGTAGGAGGCCAGATCGTGCAAATACGCGCCCTCGCCATGAATCAGGTCGCCGAGCACGCCCATGCGGCAGAGCATGAACGCGAACATCTCGCTCTCGCCGTAGCAGCAGTTCTCCAGCATCATGCAGTGGCGGCGCGTCTTTTCGGCGGTCTCAACCAGGTCCCAGCTCTCGTCCACCGTTACGGCAGCCGGCACCTCAATGGCCACATGCTTGCCGCAGCGCATGGCATAGAGCGCCATGGGCGCGTGCAGCAGCCACGGCGTGGTCACGTGCACCAGATCCACCTTGTCCGACCCGCACAGCTTCTTCCAGGCCTCTTCCGACCCGCCATAGACAGCGGCGTCGGGCTTACCCTTCTCCTTCAGCCACTTCTGCTGGTTCTCGGCGCGCTCTTTGTAGAGATCACAGAGGGCGGTCACCTGTATGCCGGGCAGCCCCGCGTAGATGTGAACCGCCCCCGGCCCGCGAGCGCCCAAGCCGATGACGCCCACCCGCACTGTTTCCATGGGGGGGCACACCAAACCGGTCACCGCCATCGCGGCCTCGCCGCGCCCCAAGGTGCGGCAACCGGCCGTTTTTCCTGCCGCGGCCAAGGCCGCCCCCATCCACGCCGCCTGCTTGATAAAGCCTCTGCGTCCCAATTTTTCCGACATGTGAGCCTCCCAGTGTGTTTCTTATCACAACTCCTTCATTACTGTACCATCCGTGTTTATCAAGCGTCAACGCGGAATAGCTCATTTGTCAGGTCATTTGTCGGGGTCATTCCCGGCTCGCGCCGTACAACCGCGCATTGAGAGCCGCGCGCATGGCGCCGGTGTCGGCGTCGAGGCCGGTCCACTCGCGGAATGCCGCCGCGCCTTGATACACGAGCATTCCTGCGCCGTTGACCGCATCCGCACCGGCGGCCATGGCCGAGCGCATCGTGGGCGTGACGCGCTGCGTATAGACGATGTCATAGAGGAGCTGACCGCGCCGAAACGCATCGGACGGCAGCAACGGCGCGTCGTCAGCATGCAGGCCGGCGGTCGTGCACTGCACCACCAGATCAGCTTCGCGGCACGCCTCGCTCCATGCCTCCGGCTCCGGCGCCAGCACGCGGATCTCGGCCGGAGAATCGGGCACGCGATCGGCGATCTCCGCCGCCACCTGTTCGGCTTTGGACAGCGTCCGGTTAGCCAGCGCAACCTCATCCGCGCCGCGATGCGCGCACGCGATCGCCAGCGCGCGGCCGGCTCCGCCGCAGCCCAGAATCACCACGCGCGCCGCCTCGGGCGAGAGCCGGTGGTTCACAGCGAGATCTTCAAGAAAACCCTCGGCATCGGTATTGACACCCGTGAACCCGGCGGCATCGATGCGCACGGTGTTGACGGCCCCGTAGAGGCGCGCCGAAACATCGAGGTGGTCCATCCACGCCAACGCGGCTGTCTTGTGCGGCACCGTGACGTTCAAGCCGGCGTACCCCTGCTCCCGGCACGCCGCCAGGCACGCGCCCAGCGCTTCAGGCGCGGCATCGATACACGCGTATGTCGCATCAATGCCGAGCGCCCGAAACGAGGCCTCGTGCATCACCGGGGAGAGCGAGTGCTTCACCGGGTGACCGAGCAACGCAAACCGGAGCGGCGTTTGCACGGACCGTTATCCTTTCTTTGCGGCTGATTCGGGCGCATCACGCCCCACCGCGATCACGCCGGTCCGAGAAATGTCCACGATGGCGTAGGGCTTCATCAGGCGCAGAAAATCGGCCACTGTCTCCTGATTGCCGACCATCTGAATGGTCACCGAATCCTCCTGCACGGCCACCACGCGCGCCATGAAGAGCGCCGCCAGATCCACGATCTCGGCGCGTGTGTGATGGTTCACGGTCGCGACGCGCACGAGGATCAATTCGCGGTCCAGATGGCGGCGGTTGGTCATGTTCACCACCTCGATCACGTCGACCTGCTTGGACAACTGATGCGTCACCTGTTCAATGATGTGGCTATCCCCAGGCACCACGATCGTCATTTTGGAGACGGTCGGGTCAGCCGTGGGCCCCACATTGAGCGTTTCGATGTTATAGCCGCGCCCTGAGATCAGGCCCACGATGCGCGCCAGCACGCCGGGCTGATTCTCCACAAGACAATTGATGATATGCTTCATACTTTTTTCCGGATGTTCGAACGTTAAACCTCTTCGGGATACTCTTTCTCCCCTCACACCGTGCGGTTGATCATCTCCGCCACATGCGAGCCGGGCGGAATCATGGGGAACACATTGGCTTCGGGGGCGACGATGCACTCGATCACCCACGTCTTGCCGCTCGCCAGCGCTTCGCGCAAGGCGGGGCCGACCTCTTCTTCCTTGAAGATCCTCCGCGCGCACGCGCCATGCGCTTCGGCCATCTTCACGAAGTCCGGCAGGTACCCCGGCGCCTCCGGAATTTCCTCGTTGGGCGCGCGGCCGTGCTGGCTGAGCATCACGCCCGAGTAGCGGCGCCCGTAAAACAGCTCCTGCCACTGGCGCACCATGCCGAGGAATCCGTTGTTGAGGATGACCACCACGATCGGGACGCGGTGCTCCACCGCCACCACAAGTTCCTGAAAGTTCATCTGCACACCGCCGTCGCCGGTCACGCAGACCACCGGCTCGCCGTGCCGCCCGAACTGCGCGCCGATCGCGGCCGGCAGGCCGAAGCCCATCGTGCCGAGGCCGCCGGACGTGATGAAGTTACGCGGGCGGGTGTAGCGGAAAAACTGTGCGGCCCACATCTGGTTCTGGCCGACGTCCGTCACCACCACCGCCTTGCCCGCGCTCACCGCGTCGATCTGTTCGATCACGTATTGCGGCATCAGCGTGTCCTCGCTCTGCGGGTAGGTGAACGGGAAACGCTCTTTCCAGCGGTTCACCTGTTCAAGCCACTCGGCATGCTCGGCCGGCTTCACGAAAGGCAGGACCGCCTCCAGCACCGGCTTAACATACCCGTGCACCCCCAAGTCGGCGCGCACGCTCTTGCCGATCGAGGAGCGGTCGATGTCGATATGCACGATGGCCGCCTTACTCGCAAACGACGAGATCTTGCCGGTCACCCGGTCGTCGAAGCGCGCGCCGGCCGAGATCAGGAGGTCGCAGTGGTCCACCGCATAGTTGGCGGCCACGCTGCCATGCATGCCCAGCATGTGCAGCGAGAGAGGATCGGTCTCAGGAAAGATGCCGAGCGCCATCAGGGTCGTGGTCACAGGGATGTTGGCCTTGTGCGCCACCTGCGCGAGCACGTCGGCCGCGCCGCCGCTGATCGCACCGCCACCCACATAGAGCAGCGGACGCGACGCGCGGTTGATCAGTTCGGCGAACCGCGCGATCTCCGTCGCATTGATCGGCACATCGGGGTGATAGGCCCGCATGGTCACCGTCTCGGGGGGCA
>Ga0116141_10003068_pt1 | contig 14198 bp, 8 predicted proteins | sample AD_UKC097_MetaG_FD_89744 | JGI IMG/M metagenome (GOLD analysis project Ga0116141, IMG submission 89744) | Active sludge microbial communities of municipal wastewater-treating anaerobic digesters from USA - AD_UKC097_MetaG | ecosystem: Engineered > Bioreactor > Anaerobic > Digestate | place: USA...
ACCGAGCTCGTCCAGACGGGCGTCCTCCTGCGCGAGATCCACGAGAAGATCGCCCGCCTCGACGACGGCACGCCGGACGGCTCGCTGAAGTCGCGCGGATGCCGTCGTCGAGGCCCTTCTCCCGCGGGAGGCGACCGACGAGGAAGGCGAGGGCCGCGAGGCGCGACTTCAGCGAGCCGTCCGGCGTGCCGTCGTCGAGGCGGGCGATCTTCTCGTGGATCTCGCGCAGGAGGACGCCCGTCTGGACGAGCTCGGTTGCGCGGTCGTAGTAGACGAAGTCGGCCGGGACGACGGTGCCGAGCGGCGCCTCGGCCGTCTGCTGCACGGCCTCGTGGACGACGCGAAGCTGCGTCCGGAGCTGGCCCGCGGTGCCGGCCCGGTCGACGGCGCGGAGGACCTTCTCCCAGAAGCGGCGCCGGACGGGGAGGAGCGGGTAGTCGGGGAGGAGGGCGGCGGCGTCCTCGGGGCGGGGGCCGATCTTCGTCTCGGAAAGGTGCCGCGAGACCTCGCCGCTGCACTTCTCGAGGAGCGTCTCGAGCGGGCCGACCCGGTCGGCGCGCTTAGCAAGGACGATCTTCCGGATGACGGTCTCGACGTCGGCGTCGGAAAGCTCGACCTTGACGTGGAAGCGGTGCTGGATCTTCTGGAGGACGGGCGTCCCGCTGAGGGCCGTCTGGCCCGTGGCGACGAGGAGGAGCCGCGCCCCGAACCGCTTGGCGAGGCACTCCGCGAGGCTGTTCACCTGGGCGCTGCGTTCCGCGTCCTCGCCGACCCACTGCTGCACCTCGTCGAGGACGACGAGCGTGAGCGGCAGGCGGCCCTCGACGTCGAGGGCGTCGTGGATGGCGTGGACTAGGTCGTCGTCGGTGACGTCGTCCCGCCTCGGGAACTGCTCCTTGAGGAGCGACTTCGCCTTCGCTTCCGACTCGGCGAAGCCGGGGTCGACCTTCAGGAGCGCCTTGGCGAGGACGGGCGAGACGTAGAGGTCGCGGAGCTCCTTCTCGAAGCTCTTCCCCGCCTTCTCGACCTCCCGCATCACCTTCTCGTACCAGCCGTTCTTCTTCAGGAAGAGGACGAAGCGCGCGGCCGCATAGGTACCGGGCAGGCCGGCCGAGCAAAAGACGAAATCGAGGAGGGCGAGGCGAATGCTGTTGCCCGGCTTGGTGAGGAGGCTGCCGCTCGCCGCGTGGAGGCCGCCGAGGCGTTTGCCCTGAGTGGAGAGCTCCTTGAGGGAGGCCTTCACGTCGCTGGAGAGGTGGGCGAGGCCGCGGGCGCGGGCGCCGTCGGGGAGCTCGAAGTCGACCCAGAGGGCGCGGAGCATCTTGACGAGGTGCGACTTGCCGCTGCCGAAGAAGCCGCTCACCCAGACCGGCTTCTGCTCCTCGGTCCCGAGGCAGGTGAGGTAGCTGTCGAGGATCCGGTGGAGGCCGCGGGAATACTGCTTCTCGCAGACGAAGGTCTCGAGCTCGTAGCGGAGAGTCCGGAGCTGCTCATCGGTGGAGGCGTCGACGACCTCGGCGACGCCGTTGTTGACGAGCCGCAGCTCGAGGGGGTCCTTCTGGAAGACCTCGCGGTTTTTCATCGTCATGACGCGAAAGCTCCTTCGCTGGCGAGGATGGGAACGGCCCGGTAGCTCCAGCCGTCGCGGGCGTCGAGGAAGCGGTAGTTGTTGTTCTCGTACTCGCCGGGGAAGAAGACGACGAGTCGGCCCCGGATGTGGGGCTCGAGGGCATGGACGAGCTCGGAGACGCGGACGAAGCCAAAGAGGGAAGCGACGCCGGTGAGGGCGACGACGTCGCTCTCCCCCGCCTCCGCGAGCGCCGGCGTCAGAAAGTCGACGAGGTGCCCGCGGAAGTCGACGAGCTTGTCGCGGTCGAGGGACTCGGGGTCGTCGAAGTAGGCGTCCCGGTACTCCTCGGCACTCATCCAGGCGGCGAAGGAATCGGTCAGGTCGACGGCGGCCCAGCCGTGGCCCGCCTTCTTCGCCGCCCCCTCGAACTCCGGAAGGTGGAGGCGCAGGCGGCGTTCGCCGGCCTTGTCGTAGACGCAGAACCAGACCTTCTCTACGCCGGCGAGGCCGCGGGTCCACGGGACGGCGACGTGGGAGGCCCAGGCCTTCACGAGAGCTTCGACGTGGTTCATCGCAGGAGCGCCTCCTCTTCGTGGGTGAGCCAGCCGGGAAACTGGACGTCGACGACGGGGCCGGCCTGCTTGAGCGAGAGGAGGCCCGCGGCGGAGGCCTCCTCAGCCAGAGTCAGGGCTTCTTCCGGGCGCCTGTCGAGGAGCGAGGCCCAGAAGCTCGTGAAGAGCGCCGGCCCCCGAAGGCCGCAGAGGTATCCGAGGAAGAGGGCGTAGGCCACGGCCTCGCGGGTGACGCGGGGGCGCGAGCGAACCTTCTTCGCCCGGCCCGTGAAATGCCCCGCCTGCGTCCAGGTGGAACTCGTCGCCTGCGCCACGGACCGAATCGTCTTCGGGCTGAAGCGGCCGGGGGCCCCGCTGGCGATGACCTCCTCGACCTGCGCGCGGGGGATGGTCGTCCCTTCCCTCGCCTTCAGGGCGTTCGGCGCCGTCAGTCGAAGGAGCGGGTCGCGCGCGGCGGCGCAGAGGAGCGCGAGCATCGGGCGGCCGAGGCCGGCACGGTCCCAATGTCGGCGAAGGTTTCGAAAGAGCGGCTCCGCCGGGGTAAGGGCGTAGAGCTCAGTCATGTGTTTCACGGTCGAGCGGCGCGTGACCATGCTCGGCTTCCCGAGGACGTTGTCCTCGATGGCCGCCCGCCAATAGTCGTCACGGGAACCGTCGGAAGGGACCGCGGAGAAGAGGGCCGTCAGCTCCGCGAGCATCATCGTCCGAGCCGTGTGGACGCTCGTGTCGCCGGAGCGAAACCCGAACGCTTCTGGAAGGTCGTCAGCGGCCAAGGGAGAGCCTCCGCACCTACATTTCCTCCGCCCCCGGATTAGCCCACTGACCCAGTCAGATAGCGTCCTACCGGGTCAACCTGAGGAGTGTACGAGAGGCGACGTGGATTCACCTGATGCATACGACTCAGAGATTCCCGGCACCCGCTTCAGGGTGGCTACCCCTACTGTCCTTTTCGTGCACACAGAGCGATCCCAACCCAGGTCACCCTGAAAAACCGGCCAGCCGTTTCAAGGAACCAGCGGTTGTCTGATCCTCTCTCCACTTCAACACTCGTCGGAAAGTGACCACCCTCGCTCGTTTGTTCATTGCCGGCCGAGCGTGGCCATCCGTCGGCGACAAGCCACGTGCGCTCAGCATCATCCCGCGCTGGAGGCGCGGTGGGGCGCGGCGCGGTTCTGGCGAGCACACCCGGCAATTTCCGGAAAGCGCTGAAGTCTCTCCACGCGGATCGCAGCCAACAGCTCCTTTTCGACGCCTCGCCAGGCTCCCTTCTGCCGGCTGCGCCGCGCCAGGAATTCGGCGTGGTGCGAGTTGACCGAGACTGCCACGAAGTCAGAGGACTCAGCCGGCCATGTCGACCTTCTGCACGGGATCGGCGTCTGGGGCCTTACTGCCGCAGAGTTCCACCTCCTCGGCTTCCTCATCGTCCTCGACCGTCTCGTAGTCAAACCCGTAGACGTCCGTGTACCAGACCGGACCGCAGGCCATCCCACCGTAGGTGACTTCGAGAGCGAGCAGCTTGTTCCCGTAGCCGATGCGCTCGAGGAGCTTGCGCAGCTTCACGAGGTCAAGGTCGTTCAGTCGTCGCGGGGCCGCCTTCTTCTCGAAGGCAGGAGAGCGGTACTCGAACTCCCCCGCTTCGCCGACGAAGATGAAGGCGAGGTGGGGACAGGGATCGGCGTGGGCGAGCCCATCGTCGTCGACCTGGAGCACCGCCTTCCCACAAACGGGGCAGTGGGGCTTCGGCGGCTGGCAGCCGAATGGCTGCTCGACCGAGGCGTACTGTGGCTTTGATGCGGGCTTCACGGTTTGCTCCTCCTGTACGTGTCGCGCGACCTCTTGGGCCGGAAACGCGCGTTCGGGTAACAGAATGAAGGGAGGCGAGGGACAGATGGTGTCCCTGCTTCCGAGGAGTCCTTTGCAGGCGGCGATAATCGAGCCGTTGAAGGACGGCGCCCGATTGCCCCTCGACGATCTTCTTCTCGGCGGAAGGGACATGGCCGCCCGGCTCGAAGGTGCTTCCCGCCGACTCACGTCACTCGTCGACGAGTGGAAGCAGACCCCCTGGCAGCTAACCCGGCCACACGCATCGGAGGACGATGACCTCCTGCGGCGCATCTCCACGACGCTTCTTGCTCTTCGCGTCGATCTCCGTGATCTCGACCAGCATCTCGCCGAGGCCAGGAAGGCATCTCCTGACGCACGGGCTCTGAACCTTGGTCGTCGTCTCGAAGTCTGGCAGAAGCTACTCCTGTGTTGCCGGGCAAACGACATTAGAGAATTCCTCATGCTGACCGCCGCTTACGACTGGCTCATGAAGGGAAGTCCATCTCTCGCGGCGAAACGCGCCCTCGTCTCCGGCGGTCCTGATTCTCCAGCGTGGAGGGAGTACCTGGGAAAGGCGGAAAGTCTCGCGAACCGGCACGCCTATGCACAGACCCCCGAGTGGAAACGGGTCTACGCGACCCAGCTCGAGCTGGGAAGGAGTCTCAAGCCTCTCGTTCAGCACCTCGAGGTTCGGGTCAAGAAGTGCTCCGACACTTTCGAGGCGGCTGCCGCGGCTCATGAGGAGGCGATCTGCCGAGGGGTAGCAGAGGCACAGCGCGAAACCGTCGGCCGCCTGGAGGGGTCGATTCTCGCCGCAGGCCTTCACCTTGCAGATGCAGAAGGCGTTGAATGGCGCGAGAGCGAAGCGTTTCAGGCTCTCAACGCTCCAGGCCGGGCCGTGTCGGAGAGCCTCCCCTTCACCTTCCGCGTGCCGCCACTCCTCACGGAGCAGGACCACGAACTGGCGATGACCTGGGCTCTCGCGGCCGGTGGAACCTCGTATCACGAGGAGCAGATGCGCTCGGCTCGCCAGGCCGAGGTGACAGCAATCGACATCTACAGGGAGCTCTACGGAGCGGCCGAAGACCTTTCCATCGGTCAGCTCCGGCTCGATGGCGACCGCCGCTGGCGGAGCGCCGATATCTGTTCCGGGGACCGCTGGATCGACGTCAAGAACGCCCGGCGGTCCTTCTCCTCGCGAAACACCTACTCGGAGCATTGTGTTCCGCAGTTCAAGCTGGATCGTCGGGGTCAGGACGTACTCATTTCGGCATTCCTGTCGCCCTACCGCCTACGCGAGTTCGACGGCACAACCGAACCGCTCGTATGGCTGGGCGAAACCACTCGGTCGGAGATCGCGGATCTCGAACAGGCATTTGGTTCGCCTCATCTCTCGGTGAACTTCTCCGGCGTCGAGGCATCGCTGCTGCCACCCTGGCTCTTCGACTACCCCTCTTCCTTCTACTCAACTCGAGATGCCGGCTTCTCCCGGCTGCGCGCCGCCAACTACACGTTTCCGATCCAGAAGGTCCACCCCGCCATCGCGCTTCTCGCGCGCGGAGCCGAGGGTTTCATCGGCCACGCGCCTCCGGAGGCCACGTCCTCGTCGAGTTCGTGCGACGCAGAGACTCTCGAGCTTGCGCGGCGCGTCGCCTCCGTTCAGGCCGTACGTCGTCCCGTCGTCTTTCTCCATCTTCTCGATCGGTTTTGCAGGAGCCTCCTGGAGGACAAGGCGCTCCCGGGCAAGGAGCTCCGATGGCTCCTCTACCCGCCGATCGGGACGTCGCACCCTGTCGGCACGGACAGTCGCCTTCCGCTGTTTCTCTGCGACCCTCTTCGAACTGTGAGCGAGCTGCTCACAGTTCTTTCGAGAGCTTCGGAGACGTGCAGGAATCGCGCGCTCGCTTTCACCCGCTTCCGTCTCCGCGGAACAGGCATCCTGCAGGGGTTCGCGGACACTGGAAGGTGGCGAACGATCGTCGCCTACTGCGGTGGGTGGGGCCGCCTCCCCGATGGCCGCCCGGTTCGATGCGGTCAGAACCCCGTATTCCTGGGACAGGACGAGCCCTGCGGTGTGTGCGATCGGTTGATCTGTCACCGTTGCGGTTACTGTGGCCAGGATTGCCCCGCATGTCGGCCTCGACAGCAGGACTGGCCGCCAATGGAGCCCGTTCCGAAGTCAGGAGCACCTTTCATCGTCGAGATGTGACGGGCCTCGTTCTCCGTGTCCCTTTCGCGGATTCAACTACCATTCCCTTTGCCGCTGCTTGCGGATGAGCTACAGGACAGTACCTCGGGCCGCGCCGGAGGGTGAGCTTGAAGAGCCCTGACGTCATCGTCATGAAGTCCGTAGCGTCCGATCGGCGCTACCTCGCGGAGAACCTCGCCATCCTCGATCCGAACCAGACTCGAGCCGGAGTCAGATACCGATCGGTGTGGCTCGCTCCGGACCTCCGGAAGCGCCCCGGGACGCTCCGGGGTCGCGTCGGACTAGTCGTCTTCTTCGACTGGGAAACCGGCCTTTTCGAGGCCGTACGCGAGGTCGAGATTAGCGACGTGGCCGAGAACGGAGAGTTCGTCCGCCTGGCACTCGGCTGCGGGCGTTTCGTCCGGGTCTCAGAGCCACTTACGCGGGACCACATTCCACGCCTTTCCGAGGAGGGGTTCGACGAAAAGGTACCGGCGCCCGCAGACAGGAAAGGGCGCCACGCCTTCGTCTACGCCGTCCCCCCGGAGTGGAAGCGGCAGATCGAGTCCCTTACGTCGCGAGAGGATGCTGCTTCGTGGCTCGAGCTACTGCGAAGCCTCGTCGCGCCCAAGGGAAGCCCGTACCGGTCGTGCCGGATCGTCTTCCTCTCGAGCGGCGAGGAACGCAAGGAGTTGTCGCTGACGGCCCGGACGCCGGTCTGGCGCCAACCGGGGCAGCTCCCAGTTCGCATCCACGCCATCGACGGAAGCCAGCCGGCCAGCGGAACGGTACCTGTCCGAATCCTCGGATACGTGGGCCAGCGGATGTACTGGTCGACGGAGGTCTCCGTATCGCCGGCCAAGGCGGGGAGAGTGCTCGTACCCCGGCCCGACCCCGACACCGCTGGAGGGAGACCGACCGTGCGCCTGGAGGCGTTTCCGCTCGGCTACGGATCGGCGACGGGAAGCCTGGCCACGACCGATTCGGTCAGCGCGCTGGAAATGCTTCTCGAAGTCGGTGGGGACCCCGCCGTGGAGACTTCGGCCCCGTTAGAAAGCTGGACCCGCGCCCTCGAGCACGTCGACCCCGCCTCCGACGGGCAGAGAGAAACGTGCCGCCAGCTCTTACGTGGCATACGGTCCCACGGAGTCCTCGAGACGGGACTCGTCGACCGCCTCCTCGACTGGCAGATGCCCGCCGACGCGATGGCCCTCCTCCGCGACAGGCCAGAGCTCCTGCGGAGGGCCGGACACCGGCAGCTCGCAACCTGGCTCCGGCGCATGACGGCCGCACCGATCGAGGCCCGACGGGACCTCGCCCGGCACGCGATCGGGCGGATTGCAGCCTACGTCTCTGCCGACGAGCTCCTCGACGGGCTCATCTCCTTCCTCGAGGCCCAGGCCACCTCCGAGGACTTCTGGGCCTGCCTCCCCCTGCATGAGCTCTGGCTGACGGCCGAGTGCCGGGTAGATAACGTGCCGCTGGTCCAGGCGCTGCTCAACGCTGACGACCCGCGAGAACGCTTCGGGAAGCTTCTGGAAAGGCACGCTCATTCTTCGAAGCGGCATGAGGCGCGCTCCATCGTGCAGTTCGCGTCCGCCTTTCTCGGGAACGAGCGGGGGCAGGAGCTCGCACTCCAGTTTCTCCGCGACGGCCGGCCCGGGCTCGAGTGGAGCCAGCTCGTGGAGGGTGCCGGCCCTGCGCTCATCCGTGAACTACTCGGTGAGGTCGAATTCGACGCGCGGGCCTACAAGGCGCTTTCTGACTGGTACTCGCGACACGTCGAAGGGGCCGCCCGACGGGTGCCTGGCCTTCGCGCCGACCTTGCACTCTGGCTCCTGGAGGCGGCGGAGAAGATCTCGACGGCTGACACGGCGAAGTGGCTCGAGGAGGTCGCCCGCATCGCCATCGAGGAGAAGGACTGGGCTCTTCTTCTGGCTCTCGGTCAGAGACTTCCGGAGCTTCCGGCCGGCTGGCGATCCGCCGTCGAGGATGCGCTCGAGAGCGAGGGGCAGACGCCGCTCTCGGACCTGGAGGAACGTCTCCTCAGCCGCTTGAAGGGCCGCCGCCTCCTGCTGCTGGGCTGCCAGACGCCTCCCCCGTTCGTCTCGAAGCTCAAGACCTCGTTCCAGGTGACGGTTGTATGCAAGACCAAGGGAAAAGACTCGGAATTCGACCAGAAGGACATCCCTACCGAAGTCGACTACTGCATCGTCCTGAAGTGGGCGGGCCATAACGCCTCCGCCTGCGCCCGAAGTCGCCTCGGACCGGATCGTGTCGTCTTTGTAGGACGGCCAGGATTCCGGACGCTCTCCCACGAACTCAAGAGATGGGCTCGGACGCTGCCGGACCCGGACGAAAAGTGAAGAAGGACACGTCCACTTCAGGGTGAGACGCCATTTGTCGGAGCGTGGCCCGTACGATCCGCTCCATGCGGCCGATTGCCGCGTATCGCTCGCTGGGTTCGTCACGGGTTCTAACCACGAAGGAGACGAAACATGAGGCTGGTCCACGCGGCGGACATCCACCTCGACAGCCCGCTCCGGGGGCTCGACCGGTACGACGGAGCGCCCAGTGAGGATCTCCGCATCGCGACTCGGCGAGCGTTCGTCTACCTCATCGACTACTGTCTCGAGGAGAGCGTGGACGGGCTACTCCTCGCCGGCGACATCTACGATGGCGACTGGCAGGACTTCAATACCGGCCTCTTCTTCGTAAAGCAGCTCGCGCGGCTCCGCGACGGGGGCATACGGGTCTGGGCCGTTCTCGGCAACCACGATGCCGCCAGCGTCATCACGCGCCAGCTTCGGCTGCCCGACAACGTCACCCTCCTCTCCTACAAGTCCCCGGTGACCTCCGTCGACGAGCAGCTCGGCCTTGCCGTACACGGCCAGAGCTTCGCCAGGAAGGACGTCGGCGAAGACCTTGCCGCGGCCTACCCGCGAGCCCTTCCGGGCCTCCTGAACGTCGGCCTGCTCCACACGGCGCTCGCCGGGCGGCCCGACCACGCTCCCTACGCCCCCACGACAGTCGACCGCCTCACCTCGAAGGGATACGGCTACTGGGCGCTCGGGCACGTCCACCGGGCCGAAGTCGTCTCCCGGGACCCCTGGATCGTCTTCCCCGGCAACCTCCAGGGCCGCAGCATCCGCGAAACGGGCGAAAAGGGGTTCGTTGTCATCTCCTCGGAAGGGACGGAGGTGACGGGGGTCGAGACGGTCGCTTCCGACGTGGCGCGTTGGCACGACCTTTCCGTAGACGTCTCGTCGGCCCGGAACGCCGATGACGCCCTGACGCTCGTGCTGCGCGCTCTTGACGCGACTGCCGGCGCCAGCAAGGGGCGGCTTGTCGCCGCGCGCGTCAGGCTGACCGGGCGGGGACCAGTGCACACCGTTCTTGTGAGCGACCTCGCGGCAACCGAGGCCAACGTCCGGGCCGCCGCCGCGGACGCGAGCGGGGACGTCTGGGTCGAGAAGGTCGTCGTCCAGACCCTCCCAGAGGTCGACCTCGAGAAGGTCCGCGAGCGCAAAGACGCCCTCGGGCACGTCGCCCGCGCCGTCCACGGCGCTGCCGGTGACCCGGAGGCTCTGAAAGCGCTCGCCGAGGAGCTGCGTCCCCTGCTTGAGAAGCTGCCGTCCGGCCTCGGGGAAGACGGAAGACTGTTCGACGCCTCAGAGCCGGCAAGGCTGGAGGCCTTTCTCTCCGAAGTAGAGGCAACGCTCGTCCCAATGCTCGTCGAGGTGGAGGAGCGCCCGTGAGAATCGACCGCCTCGAACTGGCCGCCTACGGCCCCTTCACGAACGTCTCGATCGAGTTCGACCGGGAGATCGGCCTTCACGTCGTTTTCGGGCCGAACGAGGCCGGGAAGTCCTCGGCCCTTCGAGCCGTCAGCGACCTCCTCTTCGGCGTCCCCACGCAGACGACCGACAACTTCCTGCACGCGTACGACGCCCTCAGGATCCGGGCGACGATCACCGCGCGCGACGGCCGGACGCTCGATTTCGTCCGCCGCAAGGGAAGGAGCGGGAGCGACCTCCTCGACGCGTCGAGACGCGCTCTGGCGCGCGACGTCCTCGTCCCGTTCCTCGGCAGCGCGGAGCGGGACTTCTTCGAGCGGAGCTTCGGCCTCGACTCCAGGCGGCTCGCCGCGGGGGCGATGGACCTCCTTCAGAGCGGGGGTGACGTCGGCCGGGCCGTGCTGCAGGCGACGTCCGGCCTCTCGGGGCTCTCGGCGCGCCTCGACGCGATCGAGGCGGCTGCGGGCGAACTGTTCAAGGAGAGGGGGAAGACGCAACCGATCAATGCCGCCCTATCGCGACTGAAGGAGCTGGAACGAGAGGTAAGGTCCGACAGCCTGAGCGCGGAGACCTGGAGGAGCCTCGACGAAGAGCTCGCGCACGTCCGACGCGAAGCTATGAGGCTCGCCGATCGGAGAACAGCGAACGACGTCGAGCAGCAGCGGCTCTCGCGCATCCGGCAGGCGCTCCCGATCCTCGCGCGCAGGACCCTGCTGATGGCGGCCGTCGAACGGCTCGCCGGAGTTCCGCTCCTCGCCGCGGAATTCGACGCAACTGCGCAGGCCGCCCGCGAGGAGCTGCTGAGCGCCGCGGCTGCCGAGGCGGGCCTCGCGAGCGATCTGACGAGCCTCGAGGAAGAGGTCTCGAAGTACCCGGCCGTTGGCCCGATCCTCCTTCGGGGGACGGAGATCGAGGCGCTCCACCAGGAGTGCGGCACCATGCGCGAGTTCCGCAAGGACCTCCCGAAGCGCGACGTGGAGCTGCGGGAGGCGACCGCGCAGGCGACACGGCTCGCCGCGGAGATCGTGCCCGGCCTCGGACTGGACGCGCTCCTCGACGAGGTCCCGCGTCGGCCCGTCCGCAGGGCTCTCCGTGCAAGCGCCGGCAGGGCTCGCGGCCTGCGCGACGACCTCGCCCGCGAAGAGCGGGAGCTCGCGACCGCACGTGAGTCGATCCGCGCAGCCGAGGCGAAGCTCGCGTCGCTCGGGCCGGCCGTCGACCCGGCACCCCTGGCGAGAGCCCTACGGGACGCGGAGCGCAGCGGCGACCCGGTGGAGAGCCTCGGGAAGGCGGAGCAGGCGGAGAAGAGGGCGCGGAAGGCGCTCGACGAGGCCCTCGCGTCGCTTCCAGGCTGGGCGCCGCGCGGGGCGGACCCGCTCGCGGCTCTCCCCGTCCCCGGAGACGCCTTGGTCGACTCGTTTCAGAAGCGCTTCTCCGATCTCGAGACGGCCGAACGCGATCTCGAGAACGAGCGGCGCTCGCTCGCCTCCCAGCGATCCGGCCATGAGTCCGAGAGGCGGAACCTCGCCGCCGGCGGCACGCTGCCGACCCGGGCGGCCGTCGGTGCGGCCCGCGAGACGCGGACGAAGGGCTGGACGCTCGTCCGTCGCGTCTACGTCGAGAGAGAGCCAGGCGCCGAGGACGAGGCGCGCCTCTTCGACCCGGAGCGCCCGCTCGTCGAAGCCTTCGAGCGTTCCGTGGAAACGGCGGACGGCGCCGCCGACCGGCTCGTGGACGCCGCCGACGTGGCGGCGAAGGATGCGGAGCTCTCCCGGCAGCTTCGGGAGATCGACGAAGCCCTCGCTGGATGCGGGCGGCGCGCCGAGGAGCTCGCCGTACGGCGCGCCGCCGCCGAGCACGAGTGGAGAGCCGCCTGGCCGGCCGAAGGCGTCGCGCCCGGCGCCCCGGCATCGATGAAGGAGTGGCTCCGTGCAAGAAGCCGGACACTCGAGCGGCTCGACGCGTTCCGCGGCGCCACGGCCGAGGTCGAGGCCGCGAGTTCGGCCCTCGAGAGGGCTCGCGTGTCTCTCGTTTCGGCCGTCGCGCTCGTCCGTCCCGAGGGGCCCCCGCCGCCCGCCGCGTATCCCGAGGCTGAGACGTTCGTCGAGGAACTGCGGCGAGCGCTCGAGAAGACCTCCGCCGAGAGGGGAAAGCTCGAGGCGACGATCGAGGCGGCAACCGGGAAGGCAGGCGCCCGCGAGATCGCCGTCGCTCAGGCTCGCACGGCGCTCGAGGAGTGGAAGACCTCGTGGGCCGAGGAGGTCCGGCCCCTCCGGCGTTCCCCCACCGTCTCGACCGAGGAGGTGGAGGCCGTCCTCGACGCCTGCGACGAGTTCGAGTCAGTTGCGGGCAAGGTGCCCGGCCTGCGGGACCGCGTCAAGAAGATGCAGGACCGCCTCGAGGAATTTGCCGCCTCGGTCGGCACGCTCTGCGCCGACGTCGCCCCGGACCTTCAGCGGACCGACGCCGTCGTAGCCGCCGGGACGCTCTTCGAGCGCCTAGGCGCCGAGCGCGCGGCCGAGGGGAAGAGGGTGCTGGCCCGGGAGAACCTGGTGAAGATCCGCGAGAAGCTCGCGAAAGAGAGCAAGCGGAGCGAGACCGCACGGCGGAGCGTCGAGGCGATCTGCCGCGAGGCCGGCTGCGCGGGAGAGTCCGGCCTTCCGGCCCGCCTCGCGGAGATCGCCGAGAAGCGCCGTGCCGTGAAGGACCTCGGGGAGGCGGAGAGTGACCTGCTCGCCGTGGGCGCGGGCCGCTCTCCCTCCGATCTCGCAACCGAGTGTGCCGATGTGGACGGAGACGCCCTCCCGGCCCTCCTCGAGAAGGCCAGGGACGAGCGGACGGCCCTCGACGAGGAGATCGGCCGGCTCCACAAGCGCGAGGGTGAGCTGGGGCAGAGCCTCGAGATCGCCAACGGCGGCGACGTCGCCGCAACGCGCGGGCAGGAGGCCGCGAGCGTCCGTGCCCGGATCGAGGAGGACGCACGGCGTTGGCTGCGGCTCCGGGCCTCCGCATTTCTCCTCCGGCGCGCGATCGACGGCTGGAGGAAGGAGAACCAGGACCCCCTCCTCGTCGAGGCCACGCAGCTCTTCTCCTCGCTGACGAAGGGACGCTTCGTCTCGCTCCTCGCGGAGGTCGACGACCACGGGGACCCGGTGATCACCGCTGGGAGAGCCGAGGGGCGGCACGTGCCGATGGCCGGCCTGAGCGACGGCACGCGCGACCAGCTCTTCCTGGCCCTCCGGCTCGCCTCCGTACGGCGCTATGCGAAGGACGCCGAGCCGCTCCCCTTCATCGCCGACGACCTCCTTGTCTCCTTCGACGACTCGAGAGCGGCGGCGGCGCTGGAGACGCTATCGGAGTTCGGGAAAGAGGTGCAGGTCGTTCTCTTTACCCACCATCGTCACATCGTCGACCTTGCCAAGGCCCACCTCGCGGCGAGCGCGTTCCGGGTGCACGAGCTTCTGTCTTGACCTGCTCCGACTTCGACCTCGACTTCCGGCCCAGATCTCTCGTGCTATGGGTGACCGCCAGCCAGCGCCGAGCCCATGAGGAGACGGTCCGCGCCGTCGAGAGCGGGGACTTCCCCACCTGCGCCCCTCTCGAAGCTGCTCGCCGGCGACCCGCGCGCCGCTGCCCAAACGGCCGCTACCCACTCGCGTCGTTCGCGGCCGAGCCGAGCGCGAACCTCTACCCGTGTCGCGGGTTTCTGATGGCGCGCCCGATCGAGGGGCGACGGTTCGAGATCGAGGACACCAGGAACACGATGAAGGGGGTCGAGTCCTTCGGAAAGACACTGGCTCCCAGAATCCCGTCGATGCGGGATGTGATCGCCATGATCGACAACTCCCTGAATCTCGGCTGGGAGGAGTTTGGCCCCGTCCTCTCCACGTGGCAGGAGACGGTACGCCAGCGCTACCTGAAATGGCCCGGGGACTGGTCGTTCTGGGTCCGCTCGCTGAACTACCCGGACCTCGAGGCGTGGTATCGACGACAGTGGAAAGAACTGAGCCTCCAGGAACAGGTCCGCCCCGCCGTCACATGACAAAGCACCCCATCGGATCAGATGGGGTGCGGGGGTTGCATGCCTCTTCTCAGAAGAGGTGGATGAGGAGCGGGAAAACGGCATCTGGGTCGAGAGGCTGAGCGTCCCCTTCTCCCGGTGGGAGAGGAATGCCTGCCTCGAAGAAGTCGTCGAGGATCCGGTTCACGAGCGCGGTCATCGGGAGCTTCCTTCCGGTTCGCGCGTG
>Ga0116141_10003070_pt1 | contig 14197 bp, 14 predicted proteins | sample AD_UKC097_MetaG_FD_89744 | JGI IMG/M metagenome (GOLD analysis project Ga0116141, IMG submission 89744) | Active sludge microbial communities of municipal wastewater-treating anaerobic digesters from USA - AD_UKC097_MetaG | ecosystem: Engineered > Bioreactor > Anaerobic > Digestate | place: USA...
GGGAGAACCTGCTGAGAGAATGGAAGGCGGCGCATGAATATGTTGCTCTCAGGCCAAAGGCATTCATGATGATTCACATATCACATGTTTATGAGAATGGAGCCAACCTCTATTTTACCTTCCTGAGTCCCATGGAAAAAGGAAATGAGAAACATGATTTTACTACTTTTCACCGCGGGCTGGTGGAAACCATCCTGGAACACGGCGGCTCAATCTCACATCATCACGGCGTGGGCAGGGTGCTGGCCCCATGGATGGAGGGGCACCTGGGCAGGAGCTCAATGGAACTGTTCAGGGCAGTGAAGAAACACCTTGACCCGAATAACATAATGAATCCCGGCGGCACACACGGGCTGCCATAACCTGATAAACAACAATTTTTACCCGGCTTTATGCCGGGCCATCAACCACCTGACCATGAAACCATCCGACGACCTCCTCCTCTCGATTGACTTCGGCACACAATCGGTCCGCTCCGTGCTCATTGACCTTGAAGGGAATGTGCTTCAGCTGGCAAAGGTAGAAATCGAGCCTTACTTTTCCGTGGCTCCCGGGTGGGCCGAACAGTACCCCGAGTACTTCAGGGACAAGATGTTCGAGTCGCTTCGAAAGCTCTTCAGCGAAACCTCCTATGAGAAGGAAAGGATAAAGGCCGTGACCCTTACCTCGCAGCGGTCGACACTGATCAACCTCGATTCTGAGGGGAAGTCGCTCCGTCCGGCAATCACCTGGCTCGACCAGCGGCTGAGTGCCGTGGGAAAGTATCCGGGTAGGCTGATGGATCTTGCCCTGAGGCTCGTCGGCATGAGGGAGGCGGTTCATTTCGCCGTCAAGAACGGCGAGTGCAACTGGATAATGCAGAATGAACCGCAGATCTGGGAGAAAACAAGCAGGTATCTCCTTCTCTCCGGCTATCTGACCTGGGCGCTGACAGGTGAGTACAGGGATTCGGTAGGATGCACGGTGGCTTACCTGCCGTTCGATTACAAGACTCAGAAGTGGACAGACAGCAAGCACATGAATTATAAGATGTTCCCTGTCGACAGGGAGAAGCTTCCTGACCTTGTCAAACCCTCCGAAGTGCTGGGGACAATAAGTCGCGAGGCCTCGGAGCTGACCGGCATCCCCGCCGGACTGCCACTGATAGCTGCTGCTGCCGACAAAGCCAGCGAGGTACTTGGCTCCGGTGTCATCAGCCCCGATGTGGCATGTCTCAGTTATGGCACCACGGCAACGGTGCAGACAACTCACAACAGGTATCACGAGGTAATACCGTTCTTTCCGTCATACCCCAGCGCCATCCCCGACTGTTTCAACACCGAGGTGCAGATTTACAGGGGCTACTGGATGATCAGCTGGTTCAAGAAGGAGTTCGGCCTGAAGGAGATACAGATGGCAGAGCAGACCGGACGCCATCCGGAGACGTTCTTCGATGCCATGGTCGATGATGTGCCGGCAGGGTCAATGGGCCTGGTGCTCCAGCCTTACTGGTCGCCCGGCGTCAAGGTGCCCGGAACAGAAGCAAAAGGTGCAATCATAGGATTTGGCGACGTTCACACCCGTGCCCATGTGTACCGCGCCATACTTGAAGGTCTCACCTATTCACTTAAAGAAGGACTTAACCGTACGGTAAAACGCACCAGGGTGCCTGCACGAAGCGTAGTTGTATCCGGAGGAGGTTCGCAGAGCAAACAGGCCATGCAGATCACTGCCGATATCTTCAATCTTGAGACATTCAGGCCGCACACTTACGAGACATCAGCCCTGGGAGCAGCGATAAACGCGGCTGTGGGGATGAAGTATTACAGCGACTTCCCGGCAGCGGTGGGGGCAATGACCAGGAGGGGTGACGTGTTTGCTCCTGACCCGCACAATGTGGAGATCTACAGCGAACTTTATGAAAAGGTATACGCGAAGATGTACCGCCATCTCCAGCCGCTCTATGAGCAGATCAGGGATGTGACCGGCTACCCGACGAAGATCTGACCTGGTCAGGTGCCGTCAGACGAACTGAACTGCGATTGTGCCACCAAGGCCGACCTTATCGCCTGCGATTATGACAACTGACAGGATCTCCGTCATTTTCAATGCCTGTTCAGTGACTTTATGGACCATTTCCCGGTTTTTCACCTTGTTGCAGAAGGCAGTAGCCCAGGCGTCTGCCAGGGCGCCGTTGCGACAGGCAATCATGCATGCATCGGCCACCCCGAAGCTCAGCGAATGGCCCACAGTTCCGGATGAGCAGCAGAGCGACAGCGGGGTGTCTCCAGGCACCGGCTGAAGGGCTATCTTTTCCGACAGAGGGGAGTCTCCTGCAAATACTACCACCGTGGCCGGCGCTGTCAGCTTCATGAAGATGTCGCCGCCATTTTCAATTATCACCTCATCGGCTCCGGATTCCTCCAGCAGGTCCCTGCAGATACATTCAGCCATCGCCCCGGCCACAGCGCTCATCGGCCCGGTGCCGGCCGCAAGAGCCGCATCGCTCATTTCCTGTATCAATGGGTGAACACCTCCCGGCGCCACAACCGGAGTAAGCGAATCCCTGAACTCCGGGTGCAGTCTGATATGTTCCTCCAGCACCCTCCGGTAAAAAAGAATCCGGTCCATGGTGAACCGTTCCGCCTCCTTCCGGTAGTGGCTGCTGTCAATTGCCACCCACAGGTCTGTTTCGCGGAACGCGGAACGGAAGCTCGTCCACCTGCTGTTGCCCATGGCTTCGCGGTACAGCCGCGGCTGATATGCTGTGCTTTTAGCCAAGATCGAATTCGAATAATTTCAGCGGGCAGGCTGTGAGGCAGAGCTCGCAGACCACGCATTTCTCAGGCTCGAACACCAGCTCTGCCGATTTACGGTCCATTGTCAGCGCACCGGCAAAACAAACGGCAGAACAGGCACCGCAATGAACGCACAACTCTTTCCGGTAGGTAATTGTACGGTCAATGGGAACACACTCCACATTCTGCTGCTTCATGTATTCAATTCCCTCCTTCAGGACTTTCGACGGGGCAGACATCTCCATCACAAGGTGGCCTACCTGGCCCGGTGAAACATCTGCCTTAACAATGTTGACCATGATGTCAAATTTCCTTATAAGGTTGTATGTTATGGGCTCACCCGTCGCCTCGGGCGGGAAAGTCAGCACAAATCTCCTGCTTTTCATAATTCCATTGAGAATTAAAGGTTAAAGTCTGATCTCCAGACTGTTGAGACCGGAGGTCTTTTTGAAGTTTTCCACCGGAGCTGTAAGCAGGAACCGTCCTGCCGCTATCTCCCGGCGGAGTGTTTCAGCTATCTCGCGCGCTACCCTCAGGCTTGAGAGCGGGGCTGTCCGTATCTTCTTCCCGTTGAGGGAAATCTCCCCGGAGAAGAGAGACTCATAGTTGGCCCGCCCCAGTACGTCGTGGCCGGGTGAGCCATAGTCAAGAATATTTGTCTCTATCTGGCTGTTGCGGATCATAACCCTCCGTGCCATGTCTTCGTCAAGTACGGGAATAGGTATGCCGACACCAACGAAGATTGAGACTCCGTATTTCTCAAAGTATGCCGCCCTGATGAAGCGGGTGTTCATCTCCTTCGCATTACCTATAAGTGCCAGTGTGGCAGAGTTGCCAATGGGAATGCCGTGTTCGTTGACCGGTTTGCCGGTATTGAACTGGGTACCGTGCCATGCCACATAGCCGGTGGTACCGCCGAAAAATATGCGTGTTCCGATGCCTATGGTCCGCATCTCGGGATCATTCAGCAGAGGACTCAGTTCTCCTGAAGTGGAGAATGTGGCGTTTCCGAACGACGGCAGCAGGGTGCCCATGTATGTATATTTCATTTTTGACGTGCTGTTCACCGCCACATTATAGTTCTGATAGGCGTTACGCGGATTGAACATAATCATCTCATTTACTGTGGCCTTGTTGATGAGGGTTTTGACCTCGGTGCGAGGGTAACAGTCGGTGCCCTTGGCAGTGGCCTGCATCATCACATCCCTGCCTGCTATAAGCTCCTCGATGACGTGGGCGCCCCCGTACTGGTCGTGAGGCAGGGCTGTCTCGGTGGCGCCGATGTAGGCATCAACGGCAGCTATGCCGGCAAAGACAGGCACATTGTTAAGGGTGATCCTCTCCATGCGCATAGGCGGATCGGTGTGACCGAAGTTGATAAACATGCCTGACGAGCACATCGGCCCGAACGTGCCTGTGGTGACAACGTCAACCTTTTCCGCAATCTCAGCGGGTGTTGCTTCGCGGCCCATGGCTGCAACCTGCCCGGCCGTCAGCACTACCGCCTTTCCGCTGAGGATCTTTTCATTGATCTCCGCAATGGTTCGTTTCTTCGACATAATGTAAATTTTAAAGTAACTTTAGCCAGTTTTCAAACAAACTTCAAAGATATGCGTAGATCACTTATCACCGCCGCTCTTTTTTCAATTCTTTTCTTTTCATGTGTACCGGCTGACGATCCCGCCATTGATGTGATGACATTCAACATCAGGTATGACAATCCTGATGATGGTCAAAATGCCTGGCCTCATCGTGCTGCAAAGGTGGCCGTATTTATTGACGAACAGATTCCTGACCTGATGGGTATGCAGGAGGTATTATGGCACCAGTATGAATATCTTCATGATGTTGTGCCGGGGTATGGATCTGTGGCAGCCGGCCGTGACGATGGTCAGCAGGGCGGAGAAGCATGCCCCGTATTCTGGCGGCTTGGGAGATTTGAGCGGTTGGCTGACGGGACTTTCTGGCTGTCGGCTACGCCGGATGTGCCCGGGTCTGTAGGATGGGGAGCAGCGCTCACACGCATATCGACATGGGTCAGGCTTTATGACAGGGTTGCGAAGGATACACTTCTTTTTTTCAATACTCATTTTGACCACATAAGCGACTCGGCAAGAGTGATGAGCTCAGGAGTGCTGCTGGAAAAGGTCAGAGAGCTTGCCGGGGATAACAGGTTTATTATCACCGGCGATTTCAATGCCACACCGGAAAGCCTGGCAATTTCGCGTATGAGGGAGGGCGATCTGGCAGTGGATTCATACCTGGTCTCGGAGACCACTCCCGCAGGTCCGGAGTATACCTTCAACGGCTGGAAAGATGAACCGGTGGAAGGGAGGATAGATTATATATTCATCCGGAACGGCATGAAGGTATTGTCGCATGAGACACACAGGGTGATAGAGGAGGGTGTGTTCATATCTGACCACTGGCCTGTGACCGCCAGGATCAATTGAAGAGGGAGTTATTCCTGGTTGGGATGAAATCAATCGGGATGTTGAAGGCTTCGGAGATGTGATGACCCCGTTCAAGAATGTCATCGTCCTCTTCGTCATAGTACCACTTGATCACCAGAATTTTACCCTGATTAATAACCTGTGATATCTTTCTTATGACTGCTACCAGGATCTGGGTACCGAAGCTGTTAAGATATTCCAGTTCAATGGTAACCGTTGTAGTTCTGGCGGGATTCTTGAGGTAACGTTCAATGCAATCGAGCAGCTTCTCCGATGGCGCTGTCCTGTTCAGGGCCATGCCCCTGCCTTTGATGCTGAGCGTACCTTCGCAGTCAAAGATGACCTCCGGCGTTTTGTCGGTAGGTGGAATATGGCAATAATTATCTTCCTTTCCCATCTGGAAACAGTTTATCCCCTTTAAATTTCAAAGATAAGCAGATATGTTATACATAAGAGAAATTTTATCTGAAAACGGATGCCGGTGGAGAGAATCTGACATGCCCCTCTCAACATTCCTGCACCATTGATTGTTAATCTTATATGTTCCGCTACCGGATATCAGGCATCTGACAAAACGAATCATCCAATGAACACCAGACAGCCGGGCAATATAGATGAATATATCAACTCCCAGCCTCACGACTGGCGGGAGATGCTGCAAAAGGTAAGAGAGACCATTAAAGAGGCTGCTCCCGGGGCCATTGAATCAATCAGCTACGCCATGCCCGCCTTTAAATTCAGGGGGAAACCACTGGTCTATTTCGCCCTGAACCGGAACCACCTCGGCTTCTATGCCACCCCGTCAGCAAATATCGCTTTCAGGGAAGATCTGAAAGAATACCGGTCATCAAAGGGTGCGGTTCAGTTTCCACTGGACAGGACTATCCCTTACGACCTGATCCGCAGGATGGTTCAGTACAAGCTTGAAGAAATCAACAAATCATAAGGGGAAATCAAATGAACAACTCAATCTATCCGTCAGTCTGGTGCAATAATAATGCCCGTGAGATGGCAGATTTTTACCTGTCCGTTTTTCCGGAAACCAGGATAACTGACGAAAATCCGGTCGTGGTCCTGCTTGAAATGCACGGTCAGAAGCTCATGCTTCTCAACGGAGGCGACATGTTCCGGCCCAACCCGTCAATCTCATTGATGTACCTCACCTCATCGCAGAGCGAAGTGGAGGAAATCTACACAAAGCTGATTGAAGACGGGAAGGCGCTGATGCCGCTGGATAAGTATCCTTTCAGCCCGAAATACGGATGGGTCGAAGACCGGTATGGTGTATCGTGGCAGCTGTACAGCGGCCAGGAAGAACATATTACCCGGAAGCTGGTCCCGACCCTCATGTTTTCCGGCAGGAATAACGGGAAGGCGGAGGAGGCCGTGGGCTTCTACTCCAGTGTCCTGCCTGACTCAAGGCCCCGTGGAATGCAGAGATACACAGGCGCAGAAGGAGAAGTGGCAGGGAACATTCAGCACGGTGAATTCATGATCAGGGATTACCTTTTAATGATCATGGATAGTTCCCTGCCTCATGACTTCAGCTTCACAGAGGGAGTCTCTCTTGTTGTTGAGTGTGATACACAGGCGGAGATTGACAGGTACTGGACGGCGCTCACTTCCGCCGGAGGCGAGGAGAGCATGTGCGGATGGCTGAAGGACAGGTACGGGGTAAGCTGGCAGATAGTACCCACGGTTCTTCCCGCGCTGATGGCCAGGTCACCCAGGGTAACGGAAGAGCTGTTGAAGATGAAGAAGCTGGATATCCGGAAGCTTACGGAAGCGGCATTTTAACTTCCCTGACCCGGGTAATAACTATGGGTAGTGTGGCAGATTCAATTGCCTGTAATTATCCGGTGTTTACTGCTGTTCTGCTTCGCCCGGCACGGGCAAACCGGTAATAACCTAATGGTTCAGGCTCTCTTACGGTATGCCCGGATAGCCGGCGCAAGGTATCCGAATGGTTCAGGCTCTCTTACGGTATGCCCGGATAGCCGGCGCAAGGTATCCGAATGTTTCAGGCTCTCTTACGGTATGCCCGGATAGCCAGCGCAAGGTATCCGATTGCCAGCAGGGACAGTATTCCCATGTCAGTGGCTATCTCGGGGAATCCCGATCCTTTCAGCATGACCATCCGGTTAATGCGCATCAGGTAGGCAACCGGGTTAATCCAGTTGAACTGCTGGGCCCAGGCGGGCATGCTCTCGGTGGGGGTGAAGATTCCGCTCATCAGGATAAATACCATTACAAAGAAGAAGGCCACAAACAGGAACTGCTGCTGGGTCGATGCCATCGTCGAGAAGAAGAGGGCCAGCCCCAGCACTGCCACGAGGAATATCGCCGCACAGGCGAAGAAAAGAAGCAGGCTCCCCTCGAAGGGGATGTTGAATGCCAGCCAGCCGATGCTCAGTCCCAGCGCCAGGTCGATGAGCCCTATTATAAAGAACGGGATCACCTTTGAGGCTATCAGCTGCCATTTCATCACCGGGGTGACGTTAATCTGCTCTATAGTACCTATCTCTTTCTCCCTGACCAGGTTGAGGCCTGCCATCATGAGACCGATGGCGGTGATCAGAATGACCAGGACACCGGGAAGCATGAAGTACTTGTAATTGAGTGTCGGGTTGTACCAGTAGCGGGGCGAGACGGAGAGGCCGGGGATTGCGCCTGCGGTTACTGTTCCTGTTGCTCCGGGAGCCATCTCTCCTGAACCTCCCGGCGACATCCCGCTGCTAATGATCACGTCACGGTTAAAGTCCCTTACAACGGAAACGAGGTAACTCCATCCCAGCTGGGCGCTGGTGGAATTGACGGCATCAACAAGCACCTGGAGGCGCGGACTGGTTACCCCGGCAAGTCCTTCGGAGAAATCCGAAGGGATTACAAGGGCCATGTCCGCATCACCGGCAAATAGCATTGATTCAGCTTCAGGAATGCTTTGCGGGGTGGCTGTCACCACAAAGAAGGATGAACCTGTCAGCTTCGCCACCAGCTGGCGCGATGCCTGTGAATTGTCTCTGTCCATTACGGCCAGGTCAATGCGTTTTACCTCAAAGGTAACTGCCGGGTGAAGGATCAGCATCTGCATTACAGGAACACCGATGATGGCCCTGATCATGAATGGATTCCGGCGTATCTGCCTGAACTCTTTCTGCAGAAGGAACAACAGCTTTCTCATTCCTGTGCCTCCCGGAGCTGTGATTTGAATTTTTCTGTCATTCCTTTCCCTCCCCGAGCCTTGTTTTGAATTTACGTGAGCTGATGATCATCAGCACCAGCGTCATTCCGGCCAGTATGGCCGTCTCCTTCCAGACATAGCTGAATCCTGCTCCCTTGATCATAATTGCACGGATTGTCTCCACGAACCACCTGGGGGGGAGGATCATACTGAAATAGTCATATATCTTCGGCATATTCTCTATCGGGAAAATGAACCCCGAAAGGAGCAGTGACGGCAACAGCAGCGCAAAGGCTGAAATGAAAATGGCGTTCTCCATCTTGGTGGCCGAGGCCGAAACAAGTATTCCAAATGACAAGCCCAGGAGTATGTAGAGCATGCATTCTGCTATAAGCAGAGCTACGCTCCCCTTTACAGGCAACCCGAACACCAGCCATGACATCAGCAGTATGACCGTCACATTCACCAGCGAGAGGAAAAAGTAAGGCGTCACTTTCCCCACTATTATCTGCCAGGGTTTCAGCGGCGAGACCAGGAGTACCTCCATTGTGCCGAATTCCTTTTCACGGACGATTGTGACAGATGTCATCAGTGCAGATATCAGGATGAGAATGAGTGTTATAACCCCCGGGACAAACATGTAATGACTTTCCAGGTTCGGATTGAAATACATCCTTACTTCCGGGTTTATCAGAGGCACCGTCGAGGTGATACCCTTTGTAAGTGTTGCCGAATAATCATTCATTATCCCGGAAACGTACCCGGTCACAAGGCTGGCGGTATTGGGCTCCGAGCCGTCGGCTATGATGCTGACTGTGGCATTGCCCTCCCGGGCGAGGGTAGATGCCATCCGTTCCGGGAAGATGATCACCGCTTTTATCTTCCCTTTTTTAAATGTGGCATCAATCTCGTCATATGAGGCGAGCTGCCTGTCGATGTTAAAGAATTCTGATGCTTCCAGTTTGAGAGTCAGTTCCTTCGAGACATCGTCACGGGCATTGTCAAGCACTGCAATGCCTGCATTCTTCAGGTCGGTGCGGACTGCATACCCAAAAATCAGGATCTGCGCTGCGGGCAGACCGAAAAGTATTATCAGCGTCCGGAAGTCGCGGAAGATGTGGAGGAACTCCTTTCGCACAAATGCCATGAACCTTTTCATACGATGTTCTTTTGAGGTCTGGCTATTTTCACGAACAGTTCTTCCACCGAGGCTGTGCCATACTGGCGGAGCAGGGCAGAGGGGGAGTCGAGGGCTACTATCCGGCCATCACTCATGATGGTGATGCGGTCACAGTACTCAGCCTCGTCCATGTAATGAGTGGTGACAAAGACAGTGATGCCGCGCGAGGCGGTTTCGTAGATCATCTCCCAGAACTGGCGCCGCGTGACGGGATCAACACCGCTGGTGGGTTCGTCGAGGAAGACTATTTCCGGGTCATGAAATACAGCTACGGCGAATGCCAGCTTCTGCCTCAATCCGAGAGGCAGCGCCCTGATCAGCATGTCGCCGTATGACGTGAAGCTGAGCCTTTCAAGTAAGGCCTCACGGCGCGGAACGATCTCCTTCATGTTCATGCCATATATGCCTCCGTAGAGCTCGATATTCTCCCTGACGGTGAGGTCTTCATAGAGGGAGAAGCGCTGCGACATGTAGCCTATTCGCTTCTTGATCTCCTCGGGCCTGCGCGAGGCGTCGATACCGGCAACCAGTACCTTGCCCGAGGTGGGGCGCGACAGGCCGCAGAGGATCCTCATCGCAGTGGTCTTGCCTGCGCCGTTGGCACCCAGGAACCCGAATATCTCGCCACGGTAAACGTCAAAGGTCAGCCGGTCATTGGCCGTGAATGAGCCAAACCGCTTCACCAGATCCTTTACTTCTATGACTTTTTCCCTCTCCATTAATTTTCTTCCAATTGCTGTCCCTGACCCTCAGACCCTCAGACTTTCAGACTCTCAGACTTTCAGACTTTCAGATCCTCCCCTTCCCTCTTCATCATCTCCAGAAACACATCCTCAATCCCGGGGGTGATCTCCGTCACTTCAGCGTTCTCCAGACCGGCCTGACTCAGTGACCTCTTCACATCTTCCGCAGTGGCCCCTTCCCGCAGGTTTATATGTACTGCTTCACCGAAAGGCTCCGGATTGACCACCTCAGTCATTGCACGAAGGGCCAGGAGGAGCCTGTACCTGTCGGGATGGCTGACGGCATATATCTTATTGACATATGATGACCGTATGGCTGCCGGGGTGTCTATGCCCATCAGCTTCCCCTGCTGCATCAGGGCGATGCGGTCACAGCGGAGTGCTTCGTCCATATATGGTGTAGAAACGATAATGGTTATCCCCTCCCTTTTCAGCCCCTCAAGCATCTCCCAGAATTCAGTACGCGAGACGGCATCAACCCCGGTGGTAGGCTCATCGAGGATCAGGATCCTTGGCTTGTGGATCAGTGCGCAGGAGAGCGCAAGCTTCTGTTTCATGCCGCCGGAGAGACGACCGGCGCGACGTTTCCTGAAGGGTTCTATCTGCTTGTATATCGGTTCTATAAGGTGGTAGTTCTCCTGTATGGTTGTTCCGAAGATGGTGGCATAGAACCGCAGGTTCTCCTCCACGGTCAGGTCTGTGTAGAGGCTGAAACGACCTGGCATGTACCCGATATGATTACGCAGCTCCCGGAAGTCGCTCACGACATTGAGCCCGAAGAGGGTCATCCTGCCGCCTGACGGGATGATCAGCGTGGCCGCTATGCGGAAGAGGGTGGTCTTGCCCGCGCCATCCGGACCGATGAAGCCGAAGAGCTCACCCTCATTGATGGTGAATGAGACATCATCGACGGCAGTGATCTTTCCGTACCTGTGAGTTATACTGTTTGCATCTACGGCTTTCATCTCATTGTAACTTTTCCGCGCTGGTCTGAATCCGGGTTTTTGACAATTCCTCCGGGCAACGTATCATTGGAAGATTGCCCCGCCGGGTCGCATTTCAGTTGAATATTGCCTCCCCGGGCATGCCTGATTTGATTGATCCGTCGTTTGGCACCTCTATCGTCACTGCATAGACCAGTGTCACGCGTTCCTCTTTTGTCTGAATGATTTTGGGAGTGAACTCAGCTTTCTCCGAGATATGGGTTACTGTTCCTGTATAGTTTTTGAACTCCTTTATTCCCTGATCGATGCGCACTGTACATGTTGTTCCTGTCTTCACCTCTGCCAGCTGTGCCCCGCTTACCCACACCTTCAGTTTCATTGTCTTCATGTCGGCCAGTTTCACCAGGGATTTGCCGGCGGCTGTCAGTTCATGTGCCGAGGCATATTTTTCAATGACGGTGGCATCGTAGGGTGCACGGATGGTGCTGCGGGCAATCTGTTCATGAAGCACAGCGCGTTTGGCGGCTATGCCCTGCTGTTCTGCGGCCACCGACCGGCGCTGAGTGCCGTTGGCTTCTGCCTGCCGGCGGAGGACCTCCATCTGCCCGGTGAGATCGTCGAGCTGTTTCTGGGTAGCGGCGCCGTCAGCGAGCATGCGGCGCGTACGCTCTATATTCACGGCGAGGTTATCCATCTGCTGGCGTATCACGGCGTCCTGCGCCGCAATGCCCGCCAGGCGCGCCTGCGCCTGCGCCGTCACCGCATCAAGCTCCCCGCGTTGCAATACAAGCATAGTAGTGTCGGTGACGGCTATGACGGCGCCGCCCGCCACCAGCATGCCCTCTGTCACATCCATGCTGATGATCCTGCCCGGGGTCTCGGCAGAGATGATCACCTCATCGGCTTCAAAGGTGCCCCACGCATCGGCATCGCTGCCGCCCCGACCGCAACCGGCTGCGGCCAGAAGCAGAATTACTGGTATAACCACTCTTTTCATCTTATTCCTGTGTTTTGTATCCTGTTATATAGAGGTATTCCGTTTCGGCCCTTGCAATGCTTATCTTCCTGGCTGCCGCTGCAATTACAGCCTGCTTCTCGTTGTTTAGCTCCGTCATGTACTGCGAGGCAGTGATCGTTCCGTTTTTCAGCTGTGAAGCCGCGGCGGCAGCTATCCGGCTGCGAATGCCTATCAGCTCCTCGTCGCGACCTGCAGCCTCACGCAACGACTCAATCTCTGACATCTTCAGGGTGAGCATCCGCTGCAACGACTCTTCTGCGGAACGCTTTCTTATATCCAGAAGCTGCTGCTGAAGCGCAAGTGTCTTTCGCTCATTGCTGTTTTTGCCCCAGTCGTATATGTTCCATTTCAGCCCTGCCCCGAGAGAATAATAGATATCTGCCTTGTCTGAGAGAAAGTTGTTCCCGGGGGGATTGCCATAACCTGCCTGCGCAAAACCAAAGAGCCTGGGCATCCGCTGACTCTTCAGCAGGTTCTTTGAAAGTTCCAGTTGCCGGCTGCGGGTGTCAAAGAGCTGCAGATCCGGGTTCTCCACCTTCTCATTGCCGGTTATTAAGTGTTCCGGCAGGGCCAGCCCGGCATATTTCAGTCCTGTCATCCCGGTGAGTTGTTCCAGGGCATGAGCCAATGCATCATGTCTGCGGCCCAGTTCGGCAGCAACCTGCCCGGCCTTTATCATCTCAGCCTTCAGTACGTCGAGCGTAACCGGAGGAACCACACCGTTCTCCACTCCTGATGAGGCCTCCGTGATACGCGTGCTTAGCTCTGAGATAAGTACAGATGTCACCTCTGCCTGGCTTCTTGTAAGCAGCAGGGGAAAGAAAAGGTTGTTTACCTGTTCGCGAAGGCGGTAGATGTCGGCTTCGCTCTGATGCATATTGAGCTCGCTGACCACCCTTTCCACTTCGCGTGCACTGCGGGTCACCCCGCCGTCCCAGATAACCTGGTTCAGATCAACGGTGGCCCTGTACTGCTCATGCGGTATTGAGGGCAGTGACCCGGGGGGGACCGGCATCGAGCCAAGCATGTCGGAGATATCAACCACGTCAGACTGATAGTTGAATGAACCTCCCAGATCCAATGAAGGGAACCAGGAGGCGGCAAGGTTCTGGTCACGCAGCAAGGTCATGCCCGCATAGAGCTCCCTCTCACCCGAGAGAGGCGATGTCACCGCGGCGGAGTCATAGCATTGCCACAGGGTTACTGTCCGCTGTGATATCAGAGGCAATGCCGGCAGTAACAGTATCGGCAGAAAGGCAAGTCTCTTCATTTTTTATGATGTTTTAGGGAGTTGAGGATGAAATCGGCGGCAAACTCCTTACGTTCCTCCATAAATGTTTTGAACCTCTTGTTGTCAAGCATCTGGGGCATCATAATGGCTATCATTTCCCTCGCTGCATAGGGGAATACCGACATTGAGACAACGGTGATCATCAGTTGCGGCATATCACTTTTCTTAATACCATATCCCTTGAGTTCCTTTGCATGCTTTTCATAGAGCAGGTCACGCATCTCTCCGTAAAGGAGTGTTTCCTTCAGTCCTGCGGCCATGGAAGGGTCCCTTGAGATTTCGTTAAGCAGGAAAATCGGCAGCTTCGGGTTTTTGCTCAGGAAGTCAATATGCTGACTGAGAAACAGCCTGATTTTTTCCTTGAATGTGATGTCTGCAGCAAAAATTGTCATGATCTTTTCAAACATCTTCTTCAGCAGTACCTGGAATACTGCCATGAAGAGCTGATCCTTGCTGCGGAAGTAATAATGCAGGAGAGCCTTGTTAATACCGGCCTTGTCAGCTATCTCCTGCATCCTGGCGCCTTCATAGCCCTTCTCTTCAAAAATATCCGAGGCTGCCTTGAATATCTTCTGCCTGGTCTGGCTGTCAGTAACTGCTGCCTTTGCCA
>Ga0116141_10003071_pt1 | contig 14196 bp, 8 predicted proteins | sample AD_UKC097_MetaG_FD_89744 | JGI IMG/M metagenome (GOLD analysis project Ga0116141, IMG submission 89744) | Active sludge microbial communities of municipal wastewater-treating anaerobic digesters from USA - AD_UKC097_MetaG | ecosystem: Engineered > Bioreactor > Anaerobic > Digestate | place: USA...
TCTCGCCAGATAACAATCATCAATTTGATTTAAGCTCAACACTTAAAAACTTTGTTACATCGGAGATAACTTCAATAACGTTTACTGGATATACTACATTGCCTGAATATATATCAGGATATTTCTGTCGTTATGGAGAAAAATATCCATTAGTTGAGAATACAAACACGAAGAAAAAGAGATACAAAGGCGTAACTGATTACGGATATTGTTGTAATGCTGCACTTAATTTTGAGGATGATAATGATATGACTGGTTATTTTCCTGCAAGCGGATACACAACTATCTCAGGAATAACATTCTTGAATACAGCTCCAAATAACAAGTATTCTCATAGAAACGGCGTTGAGATTATGTATTTCGTTTTACCTTACGGATACACGGCTCCAATATCAGTTTATGGAAATGTTTATATGTTTTCAGGCATAGAATATCTTGGAGTAAAATTCATGGACATCACTACAGGTACTACAACCTGGGGCGGAGTTTATGCCATCAATGTTTCATATTCAGCACTAGGCTTGTCAAGTTATGAAATCGGAGGAGAAAAAATCAGGAAGGTTGATATTCAAGTATATCAGAATGGTTATACTGGCACAACTTATACAGAATTGAAGTCATATTTGTTTGAAATCGATGAGCAACCAGATAATTTTAACGTTGCATTCCTCTCTAAATTAGGCACATATGAAACTTATTCATTTTATGGAGAAGTGATTGAAGGTCAAGAGATTAATAGAGATTTATATCAAAAGTCATTTGAAGTTGATGCATATGGTGCGGCTGATGAAGGATTTCAATACAATTCTGTATTGGATACTGATTATACTAAAACCTGGGTTGTTAACACAGGAATAATCAATGAAGATAACTTCAATTATTTACAAGGATTACTTCAGAGTAATAGAATATATCATTATGATGATGTGCACAAGAATTATTTAATTCCAACAGCACAAACAGCAACAAAATCGACTAATACAAATGAGTATTCATTACAGATAACGTTTAGAGAGACGATTTCAGAAAATCAAGTAACGCAATAATGTCATATATTCCAAAAATTAGAATTATAAGTGAATTAGGTGAGCTTGAATATAAGCAAGCATCTGATTTGAATTTGAATTTCTCACGTATTGTGGATGATTTTTCGGATATTGAGAATAGATTTGGTGATTTCTCATATACGTTTAAACTTCCAATAACTAAGAATAATTCAAAAATCTTTGGATCTCCAGAAACAATTGGAAGTAAAAGATACTTTGTCAAGAATAGAAACATCTCTTGTAAAGTATATGATAGAAACCAGATGTTATTGGATGGATTAATCAACTTGGAAAATGTGAGCGAAGACGCTTACGAATGTAAATTCTATTCCAAATTCAAAGAATTAATTGATAGTTTAAATGATGTTAATGATTTAGGAGAAAAGAAAACTCTTAAAGATCTTAATTTTCCTGTTGTGGAAGATTGGAATTATGAAAGCTCAATCATCACTCATATCGCAGCCAATTATAAGAATAGCGACGAAACATTCTATCAATATCCATTGAGTTTTTATTCAACTTTTTATTGCCAAAACTCATACTACACAGGATATACAGATTATAGAGGTCAAGCATTTGATAGTGACAGACCCAGACAGGAATATTATTATTTATTAAACTCAATCGGCAGCAATAAAAATAGAATATATTTTCATCAAGTACCTCCTTGTGTATATTTGGTAAGCATTGTGGAACAGATACTTGAGGATGCTGGATGGACACTTGGCGGACAATTCTTCACACAAGATAATATTAAAAAGATTGTATTATTATATAATGGAGAGGATGATCCATATGATAAAGCGATTTCAGGATTAACAATATTCTCAGGATCAACTCCTGTTGATTTACAGATTGCAAAGTTTTTACCTGATATGTCTCAATCGGAATTTCTGAAAGGTGTCATGAATATGTTTAATCTATATTTCTTGATTGATACTAACAATAAGATTATAAGTTTTGAAACTTATGATACGTTTTTTAGAGCAACAGATGGTGTAGATCCATATGATATAACATCAAATGTTGATTTGGCCCAAGGATATAAGTTTTCATATCTTGAGAATAACAATCCATCGATTATGTTTCAAGAAGCTGGTAATCGTCTGGTACTTGGAGATAATAGAATAATGTCAGGAGCAACGGATTCCGCTTTCAGTACGGAATTTATTAATACTTCTGGTAAAGCTTTCAATCAAACGTTTAATAGAATTGGATTTATTGAAACTTCAGATCCAAGACAAAACACATATGGCTCAGAAGAAGAAAAGATTAAAATTCCATTTGCCGAGCCTACTGTTATGAGGAAATATATTTGGAATGATTATGATATTTTTGGCGGAGCACAAAACGCTGAAGCACATTATGTTTATATTCCAATATTGTCAAAACAAACTGTTGCAGATAACAATGGAATGAAGTTTAACAAGAAAAATGAGGATACGTATCTTCAGAATAATGAAAGTAGCATAAAGTTTCAAGGTAAGCCAAGTTTGATGTATTATTATGGCGAGCCGACAGGATATTTTGAAAATAAGAGTGGTAAAGGTGAATTGGCCAATTATCTATATTATCATATGTATACTGGTAGTACAGCGTTTAATGTAAGAATTCCAATTGTATCTCCATTTCAGTTAATTTCAAATCGTACAGCAATAGATGACTGGTTGAATAATGTTAATATTAGTAATGCCGATGACAGACGTACAACAGTTGCAAGTTATTTACAAGGATTATATCAAATGTTAGGATCAGCATCAGGATTTACTGATAGTCAATTAACAAATTATTCATTAGTGTTTGATGATAATGGATATTTCCATGAAACTTTATGGTCAATGTTTCACAAACACAAATATGATCGTTATCAACAAAGTGAAATATTTGAAGCTGAAATGATAATGACTTCATATGATTGGCATGAATTACAAATAAACAGACCAGTCAAGTATAGAGGTGAATTATATTCAATTGTTTCAATTGAGGCGTATAATCCGATTACTCAAAAGGCTACAATAAAACTAGTAAAAAAATTATAAGATTATGGCTGTTAAGAAAAGTCAAATTATTATAGAAGTAGACGATAAGTCGCTACTCCAACTTAATGAAGAAATTAAAACTCTTGATAAGAGCATTAAAGGATTAAAAGTTGGTACAGCAGAATGGATTGCACAAAATGAGAAACTTGGAAAGTTAAAAGGTCAACTTGGCCAGGCAACTCAAGCGGCAAAACAACTTCAAGGTCAGGTTGCAAAAATAAGCTTTGATCAACAGTTGAAATCAGTTTCCAAACTTGGAGCAGGAATGGTTGGATCATTTGCGGCAGTTTCAGGCTCATTGAATTTAATATCAGGAAACAAGGCGTTTGATGAATTAACAGCCAAGGCGACAACTCTTATGAGTGTCATGGGCGGTATAAATCAAGTATCTGAATTGTTTTCAAAAACAACGTTAACTGGATTAAAAAGTATTGGCACTGGATTTAAAGGATTGGTCGTCGCTGTTAAAGGAGCATCAACAGCCATGAAAGCCGCACTTATCTCAACAGGTATTGGTGCCTTAGTTGTTGCTGTAGGATTATTAATAGCCAACTGGGAGAAACTTGTTAACATCGTTAAAGGTACAGATAAGAAAGCATTAGAAGCGGCCAAGGATAGAGAAAAAGTAGCAGAAAATCAACTTAATATTGCACAGGAGCAAGAAAAACAGGCCAAGTTGATGGTGGAGATTAATTCAGATATCTTATCTCAGGAAGAAGAAAAACTGGCTTTATTACAAGCATCAATTAACACTAAAGATGATGAAATTGATAAGGCTGAAAAGTCATTGGAATTACTTCAACTTGAATTATCACAAATAGGTAAAAGAAACTCAGAAAAAAACATACAGGCAAGAAAAGATAAGGAAGCTGAAATTAAATTACAAGAAGAAAAAGTACAAACTCTCAAATTAGAGAGAGACGCATTAGATATTGCAACTGACAGGACGGAAAAACAGAAGGAGCTAGCATCAATTACTGAAAAATATAATACTAAACTTTTAAATCTTGAGAATAAACTTACAGTTGCTAAATCAAAACAATATTCTAGTGCTGAGCAATATGCAATTGAGCTTGATATTATAAATATTAAAATTAAACAGGCTCAGGAAGGAATGACAAAAGGTACTGAAGAAGAAAGAAAAAAGAATGAGGAAAAATATAAAATATTACTAGCTGAATTAGAAGCAAGAAAAAATATTAAAAAAGAAAATGATAAAAATCTTGAAGATGAAATAAAAAAGATTGATAATCAGATTGAATATAATAGAAAACTTCTTGAAAGTAATAAAGCATTAAATGAAATTTACGAGCATATTGAGAAAACTAATAATGCATCAGAGCTTCAAAAGTTTAATGATGAAAAACATATTGAATTAATTAAGAAGTTAACTACATTATATTCACAGATATATTTTCTTCAACGTGAAAATACTGCTGACGCAAACAGAAATGTTAAAGATTTAGGTGAAAGATTAGATGAATATATAAAACTTTATGGAAAAGACGTTCCATTAAAAATAACTCTTGAAGGTGTTGAAACAACAATTGATGATACTAAAAAACTTTTTGAAATTGTTGCCCAATTAACAGAAAAATATAAGGAGGAGATTAATGAAGCAGCTAAAAATCAAGAAATTTCTGCTATTGCAGTAGAGCAAGAAGCAAAAGTTTTAGCTCTAAAAGAATTAACATTCCAAATTACTAGAAATTCAAATGATATTCTTATTTCAAGTTTGGAAAGTCAACTTCAACTTAATAAACAAATAAGTGATAATTCTGAAAAGAATTTACAAGCAACTAAAAATGCTTATGAATTACAAACACAGGCAGTATCAGAATTACAGATAGAATATGATGCTCTTGCTGTCAATGATGAAAAAAGAAAAGATGTTGGAGAAAAATTATCTGAGGCAATACAATTACAAATTGATCTTCAACAAAAATTGTCTGAAACTACAATTCAATATCAAGAAAATTTAACGGAAAATAGGAAAATTGAGCAAGATATACTTGATACAAAATATGCACAAGTAGAGGCGGAGCAAGATTTAGAAAAAGCTAAAATTGATGTAATAGCTAAACTCAAAGAAGAAAAAACTTTTGATGAAAAATATACTGATTTTCAAAAAGGATTAGATAAGTGGTGGAATGAATGGGGCTCAAGTGTTGTTGCAGGAATGGATTTGGTCTCAGCTTCATTTGATTTAATTGGAGCAAAACAACGTCAATTGGCTATTGATGCACAAGCTGAATATGATGCAGCAATGGAAAGATTATCAATTCTTGAAGAAGCTGAAAAAGAAAGACAAGATACTCTTGATGATTATAATGAGCAATTGGAGGATGCTAATGGCGAGCGTTATGATCAATTATTGGAACAGATTGCTCTTGAAAATGAAAAGTCAAGAAAGGCTCTAGAAGATATTGAAACAGAAAGAAGGGCATCAATTGATGCAACGAATAAAAAATTAAAAGCAGAATATCAAGCGGCAAAGTTTGAAAAACAAAAGGCTGTGATTGATTCATTAATGAATACGGCTTTAGCTATAATCCGAGTGTTTAGTAGTACTGGACCTCCTGCAAGTTTTGTTTTGGCAGGTATTACAGCCGCCTTAGCCGCAGTACAAATTGCAACAATAGCCGCACAAAAAGTACCTGAGCCAAAATATGAAAGTTATAGTGTTGGTGGTTATACAGGAGATGGAGATAAAGAAAAAGTTGCTGGCATTGTACACAAAGGAGAATACGTTGTGCCATCAAAAGTTGTTAAATCAACAAACGCTCAAGAGCATATTGCTGCACTTGAAACACAAAGATTAAAAGGATATCAAGAAGGTGGATATGTTGCTCCAAATGTTAATACAGAATATGGCGATGTCATTGATTATGATAGATTGATTAATGGTATTGCCAACGCTGTTAAAGAATTACCTAATCCTCAAGTTGGTTTGGTTGATATTGCAAATGGATTAAGGAGAGTTGCATTAACACAAAAACTGGCAGGATTAAGGAGATAGTAAAAATAAAATAAAAAAATAGTTATAATAATATGAAGAATAAATTTCCTGTCTATGAATTTCTTATAGATGACACCGAAGAATCTGGTGTTAAATGTATAAGTGTTGTGGCGGATCCAGCTTTTCAATCGAAAGCGATATTATTTGAAAAGTCCAAACAACAGTTTATTGAATTATCGGAATCTAAGCCAAAGAAAAGGAGAATTGGTGGATTAGCATTAATTCCAAATGTATTGATATATAGAGTTGATGAATTTAACAATCCTTATTATGGCTTCTTCAGCGCTGAAACTATTGAAAAGATAGTTGAAAAATTCCATGAAGAAATGAATAACAATAAATTAAATCTCAATCATAATGAAGCACAATTTGTTGATGCTATATTGGTTGAAGATTATATTGTTGATACAAAGGAAAGAGTTGAAGATTTAAAGAAAAAAGGAATTGAGCACGATAATATCGTTGGCTCTTGGTATGTTAGTTATAAAATTAAGAATGAAGAAACTTTCAATTCCATAATGGAAAATCAATCGGCAGGAAATCCAACTGGGTTTAGTGTCGAAATATTCGCTGACAGATTTTTAGTGGAAATGAATTCTCAAATAAATAAAAGTAAAATAAAATCAGAAATGAAGAAAAGCAATAAGAATTTGCTGGAGAAAATTATAGATTTATTCAAGAAAGAAATTCTTGAAAGATCTTTAGTTCCAGAACTAGGATTTCAAATTGAGTGGACGGAAGTTGGTCAGCCAGTTAACAAAGTTATTGTTAACGAAGAAGGAGTAGAAACTTTTGAGCCACTTGGAGCTGGTGAATTTATTACTGAAGTAGGAATTGTTGTTGTTGATGACACATCAAATCTTGTTGAAGTTAGAGATTTACCTGTTGAAGAACCACAGGAAGAACCAGAATTGAAACTTCCTGATGAAGAAATGGATAAGGTAGCTGAAATGGAATCAGAGCCTAAGATCGAAAACCAGGAATTACCTGTTGAAGAATTACCAGTAGAACCAGCTGTTGTTGACGTTAAATCAAAAACTATCGGTGAATTGGTTGGTGAAAACGATGGTGAATACTGGATTAAAGTTAAAGTTGAAGGTGGACTTGTAACTGAAGCGGAAGTCAGTAGTGAAACTGATTTATTGAAGCAGAAATTACAGAAACTTGAAAACGAAAACAAAGATTTACAGGATAAGAATAAAATTCTTGAGGATAAAATGAAAGAGCCTATTACAGAACCAGTTCTTGAGCCTCCTGTAGAGAAAAAAGATTGGGCTAAAATGTCTGCTTATGAAAGAGCAATATATAAGTCCAAACTTAATAAGTAAAAATAAAATAAAAAAAGAGTTATATAATAGTAACTCAATAAATAAAAAAAATTAAACAATTATGAAAAATAAATTGGAATTTGCAACTACATTCGTTGAATCAACTAGTTATTGCGGCGAAAGTGCTGAAGAATTTGTACTAGCTTGTATATTGAAGAATAGGCTAGCCGATTCAGGAGTAAAAATAGTTCCTGACATTATCAAATCAGCTGCAGTTAGTAAACTTTCAGGCAAAGATATGGTACAGTGTGGTGATCATTGTACTTTCTCACCTAGCGGTACTGTAACTGTATCAGAAGTTTTACTTGTTCCTTGTCTCTATTACATTGACCTCCAGCTTTGTTTCCAGGAACTTGTTGGAATTTGGAACGGACTTAACGGCGGAAATCTTAACACACAGGATTTAAGTGTTGATTTCAACAGAGCTCTTGTTGACCTTTTGGTTGGCACAATGGGCGAACACGTTGAAAGTGTAATTTGGAAAGGTAGCACTGGTGTTACTTCTCCTAGTGGCTGTACTTGTTCTGTTACTTCAATCGAAGACCAGATAACAACTCACGCTTTACATTCAACTGGCGTCACAATAACTAAAGCCAACGTTATCGGTTATGTTGATGAATTGATGGCCGCTCTTCCTGCTTGTGTCTTGGAAGATCCTAGCAAACTGAAGATTTATATGAACAGTAAAACTGCTCTATACTATCGTCAGGCTCTTGCTGCTCTTGGTATTATACTTCCAAGTGATAGTGCACCAATGACATACGATGGATTGGAAATCGTTGTTATCGGAGCAATTCCTGATAATAAAATCTTCGCCTTCCAACCTGAAAACGTTGCGTTAGGTATATCATCTATGGACAATATGACGACTGTTAACATCCTCAATATGAGAGAGCATAATCTTGACAATTCTGTAAGGATGTCAATAGCTGTCAAATTTGACGTTAAAGTTATATACGAAGCAGAAGCAGCTGTATTAGGCTAGTAGCCATAAACAATAAAATAAAAATTAATATACAAATATTATGGCTTGCGAAATATTAAATGGAATAACAGGTGTATGTGCGTACTCAAGTTCAGGAGTTGAAAAACTATGGCTTGCAAATAAATCAAGTATAACTGGTTCAACAACTTACGATGATTGCGGTGAAATCACTGGAATGACTTGGAGTGGTGGAACAATCTTACTTTATGAATTTGAAAGTGCGTTGGATACAATTACCTATACCGATGACCTACAGGTTAACGGTTCAAGGAGAAACTTTCTACAGACAATTAATTTTGGAGTAGGTAGCTTAGATTGTACGATTTTAGGTACATTGGAGGATTTAGGTCTAGCAAATCTCATTGCGATACTCAAGTTGAGTGATGGTACGTTTAGACTTTTTGGTATCAATGGAACTGGTCTTCGTGCAACGGTCATGACTGACGCTTCTGGTACTGCAGCTGGTAATGATGGAAACATCGCTATCACTTTAAGTGGTACAAGTTTGGCAAAAGCTCCATTCATTGATTCTACTTACGTGACAACTTTGGGTTTGTCTTGAGGTTAAACATAGGAATGAAAAGGAAGGAAGAGATACGCTCTTCCTTCTTTGTTTTTAGTTATACTAATATAATATTTCAATATGATCGGAGATTGCAACAACTATGTCGTAGGAGGAATATCAGAACTATACTTAACAGAATATGATGAAACATATGTACCAATATATTCATCGAACAATGTCATCCAAAGACTTGAGTGGGTAACAAGAGACTGGTATGAGATAAAACTCAATACCGCTGTTGCCACATATGGACAGGAGATGACCACAAAGGTACAGAACGGAATATATTATGATGAGAAAGTTGAGATAAGAATACCAAGGGCCGATAATCAGAAATGGAGAGATCTGGTTGACATCCTCACAAAGAAATATATAATAGTCTTCAGGGATAATAATGGAACATATTTTATCGCGGGATATCGTTTCGGAATGGATGTGAGATCGTATCAATTGGCGGATAATCAATATGTGATATCCTTTTTAGGGATGCACGCCAATAATTTACCAACATTTATTGAAAGTACATATGTCTTGAGTAATATCATAGTATGTCCGACACCTTCTCCGACACCTTCAATATCTGTTACACCTTCTCCGACACCTTCGATTTCAATATCATCAACACCTTCAATATCTGTTACTCCTTCAATATCCGTATCAATATCATCGACACCTTCAATAAGTGTTACACCTTCAATAACACCTTCAATATCTGTTTCACCATCAATTTCTCTTACTCCATCACCTTCAACAGTATATTCAGCAGCACAAATAAATGTTGTCAATGATGCCTCGGATGGATATCAGATTGATACTGTTTATATTGGTAGTTCTGGTTTCACACCTTCACCTGATTTCCCTTACCAACCAGCAGACAATGGTGGTGGAACGTCACCAGCTGGACCAGGTACATATACAGTAACAGTTGGATTAACAGGTACAGGAACAGGATATAATTTAACAATAATTGATAGTCATACTATAATTCAATGTGAGAATGTAACGTCAGCAGGATCTTATGTTTTCACAAACGTATATTTGTCAAGTATGGCAACTTGTTATATTATATTGAGTGATGGAGCTTGTATATAAAAAATAAAGTATGGCAACACAAATATTAAATAACTGTCACTTTGACGCTGAGAAGATAAAGGAACTTTATATCGCATCCAAATTAGAAGATGGAAGTGAAATAGAATTTCCTTTGGACTATAATACACAAATTTGTAGTGTTTCATCAATCATTTCATATTCTTCTTGGACGGATGCAAATGTCGTGACAATAGGAACACAAAATCTTCAGTTCTGGGAGGTCTTCAACGCCAAAGAGAACATCACCTTCACCGAGGAGTTAATAATCGACCAGAGAGGAAGAAACTATGTAAAAACGATAACATTTGAACTCTCAGGATTAAATCAAACACTAATAGATCAACTTGAACTTTTAGTCTTGACGAGGAGTTCAAGAATTAATCCTTCAAAGATCGTTGCAATAGTCATCGACGAGAACGATAATGAACTTATAGTAGGATATGACTTTCCTTTGATATTAGAAAATCTTGCTGATACAATTAATGAAGAAACAAATAACATCGTATTGACCTTCACATCAAGTTCACAATCGAGATCAAGAAATCTTGCTGAATATCGTAGTTGTTTATTTGGATTAAATAATGGTCTCAATGATACAGTTGCAGTAGTAAAAACATTATCAGACCAGAAATTAATGATCGGAGGTGCCTTCACAGAATATGATGGATATTCTGTTAGTTGTATTACAAGATTATATCCAAATGGATGTTATGATGATACTTTCAAAACAGGTACATTTTTAAATACTTTTACAGGAAGTACATATAGGGGAATAACGAATATAGTAGAACAGCCTGATGGAAAATATATTATTGGTGGTAGATTTACTTTACTTGATGGATATTCACAAAATTATATTACAAGATTAAATAATGATGGATCAAGAGATACATCATTTGAAATAGGGTCAGGATTTGATATATTTGTCCGTGACATCGCGTTACAGGCAGACGGAAAGATATTAGTTGGTGGATATTTTCAGTCATTTTCAGGAATAAGTATTAATCGTCTTGCAAGACTAAATAGTGACGGATCTTTAGATACAACATTCAATATTGGAACAGGATTTAACGGAACTGTTTCTTCAATAGCCGTTCAATCAGATCAAAAAATAGTTGTGGGTGGATATTTTACTACTTTTAGTGGAATGACTGCAAAATATATAATAAGACTAAACACCGATGGAAGTAAAGATGCAACATTTGATACAGGAACAGGAGTAGCCCAAGGATTTAGTCATACAGTATTTGATGTTGCAATACAGCCTGATGGAAAAATAATTGCCGTTGGTAATTTCTGGTCATATAATGATAATTTTAATCCTAATGCCGTTCACATTATCAGATTAAATACGGATGGAACAATAGACGGAACATTCAACATAGGTGCTGGATTTAATTTGAATGGATCAGTACCAACTGTAATCAAAATCTTGTCTGATGGAAAAATAGTTATAACTGGTGGATTTACTACTTATCAAGGAACACCTTGCGAATCAATAATCAGATTAAATTCCGATGCTTCAATTGACTGCACATTTGGAGGCGGGCCGACAGGTGGTTTTCCTGTCTATGACTGCGTAGCAGAACAACAAGATGGAAAATTAATAATCGGTTCAATGAGTCTTTTCGATGGACAGCCAGTTAATCAGCTCATAAGAGTAAACACAGATTGCACATTGGATACTTGTGAGTAAGATATAAAAAATAAAAAATAGTTATATAAAGAAAGGGACATATGGAAAAAGAACTGGATTTAGCAATGTCAACAGAGTATGACTTGATAGTTGACAGATGCCGAACTCTTGATAGAACACTATATTGTTGGATTTTCACTGGATCCACAGGAAGTTGTGGAGAAAAGGAATTCGACTTCACAAATGACGGACATTCCCAGCCTTATAGTGGGGCGACGATGTATGTCAAAAACAACGCGGGTACAATACTTTTACAATTCTCAACAACAGATGGGTCAATCACTTTATCGTTGGGAGGACAATTAACATTGAAAAAATCGGCTGCGGATATGTGTTGTATAAGAGCGGGAGAATACGACTATGACTTGTATCTTTCATCGGCAACATATCCAAAGAGAGCTTTCCTCAGAGGAAGAATAAAAGTATTACAAACATACACGACTTAATATGGACTGCACAGACAAAATATTTGTAAAACCAGATTGCCCAATAGTCATCTATTCTGGCGTTACATCAGGAACATCAGGTACTTCAGGAACAAACGGAACATCTGGTACATCAGGAGTTGGGGCACAATTTGATGGAACATCAATAACTTGTATAACAATAACAGGAGGAACACAGACCTTATATACACAGACAGGATTGACCTTCACAGTTGGTCAGCCTGTTGTTGTTGCCTTCAATGTTGATAACTACATAAATGGTGTAGTTCAATATTATGATGACACCACAGGAGAATTACAGGTATTGGTAACATCAACAGTTGGATCAGGAACACATTGCGCCTGGTTCATAAATCTTGGAGGTACACCTGGCGTTTCAGGAACGTCTGGCACATCAGGAGCGGATGGAACATCAGGTACATCAGGAGTTTCAGGAACATCTGGCTCATCAGGAAGTTCTGGTTCAAGTGGTACATCAGGAATATCAGGTACAAGTGGAACTTCAGGTACTTCAGGAATGTCAGGTACATCAGGAAGTTCAGGTACAAGTGGTATTAATGGCACAAGCGGTAGTTCAGGTACTTCAGGTATTAATGGTACAAGTGGTAGTTCAGGCACTTCAGGTATTAATGGTACTTCAGGAACAAGTGGTATTAATGGTACAAGTGGAACATCAGGAAATTCAGGCTCAAGTGGAACTTCAGGTTCTTCAGGAACATCAGGAACTTCTGGCATAAATGGAACTTCAGGTTCTTCAGGAACATCAGGTTCAAGTGGAACTTCAGGAAGTTCAGGTACAAGTGGCACTTCAGGTATAAACGGAACTTCTGGCACGTCAGGAATTGATGGAACATCAGGAACATCGGGTATAAATGGAACATCGGGTACAAGTGGTACATCAGGTACAAATGGAAGTTCGGGAACATCAGGCACAAATGGAACATCGGGTAGTTCAGGTTCAAGTGGAACTTCTGGCACATCAGGTATTGATGGAACGTCAGGAACGTCAGGTATTGATGGTACTTCAGGAACTTCTGGTATTGATGGTACTTCAGGAACATCAGCGTCAGGCTTTACTTATGATGGACTATTCTTTGATGTTACAGGTAATACTTTACATTCACCAAATTATTATACAGACGGTGATATTGATGTCTGGGGCGAATACCTATTATCAGGTTCACCAGTCACGTTTGGAAGTACAGTAACAAATTATGGCGACAATAGATTATTAACTTCTGATGGAACTGAAACAGGTATCAATGCGGAAAGTAATTTTACCTTCAATGGTAAAACAGGTATTATCACGTCTAATGATAATTCACCAGAATTATATATTTCGGGCACAACTTATAATACCAAGATTTTAAAAAGTGGTATTACAGTTAAAAACGCCGCAGGAAGTATATATAGTACTTTAAATTATAATAGTTTAGGTCAAGTAGCAACAAATGGTGGTATTGTAATTCAGGCGAGTGCTGGTAGTATTGATTTATATGATGAAACTTACGATGGCGTAATTTTATCATTTGCAGCTGAAGATTATGCTTCATCAAATTGGATAGGCCCAGCCATATCTCAATATATGAATAATGAAACTATATTATCATTAATAGGCTTTGAGAAAACATATTCTGTTGCAAACCCAGCAAAAATTACTTTTTTAACTAATACAATTTTTAGTGGAGATACAAATTATATTACTGGTGATATTGATGTCTGGGGCAGATATTTGTTATCAGGTTCACCGATAACAAATGGTACATCAGGAACTTCTGGTGTTGATGGAACTTCTGGTACTTCTGGTGTTGATGGAACTTCTGGTACAAGTGGTAGTTCAGGAACATCAGGGACATCACCTAGTATAAATGGACTTCTACCTTTATCGGGGGGAACAATGACTGGTAATTTAACAGTAGATGCAAATATTGATGCTGATACTATCAGCATCACTGGAACATCGTTATCTAGCCTCTTCAA
>Ga0116141_10003075_pt1 | contig 14179 bp, 9 predicted proteins | sample AD_UKC097_MetaG_FD_89744 | JGI IMG/M metagenome (GOLD analysis project Ga0116141, IMG submission 89744) | Active sludge microbial communities of municipal wastewater-treating anaerobic digesters from USA - AD_UKC097_MetaG | ecosystem: Engineered > Bioreactor > Anaerobic > Digestate | place: USA...
GCTACCCGCCCGCGCTCGCCCGATCCGGGCTGCACGCGGCGCCCGTCTTCGGTGAACACGGCGCAGGTCGGGGTCAGTTGGAAGCGCCCGGTGGCGGTTTCGCCGTCGACCGTGGTGATCGACTGGGCCATGCCGAAGGCTTCGGAGGACGAGAAGCTGTCAGACATCTGCGCCTGCGGAAGATGGCGCAGCAGGCCCAGCTTGTTCTCCCGGCCCCACATCGTTCCCGACGAACCGATCATCCTGACGCAGGCCAGGTTCCACCGCTGCGGCTCGGCATCGAGGGCCGCCAGCATCGGCTGGGCAAAGGCCTGCCCGACGATCGTGATCCGCGTCGCGCCTTCACGCTCGGCGGTATCCCACAGCCGCTCGGCGTCGAATGAACCGGGCGGCAGGAGGATCACCGTGCCACCGACATTGAGTGCCGACAGCGACGAGATAAGGCCCGTCCCGTGCATCAGCGGGCAGCAGATCAGCGAGCGGATCGCGTCGGGATGGGCCAGGACGCGGGCACCAGCCTGGGATGGATGGGTCAGCGGCCGCCGCCTGCGGTCAGCTTCAGCTCGGGGCTAAGCTCGTAATAGGCCTCGCCGAACGCGGCATAGGACTTCAGCTTGTAGGGGGCGTAGCCAAGGAAGTAATTGTGGCCGTTGCCCTTAAGGTCGTTGGTCGGATCGATATAGATGCAGGTGGCGACGTTCGCGGCGCAGGGCGCACCGCCATTGGCCGTGTTGGCGAAGGCGGTCAGCGTGTGCGAATAGACCCCCGCGACCTGCTCCAGGCTGTAATCGAGATAATTCCCGCCCAGGCTGAAGTTGAACGGACCGGCGAAGCTGGACGACAGCCGCAGCTCATGGAAATGCTGCTCGCTCGTGCGGAAGTTGGCGTTCAGATAGGTCAGGCGGTTCGATGCGCCCAGCTGCGGGTCGTTGACGAAACCACCCGGCGCGAAGGCCGTCGACAGGAAAGCTGCGCCGGGCTGTTCGAGCAGCCCTTCCTGGCTCGATTCAACCTCGTCCTTCTGGTAGGAACCAAGGTAGTTGAGCTGCAGACCTTCGCTGAGGTCCAGCGTCAGGCCGCCTTCCCAGATGTCTTCGCGCGCCTTGTAGACCACGGGCAGGCTGGCAGACACCGTATCGATGTCGGAAGAGAAGTTCTGCCCCGCAAACACGTTCCCCGATGCCAGCCCCGAGCGGTACGCGGCGAGACCGAAGAAGGTCGTCAGCGAATTCGGCAGCGCGTTGCCGGCCTTCGGGTCCAGCCTGGCATTGGCGCAGCCCTGGCTGAGCAGCGCGCGCACCAGCGGATCGGTCACGGCAGTGCCGCCGACCGAAGCCGGCCCCGGATCGGCCACGCAGGCCCCCTTGCCGGTCAGCAGGCGTGTGTCGTCCTCCCGGAAACGCTGCCAGGTGATGTAGCCGTGCAGCGAATCCGAAGGCTGGAACCCCAGCGTTGCGCGGAAGGAAGACATGTGGCGGGAATCCAGCTTCTCCCCGTTCACGGTGTTGGTCGCCAGTCCGGCACGATCGAAGTGGCTTGCCGCCAGGCGGATGCCCAGCTGGTCCCCGGCAAGGGGAATGTTGACCATGCCGCGGAACTTGCGCGTCTCGAAGCTGCCGTATTCGGCGTTGAGATCAGCTGCGAATTCGCCCTTGGGCTTGGCGCTGATGACGTTGATCACGCCGCCGGTCGCGTTGCGGCCATAGAGCGTGCCCTGCGGCCCGCGCAGAACCTCCAGCCGCTCAATGTCATAGAGGTCCATCTCGAACAGGCGATTGTCCGACATCGGCGCGCCGTTGAAGTGGATGCCGGTCGCGGAATCGCTCGCGCCCGAGAAAGCCTTGGTCCCGATCCCGCGGATGGTGACGTTGTTGCCGCGCTGCCCCTGCGCGAAAGTGACGTTGGGAACGCCGGTCTGGATGTCCGGGCCGCCTTCGATCTTCTGCGCCTTCAGGCTTTCGCTGTTGAAGGCGGAAACCGCGATGGGTACCTTCTGGAGGCTTTCCTCGCGGCGCTAAGCCGTGACAACGATCTCACCTTCCGCAGCTTCGGCATTCTGTGCCCAGGCAGGCGAGGCCATCGCGAACGCCATCAGCGAGGCGCCATGGATCAAGACCGATTTCGTGGACATTTGTCTCCCCTTCCCCTGCAGTCCGGCATGCGCGCCGGCTGTCGTCAATTGCCCGAGTGCTTTCGACGGCCCGGCGTTTCGAGACATTTCCATGAACTTCAGTTCAGAATCACATATGCGAAAATGAGCGCGGCCGCCTGCAAACAGGCCGCGCTGCCAGCCGGAATGCGGCTCGGCGCCTGATCCGGGACCGGTTCGCGCCATCCATCAGGCCTGTTTGCACGGCGCAAAATGGCCGACACCCGCCTGGCGCTTCGCCGGGAGAGGGAATATCCGTGGCGCGGGGCGCATCCGCAGCTGGCTGAGCGGACTGAAGCAGGACTCACCGACTCTTGCAAAAATGGCAGCACTGCCCGCCTATTTTGCAATTGCACCCCGACAATCCATCCCTATTTGCAGCCTTGCCTTTTAGGCATCCTCTCCCAAGACTTTCCAAAGGGCCAGCTTTTGCTGGCCCTTCTTTTTTGCCGGAAATCCCCTTGCGGTCCGGACCGCCGGCTTGAACCACGGCCACCTCACAGCTGGATGCTCCCCGATATCGATGCCTCCGTCTGTCGACGCAAACCGGCGGAATGCGGTCTATTGACTGCATCCATCCTCTCTGGCGAAAGGCGGCAATGACCGGCCCGGATCTTTCCATTCGACTGCACCGCGCGGCCTTCAACCGGGCCCTGGCAGACGCGGACCTTGCTGCAATCGGCGCGATACTTGCCCCCAATGCGGTGCTGGTCACGGGGACCGACAGCGCGGTGATCTCCAGCCGCAAGGCACAGCTGCAGGCCTGGAAGCGCGAATTCGGCGCCCGATCCCGCCTTGTGTACCTGCGCACGCCCGGCTCGATCGTTGCATCGGCAGTCGAGCCCATCGCGCTGGAGCATGGCACATGGCGCGGCACCTCGAGCACGACGGGAGAGGTGCTCGCCTCGGGCGACTACTCGGCAAAATGGCGCAAGGCCGGGGATGACTGGGTGATCGAGGCGGAAATATTCGTAACGCTTGCCTGACCCAGCGGATGCATTCCCGGGCCGGGGGTCTTTGCCTGACGTGCTTTGGCAGCACCTGATTCCGCGCCGCGCTCCCGGCACCTTTCGGGGATTCGAGACGCGCAACTGCAACATTCGCCTGCCACTTCGCGGCCACTCAGATTGCTCGCACTTGCAGCATAACAGGGGCCAAGGGGTGTCATGTCGAAATCGAATCTCGCGTCCGCCATCGCCATTGCATTCGCGCTGTCCGCTCCGGCGTTCGCCGCCGAGGCAGCCGCTTCTGACGCGGCAGCTGACCCTGCCGCAGATGCTGCCGCTGCCGACAGTTCCGAGGCCATCATCGTCACCGGCACGCGCGAGGCGAACCGCACCCAGTTCGATGCCATGGCCCCGGTCGACGTTCTGTCGCAGGACCTCGTCGCGTCCAGCGTCTCGGGCGATCTCAACGACCGGCTGGCGCAATTGCTTCCCTCGTTCAACGTCCAGCGCCTGCCAGCGGCGGACGGCCAGGCCTTCGTTCGCCCTGCGACGCTACGCGCGCTGTCGGCGGATCACACGCTGGTCCTGGTCAACGGACGGCGCTTCCACCGCTCGGCACTGCTGGGTTCGCGCGGTGCCCAGGCGCCTGATCTCGCCGGCATACCCAACCTTGCGGTCGGCCAGATCGAAGTGCTGCGCGATGGCGCTTCGGCCCAGTATGGTTCCGACGCGATCGCCGGGGTGGTCAACATCATCCTCGACGAAAAGCCCGGCATGCACGCGGTGAGCCAGGTGTCCCGCTACTACGCGGGCGATGGCACCGAATACCTGGTCGGCCTGCGCGGCGGCGCGCGCCTTGGGGATCGGGGCTTCCTTTCCTTCACTGGCGAATGGAACAAGCAGAACGCCACCTCGCGCACCCGCCAGCGGCCCGATGCGATTGCTTTTCAGGCAGCCAATCCAACGCTTGCCGTGCCTAATCCGGTCCAGCGCTGGGGCCAGCCTGACCTCGAATCGATCAAGGGATCGGCCAGCCTGCGCTTTGAACTGGCCCCCAAGGCCGAATTCCATGCCTTCGCCATCGCCCAGCAGGGCGAAGGCGTGACCGACTTCAACTGGCGCAACCCGGCAACGACCGGCAGCGTGTTCAACGCCTCCAGCGCCTTTCCCGGCTTCTCGTTCCGCACGGTCTATCCCACCGGCTTCACCCCGCGTTTCGCCACCCGATACAATGACCTGCAAGCCAATGGCGGGCTGAGCGGATCGTTGAACGAAGCGCTCACCTATGACCTGTCGGCATCGTTCGGGCGCAGCACGATCGATTATGACATGACCGAAAGCCTCAACGCCTCGCTCGGGCCGCAAAGCCCGCTGGCGTTCTATATCGGCCAGTTGCAGCAGCGCGAATTCACGCTTAACGCCGACATGGTCTACCGGATCGACCTCGGAGGCGCGGAACCGCTCAACGCGGCATTCGGATACGAGCGGCGCGAGGAAACCTACAAGGTAGGACTGGGCGATCCGGCATCCTATGCCGTCGGCCCCGGTGCGGCGACTGGCCTTGCGCCCAATTCGAATGGCTACCCCGGGTTCGGCCCCCTGCAGGCGGGCACTTTCAAGCAGACCAGCAACGCCGGCTATCTCGACCTTGAATGGCAGGCGGCGCCGATCCTGACCCTGGGCGCGGCCGGCCGCTACGAAAGCTATTCCTCGTTCGGCGACAGCTTCACCTACAAGCTTTCCGCCCGGGTCGAGCCGGTCGCCGGGCTGGCCCTGCGCGCCACCTATGCCACGGGCTTCCGCGCGCCGACGCCGGGGCAGTCCAACAGCCGAAGCGTGACCCAGGGCCTCGACACGACCACCATGCAGATCTTCAACACAGGCCGCCTTTCGCCGGGCGATCCGCTGGCGATCGCACTGGGGGCCGTGCCGCTTCAGCCGGAGAAGTCGAAAAGCGCGACCTTCGGCCTGGTCTGGCGCACCGATGGCGGGCTGAGCGTGACGGTCGACGCCTACCAGATCGACGTTCGCGACCGCTTCGGAGAATCGCGCACTTTCGCAGTGCCCGCCGGCTTCCAGAACCCCAACAGCTTCACCGCCGTGCGCTATTTCACCAACGACTTCGCAACCCGCACGCGTGGTGTCGACGTGGTATTCAACCTGCGCCGCGATGTGGGACCAGGCCAGCTGAACGCCACGCTGGCCTACAATTACAACCAGACCCGCGTGCGCAGCGGCACCACGGCGGCGATCGCCAACGCCTCGCAGGCGCGGATCTTCCAGGAGCGCCTGCCCGAACACAACGCGACCGGCACCATCGCCTATGCCATGGGCCCGGTCGACCTGATGCTGCGCGCCCGCTATTACGACGCGTGGACCGACGTGAGCGGCAATGCGACCGGCGACCTGTTCCAGCGCTTCGGCGGGATGGCGCTGTTCGACGCGGCGGTCACGGTCAAGCTGGGCAGCAACCTGTCGGTCAAGGTCGGGGCCGAGAACCTGTTCGGCACCTATCCGGACGAGGCCACCAACCAGGCGGTGCGCGGGCTGATCTATTCGCGCAACGCCCCCTATGACACCGATGGCGGCCAGTACTACGCCCGCCTGGACATCCGGTTCTGAGCGGCGGGCAGGGCATGAAGCGGCGCGATCTCCTGGCCGCGGCGGCAGCGGCCCCCGTGGCCGGGATCCTGCCGCAAGCGGCGGCGGCAGGCGAAACGGGCGAGGCCTATTGGGACCGGATCGCCGCGCTCTACGATCGGCCGCCCGGCGTGATCCAGCTGGAGCACGGCAACTGGGGGGCCATGGCCCGCCCGGTGCGGCAGGAATATGTCCGGCAAGTCGAACGGGTTAACCGCGACACCAGCTTCTATTCCCGGAGGACCATGGGCGCGGACCTGCGCACAGCGCACCGCGCCGTTGCCACGCTGCTGGGCGTTGAGACCGATGAGCTTGTGCTGACCCGCAATGCGACCGAGGCGCTGAAGGCCCTGATCCTGGGCTACGAGGGCTTGCGCAGCGGCGACACGGTCATCCTGGCGGACCATGATTACGACGCGATGCAGCACTGCATGGCAGCGCTGGCCGCGCGGCGCGGAGTGGAGGTGGTGCGCATCGCCCTGCCCCATCCCGCGAGCCATCAGGGGCTGATCGATGTCTACGCTGCGGCGCTCAAGGCCAACCCGCGCACCCGGCTGGTGCTGCTGACCCATCTCGGTCATCGCAGCGGGCTGGTCCTTCCCGTGGCGGAAATCACGACGCTGGCGCGAAGCCACGGCGCGGACGTGATCGTCGATGGCGCGCACAGCCTGGGCCAGCTCGATTTCCGCCTGCCGGAGCTGGGCGCGGACTTCATCGGGGTCAATCTCCACAAGTGGATCGGCGCACCGCTGGGCGTGGGAGCGATGATCGTGCGGCGCGGCCGCCATGGCGAGATCGCCCGCGACCCCGCCTCCGATCCGGTCCGCGAAAGCGGTGTCGCCGCGCTGGTTCACACCGGAACGGTCGATTTCGCCGCTGTGCTGACCCTGCCGGCGGCCATTGCCTTTCAGGATGGCATCGGCGCTGCACGGCGCGCGGCGCGGCTGCGCGCGCTGCGGGACCGGTGGGCCACCTCCTTCGATGGCCATCCCGCGATCGACATGCTCACCCCGCCCGATCCCCGCCTCTACGGCGCAATCACCTCGTTCCGGCTCAAGGAAGACAGTTCAGCGCAGGCGCACGAGAAATTCGCCGCCCGCCTGCTTGACGATTACGGCCTGTTCACGGTGGTCCGCACCGGCCTGGCGAAAGGAGCCTGCATCCGGGTCACCCCGGCGCTGGCCAACCGGATGGCCGATTGCGACCGACTGGCCGAGGCGCTCCAGCGACTGCTGCCGCGCGCGCCGGGGTAAACCCGCCGGAACCAGTCGACTGACCTCGCCGCGATGGCGGCAACAGCGAGACGGGTGTGCGCCAAGGGCTGACGTAGCTCTCGGCCGGATCTATGGGGTCGGCATGGACCGACAATTGCAACAGTCGCCGCCCCTCAGCGTGGCTGCACTTTACTGCTTCACCCGCTTCGACGATTGCGCCGCCTTGCGCGCTGCGATCGAGCGCTCGTGCCGCGAAGCGGGGGTGCGAGGCACCTTGCTGCTGGCGCCTGAGGGCATCAACGGCACGATCGCCGGCATCCCGGCGGCGATCGCCCGGGTGCTGGAGCACATCCGGTCGTTAGCCGGTTGCGCGGACCTTGACGTAAAGCTGTCGTCGGCTGCGGTCATGCCCTTTCATCGCCTGAAAGTCCGGCTGAAACGCGAGATCGTCACCATGGGCGAGCCCGACATCGATCCTCGCGCCAATGCCGGGACCTATGTCGAGCCCGATGCATGGAATGCACTGATCTCCGATCCCGAAACCATCGTCATCGACACACGCAATGGCTACGAAGTCGCGATCGGCACCTTTGCCGGTGCGATCGACCCGGGGACGACCAGCTTTCGCGAGTTTCCCGAATGGTTCCGCCAGCAACGCAAGGCACTGCTGGGCGAGGGACGACAGCCCAAGGTCGCAATGTTCTGCACCGGCGGCATTCGCTGCGAGAAATCGACGGCCTTTCTCAAGCAGGAAGGCGTCACCGATGTCTTCCACCTCAAGGGCGGCATTCTCAAGTATCTGGAAACGGTGCCCGAGGACCAAAGTCTCTGGCAGGGAGAATGCTTTGTCTTCGATGAACGGGTAGCGGTCGGCCACGCCCTGGCCGAGGGCACGCACACCCTGTGCCGCGCCTGTCGGCGCCCTCTGGGTGAGCAGGACCGCCGATCCCCTCTCCATGAAGAAGGCGTGAGCTGTGCGGCATGCCATCCGGAGCGGACCGACGAGCAGCGCGCCTCTGCCAGGGAGAGACACCGTCAGGTGCAATTGGCGATCGCCCGCGGGGGGAGCCACGTCGGAGCGCGCCAAGACCACTGAGCGGGCCGATCCGCTCAGTTCAACTCAGCGCAGCCCGCCCGACCAGGCCGCCTTCAGGCGCCCCTTTCGCGTTGCCACTGCGGCCTTTTCAGGAAACGAGACCTCCTTCGGATCACGCCGGGGGCGGATCGGGGCCTGATGGCGATCGTCGGGACTAGAAAGACGACCCTGCGTATATGATGATATTACGATATGTTCGATTGCACATCGACTTACCGGCATTCCCATGGACATAACCGAACAATCTCTTATGCATAGGCGAATAAACGCCTATCCGGGTCGAACAGAATGTCATTTCTTCCATGGTCAAGAACCGCCGTTTTCTGAACCTGAGAAACTTTCAGGTCTTCGAAGCTGTTGCGAGATACAAGTCGATTGCCGAGGCGGCGACGGAACTCGGCGTTACGCAGAGCGCCATCAGCCATCAGTTGCGCAATCTGGCCGAGCGGACGGGGGAGGATCTGATCGAGCGTCGCGGACGCGCGATCCACCTTACCGAAGTCGGCAGCCGGCTCGCGGCATCCCTCGAAAGCGCGTTCGACATCATCGAACAGCAGGTCACCTCGCTTGAGGGGAACCGCAGGGTCATCCGGGTGGGCGTCTATTCATCATTCGCAACCGGCTGGCTGATCCCCCGCATGGCGCCGTTTCACGCCGCTTATCCGGACCTCGATCTCCGGCTGATCATGCTCTATGATCCGCATGAAACCTCCAATCGGATCGCCGACGTGTTCATCACTTCGGAACCGGTGGAGATCGGTTACTCTGCCAAGCGGTTGTTTGGAGAGCAGCTCGTCCCGGTCTGCGCCGCAGGCAGCATCGATGACTTCTCGTCGCCGATGCGACTGATCAGCGCCGAAGCGACGACGAACCTGATGGGCCGTGCATGGGAGGCCTTCGCGCACCTCAACGATCTGGAGATCTCGTCGATCAGATCGGGCGCATGGCTGTGCTGCTCGCACTATATTCTTGCGCTGGAAATGGTGCAGGCGCGCATGGGCGCGGCATTGCTGCCCGATTTCCTGGTCGCGCGCCAGATTGCGGACGGAACGCTTCACCGGCTTCCCGGGGCAGCGCTTCCGACCGGTCTATCCTACGAAATCCATGTCCCGGTAGAGCGGCGGCAGGATCCCGCAATCAGTCAGTTCTCGGCCTGGCTGCAGCAGATCGCCGCCGAGGAGAATTCAGTGAATTAAACTCATGGTGCGAGTTTTTTTCATGTATCTACCGCCGGTTACCTGTTGCTGCGCATTCGTCCGGTTTGTTAGTGTCTTGCAGCCTCAAGGACAGTCTGTCCCAGCGGACCGAATGCTCCAGGCCTCCTCGGGAGGCCTCAGGGCATTGATGTCCTAGGCTCTATTACAGGTGGCTAGGAGATCCGATACATGACAGCTTTGTTCAGGCGCAATCGACTGCGCGCTCAGCCGGCGGCAGCCCTGGCCATAGCCGCCGCGGCGATGACGCTGACCTGCGCCAGCACCCCCGCCCTTGCCCAGAACGGCGGCGTGACGACGGGTTACCTGACCGGGGTCTGGAAAGAGGATCAGCAGTGCCGGGGCAACGAAGCCATGGTCTTCTTTCCGAACGACACGATGTCGTCTGCCGGATCGGTTGCCGTCAGCTATGCCGTGACCGGCCCCTCGCAGATCGTCATGCACGGACCGGGCGGCGTGGTTCCGATCAACATTCAGACCATCCATCAGAACAACATGATCGTCAGCTTCCAGGGCGGCAGGACCGTGCTGTTCCGCTGCGGATACAATTCCGGCCAGAACTTCAATCCCGGGCCGAACTACAATCCTGGACCGAACTACAATGGGGTGCTCTCGCCCGCCTACGTCACCGGCGGCTGGGGCCAGAACGGCAACTGCGCGCGTCCCGAAGTCTTCCTGGTCAACGGGCAGCTTAACAGCAGCAACGGCGATCAGGGTAGCTGGACGCTGTTCGGCAATGTTCTGCGCATCAAGGGCGTCACCGGCACCGACACCGATTTCGCGGTCCAGACGAACGGCCCCCGGAACATGACGCTGACCCAGACGCAGACCGGCGCGGTAAGCATCTACACCCGCTGTTTCTGATCCAGACTCCAGACCAGTAGCGAACCCCAGCCAGGCGGGCCCTCCCCCGGCTGGGGTTTGCCCCCGCGCGCCCATGCGCCTTGTCGGCACAAGCGCGCGCACCTCCGGCAGAACACGTTTCATGCGTCAGGCAATGCCCCGGCAGCGCCCGACCCTCATCGAGGATCACCACATTGACCAACGCCAAAATCCGCCACACCGCCCTGACCGGTTCCAGCATGATGGCCGTCGCTCTTCTGGCCGCCCTGCCGGGCCAGGCCTACGCGCAGAACCTTATTCTGGGCGCGAACGCGGGTGACAACGACATCCGCGTCGTGGGGACTGGCCAGAATGGCACAGCGTCCAGGGTGTTCGTCGGCGAAAGCGGGCGCGGCACGCTGACGGTCCAGGGTGGCGGTACCTTCACCACCTCGGACTCTACCTACGTGGGAGCACGGCCGAGCGGCGAGCGTATCATCACCGTCACTGGCGCGGGCAGTTCGCTGCGCGTGGACCCGATCCTTTATGTCGGATTCGACGGGAGCGGCACCGTGACGGCCTCCGGCGGCGGGGCGATTTCGGCAGCAAACGGCGTCATGCTCGGCGCCAACCCGGCCGGGCAAGGCACTGTCACGGTGACTGGCGCGGGATCGTCGCTGAGTTCGGGCTCGTACATCTATCTCGGCAATGCGGGGCGCGGATCCCTTGACGTCTCCAACGGTGGCAGCGTTGCGTCCACAAGTGTCTTCCGCTTCGGCACCGAGGCGAGCGGCATCGGCGTGGCGACGGTAACGGGGACCGGATCGTCGCTGACCGCCGGAAGTAGTTTGTACATCGGCGACAAGGGTCAGGGTACGCTGACCGTATCGAATGGCGGCAAGGTCAATGCCGGCCCTTCAATCGGGATCGGCAATGCCTCGACCGGCGTGGGCACGGCGACCGTGACCGGGGCGGGCACGGTGCTTGGCACGAACGGCACTGCAATTATCGGCAATTTCGGCCGGGGAGACCTGACCGTATCGGACGGCGGAAGCGTCAGTGCAGGAAGCAATGCTCTCATCGGATACACCGCAGGCTCCGCCGGCACGGTCACTGTCAGCGGATCCGGATCGTCACTTGCGGTAAGCAGGTTCACACAGGTTGGCGACGCCGGTAACGGCACTCTGATCGCATCGGGGGGGGCGACGGTTTCCCTGGCGGACGGCTTTGCGATTGGCGGCGCAGCCAGCGGCGTGGGCACGGCAACCGTGACCGGGGCGGGCACGACGCTTGGCGCGAACGGGGATGTAGCTATCGGCGCTGCCGGTCGGGGAGACCTGACCGTGTCGAACGGCGCCAGCGTCACTGCCCGAAGCAATGCCTACATCGGACGCTTCGCGGGCTCCACCGGCACGGTGACAGTTTCCGGATCCGGATCGTCACTGGCGGCAAACGGATTCACACAGGTTGGCGACGCCGGTAACGGCACGTTGACTGCATCGAACGGTGCGACCCTTTCCCTGGCGGGCGGCTTTGCGCTTGGCCTTGCGGCCAGCGGCGTGGGCACGATGATCGTGACCGGGGCGGGCACGACGCTTGGCGCGAACGGCCTTGCGGTTATCGGCAGTTCCGGCCGGGCAGACCTGACCATATCGAACGGCGGAAGCGTCAGTGTGAGGGACAGAGCCATCATCGCTGGCGGCGCAGGCTCCACCGGCACGGTCACAGTCAGCGGATCCGGGTCGTCGCTAACGGTAACTGGGGACACCGAGTTCGGCTATAGCGGTAGCGGCGCCTTGATTGCATCGAACGGTGCGCAGGTCTCCCTGGTGGACGGCTTTGCGCTTGGCGTTACGGCCGGCGGCGTGGGCACGGCGACCGTGACCGGGGCGGGCACGGTGCTTGGCACGCAGCGCAAAGCATTTATCGGCGCTTCCGGCCGGGGAGACCTGACCGTATCGGATGGCGGCAAGGTGAATGTTCGGGACGACATCACGATCGCCGGCCAATCGACCGGCGTTGGCACCGTGACCGTGACCGGGACCGGGTCGTCGTTGAGCACCGATCTTTTCATGGGCGTTGGCGAGCGTGGCACCGGAACCCTCACAGTGGCCAATGGCGCCACTGTTCAGACCGGTGGCAATACCGTGATCGGCGGTCGAGCCACGGGCAACGGCGCGGTCACTGTCAGTGGGGCCGGTTCGTCGCTGACGGCCGGGAGTTTCCTGACTGTGGGATATGACGGACGTGGCGAACTGACGGTTTCGAATGGCGCGACGGCAGCCGGTCAGAGTGGCATTTTTCTGGCTTCTAGGGCAAATTCCCAAGGCGTGCTTTCGGTGGGTGGACGTTCGGGCTCGGCGGCTGCTGCGGCCGGTTCGATCAACGGCACCATCTTCATGGGCCAAGGCTCTGCGGTGCTGGCCTTCAATCACAATTCTGCGGGCTACGCCCACACCGGCGAGATTACGAGCAACGCACCGGGCGCAGGCAATATCCGCTTCGAAGCGGGGCGCACGACGTTCAACACCAATGGCCTCGGCTTCACCGGCACCAGCGAGGTGCTGAGCGGCGCGGCACTGAACCTGAACGGCAGCCTGGGCGGCAGCCTGAACGTGCGGGCGGGCGGCGAACTGAGCGGCGTCGGCACGATCGGCGCGCTGGGCGTCGATGGCGTGGTCCGGCTGGGCGGCAATGGCACGATCGGCCAACTGAGCGGGGCTTCGGCGGCGTTCAATGCAGGCTCGCTCTATGTGGTGGACTTTGCCGGCAACGCCAGCGCCGATTCCATCGCGGTGAGCGGCACCGCCACCATTGCCAGCGGATCGACCCTGCGCGTCGTCACTCCCACCGGCACCACCTATCGTGCGGGCGACCGCGCGGTGGTCCTGTCGGCGGCGGGCGGCCTGACCGGCAAATTCACGCTGGAAGGCGGCCCGCGCGTGCTGAGCACGTTCCTGGGCCTGCGCGATGGCTATTCGGCAACCCAGGCCTTTGTCGAGGTGGCGCAGGTCCGCGATTTCGCGGCTGCGGCGCTGACGGCGAACCAGCGCGCTGCGGCGGGCGGCATCCAGAGCCTGGGCGCGGCTTCGCCCCTGTTCAATGCCGTGGCCCACATGCCCAACGATGCCTCGGCCCGGACCGCGTTCGACGCGCTTTCCGGAGAGATCCATCCGGGTGCGCGCAGCGTGCTCGCCCGCGATGCCTATCACCTGCAGCAGGTGGCGCTCGGCAACCGCGTGACCGGCGATCACGAAGCCGCCGGCCGCGTGTGGGCGAGCGGCTGGACCAGCGATGGCCGCCTGAACGGCAATGGTAATGCCGAGCGGCTGGACAGCGATTCCACCGGTGTCTTCATCGGTGGGGACGTCCATGTCGGCGGCGGCCTGCGCATCGGCGCCGCGATCGGCTATGACGAAGGCAAGGTCGTGTCCCGCCGCGGCGATGCCCGCGCCGACATCACGCGCAAGCATATCCTTGCCTACTTCGACGGCGATCTGGGCGGCCTGACCCTGCGGGGCGGCGTCGGTTATACCGAGGCGGACCTCAAGACCGCGCGCACCGCGGCCTTCGTTTCGCCGGTGCTGGCCGTCAGCCAGCGGCTCTCCGCCGCCTATGACGGTTCGGTCATCCACGGCTATCTCGATGCCAGCTATGACATTGCGGTCGGCGACGCGGAAATCGCGCCGTTCGCCAATGTGTCGATGGCGGCCGCGCAGACGGAAGCCTTCACCGAGACCGGCGGTTCGGCCGCGCTGGGCGTCACCAAGGCAACGAACGACCTGGTCCTGACCACTGCCGGCCTCCGCCTCAACGGGGTCTCGCTCGGCGCGTTCGACCTGTCGGGTTCGGCCGGCTGGCGCCATGCCTTTGGCGAACTGGACGCGCCCGGCACGCACCGCCTGGCGGGCGGATCGGCGTTCACCGTGCTGACCACCGATGCCGGCCGCGATGCAGCTGTGCTCGATCTCAAGGTGGATTGGCGGCCATCGGCCAACTTCAGCATTGGCGCGGGCGTCGGCCTCGTCACGGGTGACGGGTCGGACGATCGCCGCGGGTCCGTGTCCCTGCAATATCGCTTCTGATCCGGAGCAACC
>Ga0116141_10003079_pt1 | contig 14156 bp, 1 predicted proteins | sample AD_UKC097_MetaG_FD_89744 | JGI IMG/M metagenome (GOLD analysis project Ga0116141, IMG submission 89744) | Active sludge microbial communities of municipal wastewater-treating anaerobic digesters from USA - AD_UKC097_MetaG | ecosystem: Engineered > Bioreactor > Anaerobic > Digestate | place: USA...
CGCCTCCGGCCACCTTCCCCAGGACCTCCCGCGCCGTGCGCCGCGCCTGGTCTGGAGTCAATACGCCATATTTCCCGATGGTCTGCAACCGCCACCGGCCTTGCGATCTGTACCCAATGACGAACGACTTGCGCCCGGATGGAAAGATTCGCAGCCCAAAGCCTGAAAGATCATCATCCCAAACGATATACTGTGCATTCCCGCCCTTGCCCGTGTACTCCAGTCGGTCGATCTGTGCCTTTGTAAGTCTCATTTTCTTGGCCCTCTGACTTGTAATTGAGTGAGCACTGAGTGAGCACAGTATACCGAAAGTCCCTGTATGCGTCAAGTAGTCGATTCGAAAATTCCCTTTGTTTTTGCATGTTTTCGGTAGTCGAAAGTAGTCGAAAGTACCCCTAACATAAGACTCTGGATCAGAAGGCTGGAGGTTCGATCCCTCCCTCCCCAGTACCTGAAAAGACTGGACTTACGTACTCCCAACAAAATCCCCCCAGAATTCGGGATTCCATGTGAAGTCAGAACGTGGAAAAGCAATCCGCTTTATTGGATTATTCTCTAATCCCCATTGGAATGTTGCGTTGGCGCAACCACACCATACCCTTTACACATGGTATCCAGGCTGCATCGACCCTGAAATCGGAACATTTTGATGCTGAAATTTTTTCAGGAAACCATTTGTTGTCGGCAGACTGATCGCATGGGTTCATCGGAGTGCCATATCTCTGGGGGAGAGGATTTTCTGTCTGTCCCTCTTCTTCGACAGGTTTGGGAAACCGTCCTTCGACAGACTCCGGAAACGGGGCAAATTCTGCATCTTCCCTAAAGGTCGGCAAGTATGGTAAACTCCTTTCCAGTAAGTCAGTGATTACGGGCAATTCGTCCATGTCACACGGAACCTCAACCAACCCGCCGGAATCTCTTCTCACCCTTTGGTGTCCCACCAATCGACTCCGAACTACCGGAGGACAAGACCATGAAACCATCCAGAACAGGAATCCTTCCGCTCGCTCACCCTTTGGTCCGAATTGCAGCCCTGGTGCTCCTCATAATGCTGATCGGTCCATCCTGCCGGGGGCAATCGACTGAAGCATCCACGCTGGGCGACACAACCGGCGATGGGATCATCGACGGGCGGGATGCCCTCCGGATCATGCGGAGTGTGGAGGGGTACGAACAGGCTTCCGATATTGTGGTCCACCAGGGCGATGTATCGCCGTTTCCCGGAACCGGCGGGCGTTATCTAGGCGACGGTCGCCTGAGCCACGAGGACGCGGAGAAGATCCTGCGTTATACGGTCGGTCTCCTGCCGGAAATCGAACTGAATGGAAATTTATCCGATTCCGCGCCACACATTGATGACTTTGAGCCGCTGAGTGGCCCGGTCGGGACCAAAGTGACAATCACCGGCGCGAACTTCATCGCGAGCCTGGCCAGCGAGAATGTACTCCTCCTCGGAGACATTCCGGCACCCATTCTCGAAATTTCAGGAACACGGATTATTACGGAAGTCCCCGATGGAGCCTCCACGGGCCTGTTCTCGATTCGGACCCCCGGCGGTTCTGCAGTCAGCCCGTGGGAATTTGTAGTTACGACCGAGATGGAAGGTGATGTGGTACTGGATGGGGGACTGAATCCGACGGATTTCGTGATTACATCCCCGTACATGGAATCCACTATCGCCGACAGTGGGCACTTCACTGTTTCTCTACCGCAGAATCGAGTGGCCCTGATCGCGGCGGTTCCGAAGAGAACAGGGAATCATCTGTATATGAGCCTGTGGGTCCCCAACCTCACGGACGGCGCTGTCCCTTCCGCAAACAGGCAATCATCCACTTTACGAGTCGATTCCCTCAGCACTGCGAAAGCGCTCGTATTTCTGCACCCGTACTTTCTCACGGACAATCCCGCTGCAGTTCAAATGCTTTGCAGCATAATGGACGGGTTGCAGGAGGTACAGGACCTCGCCCGAGTCGTTACCGAGCGTTATCCCCTGGGGGTAGACGGGCTGAATGATCCGGCCGTGGAGTCTGCCTGGGGCAAGGCGGTCGCTGCCGTGCTGAACGCAATGCCTGCCGCCCTTGTATACACGGTGGGAGCGGACGGGTTGCGTCCGGTACAGAGCGGAACAGGCAAGAATCCGCTTCGGAAACTCGACTCCTTATTTAGTACTGCCCCTTCCGGATCTGCATTGACTAACCGTTCATTTGCCTCATCAGCGGCAGTCCTTGCAAATGGTGGCGCAGGAACCGCTGTTCAACTTGTGGGAGTTGACCGGGACTTCACCAGCGCCGGATACGTCCATGACATTTACGGTTCCCAGGGACTACTCCCGACACTGGATATGAACTACAGCCCCGTGGATTGGTTTGTCCGTCTCGACCGTCTCGATCCGCAAGACCTTCCCTGCGGAATCAACGAGCCGTTCCGCCAACTCCGAATGCGTTCCATCAAGACCATCGGCAACAACCTCAGCACAACGATTGCCTCCAATTTGTGGACCTCCAAGATCGATATTCTCTACACGGCTGTCGACATGGGGATCAATACTATTGTCGATACCTTTTACCCCACCGGCAATGCCTTGCCTCTGGAAGCCAATACCCCGGATTGCGTATACGTACTGAATGCCTATAGCGGAGTGTTCTGGAGTCCACTGGAGGTCCACCAGGAAGAGATACCCGTGATTCCCAACACGCCCGGAGGCTGGTCCTCCGCCTATTACGCTACCGCGATCAATATCGTGCTTGCCACAGTGGATTGCTGGGATCTCTGCACCGCCGATTCCAAGGCATGGTGGCGCGCGGCGATGAAGAAAGCCATTCAGAATTGCAGCCGAAAACTATCGCAGGATCTGGCCACAATCCGGCCGGACGCCCTGAGCATCGGACAGGTTTTTGAGGAAATCTACCGAGTGTCTGTCGAAGCAGCCAAGGCGGTGGCATCCACCGCGCCACAGGGAGGCGTCCATACCGAATGGGTACAGGACAAACTGAAGAGTACATGCAAAGTAGCTTTTGAAAGAGCCAACGTCCTGTTAGGGGTCCTCGATAAATTTTCTTCTGCGGGCCGATTCGGAGAACGGTTACTGGGACTCCTTGGCTACATGGCGAATCCGCTTGGTCTGGAGATTACCACCGGTCCCTCGCCGGTGGAGACTATCCTCCTTGTAACCGGCGATCCCTTCTCTCCTTCGGTTACGGCCATGGATCCGGTGGAAGCCGGGCAAGGAGCCGTTGTGACATTGAAGGGAGAACGATTCGGACCGAATCCGGAGAACAACTTCGTTTCGTTCCGAGGAGGAACCCTATCGGGAGATGTTGAGGCGGAAGTGACCGCCGTTCGAAACCGCAGTGAGATGGATTTCCGTGTTCCCGCAGGGCTTCGAAGCGGGGAGCAATACACCCTTGTTATCGCAACGACCGGCTCTCTGCATGACGTCGAAGCCCCCGGACAGTTCCTCTTCCGGCGGTTGCCCAGAATTACATCTGTCGAACCGGCGGAGGGATTTCCTGCTGTAAAAGACTCGAACCATCCACTGTACGGTAGTTATGGGGGCACAACGGTAACGATCAAGGGATTTTCATTCGAAGCCACTGATCCCGGTTTCCCGGACAGAGTCACCTTTGACGGAGTCGAATCTGCAGTTCTGGAGCGGACAGACACACAGATCGTGACCCGCGTTCCCGATCTCTCTCCCAGCCTTCATCACTCTGTCTATATTGTATCTCCCGAAAACGACAATGCCGAAACCACTGCGTTTAATTTCGAGATACCTGCGTTGCCGGTAATCCAGGAGATCATTCCCCCCAGGCCGAAACTGGCGGAACGTGTAACCATTCGCGGACAATACTTCGGGCACGAACGGGAAGCCGTCGTTTTGCGGTTCCAAAGCGAAGGGTATTTCATACGGGATATTGCCGTCGAGACCGTTGGGGGTACGACCCTGACTTTCCGGATGCCCGACTTCGTCCCAGTAGGCCAACCCATGGCCCTTTCCGTATGGAATCCGTCCGGACAGTCCCAGTCCGTGAACATCACCCGGGCGCCGGGCATCGGCGAGCAAAGAACGGTTTCTCTTCCGCAAGGTTGGAAGATGAGTGTCACCTCAACGGAGTCCGGTCCGAAACCGGACGGCAAGCTGAGCCTGGACGAGGCGGCCGCCATTGGTCGCGGGGATCTTAATCCCTGGGAAGGAGAGTGGGACGACAAGAATGAAACCGTCCGCACACACTGGCACCAGCGTCTGGACCCCGTCTCCGGGGAAACGCAATGGTATGAAGGGGTTACGGATCCCCCGGAACAGACCCCAAGTACTATCGGCAAGGAATATAGACGTGAGGTTGAGGTCTCCCATTACTTGGATGGAAGCGTCCAGGAGTACCTTGTCCGAACCGTCGATCTCGACTACAGCACGGCAGACTACGAAGAAGGTGACTGGATCGAGGGTCAGGCCGGCCAAGGCGGCAAGGATTTTGCCGACAGAATCGTGCAAAGCGGCGATAGTGCAGAATTCCGAGCAGTAAATCTCATCCTTGGAAATGACGATGACCTGGAGATGCGCTCCTCAACAACTCTCATTCTGGGGGGAAACGGTCTGCAAGTTTACAATAGCTCCCGTGTGATAGCCGATGTGATCAGTGCCCCTCTCGGTGTGGCTCTCACAATCCTGGGAGACGACAACAGTATAGAGGACGCCCGTTTCGTGGGCTGCCAGTACGACGCCATTGTGGTACAGAACGGTGCAAGAAACTTCTTTTACGAACTTCAGATAGAAGGAGCCGCCGGAAATGGGATCGTAATTCGTGGAGACGGAGGAAACAAGATTGATCATGTGGCGGTCGACGGGTGCGCTCAGAATGGAATCCTGATCGAGGGTAGCCAACTCAACGAAATCTACGATACCACCGTCAGCGAGTGCGGCGAAAGCGGTCTTGCGTTTACAAAGGGGGCCGCAGACAACAGGCTCATTACCGTTTATTCAACCGACAACCTCAAGAACGGAATTTTCATTGCCGATTCGCCTCATAATCCCATTACGAACTCCCGGTTCTCCGGGGAACAGGCCGGAATCGCCCTGAGCGGCCAGGCGTCAGAGGGCAATCAATTCACACAATGCCTAATCAAGTCCGTCGAGGATCCCTTCTACGACGGCAGCCCCCAGCACGGTATTCACATGAGAGACGGCGCGAATAATACCTGGATTGATGAGTGCCAGATTGAGAGCACTATCGCCGGACACGGAATATTAGTTGAGGGCGAGGGAACGACCGAAAATCTGATTGAATACTGCAGTTTTTCCCCCACCAGCACAATGAAATGTGGCCAAGACGGCATTTGTTTTCAAGGAGGGGCAAGCGGAAATCATCTTCTTTGGATCGATATCCTGTATCGTGGGGGTAATGGAATCACGATAACCGGCCCAAACACAGAGGCGAACCTCATTGAGAATTGCTATGCAGGGAACAACGCCGGATGGGGATTGCGCATCGAGAACCAGTCCTTTGCAAATAAAGTCGTCCAGGGCCGTTTTAAGGGGAATGGCCTGGGTGGAGTCTCAATCGTTGATGTTGAGCCGCGAGTCGGCGATACGCGCATCCCGTTCTTCATTCATAACACACTCATTGGTTGCCAAACGATAGTCCTGACGCCGGAGTATTACGGATTCCAAATGAATGACGTCGATCCCGACAATGCCGGCACGGGAATTCTCCTGCAAAATGCACAGTCCGGATTTCTGGATCGGAATTATATCCTCGGTCATGACTGTGCCTTTGAGATGCAGAATACCGCAGGCAATCTGATTCAGAGACAAAATATTTTCTTCAGCAAAGGCGACGGCATAGTAGTTGAGAATTCCCGCGAAGACCGTATCGAGTCCGTCTATGTGATGGAATCAACTCGGAATGGAATCCAAATGTTGTCCTGTACCGGAACGGCGATCGTCGGATCTGCCGCGTATCTGAACGGTGGGTCCGGCTGTGTCATTCAATCCTGTACCGCGGTCCTTCTGGAGGAAACGGCACTCGGTTGGAATAGGACAAATGGATTACTCGGAAAGAACTCTGTAGATACAACGATCCGCCTGTGCAGCGCCACCCGGAATGAAGAGAATGGATACGTGGTCGCAGAAGATTCTGTCAATACCGTATTCAATCGTTCCGATGCCGACTCCAACAGGGGGGCCGGGTATCTCCTCGCCGATTGTCGGAATGTTACACTCTTAGGCAGACAATTGTACGATGGACTGCTGATTCAAAATAACAATAACTATGGCATCCTCGTGAGTGATGCACAGGATGTATTCATCGGGGATGCGGGTAAGGGAGTGATCGTGGCCGGAAACGGTGCAGCCGGAATATTTGTTACCGGCGCAAATACGCAGAATGTTGCAATAACGTCCAGCCTGATTGTTAATAAGAATGTCGTTAACCAACCGTATTATGCACCCGATGAGGCCTTTTTAGAACAGCCGTATGGTATTCATATCCATTCGGGTCGAAAGATTCGAATCGGTGGCCCATCGCCTCAAGAGGGGAACCATATCGAATCTCCGCATGACGTCGGGATTCTGATTGAGGGAGAGAACAGCGGTGTCTCCATCGTGAATAACAACATTGGCGAACCGGAGGGGGATGAGACAGACACAAGATCGAATGGGAACGTTGTAGGAATCGAACTTCGAAATAATGCCTGCACGGTCTCTATCTTCGACAATCGAATCCGCTCGAATCAACAGGTGGGCATTCGTATTTCCGGGGGTGCAAGTGGAAACCTGATTCAACGGAACCATATATCGGATAACGGAGCACACGGTGTCGTTGTGGACGGACCAAGCAGCCTTCGAAACACAATCACAAGGAATTCGATTTTCTCGAATGGCGGCAAGGGAATTGCCTCGCTCAACGGCGGCAATACGGGCATTCTCCCACCGACGGTTAATTCCATGACGTGGGAAGGCTACAATATCGTTGGAACGTGCGACGCACCGAACGGGAGTGTTGTAGAGGTATATGCCGACCACGAGGATGAAGGTCGAATATTGGTGGGAAGTTCCCTGGTCTTTAACAAGTGCTTCTACATCTCCGGCTTTGTCCCACCGGATGAGAATCTTCATGGTATCGTTATCGATCCGGCAGGGAACACATCGGAGTTCGGGCCAAGCGATCTGGCGGGACGTACGGAATCCGCCGGGAGTTACGTATTCGCCTCTCGTACAGGCCAGGGACAAGATGTGTTCCTGAAACTAACCAATGAAGAAGTCCCCCTCCAGCTGACGAATCATCCGGCGGAGGACTATGATCCGCAAATCTCCCAGGATGGAAGTGAAGTTCTCTTCGTGTCGAATCGAAGCGGGAATCCGGACCTGTGGATTCTCAATCGAAATACGTCGGAGGTCCGCCAGATTACTGAGAATGCGTCCCCCGATTATGATCCCGATTGGCTGGCCGGCACAGATCGAATCCTGTTCGTGTCCGACCGAAGCGGGAATCCGGAAATCTACCTGGGTCGAACTGAGGAATTACAATTCTCCGATCCCGTGCGATTAACCGACAATGACGCGGTGGATCGCTATCCGGTATGGTCGCCGGACGGCTCAAGAATTGCATTTGCATCGAGTCGAGGAGGAGCCGTGGATATCTGGGTGATGAATTCGGACGGTTCGGGAGTAGTTCGGATGACGGATTCCGTCGGCAACAATCTCAAGCCGGCATGGTCGCCCGACGGATCGAAAATCGCGTTCGTCTCGGATCGTGACGGAAATGAGGAAGTCTACCTGCTCGATGTCGCGAGCAAGAGCATCACTCGCCTGACGAACTATTCCGCTTCCGATACCGATCCCACGTGGACCCGCTCGGGTGGACGGGTCTTGTTCGCTTCGAACCGCGAGTCCGGCTATGAAATGTATTCACTGGGAACCGGTGCAACAATTCCACGGCGACTGACGAATATGCTCGGAGATGCCATTCAGCCGGATGCAGGACCATCGTATCTCTCCGGCGAATCGGCATCGGTGACTCTGGCAACCGATCCCTTAATGCCCGACGAAGGGAATCCTGGAAGGACCCTGGCTGCCGCGGCAGTCCATTTGACACTCGACTCCGTTCAAGCGAAGGCAGGAGAAACCTGTGAAATCCACGCGACACTCACGGAAGCGATCAATGTGGCGAATCTCGCATTCGGAGTCGAGTACGAACCGGTCTACCTGCGACTACTCGATCTATCGCCCGGCGTGCTGACCGAGAATGCGCTTTTTGCAGTGAATCCCGAGTTCTATCCGTCCGATCGGGTACCGATTCGGCAGAATTGGATTCGCGCATCGGCGTTTAACGGAGATTCGCCTGTTATGACTATGACCTTCGGAGTAGACAAGCAGGCGGAAAGCGGAGTGTACCCGATCGGTGTCCTGTATCCTGTTGCGTATGACACGAATTTCTCGGCAATTCCGGTAACAGTCCATCCTGGAACGATCACAGTGGAAGGAGTGGACGTCTTGGTCGAGCAGTGGATGTTGCATTAAGGGAAAAATCGCCCGTATACGGAACCGGGGCGCACAACCGTGCGCCCCGGCGGTATGGAAAATGAAATCGGTCAGCCTTCCAGCACTTCACGGACCCGTTTTGCCAAACCGTAAATCGAGAACGGTTTTTCGATAAACCGCACGCCTTCCTCGATTACCCCGTGATGAGCAATGATATTGGCTGTGTAGCCGGACATGAACAGGCACTTGAAACCGGGCTTGAGAGATGTAAGGCGTTCGGCTAACACTCTCCCGTTCATCTCCGGCATGACCACATCGGTAACGAGCAGATGGATGGTTTCGGTGTGCTCCTCCACCCGTTGAATCGCCTGCTGCGGTGTGTTGGCGGTCAGAACCGTATACCCCAGACGTCCGAGAATCTCACTGGCCATGTTCAGGATGGCCTCATCGTCTTCCACGATCAGCACAGTTTCCGTTCCGCCCGGTGGTGCTTCAAAAGTGAGTTCTACCGATTCAACGGCGCTCTCTTCCTCATATCGAGGCAGGTAGATCTTGAAGGTTGTCCCGTGGCCCGGTTCGCTGTAAACGTCTATAAAGCCGTCATTGTGTTTCACGGTTCCGTACACGGTGGCCAGTCCCAGGCCGGTTCCCTCGCCTACTCCTTTGGTAGTAAAGAAAGGTTCGAAGACGTGCAACAGAGTCTCCTTATCCATACCGCAGCCGGTATCGCTCACGGTCAAGAGTACGTACTTGCCGGGCTTCGCCCCTTCGTGTACCGCGCAAAAAGCCTCATCGAACACAAAGGGGTTTGTTTCGATGGTGATCCTGCCGACCCCGTTGACTGCATCGCGGGCATTGATCGTCAGATTGGCCAGGATCTGATCGATTTGGGACGGATCCACTTTCACGTTGCAGGGCTCGTGTGCGGGAAGCCAGGCCAGGTCGATATCCTCGCCGATCAGTCGCCGAAGCATTTTCAACATACCCGTCACGGTGTCGTTCAAGTCCAGGATACGGGGGCTGACAGTCTGTTTGCGAGCAAAGGCAAGCAACTGGCGGGTAAGATTGGCGGAGCGTTGTGCGGCTTTCTGGATCGCCTGAAGGCTACTGTAAAGCGGATGCTCCCGATCCACCTGATCGAGCGCCATGTCCGTGTATCCGAAGATGGCCTGGAGCATGTTGTTGAAGTCGTGGGCCACACCTCCGGCCAGGCGACCGACGGATTCCATCTTCTGCGCCTGAAGCAGCTGGGCCTGCAGTTTCTCCTTTTCCTTTTCCGCCTCTTTCCGTTCTGTGATGTCCCAGATCAATCCGACACATTTGTTCGGTCCCCCCTCTTCGTCCGGTATGAATCTCGCACTGGACTGGATGATCCGTTCTTGTGCGTCGGGGCGAATCACGCGAAACTCCAGGGGCCAAGTCTCACGGCTCTCAACCATTTTCCACATTTCCTCTTCGACGCGCGGTCGGTCATCGGGATGGACGAAAGTGCGAACCAGGTGGTCCATGCTTCCAGGAAAATCGCCGGGCGAGACACCGGCCATCGAGAATATATTCCGCGAATACTCAACCGAATCAGTCCGCAGATCCCAGACAAAAGAACCGATCCCGGCTATCTCCTGCGCATCATTCAGCATGGTCTCACTTTCGAGAAGCGTATTCAAAAGATGATCCCTTTCCGCAAGGATTCGGGCGAGTTTGATGTTGCCATAGCTTAAATGAGAAACCATCCAGGAGAACTTCGCGAAGAACGCCATGAGCGCGTCCACCATCTCTCTGCTTACACGGGGAACGCGGTCCAGCGCGGCAAGATACTCCTCCTCGTCAAATCCGTACTGCTGTGCCTGGCGACGAAACAGATCGACATCCGGCTCTTCGTCATCATAGAAGAACTGTCCTAGAAACATATTCCCCACAAGCTTTCCGCCTACAATAATGGGAGTCGCAGTGCTCCAAAGATTGTTTTTGCACTTGTAGAGTTTGAACGCCCCCTCCGTGGCTCCCCGGGTCAATTCCATGTCGCTTTCGTTGCATTTTTGGAGCGTTTCCGGGTGAACTCGATGGAATTGTGTGCAAATGTCTTCCCATCCGGAGGCCGCGAGGACTTTCCCCTGAAGGTCAATGACCGCGAGTGTGAAATGCCGGATGCGATTGAATTCGTCCATCAACGATTGAATTGTTTCAATATCAAGAATATCGCTCAGCTCCAGAGTCCCGATATCTCCCTCCGGTTCGAGGATCGCGTCCAATTTTCTCCTGACCCGCGCTTCGCTTTCGCGCAGCGCGACCTCCGCCCGCTCGCTTTCGGTGACATCACGGATGGACTCAATCGCGCCCACAATATTCCCGCCGCTGTTATACAAAGGCCTTGCCACACCCCACAGAATCCGGTTCAAACCCCGTACGGGGACATCGGCCTGGCCAAAAACAGTGTCTCCTTCCTTCCTGACAAAATGGTATTTGTCCTTGATCTCGTTGTCGGACAGAAATACCAGATCGATCAGAATCGGTCTCCGAATCCCGTAGAATGGCACTGAATATTCGTAATCGCCCTTGCCCAGAATATCTCCGGCCTTTACTCCGGTCATCTCCTCGATCTCCCGATTCCAGGCAACTACGGTTCCATTCGTATCGATCACGAATGTCGCATCCGGCAAGAAGTCGAAGATATCCGACAGTCGCCGTTCCGAATTGAGCAGCGCCTCTTCTGCCTTCTTGCGATCAGTGATGTCACGCATGGACTCAATGGCGCCCACGATGCTGCCGCCGCTGTCGTATAGAGGCTTGGCTATCCCCCAGATCGTCCTCGCCGCTCCCTGTATGAGGACATCGGCCTCCGAGCAAAGGGCATCTCCGTCTCTGCCCAAATAACGATATTGCTTCTCCACCTCCGGATGGGGCGTAAATATCAGATCGATGAGTATCGGTCTTCGAATCCCATAGAACGGTAGCGCATATTCATAGTCGCCTTTCCCCAGAATGTCCTCGGCCCGGATCTTGGTCATCTGTTCGATGGCCCGGTTCCAGGCAACCACTTTCCCATTCATATCGGTGACAAAGGTCGGATCGGGCAGGAAATCGAAAATATCCGACAGCCGTTGTTCCGAGTTGCGCAGAGCCTCCTCCGCCCGTTTCCGGTCGGTGATGTCACGGATGGACTCAATTGCGCCCACGATATTGCCGCCACTGTCATACAGAGGTTTCCCGATAATCCAAAGGGCGCGCATTTCCCCCCGCACAGGGACATCGGCTTCCGCCAGAACGATATTGCCTTCTCTCTTCACGAAGTGGTATTTCTTTTCAACTTCCTCATCGGGTGTGAGTACCAAGTCGATGAGAATCGGTCTCCGAATCCCGTAAAACGGCAGCGCATATTCATGGTCGCCTTTCCCCAGAATGTCCCTGGCCTTGATCCCGGTCATCTCTTCCATAGCCCGGTTCCAGGCCATTACCTTCCCATTCATGTCGATCACAAAGGATGCATCCGGCAGGAAGTCGAAAATATCCGCCAGCCGTTGTTCCGAGTCCCGTAGAGCCTCTTCGGCACGCTTGCGATCCGTGATATCCAGAGTGGTCTCGACAGCCCCAATGATGTCTCCGTTGTCATCCCGCACAGGAGAGCCGGCAATACTCCAGCAATGCCCGTCCGGGGAGATCACCTCCGCACGGCACACACGACCGGTTCGGATGGCCGGTTCGACAGGGCAATACTCACAAGGCGTGTCCGACCCTCGCCAGACTTGATGGCATTTCCTCCCGATCAAATCTTCCGGAGTTGTATTGGCCGATGCGGCGGCGGCGGCGTTGGCCCAGATGATGCTGAGATCCAGGTCATGGTATACAACATGTTCGGCGATATTCTCCAGGATCAGGTTCTTTTCTCTCTGGGCGATCCGCAGCGCTTCTTCCGCGCGTGTGCGCTGGACAGCCACACCAATGCCGTCCGCGACAACTTGCAGAAGGTTCGTGTCCTCCTCCTGCCAGCGCCGGACGGATGAACAATCGTCAAATCCAATGAATCCCCAGAACTCCGCCCCGCAATGGATGGGCAGGATGAGGATGGACAAGATACCCTGGGATTCCAGGACCTCCCGTTCCGAGCTGTCAATTTCGGCCACGATTCGGGCGTAGGATTGACGATCCTGCAAGACAGACAACAGGGATGGTGCGCTGTCACGGTACGGCAGATGTTGCAGAACGGGATTATCGATCTGGGGTGCGATTCCCTCTGAGGCTGCCTCATGCGTCTGGGTCATACAGATTCCCGCCTGTAGGTCGTGCTCATTCTGGAACACATAGACACGGCTGCAATTGACGGCTTTGAGCAGAATATCGAGAATTGGTTGAAGCCGGTCATCGAGACCGGAGGATTCCAGGAGAATCCCCACGCAATCCGCGGCGGCCTGTTCATAGTCGAGTCGGCGCCGGAGTGCTTCTTCCGCGCGCTTGCGGTCGGTAATATCCGTGGCAATCCCACATAAAGCGATGGGATTCCCCTGCGGGTCATGAACAACTTGTGTCCGGCAGTCCAAGAAGAATTCACGGCCGTCCGCCGCATAGTTGACCACTTCACCCCGCCAGTGGCCGTCCCGCAACGTCGTTTCGAGGATTTCCTTCTGTGTGGCTCCCCGTTCCGGGTCTTCACCGTAAATCCCCGTGCTGTGGCTGACAAGATCTTCGCGGGTGCATCGAAATGCCTGGGTCTCTGATTCATTCACGTAAGTAATCACACCCGACAGGTCGGTGATCGTCACTCGATCCTGGATCTGATCCAGAACAAGCCCCTGGAGCCGCAGCTGTTCCTCGGCCTTCTTGCGTAGAATCGTCGCCCCGACACTGTCCGCCACGACCTGCAAGAGATTGGTGTCCTCCTCCTGCCAGACTCGAACAGTCGTACAATCATCGAACCCGATGAACCCCCAGAATTCCGTTCCGCAATAGATCGGAAGAAGCAAGAAGGAAAGAACGCCCTCCGCTTCCAGAACCGTCCGCAGTGGTTCCTCCGATTCGGATGTGACACGCGCCAGGGCGCGACGTTCCGCGAGCGCCGACAGCACAAAAGACGCACCCTCTTGATAGGGGTGATGCTGGAAAACAGGGTTGTCGATCTGAGATGAAACACCCTCGGCGACCGATTCATAGATCTGGTTCATGCACAACCCTCTTTCGGGATCATCCTCATTTTGAAAAATGTAGGCCCGATCGGCACCGGCTGCCTCACGCAGGATTCTCAAGACCGTCGGCAGCTGGTCGTCCAGGGAAGTGGGTTCCGCAAGAATGCCGGTGCAGGTCGCGGCAGCGCGCTCGTAAGCCAGTCTTCGCTGCAATGCTTCATCCGCCCGTTTGCGCTCGGTGATATCCAGATGTGTACCGCAGGCGCGGAGTGGCCTGCCATCCCTGTCGCGCTCGATAACACGGCCTTTGTCGAGAATCCAAACCAGGTTGCCCGACTTGTGGATCAGGCGATGCTCGGCCTCGTAGGACTCCGTTTTCCCCTCCAGGTGGGCATTGAGGACCTCCATCACACCCGGCATGTCGTCGGGATAGACCAGTCTCTCCCAGGTGCTCAGATGCGGTTCGATCTCATCCAACGAATAGCCCACAATCTCGGCCCAGCGTTTGTTGAAGATCACCTCGCCAGTGACAATGTTCCAGTCCCACGTTCCGAGATCGGCGC
>Ga0116141_10003080_pt1 | contig 14154 bp, 9 predicted proteins | sample AD_UKC097_MetaG_FD_89744 | JGI IMG/M metagenome (GOLD analysis project Ga0116141, IMG submission 89744) | Active sludge microbial communities of municipal wastewater-treating anaerobic digesters from USA - AD_UKC097_MetaG | ecosystem: Engineered > Bioreactor > Anaerobic > Digestate | place: USA...
GGACTGACAGGCCCTGCCTGGCTCGACCGCTTGCCGACGGCGCGAGGCATCCCGGTGCTTGGCGGGCAGACGAGCGTGGACCTGTCGGCCCGGTTCAGCAACCGCCGCGCCGCCATCTCCGGAGTGGTCGCCGGTGAGAACTTCCGCCTTGCCCCCGGCGGCGTGATCGACTTGTCCGCCAGCCGCTTCGACCGATTCCGGCTGGCGTTGGACCTGCCGCGCGAGGTGCCGCTTGCGCAGAACCTGACGGGCGCAGGAGTTCGGGCAAACCTGACGCTGGACGGGACATTTGCCGAACCGGAGGTCGCCTATCGGCTGAACGCACGCAGGCTTGTTGTAAGCGGCACCACCCTTGCCGACATCGCCGCGAGCGGAACGGCGCAAGGCAAGCGCGCGCAATGGCTGGTTCCCGTGACGGCCCGGGTGGGACAGATCACCGGGCTGGAGGCCGTTGCGGGTGGCACGCTGACCAACATCAGCGTCACGGGCGATCTGGCCGCACAATGGCCGCGCATCCTGTCCGATAACCTGCGCATACGGTCCGACCGGATCGACGCACGCCTGCTGCTGGCCGCCGATATTGCCGCGGCACGCTATACCGGCGCAGTCGATGGCCGTATCGATCAATACCGGCTGGCTGGCGTCGGCCTGTTCCGCATCGACACGCGAATGGACTTGCAGCGGGCGACCAGCGGATTCGCGCTGCAGGGAACCGTTCGCGCACGTTCCACCAGCCTGTCGAGCGATGCGCTGAAGTCCTATCTGGGCGGCAACCTGGCGGCATCCGCCGAGGTCCGTTACGGGACAGACGGGATCGGCCGGATGACCAACCTGCGCCTGACCGCGCCGAACCTGCGCGTCACGAGCGGTCAGGGAGCCTGGTTCCCGGATGGCCGCATCGCACTTCAGGCAGCGGGGACTTCGCCCCGCTATGGCCCGCTCGGCCTGCATCTGGCGGGGACCATGGACCGCCCGGAAGCACGCGTTACCGCGCCCCGTCCTGACCTGGGCATTGGGCTTGCCAAACTGGATGCGCGGATCATCACCGTTGCCGGGGGGTATCGCCTCGATGCCAGCGGGGACACCGACTATGGTCCGCTCCGTGCGGACGTGACGCTGGGGCTTGGCACCAGCACAGTGCTGCAGATCAACCGCGCGAACCTCTCGGGCGTGGACTTCACCGGCAGCCTTGCCCAGACCGCTGCCGGTCCGTTTGCAGGGACGCTGGCAGCCAGTGGCAACGGGGTCAGCGGACTGCTGCGGATGACGCCCGAGGGGCGGTATCAGGCGGCGGATTTTGATTTGCGGGCAAGGGACGCGGTATTTGCCGGCCCTGCACGCCTGACGGTTGGTTCAGCCGCCATTACCGGGCACCTCGTGATGCTCGAACAGCCGCAGGTGACCGCCGATGTGCAACTGGCGGCGACCCGGTTCGGAGCGTTCGACCTGACGGCGGGGCGCGTCAAAGTGGACTATCAACGTGGGCGGGGGAATGTCGCCGGCCTGATCGAAGGCATTAGCGGCGTGCCATTCCGGCTTGGCCTGAACGCCGACCTGACCCCCCGGCTATGGCGCGTCGCGGTGCAGGGACGGGTGCGCGGGCAGACGATCCGCACCGCCAGCCCCGCCCGGATCGTGCCGGGTCCAGGCCGGTACGAGCTGTTGCCGGCAAGCCTGGAGATCGGCGGCGGGACCGCACGGATTGCCGGATCCTATGGCCCCGGCCTGACCCTGCAAAGCCGGATCGAGGGGATCGACCTCGCCATCGTCAATGCCTTCTTCCCCGGCTACGGCATCGGCGGATCAGCCAGCGGCACCATCGATTTCGCGCAGGACGGCACAGGCGCCACGCCGCACGCCGAAGCGCGGCTGATGCTCACCAACTTTACCCGCACGAGCGCGACCACGATCAGCCAGCCGGTCGCCGTGAACTTCATCGGCAAGCTGGCGCCGACTGGCGGAGAGGCCCGCGCCGTGATCCGCCGCCAGAGCGCGGTGATCGGGCGGCTGATCGCCACCCTTGGTCCGTTGGCCGGAACGGGTGGAGACTGGTCCAGCCGCCTGCGGGCCGCGCCGCTGGGTGGCGGTATTCGCTATGAGGGCAATGCCGATACCCTGTTTTCGCTGGTCGGCCAGGCAGGCCAGTCGATCACCGGGCCGGTCTCTCTGGCAGCGGATTTCTCGTGCCGGGTGGCGGATCCGTGCCTGAACGGCATCGTCAGGGGTCGGGGCCTGACCTATGAGAACCAGGCCTATGGCACGCGCCTGAGCGACGTCGAATTCAGCGGGCGGTTCTCCGGCAACACGCTGGATCTGAACACCCTGACCGCGCGGGCGGGCACCGGCACGATCAGCGCCAGTGGCCGCATCGGCCTGTCCGCCGAGGAAGGGTATCCGCTGGACCTGACGGCGAAGCTGACCCAGGCCCGGCTGGCTCGCAGCGAAGCGCTGTCGGCGTCTGCCACCGGAACCCTGCGCCTCACCAGGCAGGCCGGGCAGTCCCCCCTGCTCAGCGGCGATCTCCACCTCCCCGAAACGCGGTATCAGATCGTGCGCGAAGGGGCTGCCAGCGTTCCCAGCCTGACAGGCGTGCGTTTCAAGCCGGATCGCGCGCCCCGGCGGATAACCGGCGATGAAGTGGCAGCCCCAGCCGGAAGCGCGTTCCCCGCGCTCAGACTGGACCTGCGCCTCCAGGCTCCGGACAAGCTGTTTGTCACTGGCATGGGGCTGGATTCCGAATGGGGCGCCAGCTTTGCACTGTCAGGAACCACTGACGCGCCCCGGATGACCGGGCAGGTCAATCTGGTACGCGGAACGCTGGACTTTGCCGGTCGCGCTTTCCGCCTGCAGGAAGGGCGCATCACCTTCGCCGGCGGACTGATCAACGACCCCACGGTGGCCATTACCGCCACCGAGGATATCGACGACCTTGCGATCAGCGTGAACGTGACCGGCCGGGCCACCGACCCGCGCGTCGATTTCGCCTCCGCGCCAGCCTTGCCCGATGACGAAATTCTCTCTCGCGTGCTGTTCGGCAGCTCGATCGCCAATCTGTCCGCAATCCAGGCGGTTCAGCTGGCCTCGTCGCTGAATGCGCTGCGCGCCCGCAGCGGCGGGCTCAACCCGCTGGGGCGCTTGCGGTCGGCAACCGGGTTGAGCAGATTGAGGATACTTGCTCCCGACGAGGCATCCGGACGCGGCACGGCGCTGGCTGCCGGCCAATACCTGACCGACAGGATTTATATCGAACTGGTCACCGACGCGCGCGGGTTCACCGCGACGCAACTGGAAGTCAGCCTTACCAGATGGCTTTCGCTGCTGAGCCAGGCAGGTGGTTCCGGCGCGAACAGCGTCAACCTGCGCATCCGGAAGGATTACTGATGCGCGCCTCCACGCTCGCCATGGCATTGCTTCTCTTCACGGCGGGTGGATGCAGCCGGGAACCCTCGTTCGATGAACGGTACAAGGGTGTATCCGACAGCATCACCGCCAGTGCGCAGGCTATCGATGCCGAAATCCAGGCGACGGACCGCGCGACCGCACCTGCCGCGCCGGAAAGTGGGAATTCACCCGTTGCGGCCGAACATCGCTTCGCCGAACCCTAGGCCGGCTTAATGCAGCGCCTCCTGATTCCGCTGGAGCGGGGTGGTGCCGGCTTGCTGGGCAGCAAGCCAGGCCAACGGGTGCCGACGTGTGACCACCTCTTGTCGCATCAGGCCGACAGCTCCCATGCAGGGCGTCCTAAGCGTCAACTTCCTCCAGGCCATAGTCTGGCAGCGCATGGAAGGCATTCTTCAAGGCTTCGCCCCATCCGGTTGAAATAGCCTTGAAGTAGGGATCGTCGGCCGTCACACGGCGTTCGTGAACCGGGGAGAACTGATCTCGCTCAATGATCAGCAGGTCAAGCGGCATCCCGACCGAAAGGTTCGCCTTCAGTGTAGAATCAAAGCTTACCATCAGCAGCTTGACTGCATCGGCGAAATCCATGTCGCGATCATAGCCGCGAAGCAGGATGGGCCGCCCATACTTGGTTTCCCCGATCTGGAAAAACGGGGTGTCGCAGCTGGCTTCGATGAAGTTGCCTTCCGGATAGATCAGAAACATGCGCGGTTCCATGCCGGCGATCTGTCCGGCAACGATGATCGATGCGGCAAACGCTCCAGACCCGGTCTGCCCGTTGTCCGCATCCTGCGATTGAATCGTTTCGCGCAACAAGCGTCCGACAATGCCTGCGATCTGAAACATGCTGGGGGCATCGAGCAATGAATTACGGCGTTCGCCCGGCGCCTTGTTTCGTTCTTCAAGCTGGCTGATGAGGGATTGGGTCGTGGCAAGGTTGCCTGCGGTCATGATCGCGATGATCCGTTCCCCCGGAACCTCCCAGTGGAACATCTTGCGAAACGTGGAAATGTTATCGACTCCGGCATTCGTCCGGGTGTCACTCATCAGAACGAGCCCGCGCGATAGCGCCATGCCCACACAATATGTCACGCCTCAAGCTCCCTTCGCCAGCCCGCCTATTGCTGGCACAATTGCTGTTCCACCGCGAGGCTTACCTTGAGCATGCTCTCACCGGCGCCATAGGATATGGCCGTCACGGGCGCTGCATCACGATAATCACGGCCCGTGGCAACGCGCACATACCGTTGATCCGGGCAAATCCCGTTGGATACGTCGAAACCGACCCAGCCGAGGCCATCAACATGGGCTTCGGCCCAGCCGTGACCCGCCTCCTGATCGATGCGGTCGTTCATCATCAAGTAGCCGCTGGCATAACGGGCCGGAATACCCAGCAATCGGGCGCAGCCGATAAAGATATGGGCGTGATCCTGACATACCCCATGACCTGCGGCCAGGGCCTGTTCGGCTGGCGTAGCGGCGGTGGTGTGGCCAATTTCATAGCGCACCGCCGCCAGCACTGCGTCCGAAAGATGGTGCAACATGTCGAGCCGGTCAGGCATTTCTGCCCGCAGGTTTGCGGCAAGGGCGCGCATCCTTGGCCCCGGCTCGGTCAGCGCAGTCTGATTGCGAAACAACCAGAGCGGCATGAAACCACCGTGTGCCCCCACGACGCCCGAACAATCCGTGGTTTCGATCAGCCCCGCGCAAGTGATGGTTATCTCTGTCGTCCCCGGCATGGCGGATGCCAGGGTCGTACGGTTGCCGTTCTGGTCTTCGTACTCAACTTCCACTTGCGCGCCGCCCAGCGTCATATTCCAGTCAATGACGGATTGTCCGGGGCCGGAACGGGGCTTCAGGCGCAATTGCTGCAAGCCATGGGCAACAGGTTGATCAAACCGGTAATGGGTGGTGTGCCGAATGAAGAGTTGCATGGTGTTAGCGCCTCAATCCACAAAACGGTAGGCGGCGGCGATCGCAGCGCCCAGTTGCTGGTTGGCGGCGATGAAATCGACAATTACCTGATGCAGGCCCTGTTCGAAGATCTGCTCGATCGCGGTCCGTTGCAGTCGGGCGGCGGCGTCGTCCCACAGGTCATGGGCTGCTGTGCGGGTGCCATATTCCCGCGCCAGGTCGCCCATGTTCTTGCCGATCTGCTCATAGCAGAACGCCAGACTGCGCGGGAAGCGTTCATCCAGCAGCAGGAACTTTGCGATCCCGAGCGAATCCAGGGCCCCGGCGTTCAGCCAGCGATAGGCCCGCTCGCCCGCAACCGAACGCAGGATGGTTTCCCATTGAGCGTTATCCAGGCTTGACCCCACCCAAGCCAGCGAAGGCAGCAGGACATAATACTTTACGTCCAGGATACGCGCCGTGTTGTCGGCTCGCTCAATGTAAGTCCCGAGCCGCGCGAAGTTGAAGATGTCGTTGTGCAACATGGTTCCGTCCATTGCGCCGCGAACCAACGTGGTTTGGCGCCGGATGGCAGCCAAAACATCGCCAAGATTGCTTTCCTTTACTGGACGCGAAAGCATTTCATTCAGGGTCATCCAGCCTTCATTGGTGGCTTCCCATACCTCGCGCGTAAGGGCAGTGCGAACCGCGCGCGCATTGGTGCGTGCCTGTTCGATCATCCCAAGGACACTGCCCGGATTTTCGGGCGAGCGCAGGACGTGGTTGGTGACTGACGACCCTGAATAGTCTCCGCCGCTGGCCCTGTAGTCGGCGTCCTGTCCGATGGTGACCAGCACAGAGCGCCATTCGTCTCGCGAGCCGCTGGGCCCGCGGGTCAGGGCCATGCGAAAGCCGGCGTCAAGCAGGCGGGCGGTATTTTCCGCCCGCTCAAGGTATCGGGTCATCCAGAAGATGCCATTGGCGGAACGTCCCAGCATCGGCTCAGTCCTCCAGAACCCAACTGTCCTTGGTCCCGCCTCCTTGCGAGGAGTTGACCACCAGCGACCCCTTGCGCAGCGCTACGCGGGTCAGTCCGCCCGGGGTGATGTCGATCCCGCCCGGCGAGACAAGCACGAACGGGCGCAAGTCGACATGACGCGGCGCCAGACCGGCCTTGGCAAAGATCGGCACCGATGAAAGCGCCAGCGTCGGCTGGGCGATATAATTTTCGGGATGCGCGCGCAGTTTCTTCTCGAACCGGGCGATCTCGGCCCTGGACGAGGTCGGCCCGATCAACATGCCGTAGCCGCCAGAGCCGTGGACTTCCTTCACCACCAGTTCGGCCAGATTTTCCAGAACGTACTTCAGCGCATCCGGTTCGGCGCAGCGCCACGTGGGGACGTTCTGCAGGATCGGTTTTTCGCCAGTGTAGAACTCGACGATGTCCGGCATGAAGCTGTAAATCGCCTTGTCATCGGCAATGCCAGTCCCCGGCGCATTGGCGATCGTCACCCCGCCCGCGCGGTAAATGTCCATGATCCCTGAAACGCCCAGCATGCTGGTTGGGTTGAAGCTCAGCGGATCGAGGTATTCATCATCGACCCGGCGATAGATCACATCAACCGGCTGGTAGCCGCGCGTCGTGCGCATGGCGATGCGCCCGTCCATCACTCGCAGGTCGCTGCCCTCGACCAGTTCGGCCCCCATCTGGTCCGCCAGGAAGGCATGCTCGTAGTAGGCTGAGTTGTAGATCCCCGGCGTTAGCACCGCGACCACCGGACGGTCTCCAACGCGCCCATTGACGCAGTCGGGCGCACAGGCCGCAAGGCTGCGGGCCAGCCGGCGCGGATAATCCGAAACCGGCCGCACCGCGATCCGCGTAAACAGTTCGGGAAACATGGCCATCATGGTTTCCCGGTTCTCCAACATATAGGAGACACCCGATGGCGTGCGGGCGTTGTCTTCCAGCACCATGAAATCATCTGGCCCCGTGCGCACCAGATCGATCCCGACCACATGGGTGTAAACCCCGCCGGGTGGCGTGAAGCCGATCATCTGCGGCAGGAATGCCGCGTTGGCCTGAAGCAGCCGTTCCGGCAGCCGACCCGATCGCACAATCTCCTGCCGATGATAGATATCGTGCAGAAAGGCATTGATCGCCCGTACCCGCTGTTCGATTCCACGGGAAAGCTTGCGCCATTCGGCCGCGGTAATGATCCGCGGAATCATGTCGAACGGAATCAGCCGCTCTTTGCCGGCACTATCGCCATAGACATTGAAGGTAATCCCCGTGCGGCGAAAGACTTGCTCTGCCCGGTCGTTCTGCCGCCGCAACCAGCCCACGTCCTGATCGTCGTACCACTGCCGGTAACCCGCATAAGCCGGCCGAACCGAACCATCAGCGGTGAGCATTTCGTCAAACGGCGGACGGGCTTGTGACTGCATGGCGACTCCCTGTTGTCAGGGATAATGCTGCACTTGCGAAAGAACGCAAGCCGAAATGTTGCAGGTGCGAAGATGAAAGACTCACCCGACCTCAGCCAAGGCGGGCGAGCGGCCAAGCTTTCAAGTCTGACGGTCGACGAAATGGTGTTCCTGCTTGAAATGGTTGTGAAGCGATGCGCGGATCGAGACGAGCTTCTGCAGTGACTTCATCCGCCGGGACCGCTGCATGGCTGAATCCCTCCACGGACAAACAGGCGATCCGCACCGTCTTCCCCGCAGGATAATGCCCAGTTTCAGTGCCTGCTGCGAAGCAGGATATGACGCGACATCAGCAGCCCAGGCAGGAGCGGCAGCCACAGGATGAGCAGGCGCAGGAGTACGGTGCCCGTCAACGCCGTTTCCAGACCGAGGTCCAGCATATGCAGCGTACTGGTGCAGACAACCTCGAAACTGCCCAGCCCGAAAGGGATCGGCCCAAGGGTAACCGCAATCGAGGCGAGGACAAAAGCGAGCAAGGCGACCGCTAGGGTAATGTCCGCACCAAGCCCATGAACCAGTGCCCAAAGCGTCAGGATATCAGCCGCGAATACGGCCGCATTGAGCAGAGTGACGATCCCGATCAGAGGCCGGTCCTTCAGCAGGCCGGCGGGAGCTTCGCCCAGGATCCCGACCATCTGGCGGATCGGCCTGACAGCTTCAATCGCGGGCGGAAGAGGCCGGCTCCCTCTCTGCCTCAACCACAGTGCGAGCGCCGGTATGCCCAGCGCGACCAGCATGAATGTCGTGACCAGTCCGACCATCAGCGGCGTGGCATCTCCCTGGAGCCAGAGAAGCACGAGCGCGACCACGGCAAAGACCATATAGGACGCGTAAAAGCCCAGCATCGACAGGAGCAGGGTGGCAACTGCGGCACCCCGCGTCGCACCGATCCCGACCAACTGATCGACCAGAACCACATTCCCGCTCATTCCGGCAGTTGGCACCGCCTGGTCGGCAAACAGCTTGGAAAGTGCGATGCGGATCAGGATGGGCAAGCGGAAAGGACGCCCCTCGGCCTGTTCGAGGACCACCTTCCAGCCGAGTGCAAGGCTCACGTAGGTCGAGAACTGCAGGGCCACTGCAAAAATCAACCAGCCGGGCTCCACCTTCCTCACCAGTTCGGCGAAATTCCGCAGCTCGCCAAAGTGGACCACGGCGCCGACCAGGGCGGCGATCAGCAGCACCCCGAAGAACCATTGCCGCCAGCCGGTCACAGATGGTTGTCCCCGGCATTGTGCAGGCGCTTGGCGAACTCGGTAACCAGGGCATAGGCCGCGACCAGCAGCAGGAGTTGTGCCAGGAGCATTGGAGCCAAGGGCCGGAAGGCGAACAGATTCGCGATCTCGCCCGCATAAGGCAGAGCCAGCGCCAGCGCCGCAACGAAGATCGAACTCCACAGCAACAAGCTGGATGGTGCGCTCTGCCAGAAACGCCGCCGGGTCCGAAGCACCAGCAGCGCGGCCAGTTCGGTCAGCAGAGAAACAATGAACCAGCTTGTTCGAAGAGTTTCGGGATCTGCCCGCAGGACAAACCACAGGTAGGCGAATGTCAGCAGATCGAAGAGCGTGCTGATCAGACCGAAGACGATCATGAAATTGCGGATGCGCGCGATATTCCAGCGCTGGGGCGCGGCCAGCCGTTCGCGGTCCACCGCATCGCTGGCAATCGCGATCGCCGGCAGGTCAGACAGGAAATTGTTGAGCAGGATCTGGGTGGGCAGCAGCGGCAGGAACGGCAGCAGCACGGTCGCCAGCGCCATGCTGACCATGTTCCCGAAATTGGCACTGGTCGTGATCGCAATGTATTTGAGCGTGTTGGCAAAGGTGCGCCGGCCATCCTCCACGCCGCGCCTGATCGCGCCCAGGTCCGGCCGCAGCAGCACGATGTCGGCGCTTTCGCGGGCAACGTCCACTGCGCTGTCAACCGAGATGCCCACGTCGGCCGCGCGCAGCGCCGGGGCATCGTTGATCCCGTCACCCATGTACCCGACGGCGTGGCCGGCCGCCTGAAGCGCGCGAACGATCCTCTCCTTCTGCTGTGGCTCCACTTCCGCGAATAGGCGCACCGCGCCGATTCTTGCCGCGAGAGCGGCATCGTCCAGCGCGGCAAGCGTGTCTCCGGTCATGACCTCGCCCGGCTCCAGCCCGATGACCGCCGCCATCCGCTCGGTCACGTAGCGATTGTCGCCGCTGATGATTCTGATCGATATTCCCCGCCCGGCAAGGGCGGCAACGGTCTTCTCGATGCCCGGCTTGGGCGGATCGAAGAACAGGAGAAAGCCTTCGAGGCAGGCACGTCCCGCCTCGCCGCTCGAAACCGCCAGCACCCTGAACCCGTCCTGCGCCTTGTTCCGAACGAAGTCCTGGATAGCGGCTCGCCGTACTGCATCGAGCGGACGGATACCCTCGGCAGCCCGCTCATCGGCGCAGTCGGCCAGAACCTCGTTGACCGCGCCCTTGGTCACGGTGATCTCCGCCCCGTCCTTCAGCCGAGCGGTGACAGTGAATCTCCGGCGGACGAAATCGTAGGGCACTTCGCCAAGCTTTCGGGGAATTTCGCCCGTAACCCCGGATGCCGCCGCAGCGGCCAGCACTGCCTCGTCAAGCGCGCTCGCCATGCTTGTCTGCAAGCGTGAATTTATCGCCGCCAGCCGCAGCACCGGTGCCGCCGCTTGTCCCGCAGTGTCCACGGCTGCGCTCAGCGCGATCGAGCCCACGGTCAGCGTTCCGGTCTTGTCGGTGCACAGCACGTCCATGCCGCCTAGATTCTCGATCGCCTGAAGCCGCCTGACCAGGACGCCGTGGCCAGTCATGCGGCGGGCACCCGCAGCCAGGGTCACGCTGACGATCGCGGGAAGAAGTTCCGGCGAAATCGCCACGGCCAGCGCCATTGCGAACAGAACGGAAGTGACCAGATCCCGCCCCAGCAGCATGGCCGCAACCAGCACCATGGCGACCACGCAGAGCATCACGCGCATCAGCATGGCGCCGAACGCTGCCAGCCCTCGCGCGAACTCGGTCGCCTCCTCGGCCTTTTCGAGGTCCTGCTCGATCGCGCCGAAGATGGTGTCCTTACCGGTGGTGACAACCAGCATGCGGCAGGTCCCGCTACGGATCGACGTGCCTTCGAACAGCGATCCGGTTCTTTCCGCCAGAACGCCGGCTTCTGGGGAAGAAGCCGGGGACTTCTCGACCGGGAAAGGTTCACCGGTCAGGGGCGCCTCGTCCACCAGCAGGCTGGCGCTTTCGAGAATGCGGCCATCGCCCGGCACCAGATCGCCCGCCTGCAGCAGCGCGACATCGCCTGGCACAACCGCGTCCAGGGGCAAACGCACCGGCTTGCCGTCGCGCAGCAGGTTAACCTGCCTGACCAGCCGCTGCTGGAGTTCTTCGATCGCCTTCGAGGCGGAATATTCCTGCGTGAAACCGAGCAGGCTGCTGCCGACGATGATTATCAGAATGATTGCCGCATCGATCCACTCTCGCAGGAACAGCGACAGGGCCGCCCCGACGATCAGGATCAGAACCAGCGGATTGGTGAACTGCGAAAGAAGCAGCCGCAGGGTCTGTGCATGGCGATGGTGGCTGCGACCGCCCCTGCTGCGCCGAGCCGCCTCGGCTGAACCTAGTCCGCCGGGACCGCTGCCGAACCGGCGCGCCAGTTCGACAATATCCAGGGCCCACCAGGCTTGTTCGGCCATCAGTATCGAATCCCGGCCATGGCATCGCCCCCGCACGCGGATGAGAATTGGAGCCTAATGTGTTGCGACAGTAACTGCCAGCCCGAGCCAGTGCCACCCGGGCAGTCAGGTTTCAGCAAGGCGCGGCGGCTGAATGGAAGCGGATCGGCGCGGCGGACGTCAATGGCGACGGGGATCTCGACCAGATCTTCGTCAACCGCACCAATGGCCGCTTTGCCGAGGTCGCGACCGCGCCCCCTCTCGGATCGATATTCGAATGTTGCCGCCGATCGTTTATCGTGATTATGCCTGAGTTGCCGGACGGAGAGAGCAATGGGCATAGTTACGCAGGCATTTGCATCCGGGGATCCTCGCATTGACGGGCTGCTAAGCGGTCGGAAATGGCTGGACACAATAAAAGTCGGGTTTCCGGATCAGGCAAGCGATTACCCTGGCTTGAATTCCTCGGACGAACGCAGTTCGGACTTCGGCGCTGCATCAAGCGAACTGCAGCGGGTGTTCACTTATTTGACCACACTGGTGTCGGGCTACACCGGACTCGGGTTCGATTTCAGGGGGGGTGTGGCGGCGGACATCAGCGCGGCCTATACCTCCGCAGTAACGTCCGCCAATCCTGCACGGACAGTCTGGAATGTTGCCGGCAATCTTGCGTCAGCCGACATCTGGTTCGGCACCTCGTTCAACTTTCGCGCCCCGAAGGTCGGCGACTATGCCTATCTGACAGTCCTGCACGAACTGGGACACGCGCTTGGTCTGAAGCATCCGTTCGAGGCGGGCGGGGCCGCCAATACTGTCCTGCCGGCGATGTGGGATTGGCTGGGTTATTCGGTGATGAGCTACCGCAGCTATCAGGGTGACGACCTGAGCGGTTACTCGAACGAGACCTTCGGCTACCCCACGACGTTCATGGCCAATGACATTCTGGCGCTGCAGGAGATGTACGGCGCCAACTACGAGACGAACGGCGGCGATACAGTCTACACGTGGAATTCCGGGACCGGCCAGTCGTTCGTGAACGGGGTCGCCGGCCCCAAGCCTGGCGACGGCCTGGGCGCGACGTTCGATTCCAGCATGAACCGCGTGTTCATGGCGCTGTGGGACGGCGGCGGCGAAGATACGCTGGACCTGTCGAATTTCGCCAACGGCATGTTCGTGGATCTGAGCCCGGGTGCCGGCAGCCGGTTCACCAACGCGCCCAATCTGGGCAACGGCAGGACAGCCAACAATCTGTACATGTCGTGGCTGGTCGATGGCGACCCCCGCTCCCTGATCGAGAATGCCATTGGCGAGGCCGGCGCGGACCGGCTGCTCGGCAACAGCGCGAACAACAAGCTGACCGGCAATGGCGGCAACGACGTTCTGCACGGAGGCGCGGGCGACGATCTCCTGACGGGCGGCGCCGGGACCGACCAGCTGGTCGGCGGCGTGGGACAGGATACTGCGAACTATTCATCGCCGTTCGCCAGCGTGGTGATCGACTATTTCACGCGCCAGACGAAGAGCGACCCCAGCAACGGCCTTGCCAGCCTCGTCATCAAGGGGGGCGATGGACAAGATGGCGTGGATGTGGAGCAGCTGCGCTTTACCGACCGGACGATCGACGTTGCCGATTACCTGAGCTACGATCCCAATCCGCCAAGGCTGCTGGCGTCATTCGACAATCGCGTCTTTCCCTCGACGACCGCTGCCTATGCCAGCGAGCTCTCGCTTACCTTTACCGAGCGGGTCACGCTGGTTGGCGGCAACCTGCGCGTCTATTATGCCGACGGCGCGCTCTACAAGACCTATGCGCTTGCCGACGTTTTCACCGATTCACACTATCAGGAACTGCGCTTCGTCCAGCCGAAAGAGGACGGGCAATACTATGTCGAGATCGACCCGGGTTCATTCGTCGACGCCGCCGGAAATCCGTTTGCCGGGCTGAAAGGTCCAAGCGCGATGAATTTCATCATCGGCGCGGTTGACGATTACCCCGATCTGCCGGCGATCGACAAGTATACCGGTTCGGTCGCTTCCTCACCCAAGACGATCGACGTCCGCACCATTACCGATCCGGTCACGATAAGCGGATATATTGATCCATCGAGCGGCGACACCCAGGATTTCCAGAAGATCCTGTTCGATCCCAACAAGATCTATCTGATCACCAATAATACCATCGGCGCCAATGGGCTGGCCGATGGCCTGGTATTCATCGACAGCGTCCAGCGCGATAGCTGGCTTGGAACGCAGTGGCTGTATGAAATTCGACCGCAGACGACAGTGGCCGGACAGGTCCTGTTCAAGCTTTCCAGCGGAGAGCGCTGGATCGGCGGCGGCTCGGCTTCCGGCGCCTACAGCTTTACCATCAGGGAGTGGCCCTACGGCGACGATGCCATAAACGACTTCTATTCCGGAACTCCGCCGCAGAATTCCAAGGTGCCGATCGGGGGATCGCTGCAGGGCATTCTCTATTCCAGCGGTTCGACCAGCACCAAGGACAGTGTGGGCCGCGACCTGGATGATGCGCGCGGCGACACCGATTGGCTGCAGGTCGATCTGGTGGCCGGGCAGACCTATCGCTTCCAGATCGAAGCAGGCGCTTCTACCTACGCCGGGTTCGACGTGACTGGCCAGATAGGCATGCGGCTGTACCGCAATTACGAGGCATCGGCTGCGGTTTACGGCGGCGCCTACCA